>Ga0315910_10002154_pt1 | contig 17545 bp, 14 predicted proteins | sample EdamamesoilMG_FD_204470 | JGI IMG/M metagenome (GOLD analysis project Ga0315910, IMG submission 204470) | Garden soil microbial communities collected in Santa Monica, California, United States - Edamame soil | ecosystem: Environmental > Terrestrial > Soil > Garden | place: USA: California... | reverse complement strand
ATCATCATGCACAACGAAACAACCGGCGCCCGGCGGCTCAGACCCGCAAAATCACTGAGCTTGGAATCCCCGGTCTCCCGCTCCACCACTGCGACGACAGCAAACGCACCAATCGTGGTCAGGCCGTAGGTGATGGCGTAGTACATCAGTGAGCTGACGGCGAGTTGATCGTGCGCCATCACAGCTAGCAACATATAACCTGCATGCGCAATCGCGGAGTATGCCAGCAGCCGCTTCACGTTCATCTGCGCGATGGCGACAAGGTTGCCCAGAATCATCGAGAGACCGGCGATGACGGCGATGACCGGAATCCAGCCCGGCTCAAACCCGTCATACGCCGCGCTGCCTTCCACCTTGTCTCCTGCGAATCCAATCCTCATCACATTGGCAAAAATGAAAAAGCTGGCCACCTTTGACCCAGATGCGATGAACGCCGCGCTGGGAATCGGCGCGCCCTGATACGCATCCGGCGCCCACAGATGAAACGGCACGGCGGCAACTTTGAAACCGAAGCCGATAACGGTCATCACGATCGCGACAACGAGCAAAGGATCAAGTCCCTTATCCTTCAACGTCTGAGCGATCTGGTGGAGATTGGTCGAGCCGGACAGGCCATAGATCAAACTCAGCCCGAACAGCATGAACGCCGCAGACATGCCGCCGAACAGGAAATACTTCAGGGCCGCCTCAGCCGACTTGATGTCTCGTTTGTTGAACGCCGTCAGGATGTAGAGCGACAGGCTGGTCAGTTCAAGCGCGACGAAAATCATCAGGATGTCCTCGGCGCTCACCAGGAACATCATGCCGACCGTCGCCAGCAGGATAAGCGCGAGGTATTCGCCGACATGCTGGGTGAAATTGCTTTCGATGGAAATCAACACCGTGAAAACCGTCAACGCCAGCAGCGCGATCTTCACCAGTTGCGTCAACGGGTCAACGACCAACATGCCTTCCGCCGCGTTGGCGTGCACCGGCATCACCAGCATCCAGAGCACTGCGGCGGCACAGCCCACACAGGTCAGCATCCCGCCGATAACGAAACGGGTGCGCGTTTCCAATCCACGCATCGAAGTCAGGTCAATTCCCAGCACTGCCAGCGCGGTCAACACCACGATGGTTTCCGGTGCCGCGAGTTTGAGCAGTTCGGCGTAGCTCATTGCGAACCTCCCCGTTTCAACCACTCAAACAGTGGCGAATCAAAACTCGGCACAATCACGTCCAGCAGCAGCCGCGGATAAAGTCCGATCACCAGCGACACACCGATCAACATCGCGGCGCCTAGACGTTCGGGAACGGAAATCGCATCCATCTCATGATGATGCTCATCACAAACGTTCGTCGGTTTGACTTCAACTTCTCCGAAAAACGCCTTCTGCATCGCGCGTAACGTATACGCCACACCAATCACGATGCCCACGCCCGTGATGACCGCCAGCGTTGGGAATGTCTTCCAAGCACCGATGAGCACCTGGAGTTCGGCCACGAATCCACTGAAACCCGGCAAACCCATCGATGCTGCCCCGGCAATCACAAACGTCACTGCGGCAAACGGCATCGCTTTCACCAGATTCATTCCCTCCAACACCGACAACTCGCGGGTGTGCGCGCGTTCATAAACCATCCGCCCCACCACGGCGAACAGCAGTCCGGCGATGATGCCGTGCGAGAACATCTGCAACACCGCGCCGCTCAGGCCGATGGTGTTCAATGTCACGAGGCCAAGCAGAACGAAACCCATGTGACTCACGCTCGAATAGCCAATGACAAATTTGAAATCCTTCTGCACCAGCGCCACCATCGCGCCATATACGATGCCAATCACTGCCAGCACAGCCACCCACGTCTTCCACGCTTCCAGTCCTTCCGGGAACAGCGTCATCGCCACGCGCAAGCAACCGTAAGCGCCCAGTTTCATTACCACGCCGGCGAGCAACATCGAGGCGGCTGTCGGCGCGGCCACGTGACCGGTCGGCGCCCACGTGTGAAACGGCCACATGCCGGCAAGAATGGCAAAACCAACGAACACCAACGGAAACGCCCACATCTGGAAGTCACGTGGAAACGGATATTGCGCCAGTTCCAGCACATTCATTGAATGCCCGCCCGACACCACATACGCTGCAATCAGGCCGATCAACACCATCGCGCTGCCGACGAACGAGTAGAGCGCCAGCTTCATCGCGCCGTATTCCTTTCGCGTCGAACCCCAGATCGCGATGATGAAATACTTCGGCACGATGGCGATCTCGTAGAACACGAACAACAGGAACAGGTCGAAGCTCAGGAACACGCCGTACACACCGCCGATGAGCGCGAGGTAGAACGCAAAGAATTCCTTCACCCGATGCTCGATGTTCCAGGAGAAAAGAATTCCGCCCACTGCCGCCAATCCAGTGAGCAACACGAGCGTCAGGCTTACGCCGTCCGCCGCCAGGTGATACTCGATCCCAAGCGACGGTACCCACGGACATTTTGAAATCGTGAGAATCTCACCAGCTTTGAATTCGATAAAGCCCAACAGCGCCACCAGCAAGCCGCCCAGTGCTGACGCAAACCCGATGGCTCGCGCTTCACGCACCGCCGTCTTCGGCAGGAGCATCAGCACCAGCACGCCCAAGAATGAAATGTAAACGGTCCAGGCCAGCATTCTAAAATTTTAAGCGTTCCACCATCTGAACAGCTGTATTGCCGATTACGCCCAACAGGATCTGCGGATTCAGCCCCAGCGCAAACATCAACACAATCGGCACGGACAACAGAGCTTGCTCGCCCAAGGTCAGATCTGGAAAACCTCTCCACTTCTCGTTGAGCGGACCGTTGAACACGCGCTGCAAAATCGTGAGGATGAAAATCGCCGTGACCAGCAGGCCGATCACCGAGAACGCCGCCGAACACGTCGCCAGCGGGAACACGCCTTTGAAAATCAGGAATTCACCGACGAACCCGTTCAGCCCCGGCAATCCGAGCGAGGAGAACAGCGCGATACCCATCAGCCCGCAGAAGATCGGCGCGACTTTGCGCAGGCCGCCGAAGTCATTCAAGCTGCGCAAGCCGCCGCTGCGTTGTTCGATCAGCGCCACGAACCAGAACAGCGTCGCCGCCGTGAGGCCGTGATTGAACATCTGCAGGAATACGCCGTTGAGCGCCGCTGATTTTTCTGTGTCTAGCGCAGCGTCGTTGCCGCTGAACTTCGCCACAGCAAACACCGCGAGCAGACAATAGCCAAGATGGTTGATGGACGAGTAAGCGAGAATGCGCTTGAGGTCACGCTGCGCGAACGCGGCGCATGCGGAGAACACAATCGTGATGACTGCCAGCCCCAGCAGCGGCGTGCGCAGCCATTGCATCTGTTCCGGGAAAATCGGCAGCAAGATGCGCAGAAAACCATAGACACCCATCTTCGACATCACGCCGGTGAGCAACATCGTCACCCCGCTCGGTGCTTCAGCATACGTTGCCGGCAGCCACGTGTGGAACGGCATGAGCGGCACTTTTACTGCAAAACCCAACAGTACGCCGCCAAAGATCAGCATCGTCATTTGGTGCGCGGTGAATTCCATCCCAAGCAGACGCCAACCAAGCTTGTCCTGCAGCGCCACGTTCAATGACCCATCGTGCGCCATGGCCGCCAGTTGCGGGAAATCAAAAACGCCCGGCGCCGAATCAGTTTTGGTCGCAAGGAAAATGGCCAGGAACGCCAACAACATCGCCACGCTGCCGACCATCGTGTAAACGAAGAACTGGGTCGCCGCCGGCGCGCGTTGCGCTCCACCCCAGAGTCGCACCAGGAAGAAGGCGGGAATCAGGCTCAGTTCCCAGAAGATGAACCAATGGAAAAAGTTCAGCGCCGTGAACGTCCCGAACAGACCGGCTTGGAGAAACAACACGAGTGCGAAGAAGAGCGACGCGCTCTTCTCTACCCGCCACATCGCCAGTGTCGCCATCGGTGTGACGAGCGCCGTGAGCAGCACCATCAACAATCCCAGCCCGTCCACCGCCACGAAATAATTCACACCCAACGTCGGAATCCATTCGTGCTTCTCGACAAACTGCAGTTCGCCCGAAGCGACATTGAAACTTCTCCAGAGCACCAACACCAGCGCGAGTGACAGGAAGCTGGAAGCGAGTGCGAGTCCGCGCGCCAGCTTCTTTTGCTCGCCCAAGCCAGCGATGATGATGCCGCTGACCAGCGGCAAAAGGGTGATGATGGTGAGGATGGGAAGCTCGCTCACTTCGCCCCTCCCCAGATCAGGAACAACACCAACGCCACCAGTCCGATGCCGATGAGGCGCAGATAATTCTGCACCCGGCCGTCTTGCAACCGCGACATCCACTTGCCGCTGCGTGACACCCCGTCACAACCCTGGTCGAAGCCAAGGTTGATGAAGAACTCGTCGAAGGCACGATTCACCCACGAGAGCCCCAGCGTGAGATATGAAACCAACGACACCGCGCCGCCCCAGACCCATTGATCGAGAAAGGCACAAGCCTTTGCCGACCACGCATTGAAGCGGATGACACTCCACTCATAGATCTCATCAATCCAATACTTGTTCCGCCACATCAAGTGTAGATCGAGCGGAAGTTTCTCCAACACATCCGGCTCGTCAGCTTTTTGAATCGGCTTGCGCCCGTAAAGCCACCAGCCAAGACCAAGTCCACCGAAGACGATGACGGACGAGGTAATCATCAGCTTGACGACTTCGCTGGTGAATCCGCCCTCATCGTGATGTTGACCAAGGAAAGATTGAAACCACGGCCACGCCGGCGTGCCGACAACGCTTAGGCCGATAGCGCACGCGGCGAGAATCATCAACGGTGCGGTCATGACGAGCGGAGATTCGTGAGGCGTATTCCCGTGGCTGCTTTCGTGAGAAAGCGGCTGATCCTTCTTTACTCCATGAGAGCTTGCCGCACTCGCACGAGTGCAGCCACGATGAGAGCCAAAGAACACCAACGCCACTTGCCGCGTCATGTAGAACGCGGTCAGGAACGCGCCGGCAACTCCAAGGTAAAACGGAATGTGCGACACAGACCAACCGTGCGTCGCGTGCAGGATGGCGTCCTTGCTCCAGAAGCCGGAGAACACGAGCGGGAAGCCGGCGAGTGCGAGCATGCCGATGGCGTAAGTCGCGAACGTGATCGGCATGAATTTCTTGATGCCGCCCATGTGCCGGATGTCCTGTTCCTCGTGACAGCCATGGATCACCGAGCCCGCACCCATGAACAGCAGCGCCTTGAAGAACGCGTGCGTGATCAGATGAAACATGCCCACCGCCACCCCACCCACGCCCAAGCCCATCATCATGTAGCCAAGTTGTGAAACCGTGGAGTACGCGAGGATGCGTTTGATGTCGTTCTGCGCGACGGCGACGGACGCGGCGAACACGGCTGTGATCGCGCCGATCCACGTCACGACCTGAAGGGCAGTCGTGCTGTTGCTGAAGTCCATGAACGCAACCACCGAGTCTGAACCAGCTCCAACGAAAGCCATCAGTGGATAAACCCGTGCCACTAGAAACACACCCGCCGCCACCATTGTCGCGGCGTGGATGAGCGCACTGACGGGTGTCGGGCCTTCCATCGCGTCGGGCAACCAGACGTGCAACGGCACTTGGCCAGATTTACCGACCGCGCCAGCGAAGATTAGCAGTCCGATTCCAGTCGAAACTGCGAGCCCGATGCTCGTGGTCTTTGCGACGATGACAGCGAGCGCTGATTGCTCCATGCAGCCCGCGCCACTGTCATAGAACAACAGCGTGCCGGTTTCGTGATAGAGCCACATCATGCCGAGGAAGAAAAACACATCGCCGATGCGCGTGGTGATGAAGGCCTTCTTCGCCGCTGCCGCCGCACTGGGTTTGTGATACCAGAAGCCGATGAGCAGATACGACGTGAGCCCGACCAGTTCCCACGAGATGAAGAGCAGCAACAGGCTGTTCGCGATGACGACGCCCAACATCGCGCCGGCGAACAGTGAGAGGAACGTGAAGAAGCGCGTGAAGTTCTCGTCATGCGCCATGTAGCCGACGCTGTAGATGAAGATCAGTGTGCCGACGAACGTGACCATCACGAGCATCACGGCCGTCAATGGATCAAGCACCCAGCCGAGTTTCAAGATACCTGCGTCCCCAGCGGCGAATTGCAACCAGGCGAAATTGAAAACTTCCTTCGCGCCCTCGTGACCGCCATGTGACGCATGCGCAAACGCGCAGAGCGAAAGTAGAAACGCGCCGATCATCGACCCAATCGCCAGCGACGCCGCGAACTTACGGCTGCGTTGCGGCGCAAGCGCGGTCAATCCCGCCGCCAGAATCGGCAGCGCCGGAATCAGCCATAGGTATTTGACGATCCAAGGAGTCATCGCGTTAGTCGCCAGTTCGAATTCCCGTCGAGTGATGCAAGGAGGTCGTCGGCGAGTTTCTCAATCTCATGCCGCTGCGAGATCGGCCCGCCTACATTCAACTGAATGGCTGCAGGTACCAATGGTACCTGGATTCCATAGGCAATCACTTCCTGTCCATTTTGCGATAACTCCGACACGAAAGTGTCGACCGCATAGCCTCTCCAGCTCTTTTGGATCAGATCTAGCTTGGTCCCAGGTGGAGCGTGCTGTGCAACCTCCTCGCGACGCAAAGGCTGATTTGGCGGGATCACTCCGTTTAGGCGCTGAACATTGATGACCAAGCGCAAATCGTTTGAACCATCTAGCAACCGGGCATAGCAATGGACAACATTTGCGGACACCGCCCCTTCGGGCCAATCTACGAATCCCGCTGGAATCTCCATCGAAAACCGCAGCACCCCGTTCGTGAGAACTTGACCTGAAAACGAGCGCACCAAAGTTTGGGGCGGCCTATGAGGGCGGGCGAGCTTTCGGGCATGAAGGAAATTTGGTAGCGCCAAAACGGAAAGCAGCACGGGAATACTAATCCCCACTAGAGCCGGAGTCAGAATCCCTTTGCGTCCATGACTGATCATGCCGAACAGCGCCACTACGCCTAGTAACAGGCCTCCTCCCAAAAAGATTACCGAAATAAGCAAACTCGAGAAAACTGACCGGTTACCCGAAGCGACGAGTGACACGTTTAACCCCAATCCAATCAGTGGCGCAATCCAGCTTGCTCGCGCCATAGTGCGAAAGGGATTGTTTAAGCTGGAACTGGCTGGAATTGGAGGAGGGGATTCGTGCATGCAATTATCCCTTTAACGAATTCACTTCGTCCACGTTTGTAGTCTTGTAATGCCGGTAAATCGCGATGATGAGCGCGAGGCCCACCGCCGCTTCTGCCGCCGCGACGCCGATGGAAAAGATCACGAACATGATGCCGGTGAGCGCCTCGGAGTGTTCGCTGAAGCGCCAGAACGCGATAAAGTTCAGGTTCGCCGCATTGAGCATGAGTTCGATGCCGATGAGGACGATGATGGCGTTGCGTCGTGTCAGCGCGCCGGCAAGCCCGATGCAGAACAGCATCGCACTCAGGATGAGATAGCCCGCGAGCGGCGTCATTTCTTCTCCTCCTTCATCGCAATGATGACCGCGCCAATCATGGCCGCAGTGAGCAAGAGACCGATGACTTCGAGCGGGAGAACATATTTGGTCATCAACGCGTCGCCGATTTGTTTGACGGTAACTTCGGCTTTCGTCGGTAACGGTCGGTCACTGGCGAAGCTGTGTTTGACCGCCCAAGCAAGCGTGCCGAACACCAGCGCCGCGACGAGCGCGCCCCATTTCCAGTCGCCGGAGAACACGTTGCGTTCCGGAGCCTCACCGCCACGTGTAAGCAACACCGCGAAGACAATCAGAATGGCAACGGCGCCGACGTAAACGAGGATTTGCGCGAAGCCGACAAACTGTGCATTGAGCTGGAGATATGCTGCAGCGAGTCCGGCAAAGGCGACCGCGAGTGCCAGTGCACAATGCACAAGATTGCGCAACGTCATCGCGGCCACCGAAGCGGCGAGAATCAGAGCAGCGATGATGAGAAAGGAAATCGTCATAGCTCAGTCGGCGTAGCGATACGCACGCTTGCCAATCTGACGGCCCGCCAGCAGCCCCCTGCCCAGCAGCAGATAGGGCGCGACGACCAACGTGCTGCTCACCAGCCAGCGGGTAAACGCATCAGGAATGAAATGCCAGCTGGCCGCGGCGAGAATCGTCATCAAAGCCATGGGCAGCATGAATTTCCACGCGAAGTTCATGAGTTGGTCCTGGCGGAGGCGCGGCACGGTGCCGCGAATCCAGATCAGGAAGAAGATGAAACCCATCGTCTTGGCGAAGAACCACGCCCAGCTCGGAATCCAGTTCAGCCATTCGACCGGTGCGGCATAACCACCAAGGAACAGCGTCGCGGCCATGCCGCCAGCGGCGAACATCCCGAAGTATTCCGCCATGAAGAAGATCGCGAACTTGAATCCCGAGTACTCGATGAAGTAGCCGGCGATGATTTCTGATTCGCCTTCCGGCAGATCGAATGGCGAGCGATTGGATTCCGCCGTAGCCGCCGTGATGAACAGCAGAAACGCCGCGAGCCCCCAAGGCGTGAACACAAACCAATCCGGCAGCCAGCCGTTATAGGTCTGTTGCGCCTCGACGATTTTCACCGGCGACAGAGTTCCCGCGATCATGATCACGCTTACGGTGGAAAGGATGAACGGGATTTCATAGCTAATCATCTGCGCGATGGCACGCATGGCGCCAAACAGTGAATACTTGTTGCGGCTCGACCAGCCAGCCATGAACACGGCGAGTTCCGCACCCGCGCCGACAGCGAAAAAGAACAGCAGGCCTGCGTCGATGTCCATCGCGGTCATGTTGCGGCCCATCGGCAGGACCAGCAGCGTGAGCGCGAGTGGGACGAACATCGCCAGTGGCGCAAGGAAGTGGACGACCTTATCCGCCGCGCGCGGCACGAGGTCTTCCTTGATCAGCGCTTTGATACCATCGGCGATAGGCTGACCGAAACCAAACAGACTGATGTCCGTGAACGGAATGCCGACGCGATTGGGGCCAGGACGATTCTGAATGCGGCCAAGTCCTTTGCGCTCGATTACGGTGGCGATGGCGAAGAGCGACGCGAAAACTCCAAGAATTGCGGCAACAGAGATAACGACTGTGGCCAAGGGCTGCAACCAATCCGGCTGCGCTGGCACGAAGCCGAGCAGCCAATGCTTGAGGTTGACAAAGATTTGGTCGAAGAACTCAGCCATTCGGTGCAGCCGGCGGCGCGGCGGGAGTCGCTGGGGTTGACACGGGTTTAGGAGCGGCGGCGGCAGCGGCAGCGGCTTTGGCTTTCGCTTCAGCGTCAGCCTTGGCCTTGGCTTCAGCCTTCACTTTCTCGGCGGCGAGGCGCGCGTCCACTTCGCCGGCTTCGGTCGGATGAATGTGGCGATAATAGCCGTTAGACTTCGCGAGCTTTTGCTTGTCGAGGAGCAGTCCACCGAAGCGATCGCTGGTGCTGAGTTCAAACTCGTTGTCCATCTTGATCGCTTCGAACGGGCAGACCTCCACGCAAATCTGACAGCTCATGCAGACGGAGACATCGATGTCGAAGGTCGCCGGATAAAACTGCGCCTTGCCCATGTAGTCGGGCTTCTTGTCCTTGCTCTTGACGATGTAAATGCACTTCGGCGGGCATTCCTTCTCGCAAATCTGGCAGGCAACGCAGCGCATGCCTTTGTGCCAATCGTCGCCGTCGTAAACGAGGAACGGAAAATTGCGGACAGCTTCTTTGAGCGGCTGGCGTTGCTCGGGATACTCGATGGTGGGCAGGCGTTCCTCGGAGACGTAGCTGCCGAGAAAATTCTTCGCCGTGACGGCCATGCCTTTGATGATCGCTTCGCCGAGCATAGGTTCAGTGGACCGGGCTACCAATTGTGATTCAGTCAACGACGCAACGCCCGCCGCCGACGGGCCGCAGAGTAGCGTTGCGGCGCGAACGAATCAAGCCAAGGGTGAATGGTTGGAAAACAGTCTGATAAACCTCAGCAACTGAAATTTATCAGAATTTATAGGCAAACTTAACGTCAAATCACTTCAACATTCCCTTGAAAGTCATCCATGGGTGCGCGTCTATGACCAGTCGCCCGATTTTCACCGCCGGATCATCGGCCGCAAGTCGTTTCGCCTCTTCAACGGTCGTGACCCGGTAGATCACGATGCCGCGCATGTCGCCCGCCTCCAAAAATGGCCCGGCGGCAATGAGTTTACCTTGCTTGTGAAGTTCGCCCATATAGTCCAGATGACCTTTCTGGATCTTTTGCCCTTCTTCCGCCGGCAGTTGTACGCGGTTCGTGCCACGCATCAAAAAGCCGAACACCAACTGCTCCGGCGTATGCGGTTTTTCAGGCAGCGCAAAGACGTTCGTTTCACTCATCCATGGTTTCACGTCCAAGGTCATGTGCCCGCCCTTCACGTAGGGATCACCAGCTAACAGGCTGCGAGCACTGGCAGCGTCCGGAACATCAAGCACAGCGATGCCCCGCAGATCGGTACCGTCGAGGAAGGGTCCAAACAACACATTCGTGCGCGAGAGATTCAATTGGATAAGTTCATTGAGATGCGCCTGCTGCATTTTCGCTCCGTCCGCCGGCGAGTTGGTGTTGGAACCTTTGCGGAAGAAAACCATCTGATAGGTCTTCATGCGCGGCGGTGCATCCGCGGCCAGAGCCGTGACGGCAACAAGCAACAGGAGGGCGAAGATGGGTAATTGTCCCTTGCGGTTCATGAGGAGAGGATGAAGGGTGTCGCCGCTGTGAGCAATAACAGAGCGGCCATCACCGGGCCAAACACGGTCAAATCCGTCGTTCATAAATGAAGGGCAAGCAGTCATTTTTACATGCCATGCAAGCACTTATACAACGAGCGCTTGCCAAGGCGGGCGCTTTCCGTTCTGCTATGCCCCCGGACATGCGACAACGCGCTATCGTCGGTCTCAGTCGATCGGTCTCCGTCGTTATTCTCCTCCTCGTGGCAAGCGGGCCTCTGGCTGCCACCGAGATCAATCTCGATTTCGTCGCCAAGCTGGCCAAGACCCGCGCCCAAAAACCCTTCCGCTCGCCGCGCGCGGATCTGCCAGATGTGCTCAAGCAGGACAATCTCAACTACGACAAGTATCGCGAGATCGAGTTCCGCCGCGAGAAAGCGTTGTGGCTCAGTGACGGATTGCCTTATCGCGTCGAGTTTTTCCATCCCGGTTACCTTTATCAGGAACCGGTGCAAGTGAATGAATTCACCCTGACGCACGTGCAATCCATTCGCTTCGTGCAGGACTTCTTCAACTATCGCAGCCTCGACATCGCCAAAAAAATCCCGACCAAGACCGGTTATGCCGGGTTCAAACTCTTGAATGAGCTGAACGAGAAGGATCGTTGGGACGAAGTTGGTTCATTTCTGGGCGCGAGCTACTTCCGATTGCTTGGCAAAGGCCAGCGCTACGGACAATCCGCACGCGGGCTGGCCATCGACTGTGGCGAGACGGATCGGGGGGAGGAGTTTCCGATCTTCACCGACTGGTGGCTCGGCAAACCGCATCGTGAAGATTCGGACCTGCGCCTCTACGCCATCCTCGACAGTGTGAGTTGTGTCGGGGCGTATTCGTTCCTGATCCATCCCGGCGAAAGTACTGCGGCGGACATCGAAGCGGTCTTGTTCCTCCGTGCACCAGAGACGATCAAGCCCGTGGATGCCGGGCGCAAACCCATCAAGACCCTCGGCATCGCACCGCTGACGAGCATGTTCTGGTTCGGCAAGAACACCGAGCGTAAGCCCGAAGATTACCGGCTCGAAGCGCACGATAGTGACGGCCTGCTCATGCATCTCGACAAGGGCGAGGTGCTCTGGCGGCCGTTGAACAATCCGCCGGTGATGCGGCATCAGCGTTTCGCGACCAAGAATCTTCGCGGGTTCGGCCTGATGCAACGCGAACGCGATTTCGCGGCTTATCAGGATCTGTTCAATCACTATCACCACGTCCCCAGTGTGTGGGTCGAGCCCCGGGGCAATTGGGGCGACGGCGAAGTTCACCTGGTCGAATTGCCGACAAACTATGAGGGCCTCGACAACATCGTGGCGTTCTGGGATCCGAAGACCAAGCCCATGCCCTTGGAGCCGTTCCGCGTGAGCTATACGCTGTTTTTCACGCGCGAGAACGACATGAAGCTCTCTCCCAACAAGGCCGTGGCCACGCGCATCGGGGCGCATCCGCGTGACGCGCAATCGCGACAGGTCATGATCGATTTTCGCGGACCCAAGCTCGACAACATCCAGGAGAGCAGCCCGCCCACGCCGGTGGCCAGTTGCAGCGAGAACGGCGCGATCACCGAAGTGCAGATCTTCAAGAACACACTGGGCGGCGGCTGGCGGGTGTTCCTGCGTTTGAAACCCAACGCGGGAAACACAGATCCGATCGACCTGCGCTGCACCCTCGTGAGTGCCGAGGAAAACGTCAGCGAGACCTGGACCTATCACTGGAGTCCACCGTGAATCTCCCCGATCCCTGGCCTGACACACCCGGGCAGCTGGCCGGCCGGCCGCTGGAAGAGTGGAACGCCGCGTATCTGAAGGTGGAGAGTTATTTCCACGCTCTGCGCCTGCGCAACAATGTGCTGCTCGGCGAACTGGTCCTCAATGTGTTGGACCGAGCGATGAAGCGCGCGCCCAATGAGCTGGAACACTCGGCCACCGAGCTGGCCACGGACGAAATGGACAAACTGCTGACGCATTGGTTCCGCGACGTGCTGCAGGAACCGACGACCGGTTCCGCACAGATCCTCAGCACCCGAGGCCGGCTGGCGCTCTTCCTCGCCGACATGCCGAGCCGCTGGCAGGACCAATTCCTGCGACCCGGCCCGTGGCCGGCGGAGTTCGTGCAGGCCATGCGCACGTCCTACCTTGACGCCGGACCGGATTTTCAGCTGGCCCGCATGTCACCGCGCCCGTTGGACCTTGGCCCCATCGGCACGCTCACGAACCTGAGCCGCCTGGGATTCTGGAAGATGATCTTGCTGTGGATGCTGCTGGCGCTGTTGCTCGTGGCGATCTACCTCTTCTTCACCCACGCCTTGGCGCGTTGAATGACGTTGCAAACCCAAAACCCGGACTTCCGAAATCCCGAGCGACCACCGGCAAAGGATGTTCAATCTGATTTCCAGCATCGGAATCATGGTCCTGATCGGCCGCCACCAGGAGGTGGCAAGTGAACTCGCCCACCATCACTGCCCTGCCCCGGGTGCGCGGGGGCTGGCGCGTGTTCTTCTTCTATACCTGCGCGTTCGCCCTCACGGGGTTTGTTTCGTTGCTGTTTGCCGATCTCATCTGGCGCACCGGCTGGTCGCTGGCCGGAACGTTCCTGCTGCTGCTCTTCATCATCCTGTTCCTGCTGGCGGCGATCGGTTGTGTGCATGGTGTGTTCGGCTTTGTGTTACAACTCACCGGTGATTCCCGCCGGATCACCAACCTTGCCGACTACAAGCAGCGGGACATCAGCCAGACCAGCACAGCCATCGTGTTTCCGGTTTACAACGAGGACTCCGCGCGCGTCTGCGAGGGCTTGCGCGCCACTTATGAATCCATCGCGCGGACCGGACAGTTGGACCGTTTTGATTTTTTCATCCTGAGCGACTCGACCAACCCCGACCGGTGGGTCGCTGAAGAGCGACGCTGGTTCGATCTCGTGAAGGACCTCAACGCGCTCGGCAATATTTTTTATCGCCGCCGCATCAGCAACGATGGCAAGAAAAGTGGCAACATCCGTGATTTTCTCAGCACCTGGGGCAAGCGCTATCGCTATTGCATCGTGTTCGACGCCGACAGCATCATGCGCGGCGAGACCGTGGTGGACCTTGTCCGGCTGATGGAAGCCCATCCCAACGTCGGTCTCATCCAAACCGTACCCGCGCTGGTGAACGCCGGGTCGCTCTTCGGTCGCATCCAGCAGTTCTCGAACCGCCTGTATGCCCGCATTTTCATCAGCGGACTCAATTACTGGGCGCACAGCTTCGGCAACTACTGGGGTCATAACGCCATCTTCCGCACGGAGCCGTTCATGCAATGTTGCGACCTGCCGCATCTGCCCGGGCGGAAACCGTTCGGCGGTCAGATCCTGAGCCATGACTTTGTGGAGGCGGCGCTGTTGCTGAAAGAGAACTGGCAGGTGTGGCTCGCTTACGATCTTGAAGGTAGCTACGAGGAAGCACCGCAGGCCATGATTGAAAATGCCCAACGCGACCGCCGTTGGTGTCAGGGCAACCTGCAACACGCGATGGTGGTGTTCGCCCGGGGACTGCGTGGGCTCAGCCGCATCCACCTCGCGATGGGGATCTTCGGTTACCTCTCCAGTCCGCTATGGCTGGCGTTTCTGCTGACTTTCAACTGGATGTTGTATGCGAAACGAGAGTCTGGCCTGTCAGAGATTCCCGTGCGCGCGTTCACTCCCATCCTGGGATTCATGAGTGTCACCGAACACGCATTTCTGATCTTCGGTATCTGCATGACCGTCCTGTTCCTGCCCAAAGTGCTCGCACTGGTGGACCTCTCCTATGATTCCGTGCGACGCCGGCAGTTCGGTGGACTGCATGCCGCCACTGTGAGTGCCGTGCTGGAAACCGCCTTCTCCGCCTTGCACGCGCCCCTGCAAATGCTGTGGCATTCGAAATTCGTCGCCACCATCCTGATGGGCATGGGCGTGAACTGGGGCGCACAAAACCGGACGGCCGATGGCACGGCCTGGAGTTCCGCCATCCAGGCGCACGCAGGACACACGCTTATTGGCCTGGGCTGGGGCTGGTGTATCTGGCGGTTGGATCGTGCCACGTTCTGGTGGTTCGCACCCGTCATGCTCGGCATGTTGGTTTCCATTCCTCTCAGTGTTTTCACCAGTCGAATGAGCCTTGGCCAGCTGACCCGCAAGGCCGGTCTGTTCCTGACGCCGGAAGAAACCGAGCCCAGTCAGGAACTCGTGGTCCTGCGGACGCGGGTCGCCGCACATGACGCAAATCCGGTTGATTTCTGGCCGCACTGGGGGCTGGCACATGCGGCGGCTGATCCCTGTGTCAACGCGATTCACGTCTCGCTGTTACGGGAGAAGGAGTTGAATCCGATTTACGCCGAGGCCCTGGCCCAAGTGCGCGGCGGCGGCCTGCAAGCGCGTGTGCTGGCGGAACGATTGCTCACCGAAGGGCCGGACGCGCTCAAACCAGTCGAACGGATGTTTGTGATGATCGATTCTGAAACGATGGCTTGGTTGCATCGCGAAGTGTGGGTGCGGCCACCGGCCAAGCTGGCTGTTTGGTGGCAAGGGGCGATTCAACGCGTGGCGCGTTAAGAAGCAACCTTGCCTGCGTCTTCAGTTCTCCGGCACTTTGAGCAGTTCAGCCTCAGTCCAGTTGGACGAACGATCGGCTGTCGCATCACGCACGGCCTTGACCTGTTCGGGCTTCACCTTGGAAGCGTTGTGCTTCCACTCGCGGCTCATGCGGATGTAAGTGAGCACGTCGGCCACCTGTTGATCGGAAAACGCCGGACGGAAACCGGTCATCACGCCGGAGCCGTATTGTTGGCCCTTGACCTTGAGCGGACCGGACAAACCATCGAGCGCGATGCGGATGATGCGATTCGGGCCGGGCGCGAGGACCCATTCGGAATCCGCCAACGGCGGGGCGCCGACAGACGCCGAACCCAAGCCGTTCGGCTGATGGCATGCGGCACAGACTTCGTAGAGCTTCTTGCCGCGAATGTATTCTGGCGGGAGGTCTTCAGCAGGCGGCTGATAATGCTTTACTACATCTTCTGATGAATACGGCGGATATACCTTCTTGTTGAACCAACCGCTGCGATGGTCAAAAGTCCACGCCGCGCCGAAGAACAACACAAACAGCAATCCCACCAGCCACATCGGCGTCGTGGCCGACGTAGCCGTCGGCTCCGTCTCGTTCGCTCCCTGAACTTTTTTGGTATCGTCGCTCATTTCGCGGGAGTGTTGGTCGCAGCATTGTTGGTGGAAGTTGGCGCGACAACCTGTGCCACCGTGACTGGCGCTTCGTAAAGCGGCGCATCAACACGCAAACTGCGCAGATACGCCACCAGCGCGCGCGCGGCCTCGGTCGGTACGACTTCGTAGCCATCTGCTGTCTTCACCTTCAAAGCGTCGGGTGAACCGTTGCCAGTCTTCTTACGCGTCTCAAAAAGGAACGGATACGGTGGCATCGTCGAGTTTTCCACAATGGTCGGATTGTAAAGATGTAACAGGTGCCATTCGGCCGGCTTGCTGCCGGCATTGGAAAGGTCAGGCCCGCTGCGCCGCGTGCCTAGTTGAACAGGGTGATCGAAAAGATAATCCTGCGCGACACTCTGACGGATTCCCCAGCCGCGAGAAATGTCCGAGCCAGTCGCCACAACCTTCAAATCAGCCTTTGCGCCCGCATCCCGCAACCGGGCGACCAGCGGTTCACCGGCGGGCACGTCTGCCACTTCGGTAATCTTGCCAATCTGGACGCCAGCAGCCGCCCGTAACGGGTGATTCAGTTCCGACACGATGGCTGCAACCTTTGCGGCGTTAGTGCCGATTTCGTTCAGCATCACGTCAACATGTGAGCTCTCCTGCCGCACCTGCTGGCTGTGACAATACACACAACCAAGCGAGCGATAGACTTCCGCGCCTTGCGCTGCAAGTCCAGGCCGCGCGGCGGGATAAAGATTGTCCGAGCCGGTCGGCTTGGCCTGCGTGAGCTGGCCCAATTGAATCTGCGGTGCGAGCACAAAGCCCGCCCACGAAAACGAAGCCGCCGCAAAGGCTGCAAGAAAAATCGTGGCGGTTGATTTCACGCGCGCACCTCCGTCCCGGACAGTTTCGGTTCAGTTTGGATGGCTTGCGTCACAGTCGAACGGCAGACCTGATAGACCTGGGCCACCACGGTCAGGAGAAATCCCAACGCCCCGAGCGCGAACAAGACTTCACCCAACGAAGTCAGCCGGAACATCATCATTCCCGCCTTGGCCGCGGCCAGGAATTCAACATTGGCATCCACCAACTTCAGACCCTGTTGCACACCAGCGACGGCCAGCGGCAGGCTCATCAGCAACGCGCCCGGCATCGCCAGCCAGAAGTGCAGCTTGATCTTGCTGAGCGAAATCTCGATGCCCGTCACGCGCGGCAGAATGTGATAGGCCGCAGCAAAAGCAGTCATGGCAAAAAACCCGTAGAGCCGCAGCAGCGTGTGACTCTGGCCATACCAAGTGAAATCCGTCACCCGGCTGACATCCGGACACGAAGTGATGGCCATGAGTACCAGCGCCAGCACCAACGACCACAGTCCGAATCCCGTGAAGCATCGCGGCGTCCCCACGCCATCCGGCGACTTGTATCCCTGCCCCGTTTGACGTTCGCACAGGGCGATGGTCAGTGCCGGCACCAGTAACATCAGCGTCGCTGCACTGCTAAGGGACGGCATCCACGCCGGCAGCGCCACGCCACTTTGAAATCCGGTCCACGAACCGAAAAGAATCAACGTCCAGAACGCGAAGAGCGCGTTGTAACCGGATTGCAAC
>Ga0315910_10002153_pt1 | contig 17561 bp, 15 predicted proteins | sample EdamamesoilMG_FD_204470 | JGI IMG/M metagenome (GOLD analysis project Ga0315910, IMG submission 204470) | Garden soil microbial communities collected in Santa Monica, California, United States - Edamame soil | ecosystem: Environmental > Terrestrial > Soil > Garden | place: USA: California... | reverse complement strand
CGCTCAACGTGCGCCCCGTCTACAAGCGCGTCGATACGTGCGCGGCTGAGTTCGCCACTTCGACGGCGTACATGTACTCGACCTACGAGGACGAGTGCGAGGCGCAGCCGTCGAAGAAGCGCAAGATCATGATCCTCGGCGGCGGACCGAACCGTATCGGCCAGGGCATCGAATTCGATTACTGCTGCGTGCACGCGGCGCTGCAACTGCGCGAAGACGGTTTCGAGACCATCATGGTCAACTGCAATCCGGAAACCGTGTCGACCGACTACGACACATCGGATCGCCTGTACTTCGAGCCGCTCACGCTCGAGGACGTGCTCGAAATCGTCCACAAGGAGAAGCCGGAAGGCGTGATCGTGCAGTACGGCGGCCAGACGCCGCTCAAGCTGTCGCGACCGCTCGAGGCCGCGGGCGCGCCGATCATCGGCACCACGCCGGATTCCATCGACATCGCGGAAGACCGCGAACGCTTCCAGCTGCTGGTGAAGAACCTCGGCCTCAAGCAGCCGGCGAATGCGACGGCGCGCACCGAGGAACACGCGGTCAAGCTGGCGCGCGAGGTGGGCTTCCCGCTGGTGGTGCGGCCCTCGTACGTGCTCGGCGGGCGCGCCATGGAAGTGGTGTTCAACGAAGACGACCTGCGCACCTACATGGCCACCGCGGTCAGCGTGTCGAACGACAGCCCGGTGCTGCTCGACCGCTTCCTCGACGTGGCCATCGAGGTCGACGTCGACGCCTGCTGCGACGGCGAGGACGTGCTGATCGGCGGCATCATGGAACACGTCGAACAGGCAGGCGTGCATTCGGGCGACTCCGGTTGCTCGCTGCCTCCGAATAGTCTGACGCCCGAGACCCAGGCCGAGCTGCGGGAACAGACGCGCAAGCTCGCGAAGGCCTTGAACGTCGTGGGTCTCATGAACATCCAGTTCGCGATCCAGAACGGCATCATCTACGTGCTGGAAGTGAACCCGCGTGCCTCGCGCACCGCGCCGTTCGTTTCCAAGGCCACCGGCGTGCCACTGGCCAAGATCGGCGCGCGCGTCATGACCGGCCGCAAGATGAAGTCCATGGACAACGTCGTCGAGGTGGTGCCGCCGTACTTCTCGGTGAAGGAAGCGGTGTTCCCGTTCACCAAGTTCCCCGAGGCGGATCCCATCCTCGGCCCCGAGATGAAAAGCACGGGCGAGGTCATGGGCACGGGCCGCACCTTCGGCGAGGCCTACGCCAAGGCGCAGGCCGCCTCCGGGGTCACGCTGCCGCGTGCCGGCGTGGTTTTGATCAGCGTCCGCGACCGTGACAAGGCGGGCGCCGTGGTGCTGGCGCAGAAGCTCATCGGCCACGGCTTCGAACTGGCCGCCACCGACGGCACGGCCAAGGCCATCCTCGACGCGGGACTGCCCTGCAAGCGCGCCAACAAGGTACGCGAGGGGCGGCCCCACATCGTCGACATGATCAAGAACGACGAGTTCGCGATGATCGTGAACACCACGGAGGGCAAGACCGCCATCCGCGAGTCGAACTCGATCCGGCGTGAAGCGGTGCACAAGCGCATCACTTACTACACGACGCTCGCGGGCGCGCTCGCGACCTGCGAAGCTCTCGATCACCTGGATGCCGTTGAAGTAAACCGTCTGCAGGATCTGCACCAAGAGACGAGCTCATGAAACGCAATCCGATGACCCTGCGTGGCGCCGAGGCGCTGCGCAACGAACTCAAGCGTCTGAAGACGGAGGATCGTCCGCGGGTCATCAAGGCCATTGCCGAGGCGCGCAGCCACGGCGACCTGTCCGAGAACGCCGAGTACCACGCGGCGCGCGAACAGCAGGGCTTCATCGAGGGGCGCATTGGCGAGATCGAAGCCAAGCTGTCGACCGCGGAGATCATCGACCCCACCGCGATGGCCAGCGGCGGCAAGGTTATTTTCGGCGCGACCGTCGATCTCGAGGACCAGGATGACGGCAAGTCCATCAGCTACCAGATCGTTGGCGAGGACGAGGCGGACATCAAGTCCGCGCGCATCTCCATCACTTCGCCGATCGCGCGCGCGCTGGTGGGCAAGAGCGCCGGCGACGTGGTCGACGTGACCGCGCCCGGCGGCACGCACAGCTACGAGATCGTCAAGGTCCGCTATATCTAGTCAGTTCCACCGGTCCAGCGAGGGAGGGGTATGAAGCTTCGCCTGTTGTTCGTGTGTGCGCTGTTTGGCGCGGCGCCGCAGATATTCGCCCAGGACTGGATTCCACTGCAGGACGGCAAGTCGCTCGCCGGCTGGAAAGCGCCCGAGAAGCCGGAATCGTGGAAAGTGGAAGACGGCGTGTTCGTCACGCGTGGCGACCGCTCGCATCTCTACTACGTCGGCAAGGTCGGCCCTCGCAATCATCCTGGCGACTTCCGGAACTTCGAGTTCTCGGCCGACGTCATGACCGAGCCGGGCTCGAACAGCGGCATCTACATCCACACGAAGTACCAGCCCGAAGGCTGGCCGGCCGCGGGCTACGAGCTGCAGGTCATCAACTCCAATCCGCCCGCCGAGAAGATGAACGGGTACATCGAACACAAGATGACCGGCAGCATCTACGCCATCCGCAACACCTGGGTCGCTCCGGCCAGGGACAACGAGTGGTTCAATTACCGGATCCGGGTCGTCGGCAAGACCATCCAGACGTTCATCAATGACCGGCTGATCTGCGAATACGCGGAACCGGAAAACGCGTACCGCCCGAAAGACAAGCCGGGGCGGTTGCTGGGCTCGGGAACCTTCGGGCTCCAGGCCCACGATCCCGGCAGCGTCGTGCGCTACAAGAACATGAAGGTGAAGATCCTTCCGAACGATGCCGCGCCGCCCGCGGGATTGGTTCCAATCGCGGACCGCGAACTCGATCAGCTCATTACGCAGGCGTCCAACGACAACATTCCGTTGATCGACCTCGGACTCCAGCAGCCGACGGGGGCAGATGGGTCTGCGTTCATGAACGACCTGCGGCGCCATGGCATGACGCTGCTCGATTCATTTCCGACCGAGGCCAAAACGGCGTTCCCGCCGTCGCTGCTGCTGATTTCCGACAGGGCGAATGCCCCTGACGTGGCCGTCCTGAAGGCCGCGAAGGCCGCGGGTATGAAGGTCGCGTTTCTCGACAAGGTGAATTCGTACGAGATCGACGAGGCGCAACTCAAACGGCGCCTCGAGGCCATCGCCGAGGCCGGGCTCAATTGGCGAGATTTCTGGGTGCCGGGCAAATGAACGCCCGCGGGTGGCGGGGCTTCGTGCTCGTGCCCCTGCTGTGCGTTTCGGCGTCCGCGTTTGCCTGCATCAACACCTACTCGTTCGAGCTCAAGGTGGCGTTGGCTACCGGGCGAGTCGAACAGGTCGAGAAGCTGACGGCGCAGATCGAGGCGGAATACCGCAGGTCACCCAGCATGGAAGTGACCAATGACCTCGCGGTAGTGCGCATCATCAATGGCCGCCATGCCGAAGCCATCGCGCTGTTGCGTGAGCTGGACAAGACGCATCCTGATCTCGGGATGACGGCCGCCAATCTCGGCACGGCGCTCGAGCTCAGCGGCAATGACCGCGAGGCGCTCGAGTGGATCCGCGAGGGATACCGGCGCGATCCGCGGGAGCACGTCGGATCCGAATGGGTTCACGTGAAGATCCTGGAAGCCAAGATCGCGTTCGCCACGGACCCGAGGTGGCTCGACACGCACAGCGTCCTCGGTGTGCAATTCGGCAGCGAGGACATGCCGCGCATGCCCGATCCCTTGCCGGTCGATCACACCGGCAGGACACGTTCGCTGGAAGACGCGTTCGGCGCCAGCGGTTACCAGCTTTTCGAGCGTGCGCTGTTCGTGAAGCCACCGGATGCCGTCGTCGCGGACCTGGCGAGGTCCGCGGGCGACCTGGGGTTGCTGTTGCGGCAGTCGGGGGGCGCCAAGAAAGGCAACGGCGCCAGGCGACACTACGAAATGGCGATCGAGTATGGATCGACGGACCGGAGCAGGATCACCCGGCGAATGGAGATCTACGACGCACTGACAGGCAGCGCGGCCGCGCCCGTCACGACACCACCCTGACGATCTCGAGGTTCGGCCCGCCCTGCATCGGCGCGGCGCCGCGCATGGTGCGCAGCAGTTCGTGCGTCTCGTGCGGCGCCATGGGCTTGCTGAAGAAGTAACCCTGGCCGGTGGAGCAGCCGAGCGCCAGCAGCTGCGAAGCGTGCTCGCGGGTCTCGATGCCTTCGGCCACGGTGCCGAGGTGCAGGCTCTGCGCCATGCTGATGATGGCGCGCACGATGGCGGCGTCGTTGCGATCCACGTTCATGTCGCGCACGAAGGTGCGGTCGATCTTCAGGTAGTCGATCGGCAGGTTGCGCAGGTAGGCGAGGCTCGAGTAACCGGTGCCGAAGTCGTCCACCGACACGCGAATGCCGAGATCGCGCAGCGCGTGCAGCTTGGTCACATGCTGCTCGGAGTCCTGCATCGCGACGCTTTCGGTGAGCTCGACTTCCATCTGGTGGGGAGCGATGTCGAATTCGTGCGCGATCGCGACCAGCCGCTCCGGCAGGTTGGAGCGCTTGAGCTGCTTCGCGGACACGTTGACGGCCACGGGCACGGGCTTGAGCCCCGCGCGCTGCCAGGTGGCGATCTGCCGCGCGACGTTGCGGAACACGCATTCGCCCAGCTCGACGATCAGATCCGAGGCCTCGGCGACTTCGATGAAGGACAACGGCGGCACCGCGCCGTGGCGCGGGTCGTTCCAGCGCGCCAGCGCCTCGAACGACACCAGTCGGCCGCTGCGGATATCGACGATGGGTTGCAGCTGGATTTCGATGGCGTCGCGGTTCACGGCGCTGCGCAGGTCCTGCTCGAGCGCCAGGCGCGTGTGCACGCGCTTGTTCATGGCCGCGTCGAACATCTGCACATTGTCGCGACCGCGCGCCTTGGCTTCGTACAGCGCGATGTCCGCCGAGCGCAGCAGTTCGCTCATGGTGGTGGCATCACGCGGATAAACGGACAGGCCGATGCTGGTCGTGGCGGAGTAGGTAGCCTCGCCCAGTCGTACGGGCTTCTTGAGCGCGGCCGCGACCCGTTCGGCGATGGCCGCGCTGTCCGGCTCCAGGCCGTAGTGGCGCGTGACCACGAGGAACTCGTCGCCACCCATGCGCACCACGAGGTCGGGGCTGGCGATGGAATCGCGCAGGCGCCGCGCCACGCTGCGCAGGTAGTCGTCGCCGATCGAGTGACCGCGCGAGTCGTTGATGTTCTTGAAGTTGTCGCAGTCGATGTAGAGGATCGAGAGCGAATCGCCGCGGCGCGCGGCCTCGTCGATGAGTCGCGGCAGCTCCTCGTTGAGGAAGGCGCGGTTCGGCAGGCCGGTGAGCGCGTCGTGCGTCGCGAGGTGCTGCAAGGAGAGCTGGTGTTCCTGCGCGCGGCGCTCGGCCTCGCGCCGATGCGAGATGTCCTGCAGCAGCATGGCGTGCACGCGGCCGGAGCCGGGCTCGAGGTCGGCGATCGAGATCTCGACGTCGCGGCGCTCGTTGTCGCCACGCAGGATCTGCGCGGGGCGGGACTCGGCCGGTTCCTGGTCGCTGCCGGGAGCCAGTGACACCGGCGTATCGAAGATCGTGGCGACGTCGCGGCGGCGCAGCTCGTCGAGCGATGCGCCCACGAGGCGTTGTGCCTGCGGATTGGCGTCGAGCACGCGGCGCGACGTGGGATCGAACAGGATGATGCCCGACGCAGCGCGCTCGAAGATGGCCCGATATCGGGTTTCGCTGAGCGCCGCGGCATCCGCGCTGCGCTTGAGGCGGCCGCGAGAGGCATGCCAGGCGGCGATGACGATGCTGACCAACAGCGCCACCATGCCTACGAGATAACGCACGCCCTGCTGGCCGCTCAGCACCACCGAACGCGGCAGCGTGGTGTACATGACCGCGAGAGGACGGTTGTCGATGCTGTCGATGCGCAGCTGGCCTTCGATGGTGGTGTCCGAGCGGCGCACGATGCGGCGCGGATCCTGCGCGAGAACCAGCGCCTCCTTCTCCGCGGCCACGCTGCGATCGTCGAGCAGCGCGAATTTCACGCTCAGCTGCGAGTCGGCGCCGATGCCGGCGACTTCCGGCGGGCCGATGCGGCGCGCAAATACCAGCGTGCCGGCGGCCGGGCCGCTGCGGTCACTGTGCAGGACGGTCTGGGCGGCGATGACGTGCGGCAGGCCGTTGATCAGCACCATGCGCAGCGTGCCTTCCTGGTCGACCACGCTGCGCACCAGCGGCGTGATGCGATTGATTTCGGCGGCCACCGTGTCGCTGGCCGGGTGTTCATAGCGAGCGTCGTCGGTGTCGTTCTCGAAGGCGGAGAGCAGCTTGCCCTTCGGGTCCAGCAGCCACACCAGGTCGACGTTCATTTCGTCGAGGCCGGCCTCGGAAAAGTTCTCGTACTCGAACTTCGGGTCGAGCGTCGAGACGTACGAATACATGTCGTCCCAGCGCGCGAAATCGCGCGAGACGGTTTCGATCTCGGTGTTCTTGGCGACCAGCGCCTTGCGCATGACTTCGACGCTGCGCGAGACATCGTTCTGCTCGATGTTCTCGAACTTGCGCAGGATGAGATATCGGGAGGCGGCCCAGGTCCCGGATACGACCAGCAATGCGGCTAGATAGACCGCAAGCGCCTCGCGTCCGAACGAGCGTGTGTGTCGAGCCGTCATGTGCCTGATATACGACTTATTCCAATGACTGACCACCGGAACAGCCCGCAATTTCCTCCCTGGTGGAGCGATCCTCGCTCCTGTCACAGGAAATCGGCCAGCGGGACAGGCTCTTTATGCGTCCGGGATCACAATTCCGGGACGGTCATTCCGGCGTTTGTAGTAGAGGGCTGTATGCCCGATCCGTTGCACCACGGTGCTCTGGGTCGCCGTGGCCAGCTCGACGAATCCCGAGTCGCGGGCATCACGGTCGGCGCCGCGGAACTTCACCTTGATGAGTTCGTGGTCGGCGAGGGCGCGCTGGGTCTCGGCGATCACCGCCGCGGTGAGGCCGTGCTGGCCGATGAGAATCACGGGATTCAGTGCGTGCCCGAGTCCGCGAAGGTACTTGCGCTGTCGTTCCGAGAGTTCCATGGCGCGATTGTAAAGATTGCAGACGGCTCGCGTGCCTTGAAACCAAATGCCGGGATCCTCATCAAAACGTCCCACAGTGGTCCGATTCGTCCAGAGCAGATGACTCATGGTCCCGCAGTTCTGAGCCTTACCTGCTGGCGAGCGGTTTTCGGATGGTGTAGCGTGACCGGCATCCTGCATGCCGGGCTGGTCGCCTCGCGAGGGTAACTCTTTGAATGATCTGACAAAAAACATCCTGCTTTGGGTCGTAATCGTGATGGTCATGGTGGTGGTTTTCAGCCGCTACGTGCCCACCGGCGCCGAGCCCACGCAGGTGTCGTACTCGGCGGTGCTGGATGACGTCCGCAATGGACGGATCAAGTCGGTCACGCTGCGCGGTGAGGAAATCATCGGCGTGCGCAAGGACGACAGCCGTTTCCGCGCCTATAACCCGGAAACCGAGAACACCGCGCTCATCGGCATGCTCGACAAGTCGCACGTCGACTTCAAGGGCGAGCCGCCGAAGCAGCCGAATTTCCTGATGCAGCTTCTCCTGCAGCTGGCTCCGGCGCTGCTGCTGATCCTGGTGTTCGTGTACATGCTGCGCCAGATGCAGGGTTCTGCCGGCGGTCGCGGCGCGATGTCGTTCGGCAAGAGCCGCGCGAGATTGTTAGGTGAGGACCAGGTCAACGTCACCTTCGCGGACGTCGCGGGTGTCGACGAGGCCAAGCAGGAAGTGGGCGAGATCGTCGACTTCCTCAAGGACCCGTCCAAGTTCCAGAAGCTCGGCGGCAAGATCCCGAAGGGCGTGCTCATGGTCGGCTCGCCGGGTACCGGCAAGACGCTGCTGGCGCGTGCCATCGCGGGCGAAGCCAAGGTGCCGTTCTTCACCATCTCCGGTTCCGACTTCGTCGAAATGTTCGTCGGCGTCGGCGCCTCGCGCGTGCGCGATATGTTCGAGCAGGCCAAGAAACACGCGCCCTGCATCATCTTCATCGACGAAATCGACGCGGTCGGCCGCCATCGCGGCGCGGGCCTCGGCGGTGGTCACGACGAGCGCGAGCAGACGCTGAACCAGCTGCTGGTCGAGATGGACGGCTTCGAAGGCTCGGAAGGCATCATCGTGATCGCCGCGACCAACCGTCCCGACGTGCTCGACCCGGCGCTGCTGCGCCCGGGCCGCTTCGACCGCCAGGTCGTGGTGCCGCTGCCCGACGTGCGTGGCCGCGAGCAGATCCTGCGCGTGCACATGCGCAAGGTGCCGCTGGCCGACGACGTGAAGCCCGCGTACATCGCGCGCGGCACGCCGGGCTTCTCCGGCGCCGATCTCGCCAACCTGGTGAACGAAGCCGCGTTGTTTGCCGCTCGCGCGAACAAGCGCATCGTCAGCATGGACGAGTTCGAGCGCGCCAAGGACAAGATCTACATGGGCGCCGAGCGCCGCTCCATGGTCATGTCCGACCAGGAAAAGAAGATGACGGCGTACCACGAGGCGGGCCACGCCATCGTCGGCTACCTCGTGCCGGAGCACGATCCGGTCTACAAGGTCACCATCATTCCGCGCGGTCGCGCGCTGGGCCTGACCTGGTACCTGCCGGAAGGCGATCGCTACAGCACCAGCAAGCGCCGCCTCGAGAGCAAGATCTCCTCGGCCTTCGGCGGCCGCGTCGCCGAAGAGCTGATCTTCGGCGCCGATGGCATCACCACGGGTGCCTCGAGCGACATCGAGCACGCCACCGACCTGGCGCGCAACATGGTCACCAAGTGGGGCCTGTCGACCAAGCTCGGCCCGCTCACCTACTCGGAAGAGAGCGGCGAAGTGTTCCTGGGCCGCCAGGTCACGCAGCACAAGCAGGTTTCCGACGAGACCGCGCATGCCATCGACGAGGAGATCCGCCAGCTCATCGATATCAACTACAAGCGCGCCAAGGAAATCCTCGAATCGAACATGGAAAAGCTGCACGTGATGGCCGAGGCCCTCGTGAAGTACGAAACCATCGACGAGACGCAGATCAAGGACATCATGAGCGGCAAGCCGCCGAAGCCGCCCGCGGATTGGGACGACTCGGTGGGCACGCCGAAGCCGAAGCGGCCGGAAGGCGAGAGCGAAGGTGGCTCGCCGATCGGCACTCCTGCCGGGCAACACTGATCCTCGACGATGACGAAGAAGCCCGCAGGCACTGCCCGCGGGCTTTTTCTTTGGGGAGCCAAGATAGTTAGATGATCCCGGTCAACGACAAGTGGCAATGCCGCGATCGCGTGCTCGATGTCGGCGCGCCGGTGGTCATGGGCGTGCTCAACGTCACGCCGGACTCGTTCTCCGACGGCGGGCGCTTCGGCGATCCGCAGGCGGCGCTGACCCAGGCGCGGCGCATGATCGCCGAGGGGGCCGCCATCATCGACATCGGCGGTGAATCCACCCGGCCCGGAGCCAGCCCCGCGTCGCTGGCCGAGGAACTCGGGCGCGTGACGCCGGTGGTGGAGGCGCTGCGTCGCGAATCGCCGGTGTTCATCTCGGTCGATACCAGCAAGCCGGAAGTCATGCGCGCCGCGGTGGCCGCCGGCGCCGATATCATCAACGACGTGCGCGCGCTGGCCGAACCCGGCGCTGTCGACGAGGCGGCGGCGAGTGGCGCGGGGATCTGTCTCATGCACATGCAGGGCGAGCCGCGCACCATGCAGGAGGCGCCCCAGTACGAAAACGTGGTGGAAGAGGTGAGCGTCTTCCTCGCCGCGCGCATGCGCGCCTGTCGCGAGGCCGGCATCGACGCGGCGCGGCTGGTCATCGATCCGGGCTTCGGCTTCGGCAAGAACGCGGCTCACAACCTCGCACTGCTCAAGCGCCTGGCGGCCCTCGAAGCCCTGGGCGTGCCGATCGCCGTCGGGCTGTCGCGCAAGTCGATGCTGGCGAAACTCACAGGTCGCGCGGTCGACGAACGGCTGCCTGGAAGCGTCGCGCTGGCCGCCATTGCGGTTCTCAACGGAGCGCGTCTCGTGCGCGCCCACGACGTGGCCGCCACCGTCGATGCGGTGCGCGTCGCGGCCGCGGTGATCAAGGGAGAAGCTTTCGATGGCACGTAAGTATTTCGGCACCGATGGCGTGCGTGGGCGCGTGGGCGAACATCCGCTCACCGTGGATTTCGCGCTGCGCCTCGCCAGCGCCGCGGCGCGGGTACTCGCGCCGAACGGCGGCACCGTGCTCATCGGCAAGGACACGCGCCTCTCCGGCTACATGTTCGAGGCCGCGCTCGAAGCCGGCTTCGTCGCCGCGGGCGTCAACGTCAATCTCATCGGGCCGCTGCCGACGCCGGGCATCGCCTATCTCACGCGCCGCTTCAAATGCGATTTCGGCATCGTCATCAGCGCGTCGCACAATCTCTACGACGACAACGGCATCAAGTTCTTCGACGCGCAAGGCGGCAAGTTGTCGGACGAAGTCGAGGAGGCCATCGAGGCCGAGCTCGAACACGGCGCCATCACCCGTTCGTCGATGAGCCTCGGGCGCGCGCAGCGCGTCGACAAGTCGCGCCGCCTCTACCAGGAATTCTGCGCCGAGTCCCTGCCGAAGGGCCTGACACTCGAGGGACTCAAGCTGGTGGTCGACTGCGCGAATGGCGCGGGCTACAAGGTCGTTCCGCGCACCCTCGCGGATCTCGGCGCGGAGATCATTCCCATCGGCTGCTCGCCGAATGGACGCAACATCAATGACGGCTGCGGCTCGACTTCGCCCGGCCTGCTGCAATTGACCGTGCCCGGCGTGCGGGCGTCGGCCGGCATCGCGCTCGATGGCGACGGCGATCGCCTCGTCATGATCGATGGCCTGGGGCGCATCGTCGACGGCGATCAACTCATTTACATCATCGCGAGCGCGCGCAAACGCGCCGGGCTGCTCAAGGGGCCCGTGGTCGGGACGGTCATGAGCAATCTCGGCCTCGAGGTGGCGCTGCGTTCCCAGGGCATCGAATTCAAGCGCGCGCAGGTGGGCGACCGATACGTGCTCGGCATGCTGCGCGAATTTGGCGGCGAGGTCGGCGGCGAGTCTTCGGGCCACATCCTGCTGCTGGACAAGACCACCACCGGGGATGCCCTGATGGCCGCGCTGCAGGTGCTCGCCGTCATGCGAGAAACCGGCCAGGGCCTGGCGGAGCTCGCGGCCGGCATGCCGCGGTTCCCGCAGACCATGATCAATGTGAAGGTGGCGAAGCGCTTCGATCCCAAGACCGTTCCGGAGGTCGAGAGCACCGTGCGCAAGGTGGCCATGCAGCTCGGCGACGACGGCCGGGTGGTGCTGCGCCCCTCGGGCACCGAACCGGTCATCCGGGTCATGGTCGAGGCCCGCGACGAGACCGATACGGTGCGCTGCGCGGAAGAAATCGCGGCTGTGGTGCGCCGCGTTGCGTCCTGAGGGGCGCGCCGCTATCATCCCGGCCCTTTTTTAGCTGCCCCTTTTGCGGGGTTTCCGGACATGCGTCGACAGATCATCGCAGGCAATTGGAAAATGCACGGCTCGCGCGCGGAGAACGCCGCGCTGGTCGAGGCCATCGTCGACAAGCTGCCCAATGCTTCCGCGGAAGTGTGGGTGTGCCCACCGTTCGTATACCTGGCCGAGATCTCCCGTGCGCTCGGCGGCTCGCGCATCAGCCTGGGTGCGCAGGATGTCTGCGCCGAGACGCAGGGCGCCTTCACGGGTGAAGTCTCCGCCGCGATGCTGCGCGACATCGGTTGCGCCGGCTCGATCGTCGGGCACTCCGAGCGTCGCGCGTTGTTCGGCGAATCGGATCAGCTGGTGGCGCGCAAGTTCGCCGCGGTGCTCGCGGCCGGGCTCACGCCGATCCTGTGCGTCGGGGAGCAGCTTGCCGAGCGCGAGGCGGGGCGCACCTTCGAAGTCATCGACCGCCAGCTGGATGCCGTGCTCGACCTGTCGGGTGTGGCGGCTTTCACACGCGCGGTCATTGCATACGAGCCCGTATGGGCCATCGGCACCGGCAAGACGGCGACGCCGCAACAGGCCGAAGAAGTGCACGCGCACATCCGCGCGCGTATCGCCGGCCGCGATGCTAAGATCGCCGCCCTCGTACGTATCCAGTACGGCGGCAGCGTCAAGGCCGCGAACGCTGCGGAATTGTTCTCGATGCCGAACGTGGATGGCGGACTGATCGGCGGCGCTTCGCTCAAGGCCGACGAATTCCTCGCCATCGTTGCCGCGGCACGCTCCTGAACCTGGTACCAAAGTAATGTTGCGAACGATTCTGACAATCCTGCAGGTGCTCTCGGCACTGTTCATCGTGGGCCTCGTGCTGCTGCAGCGAGGCAAGGGTGCGGACGCGGGCGCGGGATTCGGCGCCGGCGCGTCGGGTACGGTGTTCGGCGCGCGTGGCGCGACCACCGGGCTGTCGCGCATGACCGCGGTATTTGCCGCGATCTTCATGATCAACAGCCTGGCCCTCACGTACCTGTTTCAGCGCGACGCCCGCGCGGCGCCCGCTTCGTTGCTCGACAAGGTCCCGGTGACCGCGCCGGCGGCCGTTCCGACGCCGCTGCCCGAGACCGCGCCGGCGCCGCTCGATTCGAACGCGGTTCCGGCGCCCGCGACGACGCCCGCGCAGCCGGGGCCCGAGAAGCCCTGACGGTTTTCTTTCGTCCTACGCCGACGTGGTGGAATTGGTAGACACACTAGCTTGAGGGGCTAGCGGAGCGATCCGTGGGAGTTCGAGTCTCCCCGTCGGCACCATCACTTTCTTTATCCCTGATACAATCGCGCCCGAATTTTTTGGGGGGCGGTTGTCTCTCGCATTCCGAGAGGTTGCTGCCCCTTTTCGTGAACCCCTTGTCGTAAACCGATAACGAGTCATCGCGGGATGCTAGCGAATTATCTGCCCGTTCTGATCTTCCTCACTGTCGCGACCGGCCTCGCGCTGCTGCTGATGTCCCTGGGTCTGCTCATCGGCCGCTGGCAGGCGCGCGCCAAGGACGACAAGGAAAAGCTGTCCGCCTACGAGTGCGGCTTCGAAGCCTTCGAAGACAGCCGCATGAAGTTCGACGTGCGTTACTACCTCGTCGCCATCCTGTTCATCGTCTTCGATCTCGAAATCGCATTCCTGTTTCCGTGGGCGGTGGTGCTCGACAGCATCGGCGTCTTCGGCCTGGTCGCCATGGGCATTTTCCTGTTCATCCTCGTGGTCGGGTTCATCTACGAGTGGAAGAAGGGAGCGCTCGAGTGGGATTGACAGACAACGCACCGGCACAGGATCCCGCGCAGGAATTCTCCGAGCGCGGCTTCCTGACGACCTCGGTCGACACCGTCATGAACTGGGCGCGCACCGGCTCGCTGTGGCCCATGACCTTCGGCCTGGCCTGCTGCGCGGTGGAAATGATGCACGCCGGCGCCTCGCGCTATGACCTCGATCGCTTCGGCGTGGTGTTCCGCCCGAGCCCGCGCCAGTCCGACGTGATGATCGTGGCCGGTACGCTGGTCAACAAGATGGCGCCCGCGCTGCGCAAGGTCTACGACCAGATGCCCGAGCCACGCTGGGTCATCTCCATGGGTTCCTGCGCGAACGGTGGCGGCTACTACCACTATTCATATGCGGTAGTGCGAGGTTGCGACCGCGTAGTCCCCGTCGACGTCTACGTGCCGGGTTGTCCGCCGACCGCCGAGGCGCTGCTGTACGGCATCATCCAGTTGCAGAAGAAGATCGAGCGCACCAGCACGATCGCCCGGGTCTGATCACGCGTCCATGACAGCCTCAGCCAACGAGAAAATCACCGCGCTTGCGACCAGGGTCGAAGCCGTCCTTTCCGGCCAGGTGCAGCGTGTTCATTCGCTGCCCGACGAGCTCTGCTACGAAGTGCAGCCGGCCGACCTGAAGAAGGTGTGTCTGGCGCTGCGCGACGATCCGGCGCTGAAATTCGAGATCCTCGTCGATCTCGCCGGCGTCGATTACCTCGACTACGCCTCGAGCGAGTGGAAGACCCTGTCGGCCACCGCCTCGGGATTCAGCCGCGGGGTGAATCGCGGCGACGTGCGCTTGCCGCACGACGGCGCGCGCTTCGCCGTGGCCTACAACCTGCTGTCGGTCACCAACAACCAGCGCATCCGCATCCGCGCGCGCTGCGAGGATGCCGAAGATCCCATCATCGATTCCGTGGTCGACATCTGGCCGGGCGCCAACTGGTTCGAGCGCGAAGCCTTCGACCTGTTCGGCATCCTGTTCACGGGCCATCCGGACCTGCGTCGCATCCTCACGGACTACGGCTTCATCGGGCACCCGTTCCGCAAGGACTTCCCGTTGATCGGCAACGTCGAGGTGCGTTACGACGCCGACAAGCAGCGCGTGGTGTACGAGCCGGTGAGCATCGAGCCGCGCACGCTGGTGCCGAAAGTCATCCGCACCGACAACCGGTACGACGCGGCCCTCAAGAACAAATGAACGAGATCCGCAATTTCACGATGAACTTCGGTCCGCAGCACCCGGCGGCGCACGGTGTGTTGCGACTGGTGCTGGAGATGGACGGCGAGGTCGTGCAGAAGGCCGACCCGCACATCGGGCTGCTCCATCGCGGCACCGAGAAGCTGGCGGAGTCGAAGCCCTTCAACCAGTCGATCGGCTACATGGACCGGCTCGATTACGTCTCGATGATGTGCAACGAGCACGCGTACGTCATGGCCATCGAGCGCCTGCTCGGCGTGACCGTCCCGGTGCGCGCGCAATACATCCGCGTCATGTTCGACGAAGTGACGCGCGTGCTGAACCACCTGATGTGGCTGGGCGCGCACGCGCTCGACATCGGCGCGATGACCGTGTTCCTGCTCGCGTTCAAGGAACGCGAGGACCTGATGGATTGCTACGAGGCGGTCTCGGGCACGCGCATGCACGCGACTTACTACCGCCCGGGTGGTGTGTACCGCGACCTGCCGGACTCGATGCCGAAGTACCAGGCTTCGAAGTGGCGCTCGCAGAAGAACGCGGATCGCATGAACGCGGCGCGCCAGGGTTCGATGCTGGATTTCATCGACGAATTCGCGGCCCGCTTTCCGAAGGCCGTCGACGAATACGAAACGCTGCTCACCGACAACCGCATCTGGAAGCAGCGCACCGTGAACATCGGCGTGGTGACGCCGGAACGCGCCATGGCGCTGGGCTTCACCGGTGCGATGTTGCGCGGCTCGGGCATCGCCTGGGACTTGCGCAAGAAGCAGCCGTACGAGGTCTACGCGGATCTCGACTTCGACATCCCGGTGGGCGTCAACGGCGATTGCTACGACCGCTACCTGGTGCGCATCGAAGAACTTCGCCAGAGCACGCGCCTCATCAAGCAGTGCGTCGACTGGCTGCGCAAGAATCCCGGCCCGGTGATGATCGACGACCGCAAGGTGCGTCCGCCGCGCCGCGAAGAGATGAAGGGCGACATGGAGTCGCTGATCCATCACTTCAAGCTGTTCACCGAGGGTTACAGCGTGCCGGCCGGCGAGACCTATGCCGCGATCGAAGCGCCCAAGGGCGAGTTCGGCATCTATCTCATCTCGGACGGCGCCAACAAGCCGTACCGGCTCAAGTGCCGCGCGCCGGGTTTCGCGCACCTGTCGGCGCTCGAGGAAATGTGCAAGGGACACATGCTCGCGGACGTGGTCGCGGTGATCGGCACGCAGGACATCGTGTTCGGAGAGGTGGATCGATGACGCATGTCGTCAAGACGGCGGATGGCGGCACGTTCGAGCCCGGGCTCGGCGACAAGTCGCGCGTCCTGAACGAACACACGCGCCACGAGATCGACGAGTGGATCGGCCGCTTCCCCACGGGCAAGCACCGTTCCGCGGTGTTGTCGGCGCTGCGTTTCACGCAGGAGCAGAACCAGGGGTTCCTCACGCCCGAACTCATGGACGGCGTGGCCGAGTACCTGAAGCTGCCGCCCGTGCAGGTGTACGAAGTCGCGACCTTCTACTCGATGTTCGAGACGCACGCCTGCGGCCGCCACCACGTGTCCATCTGCACGAACATCAGCTGCATGCTGAACGGCGCCGAGGACCTGGTCGCGCATTGCGAGAAGAAACTCGGCATCAAGCTCGGCGAGAGCACGCCCGACGGACGCATCTTCCTCAAGAAGGAAGAGGAGTGCCTGGCGGCCTGCACCGGCGCGCCGATGATGATGGTCGACCACGAATTCCACGAGTACCTGACACCTGAAAAGGTGGATGCGGTGCTCGACGATCTGAAATAGGTACCCTCGTGAACGCACTCGAAAAGTGGCAGGACAAGATGAACCTGACGGTGTTCGAACCGCTCAAGTTCAAGGAATCCTGGAAGCTCGAGAACTATCTCAAGATCGGCGGCTACGACGCGTGGAAGAAGATCCTCGCCGAGAAGCCGACGCCCGAGAGCGTCATCGAGCAGGTGAAGGCCTCGGGCCTGCGTGGCCGCGGCGGCGCGGGTTTCCCCACCGGCACCAAGTGGAGCTTCATGCCGCGCAAGTCGCCGGTGCAGAAGTACACGGTGTGCAACTCGGACGAATCCGAGCCGGGCACCTGCCATGACCGCGACATCCTGCGCTACAACCCGCATTCGCTGATCGAGGGCATGGCCATCGGCGGTTATTGCATGACCGCCACCGTGGGCTACAACTACATCCGCGGCGAGTTCCTCGGTGAGCCCGTGCCGCGCTTCGAAGCGGCGGTCAAGGAAGCCTACGCGGCCGGGTTGTTAGGCAAGAACATCCTGGGTTCGGGCGTCGACTTCGACCTGTTCACGGCCGTGGGCGCCGGCGCCTATATCTGCGGCGAGGAAACCGCGCTGCTGGATTCGCTCGAGGGCAAGCAGGGCAAGCCGCGCTTCAAGCCGCCGTTCCCCGCGGCGTTCGGCCTCTATGGCCTGCCGACCACCATCAACAACACCCAGAGCTACGCCTCGGTGCCGACCATCCTGCGCAAGGGCGCGGACTGGTTCGCCAAGCTCGGTGTCACCAATGCCGGCGGCACCGCGATCTTCTCGGTGTCCGGGCACGTGGAAAAGCCCGGCAACTACGAATTGCCCATGGGCATCCCGTTCGCCGAGCTGCTGGAAATCGCCGGTGGCATGAAGGGCGGGCGCAAGCTCAAGGCCGTGATCCCGGGCGGATCGTCGGTGTACGTGCTGCCCGCGGACAAGATCATGGCCGCGAACATGGACTACGACTCGCTGAAGGCGGCGGGCTCGTCCGTGGGATCCGCGGCGGTCATCGTCATGGACGAAACCACCTGCATGGTGAAGGTGCTCGAGCGCCTGTCACGCTTCTACAAGAGCGAGTCCTGTGGCCAGTGCACGCCGTGCCGCGAAGGCACCGGCTGGATGAACCGCGTGATCCGCCGGATCATGGCGGGGCAGGGCAACAGGAACGACCTGCAGCTGCTGGTCGACGTCGCGGGCCGCATCGAAGGCCACACCATCTGCGCGCTGGGTGATGCCGCCGCGTGGCCGGTGCAGAG
>Ga0315910_10002152_pt1 | contig 17562 bp, 17 predicted proteins | sample EdamamesoilMG_FD_204470 | JGI IMG/M metagenome (GOLD analysis project Ga0315910, IMG submission 204470) | Garden soil microbial communities collected in Santa Monica, California, United States - Edamame soil | ecosystem: Environmental > Terrestrial > Soil > Garden | place: USA: California... | reverse complement strand
TGGCTGCTTTCGAATCCCACGGGCTGGAGCGAGCCCTTTCGCCAGTATCTACTGACGCCCGTCGGCGTGCTCGCGGGCGAGGAGTTCCGCTAGCCGTATCACCAGCACTCGCCCGAGCTGACACCGGACGGCACAGTGCTCTTGTTCGACAACGGCAACTACCGTGCAACGCCGGGGGACGGTCGCACGCCGATGACGGACGCGAACTCGTATTCGCGCGCCGTGGAGTATCGCATCGACGAAGAGGCGATGACGGTCGAAGAAGTGTGGTCGTACGAGTATCCCGGCGCTCGCCTCTACTCTTTCGCCATGGGCGACGCCAACCTGCAAGCGGCGGAGAACACCGTGTTGATCACCTTCGCCATGATGGCGGGGGTGGGCGACGTCTTGAGCGACGACCTGGGCTGGGGGTGGGTCCAGGGGAGGCTCGTGGAGGTCGCTCGCGACAGGGGTGACGAAGTGGTCTTCGACCTCCGCGTCCACGGCAACACGCCGGGCGCATTCGGCAGCCCCGTGTACCGCGCCGTGCGCATCCCGGCGCTCCGCTGATCACCGCCAGAGAAGGCTAAAGGAAGCGAACATCCTCCGGCGCTCGATCGAAGTGGCCGTGTCGACCGTCCGCGAACTTGAGCGGCGACGCGGCGAGCTCGTCCGGCGGAACGTCGTCCAGGGAGGTGAGGTGCACGGCGTGAAACGTACCTCCGAGCTCCGGCATCACGCCCTGCGCGAAGATGCGGATGCCGCAGTGGCGACAGAACGCGTAGGTGAGAAACGGCTCGGCCCTCCCCGGCGGCGTCCAGCGGTATTCGCTGAGCGCGGCTGCCCCCTCGAGCACGCGGAAGCGTTCGGCCCCCTTGGCGAAAGCAAACCAGGCGCGAGCCTTGAAGCACAGCGAGCAGTTGCAGCGGTTGGTGCCGGCGCCGAGGTCGAGGTCCGTCTCGAAACGAACGGCACCGCAGTGGCAGCTTCCCGAGTAGGTCTTGAGTGGCATGGTATTCTGCTTGCGTTTTGCAACCACTTGCGAGGCTACGGCGAGTGGTTGTAAAATGCAATCACTTTGTCTCGACCCGTAGAGGACGGCGAACACCGCTCCTACTGCCCGATCAATCTCTCGCTCGAAATCTTCGGCGACAAATGGACGCTGCTCGTGCTCCGCGACATGATGTTCGGCAACAAGCGCCACTTTCGCGATTTTCTCCAGTCGGACGAGCTCATTGCCTCGAACATCCTGGCGGCTCGCCTGAAGCTCTTGCTGGAGCACGGTATCGTCACCAAGGCGGACGATCCGACTCACAAGCAAAAGGCCGTCTACAGCCTGACGGAGAAAGGCATCGCCCTTTTGCCGGTCATCGTGCAGATCGGTGCCTGGAGCTCACGGCACGTCCCGGCGGCGAAGAAGCTCGACGCCCGCGCCCGCGCCATCATCCGCGAGCTTCAAGAAGGTGGACCCAAGCGATGGGCGCGGGAGATGGCGGCGCTCAGGGAGTCGCACCTGTCTTCGCACCACCCTCACCACCGATGAGGTCCGCGATTGCGGTTCGCCGGCGAGGCGGGTAGCCTGCTTCGCTCACGCTCGTCTCAACCCGGGGTCACTCCATGAAAACTTCGACTTTCTTGGTTCGCGGAATCGGTGTGTCGTTCGTCCTGTCCGCGCTCGTCATGCACGGCTGCGGGGGCGACGACGACGGCAACTCGGCGGCCGGCGGAACGGGAGGCGGCTCGAGCGGGAGCAGCGGCAAGGGTGGCAAGGGTGGCAAAGGTGGCGAGGGCGGCGAGGGTGGAGAGGGAGCGCGCGGCGGGACCGGCGGCGGTGCCGGCGAGGCGGGCGGCGGAACCAGCGGCGGTGCCGGTGAGGCGGGCGGCGACGGCGCGTCGAACGCGCGCCTTTCGGTGGACCTTTCGTTCACGAGCCTCTTGCCCAACGAGCAAGAGTTCTTGGTCGTGCTCGCGACGGCGGATAACGGCAGCGACGAAACCGCGACCGTGACGAGCGCCGACGAAACCATCGCGACCGCGACGATCGTCGGCACGACGCTCGTCATCCAGGCCGGCACCGAGCTCGGCGAGACGGTCCTCACCGTCGAGAGCGCGTCCGGCCTCGAAAAGACGGTGACCGTGCTGGTGTCGGATCCGCGAGCCCTGAAGATCGGTGACGACCTGCTCGTCGCGTGGGTGAGCGACTTCGACCTCCTCTACCAAGACGGCGGAAGCGGAGCGAGCCTCGATGGCAGCTACTGGGCTCCCCGCCTTTCGAACGGGTTCTTCGCGCTCGGGCACCACGGGCAGGTTGGCTATGCCGATCCGAGCGGCACCGCCGCCATGCTCGTCGTCAAACCACTCTCGGAGGACGCGCTCGCGATTCCGACCGATCTCGCTTGGATCTGGGACGACGCCGGATCGGGCGGTGATTGGGACGGCTCGTTCTGGAAACCCGTGTGCCCGACCAACTACCAGGCGCTCGGCACCGTCGCCGCCATGGCGAGCTGGACCAAGCCGCCGCTCGACGTCGTTCGCTGCGTCCGAAGCGATCTCGTGGAGCCGGGCGCGCTCGGTGCCGCGCTCTGGAACGACCTCGGCAGCGGTGCCAACAACGATTTTGCTTCGTGGTCGATCGCGGTCGCTCCGGGCTCGGAATCGGCCGGCACCGTACCGCTCGTATCGGGAAGCTTCGTCGGCGCCAACGTCTACACCGCGCCCGCCTCGGATCCGACCGCGAACATCCTGCGTCTCGGCATTCCGATCGTCCGCGAAATCGAGCTCGAACGCGCCTTTCCGAGTCTCGATTCGCTGCTCCCGCCGGAAGAAACCACACCGGTCGAGGTCGGGCGCGCCGTCCTGATTCCGTTCATCGCCGTCGCGGATCCGGCGCGGACCCTCGACTACAAGGTGAGCACGTCACCGTTCTACCGCCTCGAGCGCGATGTCTACTACCGGCGCCTCGTCCACCAGTACAACCAGACGAGCGTCGACCAGACCATCAGTCACACCGTCACGACGGGCGTGACCCGCGAAGACACCGAGGAGTTCAGCATCACGACCGGCATCTCGATCAGCGTCGAAGGCGGCGTCAGCTTCATCGTCGATGCAACGGCGACCGTGACGGTGAGCCTCGAGCTCGGCTATTCGTCGTCCACCACCATCGGCGAATTCCGCGAGGAATCCGTGACGAAAGACGTCGTCGTCCCCCCGCGAACCGCCGCCGCCCTCTGGCAGCTCATCCACCGTTTCACGCTCAAGCGAAGAAACGGCAACACCTGGGAAACGGTCGGCGCCCCCTGGGAGGTCGGCGTGAACAGCTTCGTCGTCGATCAGTATCCCGACTGAGCGTTCTCGTCCCCGGTCACTGGCGAATCATCCGCACGTTGACACGATTGCCGCCGAGGAGCAGCGTGCCCGCGAGCTCTTCGCCACCTTCTTCCAGCGCGGCATCGAGGCGAACGTCGCTGCTCTCGAGCGTCTCGGGCAGCGGGGTCGTGCAGCCGTCGGCCGCGCAGGTGCAGGCCCCGGAGAAACTGCAAAGCGTCAACTTGCCGCAATCGACGGCGATGCTCGCCGACGGATCCGCCGGATCGTAGATGAAGCATCCGTCGTCCCCTCCGCCACCGCCGGTGTTCGGCAGGCACCCGTAGAACTGCTCCTCAGGGGTCGAGTTGTACTCGTCGAGCACCGGTGTCTGGATCTCGCACCAGGCCTTGTAGAGCTCGCCGCTCTCGACTCCGAGCTGGATGCGGCGCATCTCCACGGTCGCGCCCCGCACCGTGAAGCGAAACCCCTCGACCGGCCCTCTAGGTAGGTCCATGAGAGGGTAGTCGTAGCCTTCGGGGTAGCCGACGTCGGGATTGGTCGGCGGGGGGTAGAGCGGCATGTCGCCGAACTCGACGTACCCGTCACCATTCTCGTCGAGCATGATTCGCACGCGATCCGATCCGGACGCAAACTCGAACGCCTCGAGGTAGCCGTCCCAGGACGCCGCGTAGTCGCCCAGGGTCTCACCGGTGCGGGCAGGCGTGTCGTTGCCGAGGTCGACGGGATCCTGCGAGCAAGCGACGCTGGCGACCGCAACGAGGACAGTACCGACGCGTAAGACGAGCTTCATGTGTTCCTCCTTGAACGGTGAGTCTCCGGGTCCACGGACATCCGTCTTTCGCTCACTCTGATTTTCCAGCCACCGAGCAGGCCTGTCGGATCCGAGAAAGGTACGCGCTCTGCGGATGACGCTCGGCAAACTCGCGGGCCCGCTCGGCGGCGGCTTCGCTCCCGAGCTGGCAGTGTGCCAAAGCGCGCGCCGCTTGCCGCTCCTCGAGCAGCTGTCCACCCGGTAACGTGCGGTCCATCTCGCCGAGCAACCCCAGGGCAAATCGAGGATTTTCGTCGCGCAAAGCGCGCTCGACGCGAGCGAGCATCCTCGCCTCTTCGTCGAGCCCCGGATCGAGCGGAGCCGGCGCCGTCGCACTGGGCGCGGGGCGCCGAGACTTCGCCGCGGGCGCTTGCACCGGAGGGCGATGGGCTTCGGGCGCCGCCGGTCCGGCGGGTGACGCCGGCGCCTCCAGCTGCGTTGGCGTCGTTGCAACAGCTGGCTTGCTGGTGCTCATCGCACGCTCGAAAGCGGTTGCGTAGCCGAGGTAGTACCCTCCGGCTCCGGCCGCAGCGGCAACCCCGGCCGCGATACCGAGCGCACCGAGCCAGGTCGGTCCGGCTGCCAGCGACGTGGCCGCCGCGCCGCTCGGATCGTCCACCTTCGCGTCAGGGCCAAGCGCCTCGGCGGCGAGAAACTCGTCGAGGGACGCGCGCACCCGCGCACGATCGGCCGGCGTGGGAGAAAGCCCGGAGCTCGCCCGTTCCAGGAACCGTCGCTCGTCCAGCTCGAGATCGCTCATGGGGATCTCCGAGCGGAGAAGGCGGCGCGAAACTCGCTGCGGACCGCTCGAAGCCTAGAATAGGCCGTATTCAACGGGATTTCCAGGGCCTCGGCCACCTCCGGCACGCTGAGCCCTTCGATCAAGATCAGCACGAAGACCTCGCGCTTCTTTTCGTCAACGGTCGCCAAGAACCGCTGCACGAAATCGGCGGCTTCCGCCTCCTCGAACCGTTCACCCGGGCCCGGCGACGGGCTCGGCAGGTCCGCGTCGAGCGGCTCGCCCCGGCCCTTGCGCCCGACGCGACGGCGATGGTTGAAGGCGACGTTGCGGACGATGCCGTAGAGCCAGGTCCTGAGGCTCGACGAGCCCCGGAACTCCGCCAGGCGGCGGTGCACGACGACGAAAACGTCTTGCGCGGCGTCGTCGGCGTCCGGGACGCCGAAGGCGCGCAAACATCGCCAGACGAAGGGGAAAAACGCGGCATAGACCGAGTCGAAATCGCGCGCCTCCGGCTCGAAAGGCGAAGCCTTCCCGGTGTCCGGCCGTGCGACGGGTAAGCTCACGACGCCCGCGCAAGGTGAGTCTCCGGTGCGGCTCGGATCCGTCGCGGTCATGGCGAAAAGTCCGCGCCGACCAGCGCCCGCAGGGAAAAGGCCGCCGGCTTGTGCACCTCGACGCCGTCGAGCACGAAAGGGGGCCGAGAAACGGGCACCGCCGCGCCGAGGCGCGCCATCAGGCGAAACGAGGCACTCACGGCATAGCCCGCGCTCAATTCGAAGCGCATCGCTTGCCAGAATGCGCTTCCGAGGCGCGGATTCGAAACGCCGGACCCCTCCCCCGACAGGCGCCCGAGCTCGTACCCGGCGCAGCCGCCAAGAGCGAGTCGATCGATGGGCAGCTCACCGCACACGATGGGGGACAAAGCCCACAAGTAGAAGCTCGCGCTGGCTCCTCCACCGTAGTCCTCGCTCGTCGGCGCGAGGAGCGTGCCTTGTGCACCGACGCGGACGCCCGCTCTGCGCATCGCGACTTCGAGCGCCAGACCGGGAGCGGGGCTCGGCAGAGCTCCCGTGTCGAGCGTCGCTCCGCCCATCAGACTGATGCCGATGGACGGTTCCGCCGCTGCGGCGCTGCGGGTCTCAGCGGCCGTCTCGCGTCGCGGTGTCGCTACGGGAGCAGGAAGCGAGCCTTCTGTCGGCGGCGGTGTGCCGGGAGGAGTGTCACCAGCGTCAGCAGCGGGCGTCGCTTCAGCGCTCTTCATGGTCATGGCCATCGCAACGGCACCGGCGCTCATCACCTCCTCACACGATCTGCCCCGTACCGTGCGCCGTGCTGGCTCCGCCGACGCTGCGGTGCGCGTCATGATCGTGAGCTCCCAATCGCCTTCGGCAGGATTTGCGATTCGCACCTCAGCCTCGACGTCGAAAGCCCCTCGCTCTTTCTGGGTCAGGCCCTCCACCTGCTCGAGGAAACGCTCGCGCTCGCAGACCTCCGGCGCGTTCCAGTCGAAGCGGGGACTTTCCGCTTTCGCGGAGACCGCGAGCAGAGAAAGCTCGCAGAGCAAGGCCACCGCCCAGACCCGAGACCACCAACGCGCCATCCGTGCCGGCCCATCCTAGCCGTGATTGACGACTAGCCCCGCTAGGCAAAAATGCTGGGGGCGCGCGATGCTGCCGGACGCTCCTCCCGAGCTCAGCGAAGGGGTGGCCCGTACAACGTCTCGCGGAAGTTCGCGTACCCAAACGAGAACGAAGTGCCGCTGATGACCTGCACCAGCGCGCCCTCTGGCGTCACCTCGTGCATCTTGGCCAGGAGCGAGTACACGACGAGCGTGTTGCCGTTGGGTAGGCGCTGTACGTCGCCGTACTCGTAGCTTTTCATGCCGCTCACGCCGTAGGTCCACGCCTTGTTGGCCGTGAGCGTACCGGCCGTCTCCAAGAGCTCGATCTCGATGGCCGCCGACGAGCTCTCTGAGAAGCCGTCGGCGTCGTTGTTGAACAGGAGCACATGGCCGTTCGAAAGGACTTGATGGCCGTAGTTCGTCCTCCAGTCGGAGACAGCGCAGGTTCCGGCCGGGGCATCGTCACAGTCTTCGCCCACCCGCCACAGCACCTTACCCTCTCGATCGACCTTCAGAAGTGTCGCGGGGGTGTGGTCGGCGATCAGGTAGGTGTCGTCGGACTGTTGGTAGCTGATCGAGTTCGCGTGGTACTCGTTCGAAGGGTAGACGTTCTCGTCGAGGCGCATCAGGGTCTTCATGGTGCCGTCCGGGGAGCGCTCGACCAGGAAGCTCGGCCCCTTGGCTAAGAGGGCGTTCGGGCCGTCCCAGACGAAGGTCGCGATCGTGCCGTCGGGCAGCACAGCGAGATCGTCGTGCGTTCGGATCCGGTCAGCGACGTCATACTCGACGTCGAGGCCATCCATGGCAGTGCGGCGGAGCTCTCCCTGGCCCGAGCTGTAGTTGGTCATCACCGTCCACATGGACGCGCCGTCCCAGCTCATCAGCGCGCGGTTGCAGGTGCCGGGGGAGTCCGACCACCAAACGACCTCGCCGTCAGCGTCGATGATGAACGCCATCTGCGGCGGGTTGGCACCGAGCTCCACGCCGGAGGTCGTGATCACGAAGCCGCGAGCCTGCTTCGACGGGTCCATCGCCGCGCGCGTCACGGCGGGAGCGGTGACCGGTCTTTCACCGGTGACGAGCGTCCGGTCCGGGCTCGTGCACTCCTCGGCGCCGGCTTTCGCGATGATGCGGTAGGTGTACGTCCGCATCGGCTTCATGCCGAGCAGCAGCGCACGGTGCGGCGAGCCATCGATGCTGACCGGGCCGCCGCTGCCGACGTTGATGAGGTCCGGCTCGGGATCGTTCAGCGTGAACTCGACGCGCGCCTCGGTGAGCCCCTCGAGGTCGACGCTCCACTCGACGATGCCCACCGTCGGAATGGCGCTACTCGTCTCCGCCGCGATGTTCCACGCGCAATCGGGCTCCCCGGCGCCGCCCGCGCCCGCCTCGTCGCCGGCGCTCCCGCCCGTCCCTCCGAGGGGTGTCGAGCCGCCGCCTGCGGTGCCACCCGACGTTCCGCCGTCGCCCGCACCGCCTCCTTTTCCACTGCCCGAACTGCCTCCACCAACGCCGCCGCTCCCTCCGCCTCCGGTCGCGCCGGCACCACCCGTTGCACCGCCGGTGCCCCCTGTGCCACCGCTCTGCAACGAGGTGCCGCCCTCACCAGCGCCTCGTCGCGCGCGGCTCCCGTTGGATTTGCCCGAGCACCCGACAATCGTGGCGGCGCCGAGCACCACCACGGAGGCGGCCGTCACGACCTCCCTCACCCGAGTCATCCTGCGCGTGTCATGACATGAACACGCTCACGCTGTCGCGACGTGCGTCTCATCACCCCTGCCCCCGAAAGATCCGTGGGGACGGTAGCGGGCGCGGTGATTTGCGTTTCTGCCTCGTCTTCCTGGCTACTGACGTCGCGCCGCGGGCGGTTGCGTGCACCAACCGCTTTCGCACGTCGAGCCCACGAAGCAAGGGTGATTGAAGCAGTTGTACGCGCAGTAGGTGACCGAGGCGTCACCAGGGCCGCAGGTCAAGTCCGCGCCGCAATCGGTGGGGCCCGTGCAGGGCTGACCAAACTCGGGAGGTGGGAAGCGGACTCCGTCGAAGTGATTGTCGTAGACGCTGAGCTCGTCGCCGTAGCACGGGCAGGAGCCCGGCCATCCCTCACCCGGATCTTGGTCGTCAGCAATCAGGTCGAGGTCGGCCGTCCCCGCCGGACCCGTCATTCGGACCACCCAACTGCCAGCTCCATCGAACGCGTATTGGAGCTCGATGTTTCCGATGTCCATGAAGCGCTTGATTGTTTTGGGAGGAGGATCACAGCGCCAGGCACCTAGCTCGCTGTCCGCGCCCGGCATCCACGAGCAACTGACCTTGGCGTCAGCGTCACGCGACCGAGAAAACGCGACCGTGAGGGGGACCGATTCGTCGCTCGGCGGTAACGGCAGCACGAACGTCATGTCGAGCGGGCACTCGCCGCAGCAGCCGACGGCGAGCCAGGCCGATAGGGCAACCATCAAGGGACGCGCCACGCACCAACGCCACGATGTCGAAGTCAAGCAACGCCATCATAGCAGGGGCCGCGACGTGCACTCCGCGGCGGCCGCCCAGAGACGCTGAAATGGCGCATTGCTTCTCGTTTGCAGCGCCTTGGAGCAACCTAGCGCAAAGGCATGCTCCGCTTGCTTTGGGTCCTGGGATTCGCGGGTATCACTCCCCTCGCCTGCATCAAGCGACCGCCGGGTCCCGAAGCAGCGGCCCAGGATCAACCTCAGGTGGCCAGCGAAGCGGACGTGAAGTCGTTGCTCGATCGGGCGCAGCAGGCCGCCGACGCCGAGCGCTACGCCGAGGCGCGAGATCTCGCCCGTCGCGCGCTCGAGCTCACCGAGACGGTCCGAGTCGCTCCACGAATCCTCGCGACGCTGCATGAAACCGAGGGGATGGCACTCTGGCATCTCGAGGACCTCGATGCTCAGGAAGCGTTCGAGACTGCCGCGATGCTTTGGGAGCAAATACCCGGTGCCGAGCGCGACATCGCGCGCGTTACTCGGTGGCTCGCAAATACGTTCGTCTTTCCGCTCATCGAGCTCGAGCGCGCTGAACGGCTGCTCCGGCGTTCCATCGAGCTCACGACGAAAGTCGATCCGACGGATACCGGCGGGTTGTTTTTCGCGCACCACCTCCTGCTCGAAGTGCTCTGGCAAGAATGCCGTACGACCGAAGCGCTGCCGCTCATCGAAGCGGCCGATGCTATCGTCAAGAACCAGCGTCCGGTCGATCCTTGGCACACCGCGGCGATCCACAGGATTCGAGCGAACTTCGCCGAAAACGCCGGTGACATCCCACTCGCCATCGAAGAGGAGAAGCGCGTGCTCGAGGAGTTCGCTCGGGCCGAATCGAAAGTCCATGTGCAGGGGAACATGGACTTGAGCCTCGCCATACTCACGCAACTCGAACGGAATCGTGGCAACTACGAAGCGATGCGAACCTATGTCGAGCGGCGAGTCGAGCTTGCGGGCGCGAGCCCGAACCTCGAGCTCGCGCTCGAGCTCGCGCTGGAGCTCTACTGGGCGTACCTGGCGACGCGGGACCCAAGGCTTGCCGAGCACGCGGCGAAGCATTCGCTCGTGTCGGCCCAGGTGGGAGCAGCCCTGTTCCCGAAGACTCTGCCGACCAAGGGAGCGTGTCGTCCCGAAGAAAAGCCGTATCGGGGATTGATGCATCGCTACCGTGCCGTCTCGGAGCGCGCGGAGCCGTGCCTGAAGGGTCGCAGCAAGCCTAGCGAAGGCCACCCGATCCTCATCACGCTCCGCACGGTGAATGGCAAGGTGGTCGCCGCCGATGCAGTCGGGCATCTGGCAGACCCACCGGTCGTCCGCTGCATCGCGGAAGCGGCGCTCGGCTACGAGCACCCGATCGACAAGTACAGCGAATTCGGGTGGGCGCGGCTCGAGTAGGCACGCTGGCAAGGGTGGGCCACTGGTGGGCTGTGCTTCCTCACCTGAGGGTCACTGCGCGATGCAGTTGTCCTGCATCACTTCCTACAGCGGCGTCAACGAGTCGTGACAGATCTGGGACCTCGAGGCTGCAACGCCATAGCCTCGACGGAAAGGGCCGAACCGGCCGCACAACGTGAGTCGCGCGGCCGGTTCGCACACCTGCGCAAGTCAGAAGTGAACGTCGCTCACGATGACATCGTCGATCGAGGTGTAGTTGGTGTCGGATCCGATCATGACGTCGGACACGGAGTAAGCCCACCAGGACACGTCGTTGTATCCAGGCGGCAAATCCTCGAGCACGTACCAGTACCCATCGTACCAAAGCACCCATAGGTCGACCGGGTCGTCGCTCGTCACGACGAAGGACTCGAGATCGAAGAGACGGTACCCCTGACTCCCATAGGCGTTGTTCCAGGTCTCGACGGTGACGTAGTACCATTCGCCGAAGGAGTGGGCAGCGGGACCGGTGCGGCCTTCGTAGGCCCAGTTCGGCGCGACGCACGTGCCGCCGGAGGGCCTTCCGAAGCCTGAGCCCCCACCGTCACCCGGATCGACGAAGCAGGTCAGCGTCGGATCGTCGAAGCCGAGGTGGTAGTGGCTGTTCACGTTGGGTTCTACTCTCAGTGCCGCGTAGGTGGCACCGCCCGCGGGCTCCGGCTGCCAGTAAACCCAGCAGTTGACCCAGTCGCCCGGTGTCGGGCAGGTCGTCACGCCGCCCGGACCGCTGCCCCAGGTCGTCCACATCGCGAACGTCGCGCGGGCCTGGTTGGCGACCGTGGTGAGCGCGGTGGGGTCCGCGAAGTTCCCGACGATGCGTTGAGCTTCCACTCGAGGGGACATGGTCGTGAGTGCCATGCCGACCGCGAATGCCATTGCCGTACTGAGGATGTGCTTCTTGATGGTCATGGTTTTCTCCTGGCAAGGATCGCGGCTCAGCGTGAGCTGGCGGGTGTGGCGGCGAGGGTTTCGTTCAGGCGCGTGACGGCAACCGCGCGCGCCGATTCGTCGAGTTGCGCCAGGGCTCCGACGTAGGTGTTGGTCAGTGCGGAGCGCTCGATGCGATGAGTCGAGGTGGCCAGCTTGGCGAGCAAGGCATCCAAGTCGACCGGCTTCGACGCTTCCTCGTGAGCGAGCGCGCGGGCCTGTGCGATGCGATCGAAGCGGAGCTGGACCTCTTCCGTGCTTGCACGGCGCATCCCGGGCACTCGCCGATCCAGCCGTTCGAGATTGTGCGCAGGCAGGAGATGCCCTGCATGCTCGAGAGCACCTCGGCCTTCCGAGGCTGGTTTTTCCTGCTCCGTGGCCGTGGTGCAAGCAACAAGTCCGAGAGCAGCCGCCCCCGTGAAGAGCGCGTGCACAAGGCGCACCTCTACCCGCCTACCCTTTTGTGTTTTTTCGATCATTGCGAACCTCCCTTCGGTTCAGTGCGAACGATAGAGAGTGTGCGCGGATCGTCAAGACGTGATGTTGATCTTGATCACGCTCCGCCCTTGCCACGTTGCACGCAGTCGCGCTCGTCGTGCTCGGGGCATTCTGCGATCCATCCCCCGCGCGTCATCGCTCTGATCGCGGCCAGTCGCGCCGAAGCCTGCGCATGACCTAATCAATCACGCGCAAGCGCACTTGGAGATGCACGAGGGAAAAATGCGACGTCGCACTGAACCTCTTCGCGACGCCGTTCGAACACGACCCTGGCCTGCGCGCAGTACTGCATGTCGGCATGGGACGGTTCGGGCTGTCCCATCGGCCAAGTCACTCCGCCCTTGTCACCTCGAGGTCGATGGTCCGACGACGCGCACGAGCTTCGTACGACTTCCCTGCCCCTTTTCTATCAGGACGCTCCGCTTCGGCACTCCGAAGTGTTCGGCTAGCGTTCGCACGAGCTCTTCGTTCGCGGCCCCGTCGACCGGCGGCGCAGCAACGCAAACGGTGAGCTCGCTGCCCTGCACCGAGAGGACCTTGCTCACCTTCGCGCGCGGTTTCACGTGCACTCGAAACGTGGCGCTCGGCGACTCCGGAGCCTGAGTATTCGTCATGCTCCGGCGTGCCAAGGCCTCGCCTCCTTCACGGCCCTGTGACGAGGTCCGACGCCCCGGGCGACTACGGGTTCGCCGCGAGCCGCAGGGTCGCGCCGTACGGGACGTTGTAGTTGACGCCGTTTCCGGAGGTCACCTCCAGCACCGCGCCCGCCCCGACTGCGGTGTAGTGGCCGGCACCGTCTGCCCCTTGCTGGTTCGGCGTCCAGGTGTTGCCGACGGCGGAGACGACGGAGGTGTCCGACGTGAGCACGGCAAGGGCCGTGGTGGTCGCGCCGAAAATGTTGCCTCCCGGGTCCGCCAGCGTCCCAAGATCATACGTGGAGCCGTCCGCCCCCTGGAGCCGCATGGCTTCGGTCGCGCCCGCGAAGGTCGTCCCGCGCACGGTGAGCGCCACGATGTTCGCGCCGCCGCCGCTGCCGAAGAGGCGCGCGCCAAAGGTATTGGTGTCGTGGAAATACGAGTCGATGATGCTGACGGTACCGCCGTCGCCCGTCGAAAACTCGAGACCGTCGAACGACATGTCGTAGATCTCGGTGCCGATGATCTGGAGATTCGCCGGCGGAACGCCGTTGATGGCGTTGCTGCAACCGTGGATCTTCGAATCCTGGAGGATGATCGCGCCGGTCGCATTTCCGTTGGATTGAATGCAGGAATACGCGATGGGCGCCGCGGGATCGATGGCGAGGTTGCTGTTGTCGACGGTGAGCGTCGCCGTCCCGTTGACCGTCACGACGTTGCTACCGAGCGTGGAGACCGTGGTTCCGGTCACGGTCGCCGCTGCGGCGCCGTTGAGCGTCAAGAACTGGCGGTTACCGTCGACCGCCGTCACGGTGTCCAAGGTCACCGTGGATTGGCCATCCGCCGTGATGGCGACGTTGCTGACCGAGCTCGTGAAATGCATGCTGCCGCCGGTCATGACCAGGCTCCCGTCCGCGTAGGTGTGGGCGAACGCAGCACAGGTCCCCCAATCGTTGGCCGTTTGCGTCGTGAGCGCCATCTTCGCCGCCCCGCCCACGTGCAGTGCCGCGGCGCCCGTGTTGGCGCAGTTGGTGAACGAGGTGTCGGTCACGCTGACGGTGCCGTCGGGACCCTCGGCGAGAACCGCTGTCCCGAAGCCGTCGAACTGGATACCCTTGATCTGCGAGCTGCCCTTGGCCTCGACCGTCGCCGTGCTATCGCCGGCGAGCTTGGCCTGGCCGGGGCGATCGGCGGCGAGGTTGACGCCGTCCTTGATCTCGACCTTCCCGCTGGTCGGGTACGTGCCATCGAGCAGCACGATCGTGTCACCCTTGACGGCGGTCTCCGCTGCCTTGTTCAGCGTTGCGAGCGGATCGTCGCGCGTGGATGCCCCTTGGTCGCTGCCGTTGGTACCCACGTAGACGCCATGGAACGGTATCCCCTGACCGGCTTCTCCGCCCGCGCCACCGAGCTCGCCCTCGACACCACCCTCGCCACCCGAGGCGCCGGTGCCCGTCCCGCCGCTCCCGCCGACGGCGCCGCTCCCGGCCTTACCGCCCGTCGCGCCCTCGGGCACCCCACCTTCTCCGCCGAGCGCGCCGCCCTTGCCGGAGGAGCCGCCCCTGCCGGACGAGCCACCCTTGCCGGACGAACCGCCCTTGCCGGACGAACCGCCCGCCTTGCCGCCAGTGCCGCCCGCCGGCGGCGGCGGTGCGCTGTCGTCACCGCACGCGAGAACCACACCCGCCCCGACCGCGAGAACCCCGAAGAGCGAAAGGATACGCATTTTCGCCCCTCCGTATGTCCCAGCACCGGGCGCGCGGCAAGGGCGGCAAAGGACTGGGTTCGGCAGCCTGGCTTTGTCGCTTAAGCCGTCACACCCATCAGCGAACCCTTGAGCCTCAGGCGCGGGTCGCCGAATTCGGTCACGTCGTCGAAGCCCATGTAGTGGAAGCAGCTCACCAGCATGTCGCTGAAGCTCGTTTCGTTGTCGAAGTCGAGCAGGCGGCCCGTGCGGAAGTAGCCGTGCGCGCCCCCGGCGAGCACGACCAGCGCGTCGTCGATTGAGTGGGAGTCGCCCTGCCCGAGCTCGTTCCAGTGCACGATCAGCGTGTGATCCCAGAGCGTTCCGTCGCCGTCCGGAGTCGCCTTCAAGAGATCGTAGAGCCCGGTGTTCAGTGTCCAGAGGTGGTGGTGGATCCGGCGTACGTCCACGAACGCGGCGTCGTCGGACAAATGCGAAATGTCGTGATGGCCCTCGGTCAGGCCGAGGTTCGCATACACGCGATTGCTCGTATTGCCGCTCCAGTTGAAGTTGATGGACCGGGTGAGGTCACAGGCAAAGGCCAGTGCGGAAATCTCGAAGAACAACTCGCCCATCCGCACGTGGCTCTCGTGGTCGTACGGATCGATTTCCTCGCCGAGGTCGGCTGCGGCGCAGGAGGCGCCCATCATCGTGGGATCCGAGAGCCTTCGCTCGATGTCGCGGAGCGCGTCGGTGTGTTGATCGATCTTTCGAATGTCGTCGGCGTGGACGCGGGCCCTGAGTGACGTGAGCTCAGGCAGCACCAAGTCGAGCGCGGATTGCTGCTTTGCGAGGCGCTTGAGCAGCGCCGCCTGGGCCTCGGCGTCGTCCGAAGGGAAGTTGAAAATACGCGTGTAGGCCGCGTAGGGATCGGTCTCGGGCGAGACCGGATTTTGCTCGCCGACGGGACCCGCGTGCGCGTGCAGATTCCAGATGTTGTTGCTCTTGTCGCCCACGCGGTACACGAGGTGGCGATAGGCGACGCCCGGATCCGCGGCCAAGACACGCTCACCGATGGCGTAATCCGCGGACGGCCCTTCGACATAGCCGATGGTCTGGTCGTCGACGCCGCCGATGGGGAACGAACCCTCACCGCTCGTCCACGGCGCTAGCGAGCTGCCCCCTTGCTGGTGGTTGTCGGCGCGCTCCGTCTCGTCGAGCTCGTAGAAGCGGCGGTCGAGGTTGTTCAGGAACACGAGATCGGAGCGATAGGGCTCGAGCGGCGCCAAAAACTCTCCGAGCTCGAACGATGTTTCGCCCGTCGCGGCGAAGCGAGCCGACGGCTGATCGCCGTTCGCTTGAAAATGGAAAAGGATGCGGCGCGGAGCGCTCGGAGGTTGTGCGACGGCCGTGCGCGGGCGCATCGCGTCCAAGAACGGCAAAGCGAGGCCCATGCCGGACGCGGCGCGCAGCATGGTGCGGCGAGACAGGCGCTTCATGGCACGACCTCCAGGGTGGGCCGATACAGGAACGCATCGGTCTGAGTGAGAGCGACCAAAAGCTCGGATAGGCTGAATTCCCGCTCGGCGAAGCGCGCGCGGAGCTGCGCGAGCGTGCAATCGTCGGCCGCCTCCACGTCGCGACCGAAGAAGAAGCGGAAGGTCTGCGTCACGTAGCAGTCGCGGGCCTCTTGACTCTGGGCGAGCAGCGCACCGAGCCCGCCCACGTCGGCGACCGTGCCGTTGGCGTCGGTCGTTCCTTCAATCACGCTGGTCGTCACGATTGGCTGGTCGTCTTCGTCGACCGTTCGGTAGCGACCCACGGCGTCGAAGCTCTCGAACACGAGACCGATCGGGTCGAGCAAGGAGTGACAGCCAGAACAGGCCGGATTCTGGCGGTGCAACGCCAGACGTTCCCGCTGCGAGAGGCCGGGAGCGATGCTCTCCAGATTGAGCGACACGTCGTCGGGCGGTGTCGGTACGTTCTGGCACAAGAAGCCGGTGATCACCTTCAGCCCGCGACGCACGATCGAGGTGCGATACGGCTTGTCTTGTGCGACCAGCATCGCCTGCGTGAGAATGCCAGAGCGTCGCGAATCATCGACGCGCACGAAGTTTCCGTCGTTTGCGCCGCTGAGGCCGTAGAACTCTGCGAGCGAATCGTTCGCGAAGGTGTACGGCGCGGTCAGGAGCTCTTCGAAACCTCCGTCCGCGCGTTTCAAGAGCGACTCCACGAAGCTCTTGGTTTCGTTGCGATAGAGGTCGGTCAGATCGTCGGGCAACGAGGGGAAGATCTCGTCGTCGCGCGAAAAATCCTCCAGGCGATCGAGATCGAGCCATTCCTCGAAGAACTGGAACAGGCGCTCCGAGCGCGCATCGAGCAGCATCTCGCGCGCCTTTGCTTCGATTTGGACCGGTGTTTCGAGCGCACCGTCGCGGGCGGCTGCGAGCAGACTCGAGTCGGGCTGCGACTGCCAGAAGAGGTACGACAGGCGCGCGGCCGTCTCGTAGGCCGTGGGGCGGGTGGTCGCCGTTTGGCTCGGCAGGCCGCGCTCGACGCGGTACAAAAATGCCGGAGATTGCAGCACGCTATAGATCGTCCACTCGACCGCGGTGGCGAAATCGTACGCGTCGAGCGCCGTTTGGAACTGGGCGTCGTAGCGGGTGGTTTCCTCGTCCGCGAGCGGGCGGCGGTACGCTCGCTCGCCGAACTCGCGGATGAAGGTGCGCCCGCAGTTCATCTCCGCACCGACGTCGGGCTCACACGGCACGACACCGGGCTCGAGAGCAACCGTCGCTGCGATCTCTTCCGCGGCCGCCATGTACTTTTCGGCGACGAGCGACTGCACCGTCAAGAACTCTGCACTGTTCCGAAAGCCCAGGGACTCGGACTCGCTCGGAAACTCACTCGTGGAAGCCGCCACGATGCTCGCGATGTCCGGAACCATCGCAAAGAGATCGCTCACGGTGTTTCGATACTCGGCGTTGCTCAGGCGTCGGAGCGGTGCGGACCCGGGAAGCGGCGTAGAGCAGGCGGTGGTGGCTCCGCTCGAACCGCCCGACCCGGCCGTGGTGGACCCGCCGCTCGCCGGGACCGAGCCTCCGGTGCCCGATCCGCCGCTCCCGGTGGCCCCCGTGGCTGCGTTGTTGGGTCGCTCGACCGTTGCCGAGCAGGCAAGCGTCGCTAGGCAGAACGGCACGAAAACCCGGGCAAGCCCTTGGCCCCGCCAGGTCTTGTGGATCAGCCGTGAGACGCTCATCGCGGGCCTTTCCGAAGCGCGAGGCTTCCGTGACGTAAGCGACGGGTCGAGCACGAGGCTCCGACCAAGCCGGGCAAACTCCCATTTTACCGATCGAGCGCTCCGCGTCCACCCGCAGAAAAGATCAGTATGTGGTGGGCGCAA
>Ga0315910_10002151_pt1 | contig 17579 bp, 18 predicted proteins | sample EdamamesoilMG_FD_204470 | JGI IMG/M metagenome (GOLD analysis project Ga0315910, IMG submission 204470) | Garden soil microbial communities collected in Santa Monica, California, United States - Edamame soil | ecosystem: Environmental > Terrestrial > Soil > Garden | place: USA: California... | reverse complement strand
AATTCCCCATGAAAAGTGCCATGGAGCCGGTTCCCCTGGGCGATGCCAGCGTGGAACTGTCAGAATCTTTCAACCTGCGGCCGTTCTGGATGCCGTTCACGTCCAACCGCGCCTTCAAGCAGAAACCGCGGCTCATTTCCTCCGCCGCCGGCCATCACTACTTCACGCCCGAGGGCCGCAGGCTGTTCGACAGTTTTTCCGGGCTGTGGACCACTGGGCTCGGCCATTGCCACCCAAAGATTGTTGAAGCGGTACAGAAGCAGGTTGCGCGGCTCGACTATTCCATCGCGTTCCAGGTCAGCCACCCCGGTGCCTTTGAACTGGCGCAGAAGGTGATCGACATCGCGCCCGGGGGCTTCGATCATTGTTTCTTCGTGAACTCCGGCTCCGAGGCCGTGGACACGGCGCTCAAGATCGCCATTGCCTACCACCGTGCCCGTGGCGAAGGAACGCGCACGCGCCTTATCGGGCGCGAACGCGGCTATCACGGCGTCAACTTTGGCGGCATGTCCGTGGGCGGCATGCCCAGCAACCGCAAGATGTTCAATGCGTCGCTGCTGCCCAACGTTGCCCATCTCGCGCACACGCACCTGCCGGAGAAAAATGCCTTCTCACGCGGCCAGCCTGCCCACGGCGCGCACCTCGCGGATGAACTGGAGCGCTTTGTGACGTTCTACGACGCGTCCAACATCGCCGCCGTGATCGTGGAGCCGGTGGCCGGCTCCGCCGGCGTGCTGGTGCCGCCGGCGGGTTACCTGGAAAAGCTGCGGGAGGTCTGCACGCGCCACGGCTGATCTTCGATGAAGTCATCACGGGATTCGGTCGCACCGGCGCGGCCTTTGCGTCCGAACGCTTCAACGTCAAGCCGGACATCATCACCGTGGCCAAGGGCATCACCAACGGTGTCATTCCCATGGGCGCGGTGCTGGTAGGGAAGGAGATCCACGATGCGTTCATGGACGGCCCGGAACACCTGGTGGAATTTTTCCACGGCTACACCTACTCGGGTCACCCGGTGGCTACTGCCGCCGGACTGGCGACGCTGGAGGTTTACCGGGAAGAGGGCACATTCGCCCATGCCCGTGCCATGGAAAAGACCTTCGAGGACGCCATCCACGGCATGCGGGATTGCCCGCACGTGGTGGACATCCGCAACTTCGGTCTTATGGGCTGCGTGGAACTGGCGCCGCGGCCCGGCGCCCCCGGTGCGCGCGGCATGGACGTGCACGTAAAATGTTTCGAGGAAGGCATGGTGGTGCGCGCCGGCATGGACAACATCTCGTTCTCTCCGTTCCTGAATTCCACGCCGGATGAGTTCGCGCTGATCTTCGACACGCTGCGCCGCGTATTGAAGTCGATTGATTAAAGAGAGAATCCCAATGGCCACAAAACAGACAGTCAAGCACCTCGAATCTGTTCCCGGCACGGCAGGACATTGGGTCAACGGCCGCGCCGTCGCGGATTCCGGCCGCCTGCTGGACGTGACCAATCCGGCCACGGGCAGGGTTGTGCGCCACGTGGCTGCCGCCTCCCGCACAACCGTGGAGCAAGCCATTTCCGCGGCGGAATCGGCATTCCCGGCCTGGCGCGACACGCCGCCCCTGAAGCGGGCGCGCGTGCTGTTCCGCTTCAGGCAATTGCTGGAAGAACACGCGGACGAAGTTGTCGCGTTGATCACCGAGGAGCATGGCAAGGTGCTGGATGATGCGAAAGGCGAATTTCTGCGCGGCGTGGAAGTGGTCGAGTACGCCTGCGGCGCGCCTGAATTTCTCAAGGGCGAACACAGCAAGAGCGCGGGCCCCGGCATGGATTGCTGGGCGGAGATGCAGCCCTTGGGTGTTGTCGCCGGTATCACGCCGTTTAATTTCCCGGCCATGGTGCCCATGTGGATGTACCCCATGGCCATCGCCTGCGGCAACACATTCGTGTTGAAACCCTCTGAGAAGGACCCGAGCGCCTCACTGCGGATCGCGGAGTTATTCAAACAGGCCGGGCTGCCGGACGGTGTGTTCAATATCGTCAACGGCGACAAGGAGGCGGTGGACACACTGCTCACCGATCCGCGCGTGCAGGCCGTGAGCTTTGTCGGCTCCACGCCCATCGCCGAATACATTTACCGTACCGGCACCGCCCACGGGAAACGCATCCAGGCGTTGGGCGGCGCGAAGAATCACGCCATCGTCATGCCCGATGCCGACATTGATAACGCGGTGAGCGCGCTGATGGGCGCGGCCTACGGTTCCTGCGGCGAGCGCTGCATGGCCATCTCCGTGGCGGTGTGCGTGGGTGACCAGGTTGCGGATGAGGTGGTCGGCAAGCTGGCAGAGCGTGTGCGCGCGTTGCGCATCGGTCCCGGCACCGATCGCAACAACGACATGGGGCCGTTGATTACCGCCGCGCATCGCGACAAGGTGCGGGGTTATGTGGACCTCGGCGTCGGGGAAGGCGCAAAGCTGGTGGTGGACGGCCGAAACTTGCAGGTAAAAGGTCACGAGGAGGGTTTCTTCCTTGGCGGCTGCCTGTTTGATCACGTGCAGCCCGGCATGCGCATCTACAAGGAGGAAATCTTCGGCCCGGTGCTGTGCGTGATGCGCGCCGGGTCCATGCAGGAAGCCATGGCGCTCATAGATGCTCACGAGTACGGCAACGGCACCTGCATCTTCACCCGCGACGGCGGTCTCGCGCGCTGGTTCACCGATCAGATCAGGGTCGGCATGGTGGGCGTCAACGTGCCGCTGCCGGTTCCGGTGGCCAGCCACAGCTTCGGCGGCTGGAAGCGCTCGCTGTTCGGCGATCTCTATGCCTACGGTCCGGACTCGGTGCGCTTCTACACCCGCCGCAAGACCATCACCCAGCGCTGGCCGGACGACTCCAGGGAAAAAGCACAGTTCTCATTTCCCACAAATCATTGAACATCCCGGCGGGATGAATCCCGCCCTGCATGTGGAACAATTGATCGGTTGCGGCTGCTGCAGGGCCGGCTTTAGCCGGCCTGTTATGATTTTGGTGGGTTGACCAGGAGTTGAATCGTGCAGATAAAGGAAAATGTTTTTCTGGTTACCGGCGGCGCCTCCGGTCTCGGCGCCGCAGTGGCGCGTATGCTCGTCGCTGCAGGCGGCCGCGTTGTGCTCGCGGACATGAACCGCGACGCCGGTGCCGCCATGGAGAAGGAACTCGGTGGCAATGTCCGCTTCCAGGCCACCGACGTGACCAACCCGGAAAGTGGCAAGGGCGCCATTGATCTGGCCATCAGTGCGTTCGGCGCGTTGCACGGACTGGTAAATTGCGCCGGCATCGGCTGGGGCGAGAAGACCGTGGGCAGGGAAGGTCCGCACAAGCTGGAGACCTTCGCCCGCGTCATCAACGTCAACCTGGTGGGCACGTTCAACATGATCAGGCTCGCCGCGGACGTCATGGCGAAGGCCGTACCGAACGCAGACGGGGAACGCGGCGTGATCACCAACACCGCTTCGGTCGCGGCCTTCGACGGCCAGATGGGGCAGGCCGCGTACTCGGCCTCCAAGGCCGGCGTGGCCGGCATGACACTCCCCATCGCACGAGACCTTGCGCGCAACGGCATCCGCGTCAATACCATCGCCCCCGGGATATTCGAAACCCCGATGATGAATGGCCTGCCGCAGGAAGTGCAGGAGTCACTGGGCAAGTCGGTGCCGTTTCCGGCGCGACTCGGCCGCCCGTCGGAGTATGCTGCGCTGGTGCGGCATGCCATCGAGAATGCGTATCTCAATGGCGAAACCATCCGCCTCGACGGGGCGCTGCGCATGGCGCCGAGGTAAGGAGAATTTATGTCCAAAGACCCCGTCGTCATTGTTGCCGCCCGGCGCACGGCCCTGGGAGGATTCCAGGGCCAGTTCAGTGCCGTCTCCGCGCCACAGTTGGCCTCTGCAGCCATTACCAGCGCCGTGCAACAGTTCGGCATTGACGGCAATGACATTGACGAGGCCATCCTCGGTTGTGTGCTGCCCGCCGGTGTGGGGCAGGCCCCGGCGCGGCAGGCGGTGCTGGGCGCAGGCTTGCCGCGCTCGGTCACCTGTACCACTGTCAACAAGGTTTGCGGGTCCGCCATGAAGGCCACCATGTTGGGATGTGATCAGTTGCTTGCCGGTGGCGCCGACGTCGTGCTCACCGGCGGCATGGAGTCCATGACCAATGCCCCGTACCTGCTGCCCAGGGCGCGCGGCGGGTACCGGTTGGGGCACGGACAGTTGCTCGATCACATGTTTTTCGACGGTCTGCAGAATCCCTATGACAACGAGTTGATGGGTGTCTTTGCGGAGAAATGCGCGGACAGGTACAACTTCACGCGCGCGGAGCAGGACGAATTCGCGGCGGAGTCCGTGCGCCGGGCGCAGAAGGCCGTTAGCAGCGGCGCATTCGAAGATGAAATTGCGCCGGTGAAGGTGGTCACCCGGAAGGGCGAGCAGTTGATCGATCAGGACGAGACCCCGGGGCAATGTGACATCGCCAAAATCCCGAACCTGAAGCCGGCATTCAGGAAGGACGGCACCGTGACACCGGCCAACTCCTCCTCGATTTCGGACGGCGCCGCGGCTTTGATCCTGATGCGCGAGTCCGAGGCGAAAAAGCGTGGCCTGACGGTGCTGGCGCGGATTGTCGGCTACACCTCCTTCGCCCATGAACCGGAATGGTTCACCACCGCCCCGGTGGGTGCCATTGATTGCCTGCAGAAAAAGCTCGGCTGGAAGGAAAAGGACGTGGATCTGTACGAGATCAACGAAGCCTTCGCCGTGGTGACCATGGCGGCCATGCGCGATTTGAAACTGCCCCACGACAAGGTCAACGTGAACGGCGGCGCCTGCGCCCTCGGTCACCCCATCGGCGCCACCGGCGCGCGCATCATCGTGACGCTGCTGTATGCGCTGAAAGCGCGCAACCTGGAACGCGGCATCGCCAGTCTTTGCATTGGTGGGGGCGAGGCAACGGCGCTGGCCATCGAGCTGGCGTAAAGCGAAACCGGGGAGGAGCAATCCATTCTGAACGCAGGTTCAAGGCAGGCAGGCGGTTTGCGTCATTCGTGGCCACCGCCCTTGCGTGTGCGTTGCTCGCCAACCCGGTGATTGGGGATCCTGCCCACGCACGGGAAGACGTAACGCCAATCCGTGCGGCGGCGGAGCATTTTCTGCGCGTGTTCGACAATCTTGAGTGGGAGCCGTTCCGGGCAAGCTGGGCGGCGGAGCCAAGTGTGTTCTTTCCTTTCAATGACACGCCCGAGCGTGTCACGGGACGGGCGGCGGTCGAGGCGCGTTTTCACAAATTTTTCGAAGAAACCCGGGTACGCACCCCTGGTCCGCCCTATCTCCATCTGCAGCCGCGCGAACTCCGGGTGGATCGGCATGGCGATGCCGGACTGGTAACATTCATGCTCGGCGGTCCGGGGGAAAGGATCGGGAGGCGGACGCTGTTGTTTGTGCTGGAGAATGGCACGTGGAAGCTGGTGCACCTGCACGCATCGAACGTGGAATGACCCGGATGCGTTACCCTGCCGCGAGGTTGAATTGCCGACGCGACCTCAATTTCAGAATATGCTGCACGGATTATTTACATTAACCCTAAGGAGATCACCTGATGAAAGTCTTGGCGCTGGTATATCCCGGTATGACGTTGCTGGACCTGGTAGGCCCTATCCAGGCATGGAGTTTCCTGCCCGGGTATGAAGTGCAGTACGCGTGGCATCGCCCCGGGCCGGTACCCACGGACTGCGGTCTCAGCGTGCAAGCGACCCACAGTTTCGCGAGCGCCTGGACTGATCCCGATGTACTCATGGTCGGTGGTGGCGCGAAACCCACGCTGGACCTGTTGGGCGATTCCGCCGCCCTGGCCTTTCTCGCTGATCGCGGGTCGCGTGCAAAGTGGGTGTGCAGCGTGTGCACGGGTTCCTTGCTGCTGGGCGGCGCCGGCCTGCTCAAGGGTTACCGGGCTTCAGTGCACTGGGGTGCCAGGGAAGCCCTGGCCCAATTCGGCGCCGAGTGCAGCAACGAGCGTGTCTGCATCGACCGCAACCGGCTCACCGGGGGTGGCATCACGTCGGGAGTCGATTTTGGCATTGCCGTGGCGGGGCACTGGGCGGGCGAAGGCATGGGTCGCGTCATCGAACTGATCATGGAGTATGCGCCGCAACCACCCTATGGAACCGGTCGTCCTGAACTCGCCGACGCGCAGACCCTCGCTGCTGCGAATGTGGCATTGCAGCAGGCGATGACCGGCGCATGAGCGGAGAGTTGTCATGAAATGTCCACAGTGCCATTCCGCCATGGAGCGCGTGACCTTCGGCAGGGCGCGCTGACGATAATGAGTCGGTTTCAGATGATCGGTTGGGTGGCGGCTGCGTTCGCGCTCAGTGCCTGCAGCGCCGAGGGCTTCAGGCGCTTCGCCTTCGACGCCGGGCAGCAGTACTCCTGCCAGCAGCGCAATGAAGGCCGGCGCGATGAGGGCATCAAGGATTTGTCGTGCATGACCGATCCCGCCGGAAAGGAAGGCATGAGTTACGACGAGTACCAGCAGGCCCGATCCGAAGTATCCAGGTAATGCCCTACGCCGGATTCAACCCGGCATTGTTCAGATGTCCTGCACCTTCAGCACCAGCTTGCCGTGGGTACGTCCGCTTTCGGAACGCTTGTGCGCCTCCGCTGCCTTCTCCAGCGGCAGCACTTCCACGGGCGGCAGCGCCAGTTTCCCCTGTTGATAGAGCTTCATCAGCCGGCCCAGGCTTTCGCCGTCAGGCCGGTGGTGCAGGAACTTCGTCCTTATTTTGTTCCGGGCAATCTCGGGCATGTCGGGCGGTTCATTGTTCATGTAGACCACGGTGCCGCCGGGTTTAACCAGTCGAATGTTTTCCTTGACCGGCACATCCACCAGCAGTGATTCCAGGATGACATCAAGCCCGCCCGGTTCCCGTGACCGGATCACGGCCGCGTAATCCTCCCTGGTGTAATCAATGGGATGATCGGCCCCACGGCCGCGCACGTAATCAAAGTTTTCCGTGCGCGTGGTCGTATAAATCTTCGCGCCCAAAAACCTGGCAATGGTGATGGCCGTGCTGCCCAGGCCGCCGGCGCCCGCCTGGATCAGCACGGTCTGGCCGGGCTTCAACTCCGCGTACTCCGCCAGGGATTCCCATGCCGTCAGGCTGACCAGTGGCAGCGCAGCGGCAATGTGAAATGGAATTTCCGCGGGCTTGGCGGCAATGGATGCCGCCTTGACCGGCACATATTCCGCGTACGTACCGTGATGCAGGTGCCAGGTGAAGGCGAGGCCGACGATTTCATCGTCCGGCTTCCAGCCCTTGACGTCACTGCCCACCTTGACGATTCGTCCCGACACATCCCAGCCCGGGGTCAGTGGCCATTCGCGGGTGAAGAAATCCTGCAGCTCGCCGCCGCGCAGGCGGCGATCAATGGGATTGACGCCGGCGTATGCCACCTTCACCAGCACTTCGTCCGCGGCCGGTTCCGGCATCGGCAGTTCGCCCAGCTTGAGTACTTCCGCAGGACCGAATTCGTTGTAATAGACGCCTCTCACTTTATCTCTCCTCATTGAAAAGACTTGGCTGCCGGCGGCGCGACCACGTCCCGGGCAGAGGCGTCACTTTAGGGATGTACGCGGAGTGTTTCAATCGAATGTGCGAAATATCGGGCATCTGTGCGATTATCAACCATCCAGACGGATACCGGGTGTGTCCGGGCCGGGCGCGGCCCGTGCCGCGACCGCGGGAAGTCAATCAGAACCGGCCCGACTGGAAATCGGAAATCGCCTGCCGCAATTCATCCTGGGTATTCATCACGAAGGGGCCGTGCCAGGCCACCGGTTCGTTGAGAGGCCGCGCGGCCAGCAGCAGGAAGCGTGTCGCCTCGGCGCCGGCCGTGACCTGAATTGCCTTGCCCGGACCCAGCTTGCCCAGTTGCCCGCGCTGTAACTTCGTCGCCGCGCCGTCTGCGCCGGTGACGCCCGCGGATCCCTGGTAGACATAGAGGCAGGCACTGGCCTGCGGGTCCAGGGTTTCTTCGAAGCGACCACCCGCGTTCAGGTGCACATCGAAATACAGCGGCGCCGTGGGCACGCCGCTGACCGCGCCGGGCAGGCCGCCGCCCGTGGTGCCGGCAATGACCTTGACGGTGCAATCGCCGCCGCGCCGTTCCTCCGGGATCTCCGCGCCGGTGAATTCCTGGTAATCCGGCGCATCCATCTTGCGCGCCGCCGGCAGGTTCACCCACAACTGGAATCCACGCAGCCAGCCGGAATCCTGCTCCGGCATTTCCGAGTGGATGAGCCCGCGTCCGGCCCGCATCCACTGCACGCCGCCGGGGCCAATGACCCCCTCGTGGCCGTGGTTGTCCTTGTGACGCATGTGGCCGGCCAGCATGTAGGTGACGGTCTCGAAGCCGCGATGGGGATGATCCGGGAAGCCGCCGCGGTAGTCGCCGGGATCGGCACTGCCGAATTCATCCAGCAACAGGAACGGATCGATGATGCCGATGTCCGGCGAACTGATGATGCGTGTCAACGGGATTCCGGCGCCATCGTAGGTTTTACGGCCGGTGCCGACCGTGGTGATGCTGCGCAGTCCGGATTGCGTGGCGCTGTTCATCAGCCTTCAACGGTCATGGTACTTGCGGCATGCAGCGCCGAAGGCGTCCCAGATGGCGTGGTAAAGCGGGTGTTGCACGAAGTCCCATTCCGGGTGCCACTGCACGCCAAGGGCGAAACCCTTGCTGCCGTCCACACTCACCGCCTCGATGACATTGTCATCGGCGCGCGCTTCAACGTGCAGTTTTTTCGACAACTGGTCAATGCCCTGGCCATGCACACTGTTGACCTGGAACTCGGTCCCCGGCGCCAGCTTCGCCAGAACGCCGCCGGGCTCGATGCGCACATGGTGGACCGGCGCGAATTTCTGATCCGGCGTCAAATGATCCGCGGCGCGGTGATCGCGTTTCTCCGGCACCTTGTGGATCTCCTGGTGCAATGTGCCGCCGAGCGCCACGTTCAGTTCCTGCATGCCGCGGCAGATGCACAACATTGGCACGCCGCGCGCCAGCACCTTCGGCACCAGCGGCAGCGTGGTGCTGTCGCGGGCCGGGTCTTCGGGATTGTTGTCAGGGGGCGGTCCGCCATCATAGTGATGGGGTTGAACATTGGAGCGGGCGCCGGTAAACACAATTCCGTCCAGCCGATCGACGATGGCATCAAGGTCCAGGTCCGGTCCCAGCGGCGGGATGATCCACGGCAGCCCCCTGGCGCCGTTGTTCACGGCGCGGCTGTACACTTCATAGGCCGCGGAGGCAGGCATGACATCGCGCACCTTTATGTAGTCGCCGGTGATGCCGATTAAGGGCTTACGGTCTTTCATCAGATTTGTATCGGGTCGCAAGGGACGCGCGTACTGCGCAAGTGATAGTATGAATTATCCGGGGTCAGACTCCAATTTTCCCTTTCCAATCATAATTCAGCGCCGTACCGAGGAGAGCAGAAATGAAAGCAGTCGTGTTGCGTGAAAAGGGCGGGCCGGAAAAGCTCAGGATTGAGGAAGTGCCGACGCCGGAACCGGGACCGAATGAAGTGCGCGTGAAATTGAAGGCATCCGCGCTCAACCGCCGCGACTACTGGATAACCATCGGCATGTATCCGGGCATGGCCTATCCGACCATCGCCGGCTCCGACGGCGCCGGCATCGTGGACAAGGTCGGGTCCGGCGCCGACAAGGCGCTGCTGGGCCGGGAAGTCGTTGTGTACCCGGCCCGCGCGTGGGGTGACAACCCGATGCATTTCGGCAAGGATTTCCGCGTGCTGGGCATGCCTGATCAAGGCACTTTTGCCGAGTACATCTGCACGCCCGCCACCGACGTGCAGGCGCGTCCGGCCCATCTCTCGTGGGAGCAGGCGGCGGCCGTGCCGCTGGCGGGGCTCACTTCATGGCGCGCGGTGGTGACGCAGGCCGAGGTGAAAAAGGGTTACCGGGTGCTCGTAACCGCCGCCGGCAGTGGCGTGTCCACGTTTGCAATCCTGTGGGCGGTCAGTCTTGGTGCGGACGTATACGTCACCAGTGGCAGTGCGGAGAAGATCGCGAAGGCGAAGGCCATCGGCGCAAAGGCGGGTGTAAGTTACAAGGACGCGGATTTCTGCAAGAAGCTGCAGGAGATGTCCGGCGGTTTTGACGCCATCATTGACAGCGCCGGCGGTGACGCTTTCAACGACATCGTGGACACGCTTGCCGGCGGCGGCCGTTACGTGTTCTTCGGCGCGACGCTGGGCAATCCGACCAGGGGGCTGGATCTGCGCAAGCTGTTCTTCAAGCATGGCCGCATCCAGGGCACGACCATGGGGACGCCGGCGGAATTCCGCGCCATGCTCGATTTCGTTGCCGCAAAAAAGATCGTGCCCGTGGTGGACCGGGTGCTGCCCATGAGCGAGGCCGTGGCGGCGCACAAGCTGATGGAAAGCTTCAGCCAGACGGGAAAGATAGTCCTGAAAAACGAATAGGGGGTGTGATGCAATTCCCGGCCGGGTTTTATCGCGGTGCCGCCCTGTGCTCGTTCGCCTCTGCGTTCACCACCCTCGGCCTGATCTTTCTCCCGCGGTTCTATCAACCCGTGCCGGACTTCGAGGCACGTATGGCGCTCATCGGGAATCCGGCCTACGTGCTGCGGTCGTGGATCTACCTGCTGCACCCGTTCCTGGTATTCACTGCCGCACTTGCCATCGCGATGCGTTGCCGGTTTCGTGCGGCGGGCGCGGCCACCATCGGCCTGCTCGGCTTTGGACTCTGGGGGATTACCGAGGCAGGTCAACAGGCCTTGACCCTGGTGGCGCTGGATCGGAACTGGCGCGCCGCCTGGCCCGCGGCCGACGAGGCCGCGCGGGAGTTGATCCGCAATCACGTCGCTGTCTACGACGTACTGTGGGACTCCATGTATTTCCTGCTCTTGATCGGGTTTCTGCTCGGCAATATTTTCCTGGCGCGTGCCGCATGGAGTTGGCCCGGGCTCGGACGCTGGGTCAGCGCGGTGTTGGTGGCGGCCGCATTGCTGACGTTGTTGATCCTGGTCCCGGAGCTTGGCGGGCCGGTGCTGTTCGGCGGCGCCACCGACTGGCTGTACCCGCTCATCCAGCCCGCGGGCCGCGCACTGATCGGTGTCTGGCTCTGGCGCGATGCGGTGGACGACAGGCCGGGCAACGGGTGACGGCAAGAGAATTGCGATGAAAGAAATGCTTCTGGTGGGCCTGGGTGGCGCGCTGGGTTCGATTGCGCGTTTCAAGCTGTCCGGCTGGGTGTTGCATCACAGCGCAAGCTGGCTATTCCCCGCGGGTACATTCCTCGTCAATGTGATCGGCTGCCTGCTCATCGGCGTGCTCGCCGGGATGTCGGCGCGGTACGATACCTATTCACCTGACGCCCGGCTGTTCCTGTTCACCGGGATCCTGGGTGGATTCACGACGTTCTCCGCCTTCGGCCTTGAAACCTTTTTCCTGGTGCGGAAGGGAGAACTGCTGGTGGCCGGCGCCAACATCGTCCTCAGCGTCGTCGCCGGCTTGCTGGTTTTATGGCTCGGGTTCGCCGCCGTGCACTTGCGTGGGCACTGACGCTGCAGGCACCGGGGTTGGCGCTTCACTGCGGCGGTACGTTGACAACGCGCCGCTGTTCTCCCTGGGGTTCCGGCCTTTCTATCTTCTCGCCGGCCTGTTTGCTCTGCTGGCCGTGCCGCTCTGGATCGCATCCTGGCTCGGCGTGGTCCAGCCCGGGTCCTACCTGGGCGGGATGAGCTGGCACGGCCACGAGATGGTGTTTGGTTTCGCCGTCGCGGTCATTACCGGATTCCTGTTGACGGCAGTACGCAACTGGACCGGCTTGCCGACCCCGAACGGCGCGGCCCTTGCCGGACTCGCGTTGCTCTGGCTGCTGGCGCGTGTGCTGATGTTCACGGGTCCGCATGTCATTGCCGCGATCACGGATGCGGCGCTGCTGCCCGCGCTTGGCCTCGCCATCGGCGTGCCCATCTGGAAGAGCCGCAATGCACGTAATTACAAGATCCTGCTGCTGCTCGCGGCGTTGCTGGCCCTGAACGTGATGTTTCACCTTGCGCACATGAATTTCGTGTCCGCTGCCATGGAGCGCACGGCGCTGCTGGGCGCACTGGACCTCATCGCGATACTGATCGCAGTGGTGGGTGGGCGTGTAATCCCGGCATTCACGGAGAATGCCATCCCCGGGCTGAAACTGCGGCATGTCCCGGCCGTGGAGATTGCCGCCGTCGGCTTGCTGGTGCTGGTGTTCGCTGCCGGCCTGCTGGGTCCCTGGTTTCAGGTGCCTGCCGCTGCGTGGGTCGCGCTGATGCTGCTGGCGGCAACCGCCCATGCCGTCCGGCTCATGTTGTGGCAGCCCTGGAAGACACGCCGGAACGCGCTGCTATGGATGTTGCCCGCGGCCTACGCGTGGATGGTCGTAACACTCGTGCTGCGGGCGCTGGCGGAGGCAGGGATGATTTCTCCCATTGCCGCGACCCATGCATTGACCGTGGGGGCCATGAGCGGCCTGATGCTGGCGATGATGATGCGCAGCGCGCTCGGGCATACCGGGCGGCCACTGGCCGCCGGGCCCTCCGAGCTCGCGGCGTTCGTGCTGGTGCAACTGGCGGCCATCGTGCGCGTATTCGCCGGTATCGCCTGGCCGGAGCATTACCAGGCATCAGTCATGACGAGCGGTGCGCTGTGGTTGCTGGCCTTCGTCGTCTTCCTGGCGCGCTTCGCGCCCATGCTGGTGCGGGCGCGGGTGGCATAAAGCACGGCCCGCACGACGGGGCAACCTGCCCGTCAGGTGACTCCCGCAACGCGCTGGTTCATGCTGCGCAGCCGTTCAACCAGTACGCGCATGACGTGGACGGCAAAGAAGGGGTTTTGCTGGATCATGTAGTTGAAGCGCGCGCGATCGATGCGGGCGAGCCGGCACGGCGTGCGTGCGACAACGGTCGCCACCCGGGGCGCATCCTCGATCATCGCCATCTCACCCAGCAGTGCGCCCGGCCCCGCTGATTCCACCACCTGGTTGCCGACACGGATCGCCACGCTTCCTTCCAGCAGCACATACATGTCCTGGGCCGCTTCGCCGGCGCTGAAGAGTTTCTGCCCCTCGGCCAGCGTGGCCGGATTTTCGTCATGTCGAAACAGGTCGGCGGGATTCATGTCGGTTTGCTCAATGCCAGCGCCACCTGTTCCAGCAGTTCCTGGGTCTGCACGGGTTTCTGCAGCAATTTCCTGATACCCAGGCTCGTGATTTTCTGTTCGTCCACGGCGGCACTATAGCCCGTGCACAGGAGGATTGGAAAATGCGGCCGCGCAACCAGGCACCGGCTGGCAAGCTCGAGACCCGTCATGCCCGGCATCGTCTGGTCAGTGATCAGCAGATCGAAAGAGGCCGGCGCCTGCAGGAATCTTTCCAGTGCCGCCGCAGCGCTGGTTTCCGCGGTCACGAGGTAGCCCTGCCGTGTCAGGGTTCGATCCAGCAGCCGCGCGACGGCAGGCTCATCGTCAACCACGAGGATGTGCCGGTTGCGATCCCGCCCGGAAGAAGAAACGTCCGGCGTCTGCCGATCCTCATCTCTTGCGCCCGCTCCGGCAGTCGTGTCCAGCAGTGGAAACAGGAGCCGGAACGTGCTTCCCGCTCCGGGGCGGCTTTCCACCAGCAGGTGTCCGCCATGATCGTGGGTAATCCCGTGCACCATGGACAGGCCCATGCCCGACCCTTTGCCGATTTCCTTGGTGGTGTAAAACGGTTCGAAGATCCGCGTCAGTGTCTCTGCGTCAATGCCATTGCCCTCGTCGGCGATGGACAACTCGGCGAACGTGCCGTCAATCACTCCATGGCAGGAGGCGCACTCCCGTTGCCGGTGCACGGCCTGCTGCAGCGCGATACGGATCCTGCCCTGGCCTGCCATCGCATCGCGGGCATTGATGCAAAGATTCATCAGCATCTGTTGCACCTGCCCGGCATCGGCACTGACATCGGGAGTCCGGGGATCAACACGCACGTCTATTTCCACGCTTGAAGGCAGGACCGGGCGCAGCAGGTGTACCGATTCCTCGATCACGGATGCCAGCGACAGGCGCGTCCGTTTGATTTCCAGGCCGCGGCTGAATGCCAGCATGCGCGCCACCAGGTCCCCGGCGCGGCGCCCGGCAGCCCTGATTTCCTCCAGGTACCCTTTCAGTTCCGGGTTGGCGCCGAACCTTTCGAGTCCGAGGTCCGTGTAGCCGAGGATGCTCATAAGCAGGTTGTTGAAGTCATGGGCGACGCCACCCGTCAACTGGCCGATGGCCTGCATCTTCTGCGCCTGTTGCAGTTGCCGATGCAGCCGCTCCCTTTCTTTCTCCGCCGCCTTTCGATCGGTGATGTCCATCGCGTACCCTTCCATCGCGACGATATTTCCGTGTTCATCAAACAGTCCCGTGCCCTGGTCGGAAATATGGACCGTCGAGCCATCCCTTCTGATCATCCGGTATTCGGTGCGATACGGACGATGCTCCCGCGCTGCGGTCTGCATATCGTCCTGCATGCGGGCGACGTCGTCCGGATGGAGAAGTTGCCCGATCTTGATGCGGCCCGAGGTGAAATCCTCGGGCGTGTATCCCGTTTGTTGAACCACGGCGCCACTGGCAAAGTCCATGGTCCAATTCTCGTCATGATGGACCCGGTATGCCACGCCTTGCAGGTTTTCGACCAGGGCGGTCAATTTCCGGTGGTTCTCCCTGCCTTCCAGCTCGGCGTCCCGGCGCGCCTGCAATTCCCTTGCGACCTGGTCCGCCATGGCGTCGAAGGCGGCGCCGATGCGGGAAATTTCGTCATAGCCCCGGAAGCCGGTGCGCACCCCGAAATCGCCCTCGGCAAAGGCACGCGTTGCCTGCAGGATGCTCTGCATGCGCCTGGTCACATACACGCGGAGAAATCCGACCAGCAGCAGGCTGAATACCATCAGGCTGCCGGCCCGCACCAGCGTCTGGTTGCGGATATCCGCCAGCGCGCGCTGCTTGATCAGCGAGACATCCCTTTGTTCGTAGAGAATTCCGGTGTGACCCGCGCCGAGTTTTATGGGCTGGACGCCCACTGCGAGCTTTCCCCCGGCCACGAAGGCGGTCCAGACCTTCATTTCTCGCCTTACGGCCGGGAGTGCGGCCATGACCTGTGGGGCAGAGGCGCCCAACAACCTGCCCAGTGCATCGTGCAACGCCAATCCTTTCAGGTCCTGGCGCGGTGACGCGACGACGCGTTCAGTAACGTCAGCCAGCAAGCCTTCTTCCACATCGTAGCGGCCGACCCGGGCGTGAAGTTCGCGCTCGACCTGTGTCAGCGCGCCGGTTGAGTAAAGGTACTCTATGGATTCCTGCAACGAGGCAAGTTCCTGCGCCATCTGTTCCGCGGTTTCGCGCTCAATGGCCGCGAACTCGGAGCGATAGTGGGTGAACCCGTCCCATATGCCGAAAATGACCGCGAACAGGATGACCGCCAACGGCAGGCCGATGTTCAGCGGCAGCGACAGGCGCCGCTTCACATCGGCAATACTGAAACCGCCGGCCTCCGTGCGCGGCATGACGATCCCCGGGATCTGATCCCGGGGATGCATGGTCGTGTCGCGTACAGGGGCGGAGTGATCAGCCAATTCCCGATTCCCCGGAATCACCCATGCCGCACACAATGGACACACATGTACCCGAAGTATCCAGGTTGCCGGGGGGGAGCAATGCAATGTCACTGCAGGCCACGACCCCGGTGCCTGGAAACCTACCGTCTATGATTGTCATTCGCACGTCGCCCGAGGCGTTTGCGAGATATGCCTGCAGGATAGCGAATGTTCGGCGGCCTCTCTACCAACCCGCCGCCGGCGTGCGTTGGCGGAGGTTTTCTTGCCAGGCCCGCCGGCAACTTAAATTCATTGGTAAATCAATCGGTTGGAGCGAATCAAAAAACCGCCGATGGGCGGGTTGTCGACGCGCAAATGCAAAAGATCGTGAATGCCCGCTAGATGACCCCTTTCTTTCGCAGGGACGCAATTTCCGCGTCGTTCCTGCCAAGTATCTTCCGCAACACATGGTCCGTATCTTCCCCCAGTGTCGGGGGCGCCTTGAGATACTCCACCGGCGTGGCCGAGAACGTCATCGGACTCGCAACGCCGGGGACTTTCACGCCCAACGCATGATCCAGTTCGATCTTCATTCCACGGTGCCGTACCTGGGGGTCATCGAATACTTCTGCAATGGTATTGATGGGACCGCAGGGAACATTGGCCGCATTCAGAAGTTGCATCCATGCAGCGCTGGTGCGTGACGGCGTGACCTTCTCCAGCGCATCCACCAGCGGCTTGCGGTTGGCGACGCGGTCGGGATTGGAGCGAAAGCGCACATCCTGCGCCAGTTCCGGACAGCCTGCGGCGGCACACAGGCGCTGAAACTGGCCGTCATTGCCCACGGCGATAATCACGAAACCGTCCGCAGTGGGAAACGGCTGGTATGGAACCAGGTTCGGGTGCTGCGCGCCGGTGCGCCGCGGCACCTTGCCGCCAACCAGGTAATTCATCGCCTGGTTCGCAAGCCAACCCACCTGCGTATCGAGGAGCGCCATGTCTATGTATTGGCCCTGGCCGGTCTGCGTGCGGTGATGCAATGCGGCGAGGATGGCGATGGCGGCATACATGCCGGTGGTCAGATCGCTGACGGCGACTCCCACGCGCTGTGGCCCGGCGCCAGGATCGCCATCCGCGTTGCCGGTGATGCTCATGAGTCCGCCCATGCCCTGGATCAGGTAGTCATAGCCAGGATCCCCGGCCTTGGGTCCGGACTGGCCGAAGCCGGTGATGGAGCAATAGATCAGCGCCGGATTCTGTTTGCACAAGTCCGCATAGGCGAGGCCCTTTTTCGCCAATCCCCCGGTGGTGAAATTTTCCAGCAACACATCGGCGCGGGCCGCGAGATCCAGTGCGATCTGCCGTCCCTCCGGCTGCGCGATGTCCACCGTCACCGAGTGCTTGCCGCGGTTGCAGCCGAGGTAGTAAGCGGATTCGCCGCTCTCCCTGCCATCCCGATCCATGAGCCACGGGGGGCCCCATTGCCGGGTTTCGTCACCAACGCCGGGTCTCTCCACCTTTATCACCTCGGCGCCGAGATCCGCCAGGATCTGCGTGCACCAGGGCCCGGCCAGCACGCGGCTCAGGTCCAGGATGCGAATTCCCTTTAATGGTCCAGCCATTCGTTTCGCACCTCATCCAGGTGTAAATGCCGCCGTTTGCGCGTTGCAACAAGCACTGCCCCATGGCAAGGTTGTGCCATGCCATGGCCTGATTCCCCGTCGCTGCACGCAAGGTACGGGCCGGGATGGAATTTGTACATCGGAGTGCATCCATGAAGGAAGCGTCATGAAGGATTTCAGCAAGGAACCCCTGGTCCTGGGCATCGTCGGCGCGGGCATCATGGGCCGGGGCATCGCCCAGGTGGCCGCGGCGGCCGGCATGGACGTGCTGCTGTTCGACACCAACAGCGCCATGGTGCAAACGGCATGG
>Ga0315910_10002150_pt1 | contig 17584 bp, 11 predicted proteins | sample EdamamesoilMG_FD_204470 | JGI IMG/M metagenome (GOLD analysis project Ga0315910, IMG submission 204470) | Garden soil microbial communities collected in Santa Monica, California, United States - Edamame soil | ecosystem: Environmental > Terrestrial > Soil > Garden | place: USA: California... | reverse complement strand
AGGCGTCTGTTCGTTCCTGGAGTTGGAGCGCGAGCAGCGAGTTAACGACGTTCAGGAATTCCTTCCTATAGCCGGCATCCAGTCCGAAGCCCCAGAAGTTGATCTTCCGGGTCAAACCTTCCTTCCGGTCGAGCAATCGTTGACGATTTGCCGCTCGTTCGTCTCGCGCCGCCACCAACGCCGATTTCAGGGTGCCAATGGCGGTGCGGAGGGCCGTAAGCTGAACGGTAGCGGATTTTGCCCCCTCGGTGAGCCACTCTGAGATTTGCGCATGAATCGCTTGGACAATCTGCGTTTCCACTCCGCGCTGATTCTCGGAAAACGAGTCCTCGTATCCTGCCAATTCACCTGGAAACCCGTTCAGTTTCGACTCGCCCTTGCCTAGGAATTCAGGGTCCGTCATTTTGAGGACGGCCCGCCGCTGGGCGGTGTCAGAAAGATACGCCGCCTCCCGAACCTGCGGCTGAAAGCGCGCCCTCAAGGAATCCAGAGATTCCATCTGCCAGCTTCCCAGAATGGTCGCGATATCCTCTCGGTTGTCCGCCTCTGAGGGACTCTGCTCGATCCATTCGTTCAGCCAACGACCCAGCGCGTCACGAATTCCATACTCCAGCAACTCCGTCGCCGGATAAACGAGCGCCCCCACACCGATTGAACTGAAAATACGCGGCATCCCGTCTGGTGAAGGACGGTTGTCGGTCTTGTCATTGATTTGGGCTGATTCGCTGTGCGCTCCAAGGCCAGTTGCGACAAATCCATAAATAAACGCCCCGATTCCTTTGCACAGATCAATGAGGTCGTTGTAGGGAACGCGTTTGTGCGAATGGTGATCAACCAACATGATGTCGTTCACCAAGGGCAGCAGTTTCGGGGTGAACCGCGTATTCTGGTCGAATACGAATTCATGGTCGCTATACCAGCCAAGCTTTGCGGCCTGTAGTTCACTGAGCGCCCCGATCGCATTGCTGCGCATTACCGGCCCCTCCTGCACAGGGTTCCGCACGCGCTTGTCATACAAGTGACCGGGAAGCACGGCGAAGACGGTGATCGTGTCGTGCGGGCCATTGAAATGCTTACGAACCAGGGCGAGCAGTTGAGGCGACGTGCTTGAACCCTGACCACCCGCCAGTGATTCGACGATAATCACCTTCACGTTGGTTTCGATATTGGCCCCCTCCGCTTCGCGTCGAAGCACGGTCGCCAAACCGATAAGTTCCTCGCGCACCTTCGCGAGGGCATTATCAAGGTTTGCGCCACCGCTCACGTTCGAGTCCAGCAACAGCCTTCCCGCGCGGCGGAACTGACCCGCTCCCCGTTGCTGATTGATCTTTTGAATCACCAACTCGTGAACATTGCCGTGCTTCTTGGTCTTCACCGGCAAATACTCCAGCACGTGGCGGTTGCTGGTTCCGGCCTGGGCATTGGCCAACATCCGCAAAGCCTGCGATTGGTCCAGAATCAACAACTCCCGTCCAAGTTCCAGCGGCGGGAACTGCGTCAGGTGCCGGGTGTTCTCCGCGGCATCGCTGTCAATCGCCAGGATGCGGATGTATTGCGCCATGTGTGGCGCAAGCAGCCGTTTAAGCTCGCGCGCGACGTAGTTCCCCGTCCCGCCCACGACGAGAATCAGGATTGGAGTGTAGCTGCCGGACTTGGGCATCTCGTAGATGCGGGCAGCAATGCGTTCAGCCAGGTTTCGAATTTGATTTTTCATAAGATTATATGGTTGATCGTTAAAACGTGTCGGCTTCGTTCAAATAGGTGAAAGTGACTCCTTCCAAGCGGACGGTCTTCTTGTGGCTGAGTTCCATTTCCACGCCGTTCTCGGAGAAAATGTGGTGGCCGTTCTTATTGCGCAGCAAGTAGGCGCAACTTGGTTGCCAGCCAGGGATTTGCAGCTCTGCGAGTTTCAGGACGCTGCCAGTAAGCTTCGTCTGCCCGGTACGCCCTGCGTATTGCCATGCAAGTTCACCAAGCAGATGGGCAGGGCGCAGTTTACGAACCACCAACCATCCCGCCACAGCAGCGAGGAGTGCAACTGGTGTCCAGACCATCCAGATCGGCATCGGCGCCTTGATGGACACCGGAAATACTTTCTCGACCGTAGCCGCCCCAAGCTCTTTCGGGAACACGACAAGGCGAATCTCTGCTTGAACCGGCGCATGGAGTATCGTGGCGAAGCTGATGTTCGTTGAGAGCATGTTGGTTCCAATACGCCATTGAACCTTGGCGTAATCACCCGCCACCTGGGCATCACACTTGATCTGCAGTGGGGCGCGGCCTTTGGCTGGCGAAACCGACCCGGTGATCACGGCAGGAGTCTGAAAGCGAGGCGTGATCGTGACGCGATTTGTCGCCCAACTATCCCCACCCGGACCGCGAACCCGTTGCCGAATGACTTTCTGACCGGGGACCTTGAAACTAAATGATGGGTTCTTATTAGTGGAAGTGCCTTCCCGGTCAAACTCATACAGGTAGTCGCTGACCAACCCGTTGGATTCATCAACGAAAGGAACCGGGATACCGACTTTCGACACCGAGCCTTCAACACGAAAGCCAGCGACAGGAGGCAGTTCCTTTTTTCGGGGAACAACACGGACGTGTCGAATGGGCGATTCCACGGTCATGCCCGTCTCATCCGTCGCGCTCACCTTTACCTCAAACGACTCTGCCGATTCGGCCTTCAGGGTAAAGGCATGCTTGGGATTGCGATCCGTGCTCGTGTGACTGTCGCCGAAGTTCCAGACAAACGTCAGGCCTTCTCCCGCGGTTTCATTTGCGAACTGGACCACTTCCCCGTCCACGGTTTCCGACGGCGCGTTAAAAGCGACGCGCAGAACGCGCGAGATGATCGCCACCCGTTGAGTCGCTTCAACTGAAACACCCGCATCGTTCTTCGCGGACAGTCGAACGTCGTGCGTAGTCGCAACATCAAATCGCGCGGAGAAGTCCTTGTCCTGGCTGTGAAGTATACCGTCAACAAACCAATTGAATTGTGTGGCATCTCCGGAAACCCGCGCAAGGAACTGGACCTTATCGCCCACCCGTGGCGTGGCCGGAAAGAAGGCGATGTCCGCCGTCATTTTCGGAAGGTCCACGGTGACGACCTTTCGTGTTCGTAGTCGCTGGCCGCGGCTCGTGATCCCGACGAGTTCAACGGTTTGAGATCCCGCTGAATGAAACGTCGTCTTCAGGGATTTCTCCTTGCCAGCCGGATTCCCGTTCACTGCCCATTCGTAGCCGACGAAGGCTGTCTTGGAATTGTCCGCAAAAAGCGCTTCCTGGCCTACCAGGGCCGGATCGGGAGCCTGGACGATTACTGGAGGCAGGAGCGGCTGTGAGAAGTCACCCGCATCAGTCACATCCACTCCCAAGGGGCGCAACTTTTCCTCCAGCCGGACAATCATCGCCGAGCTCCAGTCGCCAGCCAAAACCAGGTTCATACGAATGCTCTGACCGTCCACTTCCGGGTATTCCCCCAAGATTTCAGGGATCGCTCGATCTGCCGGAACACCGGAGCTGTCTTCCCCATCGGTCAGGATGCGAACTTCCACGTACTGATGGGGATTCCCCCTGGCGTAATCACGCGCGGCGGCCAGCGCCCGGCGCATGGCTTCGTAAAGTCGCGTGCCGCGGTTGATCCGCACTTCCGGGCCAAAAGATCCAATCCACTGGGTCAGATCCGCTCGATCCCCGTCCGAGCGCAGAATCACTTCCCGTTCGCCAAATCCGTCATTGAAAGTGATCACTTTGAGGCGAGATTCATTCGGAAGGGCGCGGACATAGTCCACCAATGCTTCCTGGACCACTGCAATGCGACTTCGTCCGCCTTTGGCTTTGACCGGCGTGGCCATTGAGCCAGACAGGTCCGCTGTAATTACAAAATCGGCCGCCTTTAGCGACTGAAACACACCAAGTAGAAACGAGACCAGCAGTACCGTCGCGAACGAGGTGTTTATGTAGCAGGCGTTCAGCGAAGCAGCGAGCGGTTCAAATAAGCTTGTCGCTTCCCCACTGCGTAAGCAGCAATCGTTTTCAGATTTGGCCTCAGCTTCGTTCCGAGAAACAATCGCCACCTCGAATTGTTCCGTCTCCCACCGAACTGGAGTTTTGATTGTAGTCACGGTTCGCTGTTAAGCGACCGCGATGCCAGCGCAGACGACAAACAATCAACAACGTCGCAAGTGGCGAGATTCGAGAGGCTTCAAGAGGTCACACTTTTTCTGACTGAATTTAACGTCGCTCTTATCCGCAATCATTGATCAATGGTCTGCAACCATTGGTTGCAGCAATGCCGCTGCTCATCCCGCGTAGCGACAATTCGTTCAATCTTCCTTGGCCAGGCGCAGAATTCCCAAAGCAATCAGGCCTGTGAAAAGAACGGCAGCCAGCAGGCGCAGAACCCAACGCCACTCGGTCGCATCCTCGACTGCACCCGATCCCGCAGGGGGAACGCTTTTGCCGAATGCCTCACCAAGAAATTGTAGTCCGACAATTGCAAGACCGATAAACGCACCAAGTGCGATCAATCGAAGATTAGGTGAAAACACGCGAGTTCTCTCTTCGCCTCCAACCTTTACGGTCTTTGGCTTGGAAAGAAATACGAGGACATCTGCCGCGCAAAAGGCAACCGCCAATGTCATTGGCAACAATCCCAGCCCAAGTCCCCGCGCAAGCCACACAGAGAAGCCAAGTGTTGCCAGGAGAACAATAATCCCGACCACTCTTGTCCAGAACGTCATTGTCCAGGGAATCTTCCTCCAGAAAGCGTTTATCCACCCGAGGCACATCGTCCAGAGAACTTTTACTCTTGATTCACTCATCATCATCTCCGTGCGATTAGGGAATACACGTGTGCAATAAACACTCCGATGTGGACGATACCCGCGAGCACAGCCAGAATAGTAACTGAGAAAAACGTCCGCTTGTATGCACTTAATCCCGCAATGGCGTTGTCAGTGTGCTCCGTCCAACCGCGCGGCGGCTCTCCGCCAAAAAATGTATGCACCGCATCCAATATCGCCTGATCGCCGCCATATCCAGGAACGCCAAACACCCAGAACAACCCGGCAATCGCGACAATCCAAATCACGATGGCAAGCGCGAACACCCGCCATGATTTCAGCATCCATTCAACGTAAAACCGTACCGGCCATAGCACCCATGCGCCAGGCTTCTTGCGAACCCAAATCCGGCGATACAACTCCCGGATTTTCGCCATGCACATCTGTTCTTCATCAAACTGATTGTTGCTCCGAAAAATGACCACCAGCTTGCTCAGGATTGCCAGTTCCGCGTTCAACCATGATAACTTGGATGTGCCCGGATTAAACCAGAAGCTGATTGCGCGAAGCTCGCGTTCAATATCCTCGAACCGTGCTTTCAGGTCGAAATCGTATTCCACGCCATAGAATTGGCATTCCGCCAGGACCTCGAACTGATGCTTGAGCGAGAGTGCCTCCAGTGAAGTTGTTGGAGTCCGAGGTCCAATCAACTCAAGTGCATCCGCAGCAAGGACGGCCCCGTGTACCGCCTCCGGCACAGACGCCACATCCTTTAACATTCTCTCCGAGCGGTTAATCAAAGCCGTCGAAATCTCCAGCATGCGCCCGGGCGCACTGTGACCGCGATTCAAATCATGAATGGCGGCTGTTTTGGGAGGAGGCCAGACAAATCCGTCTGCATACCCACGTCTAACCCCGTGCTCATCCTGTCCCTCAAGATCAACGGCAGGCAACCGTGACAACATCCCGCAGTGCTTCCAAAGATCAAAAATGCCCGATGTCGGCTTAAACAGCATTTTGTTATGTTGTCCTTGATCCTTCAATTCTTGCAGAAACTCGCGATTGCTTTCCCATTTCTCTTCATCATCAGGTCGCCGCTGTCCGGTAGTGATGAGTATCCAATGCTTGGCCTTGGAAACCTGTGGATGCTGATCTGCCCGCTGCCGCAAATCAGAAAGTGGCAAGGCATCGTTTGTCGGCGGTTCCCGGTCTGGAAAATTCAAGAACAGATCATCCAGAATCAGATCGCAATTAGCGCCCTGGCCGCCACTCCCCTTGTTGCCAAACAATCCAGCAAACTGTTCAAAACCCGTGATCACATGACTGCGAAATCCAAAGCGATAAGCCGCGTATCCATGGAAATAGGCGTAGCTCAATTCGTCGTCCACGGCTGCCGCGATCTGCTTTCGCAACGGTAGGTAAGAAACACGACTCTCGCCGTCAGGTAAATCGCTTACCAATTCGGGAGTCCCGCTCACCTCTCTGGCTTTCATCCTCACCCACGTTCGCAAACCTGTGGAATCAAAAAGAGGTTCCCACTTCGGGGCAAACAATCGGTCGAGTGAATGACCGGCTGCAATGGCTCTCGCATGAACATCGGCCTCGTCACGACAGACTCCGAAGAAATACCGGACTTCAGGAAAGGCTAGAATTAACATGGCGACTAGCTTGTTCCAGCCGTTGCCTTTAATCGGATCCAGATTCCTCACGGCAACGTGATCAATCAATACGATCACCTGACACCGCGTGTCCGTTGAACTTGTTGGACTGACGTGTTGTTCCAGAACTGCCGAGATTCGACGAAATGCGGCCAGAACCCCGGATGGTGAAGCCACCTCATTCTCATCGTAAACACATTTGCCCTCCAACTTGCCGCCGAAAGCATTACTTTCGTCTTCGCCCTTCTCATTTGGCGAAAAATCCGCTCGAAGCCTCAGAACCTGTTCAAGGGCCTTGGCTGTCGCGTCGCTTTGCGCCAAAATGAAAGAGGCTGGCATAGCTCAATCGCTGGTAGCATCAGCCCTGCCTTCCACATCATCCTTGCCAGGCTTATCCACCTCTCGCGGATACCTTTCCTCCATCTCCCGCAGCACAGGGTCGGAAAAGATTTCCTCTCTTGGAATGGCCGAGAGAATTTTCCGGATGATGCGGCCTGCGAGATACTTTTGATTCTTTTTCTTGGGGTCCCCCAACATTCGAAGAACCGTCGGCACAGGCTTAGGCTCACCCTCCGGTTTTCCAGGTCGCTTGCGGCGCTCGGATATCAGCGCCGCCCGAAGATAGTTCTTCAACATTCGCGCGTGCGCCGCTTCCAGTCGGTTCCACACACCGTCAATGTGAGCATGGTTATAGGGATCGAATTGGAAGCTCTCGACAAGACGCAACAATTCGTCGAGGGTCAACGATGAGGTTTCCTGGCTAATTTGGGAACTTGTTAACCCAGATGTCTCTAAACGTGGCGTACTGGTTCTTGAAACGATTCCCTTTAACTTCAAGTGATTCGGCGTCAAAGCCCGGAGGCCACGCGAATTATCCACCGCTGCGATCATTGCGTCTTCCAATTCGCGGACGTTTCCGGGCCATCCGTATTCCAGGAGTTTCTTTTTAGCGGCCTCAGAAATCTCGCGTTTCTGCGCCTTAAACTCGCGCTCATATTTTCGGAGGAAGAGGTTTGCTAAACTGAGAATGTCCTCCTGACGATCACGGAGTGGCGGCAGTCCAATTGCCTCGCCGATTCCAATCCGTGCGAGGATATCGCCACGAAAGCCACCACCATGCAAAACGTCCATCTCGTTTGTTGCCATCACAACCTGCAACCTGACCTTTCGAGGCTCGCTATTCGCTCCAAGCCGCTGAATTTCGCGTGTGTTCTTATCCAGCAATCGCAAGAACTTCGGTTGGAGAATCGGCGGAATGCATCCAAACTCATCAATGAACAGAGTGCCATTGTCGGCTTGTTCAGCTTCTCCAGGTTCGTCGCTTTTCGCGCCCGTGAATGCTCCTTTCATGTGACCTGATAACCGATCATCAATCAACGTCTCTGGAGCTCCCTGAGTAAACAGTGTCCGAAACTGGCCGATGGGCTTTCCCCTCCTTGACTTGATTCCCATGGCCCGGCCATGAAGATATTCTGCGATCAGCTGCTTGCCCGTTCCGCTTTCGCCCAGAATCAGAATGTTGTCACCAACGTCGTTCTCCGCTGCGCGCCTTGCGCGTCTTCTTGCTTCCCGAAGACATTTCAAGAATGAAACAGAATGCCCGACCAATGCAGTCCTCCGCCCATTTACATCCACCGCTTCGGCTTCAATCAGGCCATGTGCATCCAGCAGTTCACTTAAGCGCGCGTCTCCCAATTCCTCCTTCTTAGGCTCGAAATCCAGTGCCCCGTGATTCGCAAAGCGTTCTTCAATCCGATTTCGCTCCATCCCCGACAAAATGACCACCGGAATCTCCTTCATCACGGGATCGCGGAACATCCGTTCCAGGATTGTCAGGCCGAAAAACTCCTTGGGATCAGCATCGCATTTGCGTCCCTCTGGGTCACCATCCGGCCCGATCTTTCCCGTGATGAATTTCAAATCCAGGAACACCAAGCCCCAGCGCGGCCACTCGGACCAACCTCGCCGGATGATATCCAACGTTCCCTCCAAATCGTGTTCTGCGGAACCGTTGACATTCCGCAATCCGGAGCAGAACACGGCGGCGGCCAAGACATCTTCCTTGCGTTCGTGGATTTTCTTCCGGTCTTGTTCAAAATCACTGGTAATGTCGAGTAAGCCGGCACGATCACAAAAGCCCTTCCTCTTCCGGTTTGCTCCGGACCAATCACGGCCAAAATCGTCATCAATAACAAGGACTCTGGGCAGGGCATTCATATTCTCCTCACATCTTGATCGAAAGCGCTCAAAATGTCGCGCAAATCAGAAGCGGCATCGCGCAAAGCAACAAGGCGGCTTTTCAACGGTCGCAAACGCTCCAAGCTTAAAATTCTCGTTCGCTGAAGCGCCGTTTTCAAAGCGGCATACTCGCTATTGGCACGGCTCAATGCAGCGCTCCCATCCGTTCGCAACTTCTGAACTGGATACCGGTCCAGCCAGAGGGTGTGAACCAGCTCGGGCAGCCATTGCTTTGTTTCTTCGCCGCAATGGACCAGCGGCGGTACATCAAAATAGCGTTTTGGCGACATTTCGTCTTCAACCGTTTTGAACAACCAGTCTGCCTCTGCGATCCGTCGTTCCCATTCTGGCAGTTCTTCACGAATGAAGAACTCCAGGTCCTCCTGAACCGGTGACTTCTTCCCCAGACGCACTAAGAACGTGTTCAAGTTTGCCAGGAACCCGTTTTTTAACCAGTCGTGGTTGAACTTGCTGCGCCGGTCTTGCCAATCGTTAAGCATGAACGGAACTCCTTTCTTCCTCAGCCGTGCGGTCCCGTTCTGCGAGCCGGTTGGTCAACATTACAAATTCAGGGCCTTTCAAGTCATGGAGGCGCGACGCGATGCGTCGAGCAATCCAATAACTGGCTTTGGGCTTCGAACCATCTGAAGGCCATGGCGAGGGATGAATCTTCTCGATTGCCGTAACCAGATCATTCAAATCGAGCGCACGGCTGGCAACAATTGACTCCCTCAAGGCTTCGTCCAGTGAATCATCGAATTCACCCGGCACCACAAGACATTCTCCGTTGGCTTTGCTGCGTTTGATCAGGCTGTCGTACTGGTGCGCAGCGCGTGCCTCGGGGAACTGCGTCAGAATCTCATCTGAAATATAATGCAAAGCACGGTAATCGGGGGCGAAATCACTCTTGAAGGGGCCTCTGCAATTACAACCAAGCTTCGGTGTATCAATTCGACGGGAATCCTGCACGACTTCATCGCAGGTGCGGCAAATAAAGTACTCTGGGGTCTGGACGTACTGGGCATCGTGATAAGGCATCTTGACGGCCAGCAGCCTTCTCGGCCTTCGCGTGATTCCTCGATTCTCCAGAACTTCATGTACTATGGGAAAGATGTCGGACCGGCGCAGGCTGTAGAAAGCCCATTCATTATTTACGTGTGGCTCCATCCCGTAGTCGGACATGGCTACGCGCCGCTCAAGCTTCTGGTCCTCGTTCAAGCACAGCATCCGCGTGCCCGCATAAATTGAAACAACCATGTATTCATGCTCCAGCCCCGAATACTCGGACAGCGCCGGCATGCTTTCCGCCAAGACCAACTCAATTAAGGTGCGCAATGCGACATGGAAACGATTGTCAGCTTCCAAGAGATTCGAGCCGCTGCCGTCTGATTCTGCGTTCCTCAAATCAACCGTCAACCGGACCACTCCCAGTTCCTTTGGGGCACAAGGGATGCGCCGCCACCCCTCCAGAATAGGTGCCAAATTGGTCTTCCCTTTGTTTGCGAGCGGCTGAGAAGTCGTCAGCCCGATCCCACGCGAATCAAAATATCGGACACCCTTTTGCACCAGCCAGTCGTCAAAGCGATCAGCTTCTCTTTTTGCAGAATCTTGATGTACGAAGAGCGCGAAACATCCGCCGACGGAAATGGATGTGATGACCTTCTTTTCTGGATTCGAGGCTGGCACTGCGCAGCCCTCCGTCTCATCGAGAAACAACTCCAAGTAATAGTCGTAAGCGAGAGAGGGCTTCTGCTGTTTCAACGGCACAAAGCGACTCACCGCTTGGCACTGGCCTCGCGCCAACAGAATCGCGCGTGCTTTTTCGAGTGCGTCTCGGAACTTCGCCCTGGTCTCAATAACCGCATCGTGCGCGTTTCTTCCTAGGAATCGCGGTTTCTCGAAATCGGTGACGACGTTGCCGTAGAGTTTGAGGAGGTCGGTGATTTCGCGTCTTCCGGTGGACGAAAAGATGACGACCGGGACAGACATGTCCGCCAACGCAATCAAACGAGGTAAGAAAGTGAGCGAAAGCAGATGGGCGGGACTGTTGCGCTCTCGATCTGTATCGGAGCACCAGCGGTGAACTCGATCCAGTTCGTCTGGCGAGAAACCACGCCATGCGAATCCTCGCTTGCTGTCCCCAGTCTCCACAAAGTGCGCGCACAGCGGCAACAATTGCTCCTGTAGAAACTCCGCTTCCGCATCAGTATGCGCTTCAAGAGCGAAGAGACGCAGGTCGAGTAGGAGAATGGTCTGCGGCTCGCCAGAGAGCGCCGCTGCATTCATTCCATCTTCGACCGGGTCTCCAAACTCAAGTTTGAACCGCCCGTCACTTCTGGCGGCAGAACTGCCGGAATCAGGTAATCTGCCATCCAGGGCGCGCTTCACTGCTTCCAGGAGAAAGTGCGGCTTCTTGGCTGAGACGACCTTGACTCGCTGCTTGCACTCTTGGTGGATTGCGGACTCGATCCACGTCTTCCACCCAATGTGATGTTGGTCATCCACCAGCAGCAAGCGAATCGTCTTGTCGCCCCAATATCGGATTGGCCATTTCTCCGGCGTGGATTGAGTTTCCTCCAGGTCACGCCCCGATTCTTTGACCAGCCCTACGGTGCGAAACAGCGTCAGCAGAGCACGCTCGCCAGAACTAACACCACCTCGCTCTGCATCGCCAAGCAACACCTGTGGGCCAACAATGTTTTGAATCGCGTGGTGGTTCCCTTCATTGCCTGACTCGGTCAACTCGATTTGAATTTGGTGCGAGAGCATGTCCAAGAACTCGCTTCCGGAGTCGGAATTCCCTCGTGAAGATTCGTCATTCGCAATGGGCGGCAGAGAGTTGGTGAGAAAGTGCCCCAGTTCATTCAAGGGAACGAGCCGCAGCCAGGGCATCCGTTGAGGCTGAATTGCTTCAACGAAACGATACAGCCTGCTCTCCTTGCGGTGTTGAGCGGGGGTGGTATCCAGAATAAGGACCTGCATGTCGTGCCGCGCCTTTAGCGCGGACACCGCCCATGCAATTGGGGTGACGGATGACTCCAAGTTCACCTCGGCGACGCTTTGAGTGGCTGCATCCCGCCCCCAGACAATAGCGACTCTCTGCGGAAGCTGAGAAAACAGGGTGCCCCATAGGTCGGTAAAGCTGGCGTGATAACTAAAGACGCCCCAACGAGCATCAGGAGCGTCATCGCCATCGTGCGCCTCACGAGGATCAAAGAGGCGCAGAACCTCATCGAGCGCTCTTGCCGCCGGTTGAATGGGTGTCTGGAAAATCATCAATTTAGGTTCATAAGATACGTCATCAGAGCTAGGACATATTCGACGTGAATCTCCTTCTTGGTAAAAATCGTACGCGGGTCCGAAAGCACGTTTCTTTCGATTTCGCAAACGCAAGGGGGAATTCCATCCAGCCACGCATTCTTGCGCAGGCCGTTCATGTCTCTGGTGCAAATTGCGCGGTAGTTTTCTTTCACCGCCGCGTGTTGCGCATCGGTAATTGAAGCTGTTGGGACGGCATTACAAACTACGAGCCAGTCCAGTTGCGTGATGAACTCTTCAAGCGGACGATACGTGAGCGACCCCAATCCGTTCCTGCGAGCAGCTTCTTCGACATCTATCGGAAACGGAAAGTGTCCCTGAACATCGTCCACAAACACCTTGGTGCCGTAGTAGCCAAGAATCGGCAGCAGACCTTTTGCGCACCTACTGAATTCGACCGGGCCGTAGAAACCGCCACTGGCACCTTCCACATAGCCCAAATAGTGCCTGATGTTAAAGAGCATGCACCCGGCACCAAGAGCATGTTCTTTATTTCCGTTGCCGCCGTTGATCACCGGAACACGAGAGACTGCCGCGCCAACTTCCGTGGCGTTTGGTTGTTCATGGCGCAGCACAACCACGTCGGCGTAATCGCTGAAAGTTCTCACCGTGTCTTCCAAACACTCGCCCTTTTCCATGGAAGTGGACCGCGTATCGTTTGCGCCCAGCCAGCCGCCGCCGGCACGAATCATCGCCGATTGAAAGCGAGCCTGAGTCCGTGTGGAGGGTTGAAAGAACAGCGTGGCGACGACTTTCCCCTCCATCAGGCGAGGTGGAATGCCGCGCTCAAGAAATGCTTCGGCACGACGCATGATTTCCTCATAGCCAGCTTTGTCTAGGTCTTGAGAGGTGATCAAGTGTTGAGGCGGCTTCATACGCAAACGAGGTAATCGGTTTACGCCAACGTTCGAAATGCCTCAAGGTGGCCCGCGTGAAAGAGTTCCTTAAGAACGTTGAAGCTCTCGTCCCGAACCGCCTTTACTTCATTGAATCTGGCTGTTGAGAACGATTCTCTGCAATACCAAGGGAATGTATTCGTGCATAGATAGCGGAGAAATATCGTCAAACAGCTTTTAACATCTATAGCAAGCTGTGGTGCGTTGGCTAAGTACGCATCAAGAAATGCCTTGATTTCCTCTTGCTGGCCTCTAGCCAACAAGTCTGCCAAAAAATTACCAATCTCGATTGCGAGATAATCAATCGCAGTGAAATCAAAGTCTATTAGCACGATCTTTCCAGCGCATAGCAGGAAGTTGTGCTTCTTGAAATCCCGATGAAGAATCGCCTTTCGATTTGCAGGCGTGATTGGCGGAAGCGATCTGATGATCTGCTCTCTCTCATTTCGCCAATGTTGGGATTCAGCATCATGAACAACTTTATCCCAACCGGACATATCGCTGTACTGACTGCTTTTGCTTGTTACACCTTCGGCGTATTCCAAATCCGACCCTATTATGTGGAGTGTGGATAGGGCTTTCCCCAAAACGCGGCAACTGTCCGCAGTAAGCGAAAATCCATCGCTCTCGTAGATCGGCGCAAGCGTGATTATTTCATTTTGTGTTACAATTGGCTCAGCGGCGAATTTCGCGATAGAAAACCCATCACACAAGTCAATTGGCAAACGACTCTGAAAGTTGTATCCGCCCCAGTTGAAAGCATTCTTGGGGTAGTTTTTGATAAACAAGCGATTCGCCTTATCGATGTAGCAGCCCTCTTTAATGGTCACCCAGTTGGCGCGATCGGTGAGATGCTGTAATGACATCATGGGGGACAATCTCGAAAGGCATCATACGGCTCGATAAACAGCCGTCTCGAATTCTCGGAAAAGCCTGACGGCTTTGTGATCGAAGAACGGCCACATCTGCGTCATAAAGGCACCGGTCACCTTCTTCACGGGATCAATCCAAAAGTAGCAGTTCGACAATCCTGCCCAAGCTATGCTGCCAGCCGAACGCCCTTGTGGCGATGTTTCGGTGTTGATCAGAAAGCTCAATCCCCACTTTTGCTTCATGCCGGGGAAGAAGTCCGCGTCGTTTGAGTAAAATGGCATTGCGGTTTTCAGCCCTACGACATTGATTTCTCCCATCTGGTTTTGGGACATCATCGCGACCGTTTCCGGCTTGAGCACTTGTTGTCCGTTGAATTTGCCGTGATGAAGGATCATCCGCGTAAAGTTCAGATAGTCCGGCATGGTGCCGTAGAGACCACCGCCACCTTGAAGGAACTCCGGGTTCTGATCGAACTCCCATGGATACACCTTTAGCGAGCCATCCGGCTGCCGAGTATGCATGGAAATACGGCGGGAGCGGATTTCGTCCGTGAGCTTGAAGGTAGTGCTGTTCATCCCAAGCGGGTCAAAAAGATTCTCCTTCATGAAGGCCCCCAAGTCCTGACCGCTCGCGGCTTCGACCATTTTGCCGGCCCAGTCAATGCCGATGCCATAAACCCAGCCTTCACCCGGATCGCAAAGCAGCGGAGCTGTCAGCGCCCCGTTCTTGCTCGTAAATATGCTGGGAGTGCCTGTTGCCTCGTTGTATCTGAGAATATCGGTGCTCCAAATCTCGTAACCGAAGCCTGAAGTATGCGTCAGCAGATGACGAAGCGTTATAGGGCGCTTGGGAGGTCTCAGCTTCGGCTTGCCACTGGCATCAAACCCCATGAGGACCTTGGCATCGGCGAGAGCAGGCACGACCTCTGCCGCCGGCGAGTCGAGTTTCAATTTGCCGCGCTCCACCAACTGCATTGCGGCCGCGCCAGTCAACGCTTTCGTCATTGAGGCGATATAACCGACTGTATCCACCGTCATTCGTGCCGATTTACCCAATTCGCGAACACCAAAGGCGCCTTCGTAGATAACGCCTCTGTCGGTGGCGGCCACTCCAACCAGTCCAGGAACCAGTTCTAAAGCGGCTGCTTGCCGTAAGACTAAGTCAATGTCGTTCATCACCATCAAATGCTCCCGCGATACGCGTTCAGCCCGCTAGTTCCGCCGCCTCCTTCGCTGCGGCGACGAAATCGGGTGACGTTCCACCCGTATCAATCCATGAAAGCAAAGCCGCAGCGTCGCGCTTTCCATCCTTCTCTGCGCGCTCGCGCAGCAAAGCCAGACCGGTCATGCCAAGAACCCTTCGCCAAGGTTGTTGATTTGTTTGCCACGAGATTTGGCGCTTGCGAGCGACTCCACGCAGGCCGTTTGCTGCCGCACCTTGCGCCAAAATCGCCAAGGCTGTGAAACCTCTCGATTGGTCCTCCGCCCACTCAAGATCAAGTGCTCTTGTTACATCATCGAGTGTCCATGCCTCAGTCAGCCAATTAAGTAATCGCTCAACTTCCACAAACGATCTTTGATGAACTAGGTTTGTGGTCGCGGAGGTAACCTGGCCCGCAGTATACGCGACAACGACCTTTCCCTTGGCCGCAAGCTTCTCTAGGAGAGCAGGCGTATTCGCGCCGAAATTCGAACTGTGGAAAAGAACGACGTCGGCCTCAGTGTCTTCAGACAACAAAGCTCTCAGTTCGATGCAATTATGCTTACGAGACACAATGGCGTCCCGCAATCCTTCCGCACGCTTCCAATCGTTCGTCCTGTCGTAAATGTAGAAGTTAAGTGGCATAGCGTGGGAATATGACTGTAAGCGTGTTGGTATTGGAATTCCATGTCACCTCGCGTGACACATCCCGCAATGATTTCAAAGCCGTAGCCGCGCTCCCACGCCGACCGCTGGGAGATACGACTGCTTCCGGAAGAGAGTCGGAGTATTTAATCTCAAGCCGTGCCTGTTGATCCGGCAAACGCAGCGCTATGGATACGACCTGTGCCCGTCCCGCAGAAAACTGCTCTTCGTGATTAATCCAGTCACGGAGTGCAATCGCTAAATCTTGCGGAGTATGGCTGTTTGTTGGGATGAGGCCCAGCCACTCTTCCGAGTCAATCGCAGGCGCAGTCTCAGGAACGGCGGAAAGTGGAAGATCGGTGTCGTATGGGTTCGCCCTAAGGACTGTGAGTCCCAACAGCATGCCAATCAACCCAGTGATTGGCAGCGATTTGGAATCGCACGTTTGAAGTGCTTTCGCAGCAAGCCATAGCCGTCGAAACTCAGGAGTCACGCCGCTTCTTGAGAGGGAAGCTTCACAAAAACGCCAGCTCCCGAAAGCGTCATGCTCTTTCATCTCCGTGAGCAAGCCGAATATACTATCGAGATCGTTGGTAGGAAGCGTCGATGGCTTGTGAAGTGCGTGGTCTCGACCTGCCTTCGTAGTTCTCCTCTGAAAGACCTCGTTTCCGGTGGAAAGATTCCCTTGGACCGTCCCCCACCATTTCTGGAAATGCGCAAGATAGTTGCGATACCCTACTTGAGAATGCGCTCCCGATGCATGCGCCTTATGAAAGCGCAGAACTTGAGAATAGGCGGAAATTTGCCGATCATGCCCGCCGCGTGAGAAAACGCACCGTGCGCTCTTTGGGCACACCTCTGTTTCGTCCAAAGTCCGCCATGTGGCGGAAAAGGATTGTTGAGCCGACATTCCAATTCCGGCCTCATTGCCAACATCGATCATCGCGGCGAGATTCACGCCGGGGCGAGTCAATGCACGCAGTTGCTCATTTAATGCTGGAGCTAGTTTCGAAAACACGATCATCGCGATCGATTCCTCACTCTGTGCCAGGCAGGGAAGAAAATAGAGTGCATCCAACAAAATCTCATGACTGACGCCTTGCGTGGTATTGGAGTAATCTCGAACCTGGTTTTCCGCTATGCCACCATGCCCAAGACCTGAAAATCCGGCGGCTTTATTGCCGCAAATCATCTCTTGCACGTGATCCCAACGGTCATCGAAAACGGCCAGAATCCAGCGGGCGTTGTGGCGCTCAAAATCCAGAACGAGCAGGTCATTCCTGTTTTCGATCTTCATGTCGTGATCCCTTCGTACTCTGCCTTGATGATAGTGATCCAGGTCCCGGAGGTCTTCTGGAGTTCTGGCCCGACAACTGTGTATCGAATCGCAGGATCACCCGTTCCGGAAAGACGTGCCGCAAGTAGGGGCAGTTGGCGAGAATCCTTTGATACCAACTGAGGGTCATCCCCGGAAACAGCAGGATTTTCAATTCGCAGCGCAAATCCGAGTTTCTGACGTTCGAGCCTAACTGTGATTCTCAACTGAGTGCCCTTACAGGAAGCGCGGATAGTATGATAGACGGACTGCTTGAGCGCTAAGAGCAGCAACACTGCGAATGCCGCTCTCTTGAGGTGTGGGCGAAGTTCCCGAATGCTTTTCGGAATACTGTCGAAATAGAGGTCCTTCATGGCGGCGAAGCCGGGCTGACCGGGGCGATTCGAAGGGAACTTCATCGATCTTCCTCTCTCACGAACTTCTGCCTCGCCCGCTGGCCCATCTTGAGCCCTGGTAAGTCCTAGTTGCAGGGCGACATCCGTATAAAAACTTAATGGACAATCTGTCTCAGCCCAGAATCCAGGAAAGACGCCGCGGTCTATCGCGGAAGATTGTTCACGGTAAGAGTTGATCGTTTCTCGAAGCAGGTAGATTAACGCAAGGCAGTGCCCTCCAATTTCCTGCAAAACACTTTGA
>Ga0315910_10002149_pt1 | contig 17590 bp, 14 predicted proteins | sample EdamamesoilMG_FD_204470 | JGI IMG/M metagenome (GOLD analysis project Ga0315910, IMG submission 204470) | Garden soil microbial communities collected in Santa Monica, California, United States - Edamame soil | ecosystem: Environmental > Terrestrial > Soil > Garden | place: USA: California... | reverse complement strand
ATCGCGATCGCGGTCTATGTCGCCTTCTCGGGCGCCGTCGAGCAGGGGCTGTGGCAATTGCTCGACCTGTACGACTGGGCTGCGCTGCTGCTGCTGGTCCTCGCGTTCCTGCTGTTCGGCTTCGGCGGCTCGTGGCTGCTGGGCGGCGCGCTCAAGCTGAGGCGGGACGACCGGATCGCGTTCCTGTTCTCAGGCGCTCAGAAGAGCATCGCCCTCGGTGCACCGCTCGCAAGCCTGCTATTCCCGCCAGCAGTGGCCGGGCTGCTGCTGCTGCCGGTGCTGACTTACCACCTGCTGCAACTGATCGTTTCGGCGCCGCTGGCTAGCCGTTTGGCGGCGTCGAAGGCTCAGTCCGAGTAGCCTTCTCGCGCCGGTTCTTACGGACCGACCACCACAGCGAAAGCCCGATCAGGATCGCACCGATCAGTCCGGTGACCGCCTCCGGCACGTGCGCGACGGCGCCGTAGAGCATGATTCCGCCGAGCGCGATGATGGCCCAGAACGCGCCGTGTTCGAGATAGGCATACTCGGCCAGCGTGCCGCGCTTGACCAAGTGGATCGTCATCGAGCGCACGAAAATAGCGCCGATCGACAAGCCAAGTGCAATCACCACCATGTTGTTGGACAAGGCGAAGGCACCGATGACCCCATCGAAGCTGAAGCTCGCGTCCAGCACGTTGAGGTAGAGGAACCCGCCAAGGCCGGACCGAACGGCCGTTCCGGCCAGGCGGCGGCGATGCTCCGAGATCTCGAGCGCGGTGTTGATCGCCTCCACGAGGATATAGGTCACGATGCCGAGGATGCCGGCGATGATGAACGTCAGCGCCTCTTCGGTGCTGAGCAGGGTCGAAATCCCCCAGAGCACGAGCAACAACAGGCCGATCTCCACGGCCTTGACCGCGGAGACGGCCGCCAGCTTGCTCTCGACGACTTCGATCCAGTGCACCTCCTTGTCGGCGTCGAAAAAGAACTTCAGGCCGACCATGGCGAGGAACGCGCCACCGAACCCGGCAATGCCGACGCTGGCTGACGAGACAATCCGTTCGTATTCCGCTGGATCGGTCAGCGAGAGCCTGACGGTGTCCACCGGCCCGAGACCCGCCGCGATTGCGACGATTGCGAGCGGGAACACGATCCGCATGCCGAACACCGCAAAGGCGATGCCCCACAGCAGGAAGCGCCGCTGCCAGACCTCGTCCATCTCGGCGAGGACCGTGGCATTCACCACCGCATTGTCGAAGCTGAGCGATACTTCCAGCACGGAAAGTACAACGATGATCCACAGGATCTGCGCCGTACCCGCGACCGTCCCGGTGCTCATCCAGCCGTACCAGACTCCCAGCGCGAGGCAGATGAGCGAAAAGACGATCGAGAAACGGTAGTACTGCATTGCGGTTCAGTCTGCCTGCATTGTCCGGTTGAGCCGGAGCGAAATTCCGCGCCGAAGTTGCTGCGCCATAGCGCCCGTGTAGCGGTGCGGAAATGGCCTATCGAGTTCGTTGTTCCCCCGTCGTCCCGGGACGTGGCTACTCCGGCCGGTAGGTCTGCTCTTCGCCGGGAAAGGTCCGCGCGCGGACCTCGGTGGCGTAGGCCTCGGCGGCTGCAGAAATGCGCGACGCGAGGTCGTCATAGCGCTTCACGAAGCGGGGGACGCGCTCGAACATGCCGACCATGTCGTCGGTAACGAGCACCTGCCCGTCGCATTGCGCCGAGGCGCCGATGCCGATGACGGGGCACGGCACTGCTTTCGTCACCTCGAGCGCGATCGGCTCGACCACCCCTTCGATGACCATCGCGAAGACCCCGGCATTGGCGAGCAGGCGCGCGTCGCGCGTGATCCTGGCCGCTTCAGCGCCGTTGTCGTTGCCCCGGCCGCGCGCGCCGTAGCCGCCGAGCACGTTGACCGCCTGCGGGGTCAGCCCGACGTGGCCCATCACCGGGATGCCGCGGTTGACCAGGAACTCCACCGTCCCGGCCATCGCCTCGCCGCCTTCGAGCTTTACCGCCGCCGCCCCGCTAGCCTTCAGCAGGTGGGCGGCGCTCTCGAACGCCTGCGCCGGTGAGGCCTCGTAGGAACCGAACGGCATGTCGACCACGACCACCGCGTGGTAGCTGCCGCGTACGACCGCAGCGGCGTGGTTGGCCATCATCTCCAGCGTGACCGGGATCGTCGAGGGCAGTCCGTAGATCACCTGGCCAAGCGAATCCCCTACCAGCAGCACATCGCAATGCGCGTCGATCAGTTGCGCCTGGCGGGCGGTGTAGGCGGTCAGCATCACGATCGGCTCGGCCGTGATGCCGTCCAACTTGCGCTTGCGGATGGCTGGCACGGTCAGCCGCCGCATCGGCTGCGGCGTCGGGTGCGCGCGACTGGTGGAGGTGTCGAGCTGGAAAGTGGACATTATTCCGCCAGTCCTTGCGTTGTCTGGTACAAGCCGGGCTGCGCCGCCAGTTCCGGCTCGGTCAGCGCGAGCCTGGCCCAATATTGGGCGCGTTCGTTCGACTGGGCAACGCCGTCGCCCCGCGCGTACATTCCTGCGAGAATGGCGCGAGCCACCCCGAAGCCCTCGTAGGCCGCGAGCTCGCACTCCTTGGCGGCAGTCGCGGCCTTGCCCTCCCACGCGGCGAGTTCGCACAGCCAGTAGCTTCCCTGCGGATTTCCGGCGGCGGCAATCTCCCGCAGCCGAGCCTCGGCGGTGGGGCGGCGTTCCGGCGAATTGGTTGCGAGGGCGTAAGTCGCGTAGACGTGGCCCGCCGCGGCCGCTTGCTCGAATAGCCCGAGCGCGCGTTGCCGCAGCTCCGCCCGCTCGGCCTCAGGCCTGGCGAGTGCGTCGCTCCACAGCAGCGCGGCGAGATGCGATTGCGCCTTGGCATAGCCGGTAGCGGCCGCTTTCTCGTACAACTCGCGCGCCTGCCCGTTCCCGCCGCCCTCGTTGTGTTCGAGGAAGTAAGCGAGCTCAAGCAACCCGCCCGGATGGCCCTGCGCGGCCGACAGGGCGAGCCACTCCTTGGCTTTCGCCAGGTCCGCGTCGACGCCGATGCCGAACTCGTAGGCATAGCCCGCGAGGTACTGCGCCACTGGGTTATCGCGCTCGGCAGCCCGGAGTAACTGCCCAAACTTGTACTTGCTGAGCACTTCGCGGATGAGCTTGGGCTCGTCCTCGACCGCGAGGCGTTCGGGCGGCGGCAGTTGGATGGGCACCTCCATGCCGACCAATGCCCCAAACACCGGGAGTCTCGAAGGTTCGGGTGGCTCGACCAGGTACAGCTTGCTCGGCGTGATCTTGTAGAGGGCGGGGTACTGCGGCCCAACCGGCGCCATGGCGCCTGTCCGCCGCACCACGTCCTCATGCACGAACGCGTAGAAATCGGTCAGCTCGAGGCCCGGTAAATCCAGCCCCGCGACGATTGCACTGGCAAACGGGCTGAGGACCGAATCCGCCGGCGCTGCATCGAGCGCAGGTCGCCCGACCACAGTGGAGAAAATCACCGCGCCGTCCGGCACGCTGACGAGGCCTACCGACCCGGGCGTGTTACCCGGCTCGGTCGGTGCGGCGTCGATCACCTGCACCACCGGGTCGCGCGTGCGGCAGGCGTCGAGCAGGAAAAGCCCGAACTGCTTCGAGGCCGAGGCGGCGTTGAGCAGGCGCGACATCGGCAGGAAATCGCCGGTCATCGCACCGAGCGAGGTGCGCTTCGGCGCGTCGACCGGCACGATGTAGGATTGGCCGCGAAACTCGAAGCCGTGGCCCGCGAAGTAGACCACCGCGAGGTCGGATTCTTGCGCCGCGTCGTGAAAATCGAAGATCGCGCTATCGAGCTGTTCGAACGTCGGATCGCGCAGGATCCGGGTTGCGAAGCCGGCCTTGGACAGCTTGGCGCAGACCTCGTCGACATCGCGCAGGGCATTGTCGAGTTGTCCCCAGGCGCCGCTCTCCGGAGCGGCGGCCGGGGCGCGATAGTTCGAGACTCCGATCAGCAGCGCCACGCCGCGTTCGCCGGTGCCATCGCCGCACGCCGCGCGGGCCGCACCGGGCACCAGCAGCAGCACGAATGCGAGGGTCAGGAACAGCCGTGTCACAGCAGCGGACTAGCATCGCTTGGCAAAGCATTACAATTGGCGCGGCCGCCCGGATGAAACCGGTAAAATTTGGCGCACCGGCTTGCCATCATCCAAACCGCCGCTAGCCTCGCAGGCTTTCCAGCCGGCACGTCGCTCGCGCTGGCCCGCGAGGGGAGGAAACCCGCATGTTCGGTCGCGTGAAGCCGCTGGATGCAATCCTGGCTACTGCAGAAAGAAAATCGCTCCATCGCTCGCTCGGCGCATTGCAGCTGACGCTGCTCGGCATTGGCAGCGTCATCGGCACCGGCATCTTCGTGCTGACCGCCGCGGGCGCCCAGAAGGCGGGCCCAGGCCTCATGCTGGCGTTCGTGATCGCTGGCCTGGTCTGCATCGTCGCAGCGCTTTGTTACGCCGAGATTGCCTCGATGATCCCGGTGGCGGGCAGCGCGTACACCTACAGCTACGCGTCGGTGGGGGAGCTGCTGGCGTGGACCGTGGGCTGGGCGCTCATAATGGAGTACGCGATCGCGGCCGCGGCCGTGTCGGTCGGATGGTCGGGTTATTTCAGCGGCACCATACTCAACGAATTCCTCGGAATAACCTTGCCCGCCGCGCTATCCGCGGGGCCGCTGGCGCTCGGCGGGGCTGAGGGCGGTTTCATCAACCTGCCCGCGATGACGATCGCCCTTCTCGTAACCGGCCTGCTGATCATCGGCACCAGCGAGAGCGCTAAGTTCAACGCGGTGCTGGTAGCGGTCAAGCTGATCGCGCTGACTGCGTTCATCGCGCTGACCTACACCAGCCCTGAGTTCTCGATGGACAAGCTCAACCCGTTCCTGCCCGCCGGGCTGTTCGGCGAATGGGGCTCCGGGGTTGGCGCGGTCGGTGCGGCGGCGACGATCTTCTTCGCCTACGTCGGCTTCGATTCTGTTTCGACCGCGGCCGAGGAGACCAAGAACCCGCAACGCAACGTGCCGCTCGGGCTGATCGGCTCGCTGCTGATCTGCACGGTGTTCTACATCCTTGTCGCGGGCGGTGCGGTGGCGACCCTCGGCGGCCAGCCGATCATGGGCCCGGACGGGATCCCGTTCCCGGCCGGTTCGGAAGAGCTTGCCCGCCAATGTGCGCTGCCCGAGCACGCCGAGGCGCTGGTCTGCTCGAACGAGGCGCTGGCGCACGTGCTGCGCACGATCGGCTTCTCGGGCGTCGGCAACATGCTCGGCGTCGCCGCGTTCCTGGCGCTGCCTTCGGTCATCCTGGTGCTGATCTTCGGCCAGACCCGCATCTTCTTCGTGATGAGCCGCGACGGCCTGCTGCCCGAGAAGCTCAGCTCGGTGCACCCGAAGTTCAAGACGCCGCACGTGATGACCGCGATCACCGGCGGCCTCGTCGCCATCGGCGGGGCGTTCTTCCCGGTGGGACAGCTGGCCGACATCTCGAACGCTGGCACGCTCTATGCGTTCACTTTCGTCGCCATCGCGCTGCTGGTGCTGCGCAAGAAGGACGCCGGACGGCACCGGCATTTCCGGGTGCCGGCGGTATGGCTGGTCGCGCCGCTGACGATCGCGGGATGCGTATTTCTCTTCGCCAACCTGCCGATGCAGGCGATGCTGTTCCTGCCGATCTGGGGTGCCATTGGGCTGGTGATCTACTTCGGCTACAGCCGCAGTCGCAGCCACCTCGGACTCGGGCGGGTCGAGGTGCACGAGCAGGAGATCGGCGAGATCGAGCCAGACATTCCGGGCGTCTCGGACCGCGGGCGGCCCTGACGTTTTCGCAAGATTGGGGCCGCTCCGTTCCCGCGGAGCGGCCCACGCGCGTGACGAACGCGTCCGCGCATTCCTGCCGTAAAAATCCTTGGCGACGCGCATCGGTTCCTTGCACGCGTTCCTACATAGGAACATAAAAGGAACATTGGAGTCGATTCGCTATGGACCTGTCGGTCTTGTCCACTGCTAGCGAGCTGTCATCGCTCGGCGCCCGCTCTCCCCGCTGGAGGCCGGGGCTGCTGTGCGCTGCGCATAGCGAGATGTTCGCCTGTGGGGACGAAGGCGGCGGAATCGCCGCGGCGCTGGCGCTGGCGCTCGATGGGCTGCGCGAGAGGCTCGGGCAGCGTAGCGTGCTGTGGGTGCAGGATGCCGCCTCGCTCAAGCTCAACGGGCGCCCCTACCGCCCAGGCCTGCCGACCGAGCTGCGCCGCCGGATCATCCATGTCGCGGCTCCCAAGCCGGAGGACGCTCTGTTCGCGCTCGAGGAAGGGCTGCGTTGCCGCGATCTCGCCTGCGTGATCGGGGAGATTTCCGGCAATCCCAAGGCGCTCGACTTCACGGCCTCGCGGCGGCTGACGCTCACGGCGGAGCGGCATGGCGTGCCGCTGTTCCTCGTCCGCCACGACGCCAAACGGGATCTCAGCTCGGCGCGGATGCGCTGGCAGGTCCGCTCCACTGCCTCGCCGCCGCCACGCTGGAACGCCGAGGCCCCGGGCCCTGCCGCCTGGCACGCCGAGCTGTTCCGCGCCCGTACCCACGCTCCCGGAGAATGGATCCTGCGCGATGACGGACATGTCCTCGCCGCGGACCGTCCTGCCGCCCAGGCCAGAACGCCGGATCATGGCGATCTGGCTGCCGCGGCTGGCGGTCGATCGCTGGCGGCAAGTTGAAGGTTGCAGGCGCGGGGAGGGCACCGACACCGCACCGACCGCGCTAATCAGCGAGACCGCGCACGGCCAGATGATCGAGGCCGTCAACGATGCCGGCCTCGCGATGGGCGCGAGGCCGGGCATGACGGTGGCTGACGCGCGCACGCTGTACCCTTGGCTCAGGGTCACGCCGAGCGATCCGGCGGGCGACCGGGCGTTCCTCGAGCGGCTGGCGGTGTGGGCGCAGCGCTGGGGGCCTCAGGCGGCGCTCGATGCGCCCGACGGGTTGCTGATCGACGTCAGCGCCGTCGCGCACCTGTTCGGCGGGGAGGCGGCGTTGCTGGCTGACGTCGAGGCCCGCTTCGCCGCACGCGAAGTGACCGCTCGCGCCGCTATTGCCCCCACCGCCGGCGCCGCCTGGGCGCTCGGGCATCATGGCCCCGGTGGCGCAATCCTGGCCCCTGGGGAGGACATCGAGGCGCGCCTTGCCCAACTGCCCGTCGCCGCGCTGAGGCTCGATCCTGACGTGCAGTTGGTTCTGCGGCGCCTTGGTCTCAAGCGGCTGTCCGATCTTACCGGGATCAACCGCGAAGCTCTCAAGCGGCGTTTCCGCAACCGCTCGCCCCAAGCCAACCCACTGCTACGGCTGGACCAGCTCCTCGGCCGGGTGAGCGAGCCGCTGTTGCCGGTCGTCGTGGTGGCGCCCGCGCTAGTCCAGCGTCGGCTGCTCGAGCCGATCCGCCACCGCGAGCTGCTCGATCAGGTCGTGACCGATCTCGCCGCCGATATGGCGCATGAACTCGAAAGACGCGGGGAGGGCGCCCGGCGGCTGGAACTCGGCCTGTGGCGGGTCGATGACGACGTGGCGATCCGCTCGCTGGAGCTGGCGGCCGCCACGCGTGAACCGGCGCATATCGCCCGGCTGTTCGCCGCAAAACTGGACGACGTCGACGCGGGTTTCGGGATCGAGCTGGTGCGGATGCGCGCCACTTGGGCCGAGCCGCTGGCGATCGTGCAGGCCGATCTTGACGGCAAGGCAGAAGAACCCGGCACCACGCTCGCCACCTGTATCGACCGGCTGACCGTGCGGCTCGGCGCGGCCGCGGTGCGCCGCCCGGTCCCTTATGCAAGCCACATTCCCGAACGGGCCCAGCGCTGGCAGGCGCCGCTCGCCCCAGAGCCAGCTTCACAGGAAGAGTTGGCTTTCCATTTCAGGCCATTGAAACTGCTAGAGAAGCCGGAGAAGATCGCCGTGCTCTACGCGAGTCCCGACGGCTATCCTCGGCAGTTCCGCTGGCGCGGCGGGCTCCACGAAGTGGTGCGTGTCGAAGGCCCGGAGCGGATCGCTCCCGAGTGGTGGCGCGAGAAGGGCAACACCCGCTTGCGCGACTATTACCGGATCGAGGACACCACCGGCCGCCGTTACTGGATCTACCGCGCGGGCCTCGCCAACGACGGCCGCGGAGGCGCGCCCGACTGGTTCCTGCAGGGGTTGTGCGGCTGAAATCGCCTAGGGCTGGCAGGCCTTGCCTTCGTAGCTGAAGCCCACTTCCCGGTATTCGCTTCCGCTCCAGCGCACGCGCGGGAAGCAGAACCCCGGGCCGCCGATCTCGATATCCGGCCATCCGTCGGGTCCCTTGCTGTCGAGGAACACCGGAATGCCCGAACCCTCCATCAACAGCTTCCAGCTCCCATCCACCTGGCGGCTGACCAGCGCGAAGCCCGCTCCTTCAAAGCCGTAGCAGAACGAGCTGCTCTCGCTGACGACCGCCTCGGGTTGGCCATCGCCGTTGAGATCGCCGACCCGCTCGAGGCTACCGGCCACGTAGCTGGCCGTGCCGGGATCCTCGCACTTGCGCCATTCGCTACCTTGGCGGGCGAAGCCGGCTGCATGGAACGCGGCGGCATCGTCGTTCGATTGCGCCATGGCCGGCGGGGCCGACACCATCAGCAACCCACCAACTGCGCAGAATGTGCGGCGCATATCGTCCCTCCAACAGCAGCAATCAGGGTAGCACTGCGGAACGGGCTAGGCGAATCCAACGTAAGAACATATAGAGAACATATGGAGTCGCTCACCATCCTGCAGAAGCTCGAGATCCTCGCCGATGCGGCGAAGTATGACGCCTCGTGCGCGTCCTCCGGAACGTCCAAGCGCAACAGCACCGGCGGCAAGGGCATTGGCTCGACCGAAGGCATGGGCATCTGCCACGCCTATGCGCCCGATGGGCGCTGCATCTCGCTGCTCAAGATCCTGCTGACCAACCATTGCGTGTTCGATTGCCACTACTGCGTGAACCGCAAGAGCTCGAACGTGCCCCGCGCGCGGTTCACCCCGCAGGAAGTGATCGAGCTGACGCTCGCCTTCTACCGCCGCAACTACATCGAGGGGCTGTTCCTTTCTTCAGGCATCGTGAAGAGTTCCGACCACACGATGGAGCAGCTGGTCGAGGTCGCGCGCATCCTGCGCGAGGAGCACGATTTCCGCGGCTACATCCACTTGAAGACCATCCCCGATGCCGATCCCGAGCTGATCCACCAGGCGGGGCTTTACGCCGATCGCGTCTCGATCAACGTCGAGTTGCCGACCGACGCAGGCCTCACTCGCCTGGCGCCGGACAAGGACGCGCGGCGGATCGAGGGCGCGATGGGCGGGATGAAGGCGGCGATCGTCCAGGCGAAGGACGAGAAGGAACGCTTCCGCCACGCCCCGAAGTTTGCTCCCGCGGGGCAATCGACCCAGATGATCGTCGGAGCGGACACGGCGACCGATGCCGATATCGTGGGCAAGGCCAGCCGGCTCTACGACGCTTTCGGCCTGAGGCGGGTTTATTACTCGGCCTTCAGCCCCATCCCCGATGCAAGCGCGGTGCTGCCGCTCAAGCGCCCGCCGCTGGTCCGCGAGCACCGGCTGTACCAGTCCGACTGGCTGATGCGGTTCTACGGCTACGCGCCGGGCGAGGTGGTGCAGGCGACCGAGGCGGACGGGATGCTGCCGCTCGACATCGATCCCAAGCTTGCTTGGGCGCTCAAGTTTCGCGAGCAATTTCCAGTGGATGTGAACTGTTCCTCGCGCGAAATGTTACTGCGGGTGCCGGGACTGGGAGTGCGGGCGGTCAATCACGTCCTCGCCTCGCGGCGGCATCGCACGCTACGGCTGGATGACCTGGCCAGGCTGACGGTCTCGATCGCCAAGATCCGCCCGTTTATCGTCGCCGCGGACTGGCGTCCGACATTGCTGACCGACCGCGCGGACCTGCGAAAGCTGCTCGCGCCCGGAAATGAGCAACTCGAGCTATTCGCGGCATGAGCGCGGTCCAGCCCATCCGCCACGCTGTGCATTATGTCGTCAGCTTGCCCGAGCCGGACGATTTCGAAGCCTGGCGCGACCGGGCGCGGGCCCTCATGCAATGCGGCATTTCCCCCGATCAGGTCGAATGGAGCGAACCGGGCGGCTCCGGCAGCCTGTTCGGGCAAGCCGGCGCGGAACTGCCGGTGCCTGACGCCACTGCGCCGTGGGTTCGTACCAGCAGGGCCTTCATCGAGCTGGCACAGAACGCCACGCTGCATTCGGACCTCGACCGCTTTGCCGTGCTCTATCGCCTGCTGTGGCGGTTGCAGGGCGATCCCGGCGTGATGGAAGACCGGGCCGACCGCGACGTTCGCCGGATCGACGAGCTCGCCCGCAACGTCCGCCGCGACATCCACAAGATGTGCGCCTTCGTCCGCTTCCGTTCGGTCGAGGACGAGGAGGGCGAACGCTATGTCGCTTGGTTCGAGCCTGAGCATCACATCCTGCGCGCCAATGCCGGGTTCTTCGTGCGCCGCTTCACTCAGATGCGCTGGTCGATCCTGACGCCGAAGGGCTCGCTCCACTGGGACGGCGAGACGCTGGGCGAAGGCCCGCCGGCCCAGCGCTCCGATGCGCCTGCAGGCGATCCGGCGGAGGCCCTGTGGCGCAAATACTATGCGTCGATCTTCAACCCCGCGCGTTTGAAGGTCGGGGCCATGCTCAAGGAGATGCCCCGCAAGTACTGGAAGAACATGCCCGAGACTGCGCTCATCCCCGAGCTCGTGGCGGGCGCGCAGGCGCGGGAGAGCGCGATGGTCGAGGCTGGCACGGTGGATTACGGCGAACGGCCGAAGTCGCTCGCCGGGATAGACGAGGCGATCCACGCGTGTCGGCGCTGCCCGATCGGCTTCCTCGACAACACAGCGGTCATGGGCGAGGGGCCGAGGAAAGCCGAGCTGATGATCGTCGGCGAGCAGCCCGGCGACCAGGAGGATCTTGCCGGGCGCCCGTTCGTCGGGCCCGCGGGCAAGGTGCTCGACGCGCATCTCGAACGCGCCGGGATCGACCGGCGGCAGGTCTACCTCACCAACGCGGTCAAGCACTTCAAGTACGTGCCCAGGGGCAAGCGGCGGCTGCACCAGTCGCCCACCGCCAAGGAGATCGACATCTGCCGCTGGTGGCTCGAAGGCGAGCGGGCCATCGTGAAGCCCAAGCTGCTGCTCGCGCTAGGCTCAAGCGCTGCACGCGGCCTGCTCGGCAAGACGGTCAGCATCTCCAAGGTCCGCGGCCAGCCGCACGCGCTCGAGGACGGCAGCGAGCTGTGGGTCACCGTCCACCCCTCGTACCTCCTCCGGCTACGCGACGAGGCGAAGGACGAGCAGGAGCGCCTGTTCCAGGTCGATCTCGCCGCCGTGGCCGAGCGGCTGGCCGAGATGGCAGGATGACATGCCCGATCCTTCGCTCACGCCCAGCCGGCATGTCATCGATGTCGACCCCGACACGATAGCGCCGCCCGCGCGAGCGCCCTTCGTGGAGCTGGGGTTGCTCAGCTGCTTCTCGTTCCTGCGCGGCGCATCGCTGCCGGTTTCGCTGGTCGGGACGGCCTGGGCACTGGGCTACGACGCGATCGGCATTTCCGACGCCAATTCGATGGCTGGCGTGGTGCGCCTCCACACCAATGCCAAGAAGCTGAAGCTCACGCCGGTGATCGGCTGCCGGATCGAGACCACAGAAGGCCTCGCCTTTCTCGCCTATCCAACGGATCGCGCGGCCTATGGCCGCCTCTGCCGGCTGATCTCGGCCGGGAGGATGAGCAAGCTCGGCGGCGAATGGCAGGACAAGGGGGTCTGCGACATCTCGCTGCCGATGCTGGCCGGGCATGCCGAGGGTGTGCAGCTGATCCTGCTGCCACCGAGAGACCTCGATGCCGAATTCCTCGTGCCTGGCTGGGCGAGCAATGTGGTGACGCTGGACGGCGCGGCGCTACACCAGGAAACCGTTGGCCGCTTCCCCGAAGTATTGCCGTATCTGGCCGCAGGCCTGCCAACGCTGCGACACATTGCCGCCAGCTATCTCTACAGCGGCGATGACATTGCCCGGATCGACCGGCTCGATGCGCTGGCGAAGGCGAACGGGCTCACCCTGCTGGCCACGAATGACGTTCATTACCACGTGCCCGAGCGTCGCCCGCTGCAGGATGTAATGACGGCGATCCGGCACAAGACCACCGTCGCGGAGGCGGGGCTCCTGCTCCACGCCAACGCGGAGCGGCACCTCAAGAGCCCGGCCGAAATGGTCGAAATGTTCGCCCGCTGGCCGCACGCCATCGTGGCGTCACGCGAGGTGGCCGATGCCTGCGCATTCAGCCTCGACGAACTGAAGTATGAATACCCGAAACGGGATTATCCCGACGGCATGACGTCACATCATTATCTTCGCCGATTGACGTGGGAAGGAGCAAAATGGCGATATCCTATATGTTTACCGCCCTCCGTGAAGAAAGCACTTAAACGAGAACTCAAGTTGATCGGCCAGCTTGAGCTGGCGCCTTATTTTCTGACCATCAAGGAGATCGTCGGCTTCGCTCGCGAGAAGAAAATCCTCTGCCAGGGACGCGGGTCGGCGGCCAATTCGGCGGTCTGTTTCTGCCTCGGCATCACCGAGGTCGATCCGGCGAAGCATAAGCTTTTATTCGACCGCTTCATCACCAAGGAACGCCGTGAACCGCCGGATATCGACGTCGACTTCGAACATGAACGACGCGAGGAGGTGATCCAGCACATTTATAAATCGTATGGCCGGGACAAGACGGGACTCTGCGCCACGGTCATTCATTATCGCCCGCGTATGGCGGTGCGCGAGGTGGGAAAAGCGCTGGGCCTTACCGAGGATGTAACGTCCTCACTCGCGCGGACGGTATGGGGAAACCACGGCGATGAAATCGATGAGGAACACGTTAGTCGCGAAACTGGGCTTGATCTCTCCGAGCCTCATCTGAGGCGTGTCATCCAATTGACCAACCAGATGATCGGCATGCCGCGACATCTCAGCCAGCATGTCGGCGGGTTCATCCTCACCGACAAGCTCCTGACCGAGACGGTGCCTATTGGGAACGGTGCGATGCCCGATCGGACCTTTATCGAATGGGACAAGGATGACATCGAGGATCTGGGCATTTTCAAGGTCGACGTGCTCGCCCTCGGTATGCTCACCTGCATAGGAAAGTGCTTCAAGCTACTCGCCGATCATCATGATCGTCAGCTGACCCTCGCCACCGTCTCTAAGGAAGAGGAGACGGTTTATGACATGCTGTGTCAGGGCGATTCCATCGGGGTGTTTCAGGTGGAAAGCCGGGCGCAGATGAACATGCTTCCCCGCCTGCAACCTAGGAAATTCTACGATCTCGTAGTGGAGGTGGCAATCGTGCGGCCCGGCCCGATCCAGGGGAACATGGTCCATCCCTATCTCAAGCGGCGCAAGGAGAAACGGGAAGGCAAGGCTGACTTCCACATACCTGGGCCATCGCGCGAGCACGGTCCCGCCAATGAACTTTCGAGTATTCTGGAACGCACTTTCGGAGTGCCGATCTTCCAGGAACAAGCAATGCAGATCGCCCGCGATGCAGCGGAGTTCACGCCGGCTGAGATCGACCGGCTACGCAAAGCGATGGCCACCTTCCGAAGCCGGGGCAAAGTCGATGAGCTCGAGGAACGCATGGTCGGGAAAATGCTCGAGCGGGGCTATGACCCTGAGTTCGCCCAGCATTGCTTCGATCAGATCAAGGGCTTCGGCGAATATGGCTTCCCGGAAAGCCACGCCGCCAGCTTCGCGCTGCTGGTCTATGTGTCGAGTTGGCTGAAGTGCCATTACCCGGCGGCCTTCGCCGCGGCGCTGCTCAATTCGCAGCCGATGGGTTTTTACGCGCCGGCGCAGATCGTGCGCGATGCGCAGGAGCATGGCGTCGTGGTGTTGCCGGCTGACGTCAATCATTCGGACTGGGATTGCACGCTCGAACATGACGCCGAACCGGGGCATGATGAGAAAGGATGGAGAGAGGACAGGAACGCCGTCCTGCGCCTCGGGCTGCGGCAAGTAGACGGTTTCTCCAAAGATGTCGCAGACAAGCTAGTGGAGGTGCGACGGACAGGCGGCCTCTTTGCGGATGTCCCTAGTCTGCGCGACCGGGCCGGACTGCAGCCCTCGCATATTGAGCGGCTCGCGGCGGCGGATTGCTTCTCGTCCTTGCCGCTGCGCCGCCGCCAGGCCCTGTGGGACGCCCGTACGCTAGTCAGTGCACCCGAGCTGCCGCTGTTCGCCGCGGCCCGCGAGCGCGAGGAGGGGGCGGAGCGGGCGGCCACCCGGCTCCCCGCGATGCCGCTGTCCGAGGAAGTGATCGCGGATTACCAGACCCAGCGGCTGAGCCTGAAAGCCCATCCGATGAGCTTCCTGCGCGCTTCGCTGGCCGAGCGCGGCTTCGTGCCCGCGGCCGATTTGCGCAACCGCAAGCACCGCTCGCTGGTCAAGGTTGCCGGGATCGTGCTGATCCGCCAGCGTCCCGGCAGCGCCAAGGGGGTCTGCTTCATCACGCTCGAGGATGAGACCGGCATTGCCAACCTCGTCATCTGGCCGGACACGATGGAGAAGTACCGCAAGGTGATCATGGGCGCGCGGCTGATCGAAGTGCGGGGCCGTGTCGAATACGACGAGGACGTGCTCCACGTGATCGCCGACCAGTTGACCGATGCGACGCTCCTGCTGCGGCACCTGTCGGACGACCTGCTCAAGCCGGCCATTGCCCACGGCGATCACGGCGGGCCCTTGCCGCCCGGCCTGCCGGAGCATTTCCGCCAGGGCCACCCGCGCGACGTGCGAGTCATCCCCAAATCGCGCGACTTCCATTGAAGATCGAGCTTTCCCGCCAAATCGGTCGCTTCCGCCTCGACCGGCTGTTGCTGTGGGCCTTGCTACTCGCGGCGGCGTTCGTCGCCGGGCGGTCCTGGCTGGCCGAGCATCCCGAGCACGATCCGTGGGCGCCGCTCGACCTCAACGATCCACCGGGCTGGGCCACGCAGCGCAAGCTCGCCGCCCTGCGCACCGATCCGGCGGAATGCCGTGCGGTCCTGGAGCGCAGCGGAGTGGCATTCTCGGCGCTGCCTGCAGCAGGCGAGGGCCAATGCCGGCGCGAGGACCGTACCGTGCTGGTCGAGGCTCCGCTGGCCCCCGAGCCGCCCGCCTCAACCTGCGCCATCGCCGCCGCCTTCGAGCTGTGGCTCCGCCGAGGCGTCCAGCCGGCCGCCGAAGAGCTGCTCGGCTCGCGCGTGGCCCGCATCGAACACTTCGGCGCTTACAGCTGCCGGCGGATGTACGGCCGCGACACCGGCCAGTGGAGCGAGCACGCGACGGGCAACGCGATCGACATCTCCGCCTTCGTGCTCGTCGACGGCCGGCGGATCACCGTCGCCAGGGACTGGGCCGATCCGGGAGTCGAAGCCGGCTTCCTCCACCGCGTGCGCGACCACGCCTGCAAGGTGTTCGGCACGGTCCTCTCGCCCGACTACAACGCGGCCCATGCCGATCACCTGCACCTAGACCAGGCCGCGCGAGGCTTTGGCGGAGTGTGCCGCTGAGGGACGTGGAGAACGCGAAGCTTCCCTCGAAAACATGGTGCAGGAAGAGTAAAGAAGTTGGGGCAACCACAGGGGAAACCAGATGTCCTCTAAGCTGATCAGACCGCTCGCTCTCGGAATTGCCCTGGTGGCCGCGTCCGCGCCGGCGGTGGCGTGGGACGACATCGTCCTCCATCGCGGCTGGCAAACCGTCGCGCAGGCTGACGACGAGGAGGGCTGCGAGGCCTGGGCGCTCAGCAACGGCAAGATCTTCCGCATCTCCGGTGGCGGCCTGCGGCCGGGCGAAGCGGTCAGCTTCCATCTCGAGAACGACGACATGAAGCCGCTCGACTACCGGATCGTCGCCGATGGCGAGGGGACCTGGTCGAAGTTCTACATGCCGTTCCGTTGGAACCGCGCGGGCGGCGAGGTCACGGTCTCGATGGAAAGCGCCAGCTGCAGCCTGACGCTGTCGTTCCCGTGGACGCGCCAGAACGGCGGCTATAACTCGCGGCTGGCTACCATCGGCTACTGAACGGCTGACCTCACGCTGCTTGCGGAGGCGAGTGGGGCAGGGCTACGACTCCTTTCGGAAAGAGAGGAACCATGACCATTCGCCGCATCGAACCGGGCTCGCGCATGAGCCAGGCCGTCGTCCACAACGGGATTGCCTACCTTGCTGGGCAAGTCGGCGCCCCGGGCGAAAGCGTGACGGCGCAGACCACCGCGGTGCTGGCACAGATCGATCGGCTGTTGGCGGAAGCCGGATCGGATAAGTCGCGGATTCTCTCGGCAACCATCTGGCTCGCGGACATGGCCACGTTCGGGGAAATGAACTCGGTGTGGGATGCCTGGGTCGACAAGGCCAATCCGCCCGCGCGCGCCACCGGTGAAGCCAAGCTCGCGGCACCGGATTACAAGGTGGAGATCATCGTCACCGCTGTGTGCGGCTAGGGCGCTAGCTCGACAGCGCGATCCGGTCCGTTGCGGCGTCGTAGCGGACTTCCATGCCGCGCTGGCGCAATTCCTCGAAGCTAACGAAACGCCCCGAAGCTGCGGCTTCGGCGGTCAACGCCTTTGCCATTTCGGTCTGGCCGGCCGTCTCGAGCAACGAGACAACCTCATCGCGAGCGATCAGCAGTGTGGAGCCGGAGGTGACGCGAATAGTTGCCTGGCCCACGTCGGTACCGTTGACGCGAACCTGCTTGGCGATTTCAACCTCAGCAGCCGCCGCATTGTCCTCGTTGAGCGTGGAAGGGTCGCTCAGGTCGTATTTGAGGCTCAGCAAGACCCCGCGCTGTGCGGCCGTGCCTGTTAGCGCTTCCTCGGTTTGCGCCGCGGCAAGGCTGGTCTCATCGTCCGCGTCGGGCAGCAGCTCCTCGGCGGCTTCGCCCGCCTGTGGACCTTCGGCCACTTGTTCCTCGAGTTCCTCGGGAACCAGGGGGACGATGTCCGCCGGAGACGGCGGAAGGGCAATCCGGACGGGGTAGCCGCCGGCGCCGGACAGCCGGGTGGGCAGGATTTCCGGCATGCCGGTCGTGACCGGCAGGCAAATCACGCCTGCGGCCAACAGTCCTCCCAGCAAGACCGAAATTCCCTTTCGAATCATAGCACCCGCCTAAGATCAGGCGCAGGGCACGCCCAAATCGGGCAAATTGCAAGCAGTCAGTGCCGGCGGTGCTGATACGGGACTTGCGTCGCCGCGTGCGCTCAGCCCAGGGGGATAGTGCTTGGCTACGGCGTTCATCGGCGTATTATGGCCGTCAGGGGGTCCGATGGCCTTGGTATTCCGCAGGAATTTCTTTCGCGATGCGTGGAGGTCGGCCGCGGTCCTGACGGCGTTGCTGGCTGCCGAGGCTGCAATGGCCGAGGGCGAAGCGCAACTCGTCGAAGCGGACGGGATGGACGAAGGGCTGACGGGCACCTTTGCAGGACCCGATCCCTTGGCCGACGAGCCTGAAACGGCGAGCTTCGGCAGGGTCTATCTCGCG
>Ga0315910_10002148_pt1 | contig 17601 bp, 13 predicted proteins | sample EdamamesoilMG_FD_204470 | JGI IMG/M metagenome (GOLD analysis project Ga0315910, IMG submission 204470) | Garden soil microbial communities collected in Santa Monica, California, United States - Edamame soil | ecosystem: Environmental > Terrestrial > Soil > Garden | place: USA: California... | reverse complement strand
TGGCGGGCAGGCGAAACGCATCCGACGGCGCGCAGTCCTCGAAGACCAGGCTCACCGGCTCGGTCTTGTCGAGGCCGAGCCGGCCGCCCGGCGGATCCCAATAGACGCGCTGGGCCAGGAGCGCCGGAGCGGCGGTGCAGGCGAGCGTGAGTGCGACAAGGATGGTGCGGAGCAAAAGCATGAAGATGGGCTACCAGTCGTGCGGGTTGGCGGGCGCAGGGCCCTGGCGTTCCTGGCGGCGTGCCTCCTCCTCGATGCGCTGGTGGAGGCGGGCGGGAGAGTCATTTTCCTTCACCTGCTCGAGCCGCGCGAGGGCGGCGGCGAGCCCGGGATCGGCGGGCTGTTGTTGCGGTGCGTTGTCCTGCCTGCCGCCGAACTTGCGCGTCTGGGGCTGCTGGCTCGCCGGCTGCGGCTGGGGTTGTGGCTGCTGGTCCTCGGGCTTCTCGAGTTCGCCGAGGCCGGAGTCCTGCTTGCGGGCCGGCTGCGGCTGGTCGGGTTGCGAGGACGGCTGCTGGTCCGGCTGCTGTTGCGGCTCACCCGACTGATTCTCCTTCGGCTGGCCCTGTTGACCGGATTGCTGCTGTTGCTGGTCCTTCTTCTCCTGCTGGTCTTCCTGTTTGTCCTGCTCGTCCTGCTTCTGCGGGTCGGGCTGCGGCGGCGGTTGCTGTTGTGACGGCGGTTCGAGGAGCCGGCGGAGGTCGTCACGCAGTTTCGCCCAGTCGGCGGCGCGGGGATCGGCGGCCTCGCCCCGGTCCACGGCGGCGAGACCGTCGTGCACGAGGCCCGGCTCGAGCGGTTGCTTCGCCTGGAGCAGTTCCTGCCCGAGTGCGAGCGTCTGCTCGGCCATCGCCTTCCAGCCGGCCGGGGCCACCGTGTCGACCGCGGCGAGCCGGGCCACGGTGGTGCGGAGCCGGTCGATCGATTCCACCGGAGTGGTGTCGGCGACAGCGGCGAAAACGCTTGGGGCGACCTGTATCGAGGCCATGGCGACGCCGAGGGCGAGCATCGACGCGGCGCCCGCGGCGGCCCGGCCGGGAGCGTGCAGCGGCCGGGCGGTCGAGCCGGTGCGGATGGCCCGCGGCCTGGGTCGGACGGGGATCTCGCGCCACACGCCGAGCAGGGCGAACATGAGCGCCGGGAAAAGGAACCACTGGAAACGCTCGATCGCGCGAGCCTCGCGCTGCTCGCCGAACACGCCCTGGCGGCCGCGCTCGACCGTCTCCTGGAGCACGGCGCCGAGGTCGACCCAGGCGCTGGCATCGCGGTAGGTGCCGGCCGTCTCGGAGGCGAGGGCCTGGAGCGTCGCGGGCTCGAGGCGCGAGAGCACGACGGCGCCGCGCGGGTCCTTGAGGAACGCGCCCGTCTTGCTGTCGGGGATGAAGCCTCCGGCCGTCGTGCCCACGCCGAGGGCGATCACGTGGATGCCGCGCTCCTTGACGGCGGGCAGCTGCTTGCGCCACGACTCGTCCTGCGCCTCGCCGTCGCTCAGGACCACGAGGTAGCGGTCGGTGTCGGCCGCCGGGCTGAAGCCCCCGAGCGCGGCGCGCAGCAGGCCGTCGTAGTCGGAGCCGCCCTGCGGCATGTATTCGGGTTTCAACTCCGGCAGGAATTCCTCGAGGATCTGGTAGTCCGAGCTCATCGGCACCTGCACGAACGCGGTGCCGGCGAACACGATCAGGCCGACGCGCTCGCCGCGCAGGCCGTCGAGCAGGCTGCGCACGAGCAGGCGCGAGCGCTCGAGGCGGGAAGGGGGCACGTCCTGCACGAGCATGCTGCGCGACAGGTCGAGCGCGATCATGACCTCGCGCGACTTCTGCATCACCGGCTCCTCGATCACGCCCCAGCGCGGACGCGCGAGCGCGACGAGGGCGAGGGCGAGGGCGAGCAGGAGCAGCCACGGGCGGCGCGTGCCCCGGCCGACCGAGACCGGATGCACATGGCTGCCGATCGCGACCACGCGGGTGATACCGGGCCAGCGCGTCCAGGCGCGGTGGCGGCGCAGGATCGCGAGGATCACGAGCGTGGCCGCGGCGAGGAGCGGGCCGAGCAGGCCCCAGAGCACCAGGGGTGTGGCGAAGCTCATGCGAGGGCCTCCTCCTGCTGCCGCAGCGCGGCGCCGAAGACGGCGATCGCCAGCAGTCCGAGCGCCGGCAGCGCGAAGTAGGCGAAAAGCTCGTCGGTCACGCGGTACGACTGCGCCTCGAATTCGACCTTGCGCGCACTGTCGATCGCGTCGAAGGCGTCGCGGATCGTCGTGGCATCGTCGGCGCGGAAGAAGCGGCCGCCGGTGCGCTCGGCGATGTCGCGCAGCAGCGTCTCGTCGAGGTCGGAGCGCATGCGGCGGTAGCCGACCTTGTTGCCCGCTTCGTCGAAGACCGGCATGGGCACGTCGCCCTCGCGGCCGGCGCCGATCGTGTAGACCGCGACCTTGCGCTCGGCCGCGATCCGGGCGGTCTCGCGCGGTTCGAGGGCGCCGGCGTTGTTCGAGCCGTCGGTGAGCAGGATCGCGAACGCGCCCTCGCGCGCGGCGCCGGTCTCGCGGCGGCCCTGCTCGAGGCGGGCGAGCGCCACGCCGAGGCCGTCGCCGATCGCGGTCTTGCCCTCGTCGAGCAGGCCGATCTCAAGCCGGCCGGTCTGCTGGCGCAGCCACGTGTGGTCGAAGGTGAGCGGCGCGAGCGTGTAGGCCAGGCCGGTGAAGACAACGATGCCGATGCGGTCGTTGGGCCGGCGGTTGATGAAGGCCTCGAGCACGGGCTTGAGCGCCTGGAGCCGGTTGATCTGCCTGCCGGCGACGATGTAGTCCTCGGCGCGCATCGAGCCGGAGAGGTCGAGCGCGAGCACGATGTCGTAGCCCTGCTGCTTCTGTTCGCGTCGCTGTTCGATCGTCTGAGGGCGCGCGAGGGCGCAGGCCAGGCAGATCGCCCCGGCGTAGGCGGCGAGCGCGGGCCAGGGCGTGTGGGGCAGCACGGCGCCGGCGCGCTGCCACTCGGCGGCGAACGGCACGACCATCACCGGCACGCGCTTCCAGCGGCGGAACAGGATGATGAGCGGGATCAGCGCGAGCGCCCAGAACCAGGCTGGATCCTGAAAGGTGAACGACGTGCTCATCGCGGGCTAGCGGGCCGCGCCGGTGCGGATCCGGCGGTGGAAAAACTCCACCATCGCCTCGAACACGGGCGCGTCGGTGCGCGCGACCATGCGGTCGATGGAGTGGGGGAACAGCGCGGTGAAGGCGGCCTCGCGCCGGGCGCGCCAGTCCGCGTGGGCGGCGCGCTCGTCGGCCGAGGCCGTGTTGAGCATGCTGATACGCCCGGCGAGCGGGTCGAAGACGGGCAGGCGCCGGCCGGCCGGCAGCTGCACGTCCCACGGGTCGTCGGCGCGGAAGCCCATCGCCTGGTAGCGGCGGCGCAGCACCGGCCAGCCCGCGGGCTCGGGGCCGGGGGCGAAGGGCCCGAGCCAGAGCAGCACGCTGTGGCGGGGGGCGCAGCCCAGCGCGAAGCGCCACGGCAGCTCGACGTGCGGGTCGCCGTCGATCGAGGGCGGCGGCTGGCCGAGCAGGAGCGAGGCGGTGTGCAGCGTGGTCTCGCGCCCGGGCAGCGGGCGGCGGAACCAGAAGCCCGCGGGCGAGGCGTAGAGCAGGCCCACGCGGTCGCGATTGACTGCACCGAGCAGCATGAGGAGCGCGGCCAGCTCGAGCAGCGTCTCGCGGCGCGTGCGGCCGGCGGAGCCGAACTGGAGCGAGGGCGCGTCCTCGAAGACGAGCAGCAGGCAGACCTCGCGCTCCTCGACGAACTTCTTGCGGTAGGGCTCGCCGAGGCGCGCGGTGACGTTCCAGTCTATGTCGCGCACGTCGTCGCCCCACGAATACTTCACCACCTGGTCGAACTCCATGCCGCGGCCGCGAAAGGTCGAACGGTAGTCGCCGGTGAGCACGGTTTCGAGCGCGTGGCGCACGCGCCACTCCAGCCGGCGCAGCATCGCGGGCGACACGCCGGGCACGGCGCCGCTCGCGGCAGGCTCGGGAGGCTGGAGGTGAGGCGGCATGGGGCGGACGGAGGACCGGGGACGGAGAACCGTGGACGGAGGGCTGCGGACGCGAGATCAGCGACCGGAGACCAGCGCGCTCGCCGGCACCGGCGTGCGATCGATCACGCCGCGCAGGATCTGGTCGGCGCCGACACCCTCGGCCTCGGCTTCGTAGCTCAGGCCGATGCGGTGGCGCATCACATCGAGAAAGATCTCCTGCACGATGCCCGGGGGCACGTGGTCGAGGCCGCGGAGCCAGGCGAGGGCCTTGCCAGCCTGGTAGAGGCCGAGCGAGGCGCGCGGTGACGCACCATAGGACAGCAGTTGTTTCGCAGGCGCGGCGGCCGGGCCGCCGGGCAGCGCGGGCGCGGGTGGCGGCGTGCCGTTGGCGCCGGCGATGAGCGCGCGGGTCGCGCGCACGAGCGCGAGCATGTAGGCCTGGATCGCGTCGGACACGTGGATCGCGTCGACCTCGGCGCGCAGGCCGAGCAGCTCCGCGCCGTCGGACACGGGAGCGAGTTCGGGCTGGGCGGTCACCTGGCCCCAGCGTCGCATCATCTCGCGCTCCTCGGCCTCGGCCGGGTAGTCGACCATGAGCTTGAAGAGGAAGCGGTCGCGCTGGGCTTCGGGAAGTGGATACGTGCCCTCCTGCTCCACGGGGTTTTGCGTCGCCATGACGAAAAACGGATGGGGCAGCTTGTGCGACGTGCCGCCGATCGTCACCTGGCGTTCCTGCATCGCCTCGAGCAGGGCGCTCTGGACCTTGGCCGGGGCGCGGTTGATCTCGTCGGCGAGGACGAGGTTGGCGAAGATCGGCCCGAGGTGGGGGATGAACTGACCGTCCTTGGGTTGAAACACCATCGTGCCCACCACGTCGCTCGGCAGCAGGTCGGGCGTGAACTGGACGCGCTCGAACTTCAGCCCGAGGGCCGTGCCGAGGCTGCGAATCAGCAGCGTCTTCGCCAGGCCGGGCATGCCCTCGAGAAGCACGTGCCCGTTGGCGAGCAGGGCCACGAGCAGGCGTTCCACGATCTGGTTCTGGCCGAGCACGGCCTTGCCGATTTCCGCGGTGACCTTCCGGGCCCACGGGCGGGTGTGATTCATAAGGGACGATAGGGAAGAAACCTGCCGCGCGTTGGCAACGACTTACATGATCGCGGGGGCAGGATGACAGAGATGTAATGGCCTCGGTTCCGCCCGGCGGAGGCCGCTCGCCCGCGCCCTCGGCGGCCTCGGCCGGACCCAGGTCGAAATTTGACAGCCCGGCCGCCGCGACTAGCCGTTAACCCTTCACATGCCATATCTTGAAGACCGCGAGGCCTGGTTTTCCGGGCAAGGCCTTTGGCAGCACGTGCCGGCGGAGAGCTGGAACGACTGGGGCTGGCAGCTGAAGAACCGTCTCACGACGATCGACCAGCTCGAGCAGTTCATGACGTTGACGCCGGAGGAGCGCCGCGGTTGCGCCTTCGCGAGCCACAAGCTCGCCCTCGCGATCACGCCGTACTTTTTCAACCTCATCGATCGCGACGATCCGGACTGCCCGCTGCGCAAACAGCTCATCCCGCGCGAGGGCGAGATGTTCGTCGCGCCCGAGGAGATGCTCGACTCGCTCGGCGAGGACGCGCACTCGCCGGTCCCGGGCATCGTGCACCGCTACCCGGACCGCGTGCTCTTCCTCGTCACGGATCGCTGCGCCGCCTACTGCCGCTACTGCACGCGCAGCCGGCTCGTGTCGAACGCGCAGGACTACAACTTCCACCCGGAGTTCGAGCAGGGCCTGCGCTACATCGAGGAGCACCCCGAGATCCGCGACGTGCTCCTCTCCGGCGGCGACCCGCTGCTCCTCGCCGACCGCAAGCTCGACCACCTCCTCGCCCGCCTGCGCGCGATCAAGCACGTGGAGTTCATCCGCATCGGCTCGCGCATCCCGGTGTTCCTGCCGCAGCGGATCACGCCGGAACTGTGCACGGTGTTGAAGCGGCACGGCCCGGTGTGGATGAGCATTCATGTCAACCACCCGAGGGAGTGCACGCAGGAGCTCAAGGACGCCTGCGAGCGCCTCGCCTTCGCCGGCGTGCCGCTGGGCAACCAGTCGGTGCTGTTGCGCGGGATCAACGACGACGTCGACGTGATGCGTGCGCTCGTCCACCGCCTGCTGCGCATGCGCGTGCGGCCGTACTATCTCTACGCCTGCGACCTGATCACGGGCAGCGCGCACTTCCGCGTCAACGTGCGCAAGGGCATCGAGATCATCCGCGGCCTGCGCGGGCACACCACGGGCTACGCGATCCCGCAGTTCGTCATCGATGCGCCGGGTGGCGGCGGCAAGGTGCCGGTCAACCCCGACTACATCGAGGCGTTCACCGACGACGAGATTGTGATCCGCAACTACGAGGGCCACACTTTCCGCTACCCGCTCAAGCCCGGCATCGGGTTGCCCGCGCCCGCCGCGCTCCCGCCCGGCGACGGCATCGTGGTGGGGTGAGCCCGGCGTGTCGCGTGAGGCACGCGGCCGGGTGACGCGCCGCGATACGGCCGTGGGACACGGCCGGCCACCTCCGACGACTGGATACCGGGTCAGGCGCGGCGGTTTCGTGGCCGCGCGCCGCTCATTCGAGCCCCGGGCCCAGGTGTTCTTCGAGGAATCGCACGGCCGTCTCGAAGACCTCGAGACGGATGGCCTCGTTGCTGAGGGCGTGGCCGGCATCCTTGACATAGACGACGCGCGGAGGGCGGCCGGCGGCCTCGAGGGCCTGAACGAGTGTCTTAGCCTGGGCCACGGGCACGATCTTGTCCTCGACCCCGTGGATGAGGCACAGCGGCGGCGTGATGTCGGAGGCGAAGTGAACCGGCGAGACGGAGCGGAGAAACTCGGCGTCCGTTTTGGGATCGCCGATCTCACGCCGCCAGTGGCGGGTCGCGTTGGCAAACTGCGGGTCGCCCTTTCGCTCGTCGAAGATCTCGAGCCAGTCGGTGACGGCGGCGATGGCCACACCGCAGCGATACAGGCCCGGTGACTTCGCGAGGCCGAAGAGCGTCGAGTAACCGCCGTAGCTGGATCCCGCGAGGGCGATGCGCGCGGGGTCGGCCACTCCCGAGTCGATGGCCCAGCGCGTCGCGTCCTCGATGTCATCCTGGATGGCCCTGCCGATCTGCCGGCGCGCGGCGCGAAACGACTCGATGCCGTAGCCGGGCGAGCCGCGGTAGTTCATCTGCAGCACGCCATAGCCTCGATTGGCCAGGGCCTGCACGAGCGGGTCGAAGCCCCAGACGTCGCGCACCCACGGCCCGCCGTGCGGCAGCACCACGAGCGGAAGACCCTTCGGCGCATGCCCCGCGGGGACGGTCAGGTAACCGTGGATACGCGTGCCGTCGCGGGCCGGGTAGGTGATGGCGTGCATCGGCGCCATCGCGGCCGCCTTGACCCAGGGCATGCGCGCCCCGATCGGCGCGATCGAACGCTTTTCGGTGTCGAGGAGGAAGTATTCACCGGGATTCCGGTCCGAGAATCCGAACCAGAGGATGCGCGTCATGTCGCGCGACGCGCCGATCATGAGGTTGATGAGATCGGACCGCGTGCGGTCCATCGCCTTCTGGTAGGCGGCGAAACGCGGGTCGAACCAGCGCACCCGCGGCGCATCGGTGACGTAGCGGACGCCGAGCAGAGCGTCGCGTCCCGGCGAGAAGATCGGCGTGCAAAGCGGGGCCCCGTCGATGCTCTGCACCGCGCGGTCGGGGATGATGTCGTAGGCTTCGTCGGCGACGAGCGGCTCGCCCATCTCTCCGGTCTTCGGGTCGAGGCGGAAGACCGCCCAGCGGTGCGCCGGGGTGGGCGCGATCATGAGGATGCCGTCATTGGCCGCGTCGAATCCGAGGGGTCGCATGTCCGCGCGGGCTTCGAGCGGCAGGACCGTGCGCCACTTCGCCTTCTCGTCTTCCCGGTAGATGACGCCCTTGAGGTCGCCGTGCGAGAGCAGGCCGGCGCGCACGCGTCCCGCGCCATCGACGCCCCAGGCCGCGACCTCGCCGGGGTTTTTCACCGCGACGCGCGAATGACCGGTCGTGGTGTTGACGTGGAGCACGTCGAGGCTGTTGGGCGCGAAGTCCTGGCCGCTGACGCGACCGGGCATGAGGATGGCGCCATCCTTGTCGTCGAAACGATGGAGGACCTCCGACCTGAACGCGTGCGGAAACGAGCCGGGGCGGACGCTGTCGGCACCGGCGATCGGCACGAACGGACCTCCGCCCGCATCGATCGCGATCATGGTGGACATCGAGTCGTCCCAGACCGTCGCGGTCACGAGGAGGCGCCGGTCATTGAGCCACGTGAACGTCCGGACCTCGCGCGGGGCGCCGTTGGCCCAGGGCGCGTCGCCGATGTCGATGCGCGCGGTCTTGTTTGTATCCAGGTCCTGGACATGGAGCACGGGCCGGCCGTTGAACTCGCGCAGGAACGCGATGCGCCGGCCGTCCGGCGAGAGGGCCACGCGCATCATCTCGGGCTGGCGGGCAAATTCCGTCAGGGGCAGGCGCTCGATCGCGCCACGGCCGGGGCTGGCGAATGCCCCCAGCAGGACGGGGAGCAGGAGCAGGCAGCGGGGTATCATGGTGTCCGGGCAGGTTGGAGAAGCGGGAAACGGCGGGCAAACTCCGACCTCGGGGTCCCGAGGAACCCACTCAGTCCCCTTGAGCGGATGTACGGAGCCGCTCTCCGGAACTCCAGCGGCGCGGGTGAGGCTCGCTGCCCCCGGCACCATCGGGGTGTAGGGGATTTGCCACGCCACCACCGGGTGATCCTTCCCGGAACCGCCGGGGTGTCATCACCGCGCTTCTCCGCTATACTGCGCACCACAAAACCGCTCCCGCCCATGAACTCACCGGAACTCTCCCTCGCCACCGAACTCGCCGAACTCTCCACCACGATCAACGTCGCGCTGGCCCGCATCCAGTCGCTCGCCGCCGATTCCGCCCACGTGATCCGTCGCGAGACCCTCGTGGTCGACACGCTCAAGGCCACCGGCCCGAAGGTCAGCGCGGCGCTGCGCACGCTGGCCGAGCGGCTCGAGTCCGCGGCCTGCGAGTCGGTGGTGTTTCCCAATCGCCGCTGCGGCATCGAGTCCCTCGTGCGCCCGGCCGCGAAGGGTTACGCCGTCGTGCTGCGCGACATCGATGCGAACCGTGTGCTCCCGACCGTGCACCGCTTCGCGAGCCGGGAGGAGGCGATCGCCCAGGCGCGCCACCTCGTCGGGGCCTGAGCGCCCGGGTTCATGTCGTCCGAGGTGGCCGTCCGTGTCCCACGGCCGTTTTGCCGAGCCTCGCCCGGACAACGCGCCTGGGACAGGCGCGTCCACCTCGAGCGATTGATCTCAGGCGCGGGCTTGATCCGACACAGTCAACCCCCGGGCCGCGAGCCAGGCGGGATTGTGCAGGGTGGAGACGTAGCGCGCGCCGGTATCGCACAGGATGGTGACGATCACCTGGCCGGGCCCGCCCTCGCGGGCGAGCTGCTCGGCGGCGCAGGCGTTCATCGCGGCGGAGAGGCCCGTGAACAGACCCTCGTGGCGCAGGAGGTCGTGCATCATCACCACGGCCGGCGCGTCGGCGATGCGCAGCGCGTCGTCGATGACGGCGCCGGCGAGGTTGCCTGTGACGCGTGTCTGGCCGATGCCCTCGGCGATCGAGTCGCCCTCGACGGCGCCGAGGTGACCGTGGCGCACCCACGACCAGATCGCGCCGCCGTGCGGATCGACGGCCACGACGCGGATGCGCGCGTCGCGCTCTCTTAGATACGCGCCCGTTCCCGCGATCGTCCCGCCCGAGCCGACCGCCGCGACGAAGGCGTCGATCCGTCCGCCGGTCTGCTCCCAGATCTCGGGGCCGGTCGTGCGGTAGTGCGCGTCGCGGTTGGCGGTGTTGTCGAACTGGTTGGCCCACCAGCTGCCGGGCATGGCATCGGCGAGCCGGCGGGCGACGTGCTGGAAGTTTTCCGGCGAGCTGTAGGGTGCGGGCGGCACGGTGCGCACATCGGCGCCGAGCGCGCGCAGGTAGGCGATCTTGTCGGCGCAGATGTTTTCCGGCACGACGACGATCGAGCGGTAGCCACGGGCCTGCCCGTGGAGGGTGAGGCCGATCCCGGTGTTGCCGGCGGAGGCTTCGACGATGGTGCCTCCGGGAGCGAGCGCGCCGCGGCGTTCGGCGTCGAGGATCAGGCCGAGCGCGGCGCGATCCTTCACCGAGCCGCCGGGATTGAGGTACTCGGCCTTGGCGAGGATCTCGCAGCCGGTCGCCTCGGACAGGCGGCGCAGGCGCACGAGGGGCGTGCGACCGACGGCGGCGGCGATGTCGCGGGCGATGCGGTCGCGGGAAGGGTCGGGCTGGGCGGTCACGTGGGGGCCATCTGAGCGCGGCGCTCCCCGGGCCGGCCACTCGAAAATCGCGGACTATCGGCTGGACGGACCGGCGAATCCGGCAACGGTTGGCCGGCCGGTCTCGCGCGGCGCGCCTCCGTGTCTCGGGCGGTGACCGGCAACGATCCACCAACACCGTACGCCATGGCCAGAATCTACGACAGCATCATCGACACGATCGGCAACACCCCTCTGGTACGCCTCAACCGCACGGCCCAGCTTCACGGCGCAGTCGCCGAGGTCCTGCTCAAGCTCGAGTTCTTCAACCCGCTCTCCAGCGTGAAGGACCGCATCGGAGCCGCCATGATCGAGGACGCGCTCAAGTCCGGGAAGATCAACAAGGACACCGTCCTGATCGAGCCGACGAGCGGCAACACCGGTATCGCGCTCGCCTTCGTGGCCGCGGCCAAGGGCCTGAAGCTCATCCTCACCATGCCCGAGACGATGAGCATCGAGCGCCGCAAGCTCCTGAAAATTCTCGGCGCGCGCGTGGTGCTGACCGAGGGACCGAAGGGCATGAAGGGCGCGATCGCCCGCGCCGAGGAGCTCAATAAGCAGATCCCGAACAGCGCGATCCTCCAGCAGTTCGCCAATCCCTCCAATCCCGAGATCCACCGCAAGACGACCGCCGAGGAGATCTGGCGCGACACCGACGGCAAGGTCGACTTCATCGTGGCCGGCATCGGCACGGGTGGCACGATCACCGGCGTCGGCGAGGTGCTGAAGTCCCGCAAACCCTCGCTCAAGGTGATCGCGGTCGAGCCCGACGCCTCCCCGGTGCTTTCCGGTGGCCAGCCCGGCCCGCACAAGATCCAGGGCATCGGCGCCGGTTTCGTGCCCGCCGTGCTCAACACCAAGATCTATGACGAGGTCATCCGCGTGAAGGAGGCCGATTCGGGCCCCGTCTCGAAGCAGATCAACCAGGTGGACGGCATCCCCGTTGGCATTTCCTCCGGCGCGATCGTCTGGGCCGGCCTTCAGATCGCCAAGCGTCCGGAAAACGCCGGCAAGCAGGTCGTGGTGATCGTGCCCTCGAGCACGGAGCGCTACCTCTCGACCTGGCTGTTCGCCGACGTCGGCGTCGAGTCGGATCCGGTCGACGACCTGATCAAGACCTCCTGAGCGGCCTCCAGTCGTTCGCCGTTTGATTCACGCCGCGCCGCGCGCTCCCCCGGGACGCGCGGCGCGTGCGTTTAAAGACTCGACCAGGCCCGGGCCGGCAGGATCGGCGCGGCTTTCCTCGTTACGAGTTTAGAGGCTATCCGGAAAGCCGGACCGTGACGCGAACGGGACAGTCGACAGGGCGTACCGTCCCGGTGAGCCGCGGCTCGGCCAGAGGCCTCGCCCTACCTCGATTTTGGTTTTCGGATAGCCTGTAGAACCCGGGAGGCGCGGCGCGTGCATTTCGCCGGTGACAGGTGCGACGCGTCTGCCTTGATCGCCGGCGATGGCGCGCTCGTCCGTCCGCGATCTCTGGAAGGCAAAACTCGAGGGTCGGCTGCCCGCGCCCTCCCGCGTGGACGCGGTCGCCGCCCGTCGCCCCGGCGTGGATACAGCTGCACCCGCCGGCACACGCACGCCCTTCGAGGGCCTGGTGCTCGGCGTCGACCCCAGCCTGCGCGGCACCGGCCTGGCGGTGCTGGAGTTCGCCCGCGGTCGTCGCCCGCTGCTCCTGCACAGCCGCACGGTCCAGGTCGGCCGGAGCGCCGACATGCCGGCCTGCCTCGCCGCCATCCACCGCGCCGTGACCGAGGTGCTTGGCGCTCACCGCGTGCGTCACGTCGCGCTCGAGCAGACGATCTATGTGCAGAATTTCCAGACCGCGCAGATCCTCGGCGCCGCCCGCGGCGCGGCCATCGCGGCCGCCGCGGTGCACGGCGAGGACGTGTTCGAGTACCCGCCGCTGCGCGTGAAGCAGGCCGTGGTGGGTTTCGGCCGCGCCAGCAAGGAGCAGGTGGCGCGCACGGTCATGGGCATCCTTGGCCACGGACGCACGCTCGCCCCCGACGAGGCCGACGCCGCCGGCGTGGCGCTTACCCACGCCTTCACCTGGCGCGGGTGACGGGCGCAGAGTGGCTGCGGATCCGACTCTATCGGTACGATCCGCGGCCGTCCGCCGGCCGCGGCCGGAAGCTCCCGTTCGGCCTGCCGCTCTCAAGGCGCGGCGAGGCGCAGGCCGGCCGACTCGAGCACCTGCTGAAGTCCCTCGATCGTGAAGGGCTTGGGTAGCACGCCGGCGACCTCGCGTCCGGCGAACTGATGCACGGAGCCGTCCGTGGCCGTGCCGCTCGAGATCACGATCGGGATGTCCGGGCGCAGGGCGCGCAGTACGTCGTGGCACTCCCAGCCGGTCATGCCCGGGAGCGTGAGGTCGAGGATCACGACGGAAAACTCCGCCGCGCGCGGCTGAAACATCCGCACCGCGTCCTCGCCGGTTTCGGCCGCGACGAGGTCGAGCCCGATGAGCGGCGCCATGCGCGTGAAGACCAGGCGCACGAAGGGATCATCGTCGATGAGCAGCGCGAGGGGTCGGCCGGAGGCGGCCGGCAGCGGCGGCACGGTGGGCGGCGCGGCGTGAGCGCTCGCCGCCGCGGTCGCCGGGGGATTCTCGCGCGCGGGGGTCGACGGGTCGGCGCCGGGCCGCTCGGCCGCGAAGAGCACGCGGATCGAGGTGCCGTGGCCCGGCCGGCTGCGCACGAGGATCGCGCCGCGGTGCGCGCGCACCACGCCCATGACCACGGCCAGCCCGAGCCCGCGCCCGGCGAAACGCGTGGTGAAGAACGGCTCGAACATGCGGCGCTGCGTCTCCTCCGACATGCCCGAACCGTTGTCGATCACGTCGAGCGCGACGAAGACGCCGGGGTCCGGCTTCCTCTCGGTGCGGCTGAGCTCGAGCATGGCCGCGTCGCAGGTGAGCACGCTCGTACAGATCTGGATACGCGCGTGGGCGACGTCCTCGACCGCCTCGATGGCGTTGTGCACGAGGTTCTGCACGGTCTGGCGGACCTGGTCGATGTCACCGACGAAGCACGCCGTGTCGCCGCCGAAGTGCGTGACCAGTTCGACCGTGGGCGGGATGTCCTCGCGCAGCTCCGCGACCTGCCGGCGCACGAAGTCCGCGAGGTCGACGCGCGCGAGCTGCATGCGGCTGCGGCCGGAGAAGGCGAGCATCTGGCGCGCGAGCTCGGCGGCGGCGCGGGCCGCGGCCTGCGCGCTCTCGATCGAGGCCTGGGCGGGGGCCGAGGGGCTGAGGTCGAGACGCGCGAGGTCGAGGTTGCCCAGGATGGCGGTGAGCAGGTTGTTGAAGTCGTGGGCCACGCCGCCGGCGAGCACGGCGAGGCTCTCGAGCTTGTCCGTGCGGGCGAGCCGCTGCTGGAGTTCCAGGCGCTCGCGCTCGGCGCGCTTGCGCTCGGTCAGGTCCACGTCGAGGCAGTAGAGCTCGGGCGCGGAGCCGGCGGTGCGCACGACCGCGTGACTCGAGAAAACGGATACGGCGGTGCCGTCCTTGCGCATCAGGTCCAGCTCGCCGGCCGGCAGCGCGCGTCCGGTCTCGGCCATCGTGCGGATGATCTCGCGCACCTCAGTGCGCATGGCCGGCGGGATGATCAGGTCGAGGAGGTTGCGCCCGAGCGCCTCGGCCGCGGTGTAGCCGTAGAGCCGCTCGCTTGCCTCGTTCCAGTAGCGCACGATGCCCTCGGCGGTGTAGCCCTGCACGGCCACGGTGGGCACGCGGCCGAGCAGCAGCCGGAAGCGCTCCTCGCTCTCGCGCAGGACGGTGGCCGCGCGCTCGCGCTCGGCCTCGATCTGCTTGCGCTCGGAGATGTCGCGCAGCACGGCGATGGCCGCGGGACGGCCGAGGTAGACGCCGCGCGTCACGCTCACCTCGCGCGGGAAGACCTTGCCGTCGGCATGCCGGCACCAGAACTCGAAGAGCTGCGGCTGGCCGGCGAAGGTGCGCTGCACCGCCGTGTGCATCTGCGCGAAGTCGTTCATCCCCGGCGCGGCAAATTCCGAGGGCGAGCGCCCGAGGATCTGGTCGCGCGGCAGGCCGACGAGCCGCTCGGCCGCGCGGTTGAGGTCGAGGAGCCGGCCCTCCGCGTCCTGCACGCAGATCTCCTCATGCACGCTGTCGAGGATGCCGCGGAAGGTGTTTTCCGAGGCCCGCAGCTGGTCCTCTGCGGCCTTGCGCCGCGAGATGTCGCGCACGGTGGCGAAGTAGCGATCCTGGCCGTCGGCGCGCCCGAGGCTCGTGCGCATCTCGACCCAGAAGCACCGGCCCTCGCGGTGGCGGGCGAGCCAGGAGATGGTCTGCGGGCCCTCGGTGCGGGTGCGTTCGAGCAGGGCCTCGGCGGCGGCGTGGGTGAACGGCTGCTCCTCCGAGCTCAGGGCCGGGTAGTCCAGCCCGAGCATGTCCGCGCGGGGATGACCCCAGAGCGTGCAGGCGGCTTCGTTGACGTCGACGAGCGCCCCGGTGGCGGCATCGTGCAGCAGGAGAGCGTCGCCGATCGCGTCGAGGATCGAGCGGATGTCCGTGGCGGACAGGGCGGGGAGCGAGGCGGCTTGACCGGCGGGCGGTGTGACCATGCAGCGTGACGCGGGGTGGGGAGCCCCGGATGGCTGGGAGGGGAGGAGGTAGGGCGTGGGTCTAGCGCAACGGCGCGCGGGCAGCAAGTGGCATCGTGCAGGCGGATGCAGGCGCTCGGTTCGCGTGTTCAGCGTTTGCGAAAAGCCCCGGGCTCGTCCACCTAGGGCGCTCCATGCTCACGCGAATTGTCCTGACCGCGGTGGTCGGCCTCGCGGGGGTCGCCCTCGCCGGCGGCCTTCGCGCCACGCCGCAGCCGCTCACGCTCGAGAAGGCGCTCGGCGATGCCGAGACCGTCAACCTCACCGTGCTCACGAACCGCGAGTTCGTCACGCAGAGCGAGCAGTCGGTGCGCACGGCGCGTTCGATCGTGCTGCCCGACGTGGAGCTGCGCGCGTCGCAGTTTCGTCGCGACACCGGCGCCTCGTCGCCGGGCAACGCCTTCGACGCCGGCCTCTACGGCTCGATGCCGCTGCTCGACCTGCGCGCCTTCGACAGCCTCAAGGCCGTGAAAAAATCCGTCGACGTCTCGCGCCTGCGCTACGAGCAGGCCGTGCAGCTGGTGCTCGCGGGCGTGGCCGGCGCCTACTTCGATCACCGCAGAAACCTCGCCTACGAACGCGTGATCGACGCCAACATCGAGCGCGCCAAGGTCCTGCTCGAGCTCGCGCGCAACCGCCTCAAGGCCGGCGTGGCCACCCAGATCGACGTAACCCGCGCCGAGGCCGAGCTGCTCACCGCCGAGCAGGCGCGGCTCCAGCAGCAGACGATCACGGTGGGCAGCGCGCTCCGCATCAAGCGCCTGCTCAATCTCGATCTGAATCTCGCGCTCGCCCTCGATCCGTTCGACGTGCGCCGCGATCTCGACCCGGGCGTGCGCAGCCTCCCGCTCGACGTGCTGCTCGAGCGCCGCGCCGACTACCAGGCCGCGCTCAGCGAGTCCGAGAGGCTCCAGTATGTGCGCCGCGCCTACGCGCGCGAGCGCCTGCCCACGGTCGACGCCGTGGCCCAGGGCGGCGTGACAAGCGAGAAGGCGCTCGATGGCAACGAGGAGGAGTTCTGGGCCGCCGGCCTGCAGCTCTCCGTCCCGGTGTTCGAGGGCAATCGCATCGACGCCAATGTCCGGCGCACCGACTCCGAGATCCGCCAGGCCGAGTTCGACCGCCAGGATCTCGAGCGCGCCATCGACTCCGAGTTCCGCATCGCGCTCCAGGACGTGGAGTCGCAACTCGCGCAGATCGCCGTGGCCGAGAAGAACCTCTCGCTCGCCGCCGAGGAGCTCCGCCTCGCGCGCGTGCGTTACGAACAGGGCGTCGCAGACAACCGCGAGCTCATCGACGCCGAGAACCGCTACGCCGCCACGAGCTTCAACCTCGTGGGCTCGCTCTACAACTACCACGTCGCGCGCGTGGAGCTCGCGCGCGTGCGCGGCGACGTGCGGCTGATCCTCCAGGAGCGCGCGGCCGAGGTCTACGTGCCACCCGGCGCCACGCCGGCGCCCGCGGCGGAGCCGGCTCCGACGCCGGTGGCGCCGCCCGCGACCTCGGAGCCCGACACGGCGGCTGCGTCACCGGAGGCGTGAGCGCACCGGTGTTTTCCCGACTCATCCTCGCCTCCGCCTCGCCGCGACGGCGCGAGCTGCTCGCATCGCTCGGTGCGCGTTTCGAGATCGTGACCGCGCCGGTCGACGAGCACGAGGCCGAGGACGCCGACCCGCGCGCCCTCGTGCGCCACAACGCCGCGCTCAAGGCCGGCTGGGTGGCCGCGCGCCATCCCGACGCGCTCGTGCTCGGCGCCGACACGACGGTCTTTGTCGACGGCACGGTGTTGAACAAACCCGCCGATCTGGACGACGCGCGCCGCATGCTGCGCCTGCTCTCCGGCCGCGCGCACGCGGTCTTCACCGGGCTGGCCGTGCGCGCGCAGGCCGCGGGCCTGAGCGAGGACCACGGCGTCGAGAGCCGCGTGTATTTCCGCCGCCTCGACGACGCGGCCATCGAGCGCTACCTCGCCGCTGCCCACGCCCTCGACAAGGCCGGCGCCTACGGCATCCAGGATCACGGCGAGCTGATCATCGAGCGCCACGAGGGTTCGCTGACCAACATCATCGGGCTGCCCGTCGAAGAAACAAAAGCGATTTTGACGCGTCTGAAGATGCTCCCAAGCTCTCCCTGACTCGATGCCCGTGACACGCAAGTTCCCAGCCCGTCGGCGCCGCGGCCATCTTCCGCCGCCCCGCCCGCTGGACATCCCGATCGACAGCCGCGCGTGGGATCGGCGCGCCATCGCGATCGGCGTGCTCGCCACGCTGCTGTTTCACGTGCTGTTTTTTGTCGCCGTGCCGCAGTCGCTTCTCGTGCTCGATCCGATCGATCCCGCGGCCAGCGAGCTCGGCCAGGATCTCGAGTTCGTCCTGCAGGAGGAGGAGCCCGAGCCGCCGCAGCCGCGCTACGTGGAAACCAATCCTGAGGCGCCCGAGAACGAGCCCGACAAGACCGACGCCTTTTCGGCCCGCAATCAGCAGGCCGCCAACGAGACCGTTCCCGAGGAACTCAGTCCCGACAAGACCCCGGCGCGCGAGGGCCG
>Ga0315910_10002147_pt1 | contig 17603 bp, 13 predicted proteins | sample EdamamesoilMG_FD_204470 | JGI IMG/M metagenome (GOLD analysis project Ga0315910, IMG submission 204470) | Garden soil microbial communities collected in Santa Monica, California, United States - Edamame soil | ecosystem: Environmental > Terrestrial > Soil > Garden | place: USA: California... | reverse complement strand
TCGTGCACCTCGCCGATCTTGTGGATCTTGCCGGTCAGCTTGAGGATGCGTTCGGTAGTGGTGGTCTTGCCCGCGTCGACGTGAGCGAAGATGCCAATGTTGCGGTATTTACTGAGGTCGGTCATGGCTTTTGGTCGTGTCTATTAGTGCGCAGGTGGGGTAACTGCCACCAGCATCCCGAAAATTTTCGAGCTGTGGTCGCCCGCCGGCGGCCACTGTGACAGAAGTTGCCGTCGGCGCTAGCCGCGCTGCCCGGTGGTGGCGCGATAGTCGGAAATTCACGGTTTTGTCAATCCACTTCAACCCCGCGGCCAAGGAGTCCGTGGAAACGGGGGAGTGTCGAACCCGGCGCCTTCCCAGAGTTCGGCTCGGTCGGCGGTTCAGGGTCGGCGGAACCCGGGCTTCAGAACAGGCTGCCGCGACCTCGCTTGCGCCGCAGGAAGCGCGCGGCGAACTCGAGGCGGTAATGGGTCATGTACAGCTCGGTCAGCGTCAGAAACATCGCGATGATCAGTGGGCCGTAGAGGATCCCCAGCACTCCGAACACGGCGAGTCCGCCCAAGATGCTGAGGAAGAGCGGTACTTCGTGCACGTGAACGCCGGCTCCCATCAGCTTGGTCTTCAGGATGTTCTCGAGCACGAAGTGCAGGGACATGCAGACCGTCATGAAAGCTACGCCCTCGGCCGTGCGACCCTGGAACACCAGGTAACAGCCAAAGGGCATCACGACCGCTGCCATGCCGATCAGCGGCAGGAACGCCAGGATCGTCATGACGAACCCCCAGAACACCGGTGAAGGGAGCCCCACGACCGCCATGGCAATGCCCCCCCCGCCCCCCGGAAGCGCGCTGCCGCTACCGTTGCCGCCGAGCACGCTGCGCGCGACGGTCGTGAACTTCACGACGATGAGCTCGTCTTGCTCATCGGGCAACGGCGACAAGCGGAACAAGAAGTCTTTGAGCCTGGGGCCTTCGACGAGCGTGTAAAACACCAGCGCGACGATGACGCAGAAGTGCAACAGGCCCGCGATCAGGTTGTTCACGAACCAGCTCGCCCGATCCATTGCGAACTCGCTGATGCGCGCCGCATACGAATCGACGTAGGTGACGACCTCGGCGTCGCTCAGTTTGACGCCGATTTTGGCGAGTACTCGTTGAATCTCGTGCTGCGTCGAGCCATCGGCGAAGCCTGGCTTGATCCGGACGTAAGCGTTCGTCAGCTCTTCGAACACCGAGAGCCCGAGCCAGATGACCGGCGCCGCTACCAAGACCAACGCTGCCAGAGTGACCAACGTCGAGCAGGTCCAGCGGTTGCCCACGCGGGGCAGCAGGCGCCGGTACATCGGACCAAAAAGCGCCGCTATCACGAAGGCGAGCACGATATCGTGGACGAAGGCGGCGAAGACGTAGAGTACCGCCGCTCCCGCCAACACCAGTAGGATCACGAAGCCAGCCGGGGCCACGCCTTCGCGATCCCAGAGCTCGAGGCGGTCCATGGTGTTCAACACCGCTGACTGCGTGGCCTGGCGAGCTTCGCTGGGCGGAATACTCTCCGTTTCCCGATCGGTTCCTGGCAGAGGTGTAGAGTCGGGGGGGTCCGTCACGGCTTGCTCCAGGTGGCTCTCAGGCGCGACCTTCTTATCACGCGAGGCGTGAACGGAAAACCGTGCAAGCTATGGCTCTCGATTCTGTCGCGTTTCGCTGCGCGAGCTAGTACCGTCACTTTTGGTGCGCGTTACTCGAGCTTCCTGCCTAGCCCTGGTGCGGATCGCGTTGATGGGGCTCGTGCTTCTGACGCTCACCAATATCGCTGGCGCACAAGAGAGCAAGGTGCTGCTGGTCTACCCAGAGGTGCCGTCGCAGTTGCTCGGCGAAGCTTTGGTCCACGTGCGGGGCGAACTCGGCAGCCTGGGGCTTTCGATTCAAGTGATAACTACCGCCGCCGAAGAGCAGGACGTCAAGCCCGAGCTCTCGCCGGGGACCTATGGCGCGCTGGTCTTCGAAGAGCGGCCGGGGCTTCTGATCCTGCGCGCCTACCACCCTGGGTCGGCCGAGCCCACCACCCAGCAGCTATCGACCCAGGACGGACGCATCACGCCCGTCGTCGCGGGGGTGCGGGCCGTCGAGACTCTGAGAGCGGCCCTTCAGCAGTACTACCAGAGCGCTAATCATGAGGTGCCAGAACCCGTGAAGAAGTTGGCGCGCATCGTAGAGCCTCCTCCCGCGCCGCCCGAGCCTCCGCCGCCTCCACCGCCCGAGCCCCCGCCGCCCCCACCGCCCGAGCCTCCGCCGCCTCCGCCGCCCGAACCCCACTCCTTCCTCGCCGTCGACTTGCAGCTCGCGCCGATGCTTCAAGTAGACGCGTTGAACGCTCGCACGAGCGGTGCCGCTAGCCTCGGGCTCAGCGTGGGCCGCGCCTGGTGGTTCGTGGGGGCGGAGCTCGAGTCGACGCTGATCCCCTTCGAGCTTCGAGCCGAGTCGGGGTCGGCGCAGATCCTTCGCCACGCTGGCGCCCTCGAGCTGCGGAGCCGCTTGCGTCTGTCCGAGGCCTTCGGTCTGTTCGCAGAACTGGGCGGCGGTGCGGTGTTGTACCGGGTGAAGGGCAGCGCAGCCCCGGGCTACGCAGCGAACGAAGACAGCCACTGGACGGCGTTCGGAGTCGCGGGTCTGGGCGCCGACTGCTGGTTCTCGTCCCGGATCGGCATGTTCCTTTCAGTCGAGGCCAGCGCCGCGCTCGACGCTCCCTACGTACGCTTCACAGGCATCTCGGGAGAGCGGTTTGAACGCCCGCTGCTAAGTTTCGCCCTTGGGATAATGTTTGGGGTCGTGCGCTGAGCTTGGGGGGACTTTGTAGCTGGCGTCAGACCCGCTGGGAACCTCGGATCGGGACGCCTTCTCCAGGCGCACGGTAACGGTTCGGGGTACCCGAACGTCCTGCCAGCAGGCGGGCAAAGCAGACAAAAAGTGACCCGTTCCAGCTACCAACTGGGTCTGCTCGCACTGCCCCACCCGACGCAACCATCGTCGGATCTTCCCGCATGAACTCTGCTACATTACTCCTCGTGCCCCCCGTGAGCCCGCCGGCCGTATCACGCCCCGCCAGCGAGGTCGAGACGGAGCTGTTCACGGCGATCACGCGTGGCCAGCCTGGCTGGCAGAGTCGGGCCTACTACCAGTACCAGGCCTTGGTGCGTGGCTTGGTCGTCAAGTCGCTCGGCCCGAAGGGTGATGTCGAAGACATCGTGGGTGACGTGTTTCTGCGCTTTCTGGAGAATGCGCGGCGCATCCGCAGCGCTGAAGGCGTTCGCAGCTATCTCGTGTCGATCACGATGAATTCGGTCCGGCGCGAAGCCCGCAAACGCAAGCGGCGCGCCTTGTTCCAGCGTTTCTTCGCGGGGGCCGACGAGATGGAGCGGCGGCCAGGTCTCGACGATCCGAAAGCAAAGGCAGCGCTGATTCAGCTGAGCCGGATCCTCGACGAACTCAGCGCCAACGATCGAGCCGCCTTCGTGCTGCGTTGCATGGAGGGTTTACCGATCAATGAAGTGGCCGACGTACTCCGGATTTCCGAGTCGACGGCCAAGCGGCGGGCGCGTCGCGCCAGCGAGCGGGTACTCAAGCGAGTGAGCCGTAACGCGCTCTTGGCCGACTACGTGCTGGATAAAACGGGGCTAGTGGACGATGAAACCTGACGGATCACTTTCAGACGCCGACGTCGCCAGTGTGTTCAACGCACTCGCGGACGAGCACGCGTGCAAGCTCGAAGCGGCCGAGGGCAAACGCACCCTGGCGCGGATTCTGGAGCGCAGCCGTGTCCGTGCCCCGCGCCTGCCCGCGCGCCGCTTGGCGCTGCTCACGCTGGCACCGGCTGCGGCCGCTGCTGGGCTGACCATCGCCGTGACGTCCTGGCTCGCGCCCGGGGCGCTCACTTACGAGGTGGTCGGCGCGGTGGATCAGGGGGGTCGGATTCAGGCCGGGACGACCCCAGCCACCTTGAGCTTTTCGGACGACAGTACCATCGTCGCCAACCCCCAGGCCGCGCTCAGCGTGAGCGTCGTGGGCGAACATGCCGCGCTGGCGCGGGTGCAGGGCGGCAAGCTCAACGTCAAGGTGAAGCACGCGGACGAGACCGATTGGCGCTTCCTGGCCGGTCCCTACGAAGTGCGCGTGATCGGTACCGCGTTCGAACTCGACTGGAAGCCAGCAACCGAACAGCTGTCCGTCGTGATGCACGAGGGACGTGTGCGTGTGATCGGTCCCGAAGCAGAAACCTTTCTGAACGCCGGCCAGTCGCGTACCTTCGGCACACTCAATCAAGCGGTCGCCCCCAAGGCGAAGCTGGCGAGCACGGCCAGCGACTTGGGGCCGAAGAGCGATACCGCGACCGCCTCCTCCGAGCGCGACGCGAGCTTGGGGCAAACGTCCGCGACTGCCGCGTTCGTCAAGCCGCCACCGAGCTGGGCCAAGCTGGTGGGCAAGGGGCAATTCTCGGAGGTCGTGCAGGATGCCGAACGGGCGGGGCTAGAGCACGCGCTGAACAGCCGCAACGCTCAAGACCTGCAGGCGCTGGCGCAGGCGGCGCACTACACCGGGCGCAGCGCGCTCGCGCTCGACGCCTGGGCCAAGGTGCGGCAGCGCTTTGGCGGCAAACAAGCCGCGTTCTTCATGGGTCGAATCTACGACCAGCGCGGCAATGCTCAGAGCGCGCTGCGCTGGCTCAACGTGTACCTGACCGAGGCTGGCTCCGATGTGTATGCTCCGGAGGCTCTGGGGCGCAAGCTCACGCTGGTGCAGCGGGTGCAGGGTGAAGCTCAGGCCGAGCTGGTGGCGCGTGAATACCTCCGGCGCTTCCCGAAGGGCGCCTACGCCCGCACCGCGCGAGAGCTGTTGAAGTAGGCTGCGTCGGCGTCGCTGCCGGCAGCTGTAAGTGCGCGAGGGAGCGCTGGAAAACGCCCAGGAGGCGCTAGGTCGGCGGTGCGCCTGCAAGAAAAGCGCTGCCCCGCGTGTAAGGCGGGGCGGGGTGACTCGTTCTTCCCCATGAGCAAGCGGAGGAACCGACGATGACCACGAGATGGAAAGCCTGGCTGAAACAACGAGCACTATGGACGGCGCTCGCCTTGGGAGTGGTGAGCTGTGGGGGGACACACGCGGGCAATGCCCCAGCGGGCGCGGCGCCTCCGATGGCGCCGAGTGGAGCCGAGGTATGGGATGACTCCGCCGCAGCCGAGCCCATGGAGGCGCCGGTGTCGACGCCGGGGGCAACATCGGACAGCAGCGCGCCCAGTCCCGCTCCCGCGCCCGAGGGTGAGGCGGCCGAGGAAGGGTACGGGATGGGGGGGCCGAGCAAGCCGGCTTCGTCAGCGAAAGCCGATAGTGGTCGCGGCCGCCCGGGGCTGGGCACCGTCTGGGGAGAAGATCGCGAGAGTAGCGTGCGTCGCACCGTCTTCCATCGTGCCGATCCCGAGCGTCCTTTCGTGCTGGCATCGCTGTTCTACAACGACCGCGAGGGCATTTCGGCGATGGCGGGTGAGAGCGCCCGCTTCGACCACGGCGACAGCGGCTTCCGCGGTCGCAACGCGGCTGTCACGGTGCGCCTGCTCGATCAGCACGGGCGTCCGCTGCCCGCGCTCGAGGTGGCCAGTCGTGAGTACGTCGTGGGCGAGCCGGGAGAGGCCTACATGATCGAGGTCGAGAACCACACCAACATCCGGATCGAAGCGGTGGCAACCGTCGACGGACTCGACGTTGTCGATGGCGAAGACGGCTCCTTCGCGAAGCGTGGCTACGTCATCGGACCATTCGACAGCGTGCGCATCGACGGTTTCCGGCGCAGCACCGACACGGTGGCTGCGTTTCGCTTCGGCTCGGTGCGGAACTCTTACGCTGGCCGCAAAGGCAAGGCTCGCAACGTGGGCGTCATCGGCGTAGCCTTGTTCCACGAGCTTGGCTCCGACTCACCGTGGCTCAGCGGCGAGGTCGAGCGGCGCCACAGCGCGGACCCCTTCCCCGGGCAGTTTGCCGAGCCGCCGCGCTGAGCCTGTCGGACGCCGCACCGAACCAGAGCCCGCCCCTCAGAAGGCGGGCTCTGCACATTTGTCAGCGCATGCGTTTACCAGCGCTGGTGTACCAGCGGCAGAATGCGTTCGCGGTACAGGGCGTCGAGCTGCTGCAACGTGGCTTCGGAAATTGGCGGCAGCTCGGCCGCGCTCACGTTTTCTTCCACCTGACTCGGGCGTTTCGCGCCAGGGATGACGGCGGTCACTGCTTCCGGCATCAATGCCCAGCGCAGCGAGAACGCCGCTAGGCTGGTGGCATCGGGCACCAGCGCGCGCAGCCGTTCGACGAAGTCGAGCCCGGCGTCGAACGGCACCCCCGAAAACGTCTCGCCTTGATCGAAAGCCTCGCCGTTCTTGTTGTAGTTGCGATGGTCGCTCGCTTCGAACGTGGTTGCCTTGCTCATGCTGCCAGCGAGCATGCCGCTCGAGAGCGGTAACCGAGCCAGGATGCCGACCTGCTTCTGCAGCGCGCGCTGGAAGAACAGCTCGCTCGGGCGCTGCCGGAGCAGGTTGTAAATGATCTGCACCGAGGTGACGCCCGGGTACTCGATCGCCTTCAGTGCCTCTTCTACGCGCTCGACGCTCACGCCGTAGTGACGCAGCTTGCCGCGGGTCTTCAGTTCATCGAGCGCAGCGAACACCTCGGGCATGTAATACACGTCCGTGGGGGGACAGTGCAGCTGCACCAGGTCGAGCGCGTCGACTCTCAGATTGACCAGACTGCGCTCGACGAACGCGGTCAGATTCTCGAGGTTGTAGCCCGCGGCGGTGTGAGGATTCAGCCGTCGTCCAGCCTTCGTGGCGATGATGATGTCGGCCTTCGTCGACTGCTTCACTTCTCCGAGGATGCGTTCGCTGCGTCCGTCACCGTAGACGTCAGCGGTGTCGAAGAAGTTCACACCGAGCTCGATCGCCCGCAGTACCGCTTGTTTCGACTCCGCGTCGCTCACGCTGCCGAAGTCGCCGCCGAGAGCCCAGGCGCCGAAGCTTACACAGGAAATCTCGAGGCCCGACTTGCCCAAGGTTCGGTAGTGCATGCGTCCCGCTATAGCATGGTTGATTTCCGCATTTGGATCGGCTGGCGCCCATTGCTAGAATCTGCCGCTGCGACCGCTCGAGCAGCTTGCTTTGGGGTCGGCTGTTGGTCCGCACAAGATGCAAGCCTCAGAAGTCGACTCAGCCATCGCCCTGTTCAAGCGGCAGAACGCGCGCGATCCGAACCAGATCGTCGTGGATGGATACCTGCAGCCCAGGCAATTGGTGCAGGCAGAACGCATCTTCGCTTGGGTGCTGCGCCTCAATCCGGAGGCTTCGGATGCGCTGCGCCTGGCCGCCTATGCGCAACACGTGCGGCGCTGGGAGATCCCCCGCGAAACCTTTCCGAGCGGGCGCGTGGGCTACCTCAAGTGGCGCAAAGAGCTCGCGAAGTTCCACGCGGACCTCGCGGCTGAGACGCTGCACGAGGCCGGGGTCGCCCCCGAAACGATTGCGGCCGTGCGTCGCCTCAACCTGAAGCAAGGCCTCACTACCAATCCGGACACACAGACAATCGAAGACGCCCTGTGTCTCGCGTTTCTGGAGTTCGAGTTCGACGAGTTCGCCGAGAAGCACCCGCCCGAGAAGGTCATCGATATCCTCAGGAAAACCTGGCGCAAGATGAGCCCGCGGGCGCACGCAGCGGCCCTCGCGCTAGCGTTGACCCCGAACGCGCGACAGTTGGTCGAAGCAGCGCTCGCCGGGTCAAGCTGACTCCGCGCGAGCGTGCGTCACACGCGCCAGCCGGATCAGGAGCTGCCGTTGATGGGACCACCCACGCGGTTGAGCAGGGTGGTCAGGTCAGGAGCATTTTCGGTCACGACGCGTACGCTGAGCGGTGATTTGTTGGACCCAACGCGTGTGAGCTTGACCTTGCCGCCGGCATAGAGCTGGCCCAAGAACGTTTCGAACTCACGCTTCAACGCATCGAAGCCAGGGTCGTCGTTGCTGAAGTCCAAACGGTCGGGAAGCTTGATCAAGGCTTCGTTTGCGCGGAACTTGGGGCGTGGGTTCAGCGTGGGGTCGGCCTCGAGCAAGCGACAGGCGTTGAGGGCGCGGCGAAACGCATCGCGCAGCCGTTCCCCTGGTTCAGGAGCCTGCCGCTTTCTGCTGTAAAGCAAGCCGGGTTGGCCGTCGCTCAGATCGAGGTAGTAATCCGAGGCGTGACCGACCAGCACCACGCCGGGACCATGGTGAACATGGCTGTAGTCGGCGACGTCGATCATCAGCTCGTCCAAGACGTGGTCGCGGATCCAGCGATGGAAAACGGGGATGAATTTCTCGAGATTCGAGCTGTCGACGTTGTCTGAGAATAGCTTCACCTGAAGCTTGGGAGCGTCCATGGAACCAGGGCCTCGTGATCTAGAAGGTTTCAGCTGTACTGTACGGCTCAGGAAGCCGGGCTTGCGTTACGGATATAGCATTGATGCGCCGCCTCTACGAATAGCTGCGCTTCCTCAATCCGCTGGTGGGCGGTGCTGCTCGAGGATGGTGTGGTGCCGTTGCCGTGGGCGCTGAACAGGAAGTTGGCAAACTTGTCGCCGACGAAGGGGTCGTGAAACAGGCGTGTATCACAAAGGTGCAGCTTGAACTCCCGCACGATCTCGTCCGGGTCGTCGCCCAGGTTGGCATTGCGCTCTCGGGTGAGTGCCTTCGCAGCGTGTAGCATGGCTTGATACGCGCGTTCGGCCGCCATCGGGGCGTTGCCTTCGTCGAGGATAACCTGGGCTTCGAACAGCTCGCGCTCGCTGGCCGCGAGTCCCATTTCCACGAAGGGCACGATTTCTCCGGCACATTCTCCTACACCCATGTCGCCGGTGGTGTACTCGCGGGGGTCACCCCAATCCGAGTAAAAGCTCGGATCTTCCGCGTAGCTCGGTACTTGGGTCAGGTCGTCGATCAGCTGGCGCACCGTCTTCTTGCCGACGCGACCCACATAGTCGCGGTAGTTCTCGCCCTCGCGCCTACCTTCCGCATACGCCTTCGTCAGTCGGTCCACGGCCTGGGGCACGCGCTTCGAGGGGATGGCACCGATCGCCAGCCCGTAATTTTTCCCGTTCTCCGTCCACTGACCGCCCACAACCAGTTGAAAATGCGGCACTCTGCGGCCGCTCACATTTCGGCTCACACCCAGAAAACCGATGTCGGCCACGTGGTGTTGCCCGCATGAGTTGAAGCAACCGCTGCATTTGATGTGTAGGGACTGTGCGGCCGCTGGTACGTCGGAGGCGACCGAAAGGTGATGGCGCAGCGCACCGGCCAGGCCGCGTGACGACGAAATGCCGAGCTTGCACGTGTCGGTCCCGGGGCATGAGGTGATGTCGCTGATGGTTTCGGCGCCGCTCTGCCCCAGGCCCACCGCGTCGAGCCGGGCGAAGAGCTCTGGCAGGTCGCCGCTCGACACCCAGCGGAATAGCATGTTCTGGTCGACCGTGAAGCGCAGTGAGCAATTGGTGAATTCGCGAGCGATGTCGCTCATCGCGCGCCCCTGGTCGGGGGTGAAGTCGCCCAAGGGGAGCGTGACGATGGCGCACGAGTAGCCAGGTTGCGCCTGCGGACGCACGTTGGTGTTCAACCAAGCCTTGTAGCGCTCGCTGCCGCCCGCGTTCAGCTCGGACCCCGGTTTCAGCGGCTTCTCGTCGAGCGTGGTCAGGTCGTCGAGGAACGCGGTCCAGCGCTTGTCGGGTCTGAGCTTGGTTCGCTCTTCCTTCACCAGGCGCGTGAACTCTTCGATTCCGAGCTTGTTGACCAAAAACTTCAGGCGAGCGCGCGAGCGATTCTCTTTTTCGCCCAGTCGGCCGAAGACACGACACACGGCCTGCATCATCGGCAAGAGCTCTTCTTCGGGAGTGAACTCTTCGAGCAGCTTGGCGGGGTGCGGTACCGCGCCGAGCCCACCGCCCACGTAGAACTCGAACCCGCGCTTCGGTTTGCCGTCGACTTCGCGCACCTGGGCGATGCAGCCGATATCGTGGAAGGTGGTGAGCCCACAGGGGTTGTCTTTGCAGCCAGAAAACGCTGGTTTCAGCTTGCGCCCGAAGTCCTGCACGTCGTCGTGTCCGAGCAAGAACATCGCTGCGGCGTGGGCGTACGGTGTGACGTCGAAGGTCTGCTCGTTGCACACGCCCGCATACTGGCACGCAGTGACATTTCGGACGGAGTTGCCGCACGCTTCATGCGTCGTGATACCCACGGCAGCTAGGCGCCGCATCAAGTCGGGCGTCTCGTCGATATGGATGAAATGCAGCTGGATGTCTTGACGCGTGGTGACGTGCAAGATCTGATCCGAGTACTCCTCAGCGAGTTCACACATCACGTCCAGCTGGTCAGGCGTGACCTTTCCGAGCGGGATCTTGATGCGCATCATACCCGGTGCGTCCCATACTGTTTCGGGCCCTTTGGTCAGATCTCCGCAAGGAAACTCCAAGGTCTGCGTCTTCTCGCCGTCGTGCCGTCGCCCGTTGTCGTAGCGCTGCCCGTACACACCCTTGCGTAGGCGCGTTTCGGCGAACATCTTGTCGCCGATCTTGCCAGCCTTCCTGAGTTCGATCTGCGTCTCGAAGATATCGATCTCACGGCTGAGGGACTCGGGCATGCGTTCCCTGAGCTTTTCTTTCCAACTACTGGCGGCGGTCATTCCTTGTGACTCCTCGATTGGGGCGTGATAATCAAGCCCGGCCTTGCGCTTTGTACCCCCTAATTCCGGTGAGACAAGTCGGGTATTGAGATTTGATATTACATACGTCCGGAATCATTGGGGAAAATTATTGAATCGCCGGACGAACGGGGCGTTTTCCCTCTGAAAAATCGGCGCGACTAGGGTCTACGCGGCATCAGGCGACGCGGGATGCCCCGTTCGCGGCGCCTTTTGCGCACCTGAGCCTCATGGTACGAGCCGCGGGCCATGCGCATCCAGAGTGGACTGTTTCCGACGCTGAGAGAGGCCCCGTCCGACGCAACCAGTGTGAGCCACGTGCTGCTCACCCGAGCTGGCTTCGTGCGTCGGGTCGGTGCCGGCATCTACAGCTACCTTCCGTTGGGGCTTCGCGTTCAGCGAAAGATCGAAGGCATCGTGCGCGAAGAGATGGACCGCGCCGGAGCCCAAGAGGTGCTGCTGCCCGCGCTCTTGCCCGCGGAGTACTTCAAGGAGTCAGGTCGCTGGGATGTCTTCGGCGAGACGTTGCTGCGCCTTCAAGATCGTAAAGGTGGCGACTACCACCTGGGGCCCACTCACGAAGAGATCATCGTCGACATGGTGCGGCGCGAGGTAAAGAGCTACCGTGACCTACCGCTGAACCTGTATCAGATTCAGACGAAGTTCCGGGACGAGCCGCGTCCGCGCGGCGGTATCCTGCGTGGACGCGAGTTCACCATGAAAGATGCGTATTCGTTCGACGTGGACGAAGCCGCGGCCGAGCGCGCGTACGAGGGCATGCGGGTCGCCTACAGCAACGTGTTCGACCGCATGGGCTTCGACTACCGCATGGTGAACGCCGACACGGGCGCCATGGGCGGCAAGAAGAGCGCAGAGTTTCAAATTTTGGTGCAGAGCGGTGAAGACGTGATCGCCGCTTGCCGCCAATGCGACTACGCCGCGAACATCGAAGTGGCAGAGACGCCGGCGTTCCCCGCGCGCGGGCCCGATCCTAGCCAGGTGCCTGCTCGCGAGAAGGTGCACACGCCGGGGCAGCGCAGCATCGAGGACGTCTCGAAGTTCCTGAAGAGCGCGCCAGACCGCTTCCTCAAGAGCCTGGTCTACGTCTGCGACGGCAACCCCGTCCTGGTCGTGGTGCGAGGCGACCACGCGGTCAACGAGACCAAGCTCGGGCGAGCCGTGGGCGCGACCGATGTGCGCATGGCGGAGGCCGACGAGGTGTGGCAGGCCACTAGAGCCAAGGTCGGCTTCGCGGGCCCTGTCGGCTATTCGGGCAAGGTGCTGATCGACCGCGACGCGGCGAGTATCAGCGACGCCATCACCGGTGCGAACGAGACGGACTACCATCTCACTCACGTGCAGTACGGGCGCGACTTCGACGCCGAAGTGGTCAACGTGCGAGAGCTCATCGACGGCGACCTGTGCCCCCGCTGCGGCGCTTCGCTAGGGCTGTACAAGGGCATCGAGGCGGGACACATCTTCCTGCTCGGCACGCGCTACACGGAATCGATGGGCGCGTCGTACCTCGACGACAAGGGCGTGAAGCAGACGATCGTCCAAGGCTGCTACGGCATCGGCGTGTCGCGCCTCGTGGCTGCCGCGGTCGAGCAGTTCCACGATGCCAACGGCATCACCTGGCCGATGGCGCTCTCCCCGTATCACGTGCATGTCGTGCAGCTCGGCAACTCCAGCGAAGTCGAGGCGGCCGTGAAGAACTTGGAGCAAGGGCTCGAAAGCCGCGGCATCGAGGTGTTGGTCGACGACCGCGACGAGCGCCCCGGCAGCAAGTTCAAGGACGCCGATCTGATCGGGATCCCGCTGCGCGTCACCGTCGGCGACCGCGGCCTCAAGCAGGGCCAACTGGAGCTGAAGCCCCGCAGCGAGCCCGATCCGAAGAAGGCAAGCTTCATTGCTGTCGAGTCGGCGCCGAACGAAATCGCCGAGCTGGTCAAGAAGGCGCTGCGCTCGGCCAACGCATAGTTGCCATCGTCCGGCTCGAGGTACACTGTCGCGCGATGCGGGAGCTGAAGCTGGGCCTCTTGGCGCTCGTCGTGGCGGGTATCGCGCTCGTTAGTGCAGTTGCGGCCGCCGCTGACGAACGGTTTCGTTTGTCGAACGGGTTGCAGGTGATTCTGCAGCCCGACGTGTCTCGGCCACGCGTGGCGGCGAGCGTGTCGTACCGGGTGGGCCAGCGCGACGACCCCGACGGGTTCGGAGGCCTGGCGCACTTCGTCGAGCACCTGATGTTCGAGGGTTCGCTCAACGTCGAACCGGGCGAGCACTTCGAGTTGCTCGAACGAGCGGGCGCGACCAGGATACAAGGGACGACTGGGCTCGATCGCACCACGCTTTCGTCCGAGGTGCCGAAACACGAATGGCGCTTGCCGCTATGGCTCGAGAGCGAGCGAATGGCGTTCTTGTTGTCTCGTATCGACGAAGCCGCCGTGGAAAAGCAGCGCAACATCATCTTGCACGAGGCGTACGAGCGCGGGCTACACTTGGCGTGGGGCTCGCGCTGGACGGAAGCGAGCCGGTCGCTGTTCCCGGAAGGGCATCCCTACCATTGGGACAGGGGCAGCGCGGTGGCGGACATCGAACTCGAGGACGCACGTGTGTTCTTCCAGCAGTACTTTGGCCCCAATCGCGCGACCCTGGCGCTCGTGGGCGCGTTCGATCCGAAACAGGCGCGCACGACGATCGAACGTTACTTCAGTGGGATCAAGAACTCGTTCGACGCCCATGCGCCGGTATCTGCTCCCTACGCACCGCTCTCCGAGGCGGCGTCGATAAGCCGGCATGCCTCGGTGCTCCGCGAGTCGGTCGTCGTTGCGTGGCCGGTACCGGCGCAGTTCAGCGAGGCCGCGCCGCGATTCGCCGTTCTTGCTGAGTACTTGCGGGGGCAGCAGAGGCTTTCTAGCAGCCTGGGTGAAGCCGCCGTGGCTGAGCTGAACGTCGCCTTCGACCCGCACGAACTTGCCTCGGTATTCTGGATCGAGGCAGCCATGCTGGAAGATGGCCGCACGGACGAGGTTCATGCAATGATCGCGCGCGAACTCACTAGGTTGGCGGGGGAGGGCGTCGACCCCGCGGGTTTCGCGCTCGCCACGCGGCGGGTCGTTTCGTGCTGGTCCAGTTTGAGTGACGACTTCAGTGCACGCGCAGACTTTCTCAGCAAGTACGGTCGGAGCGTCGAGAGTGAAGCGGTGCGGCACTCGCGGGTGAGCCTGGATGCAGTGATGCGTTTGGTATCTTGGTTGAGTACTGCTCGTCCACTCGTGATGACGACTCGCTTCGACCCGCGCGTGCGTTGGGGAGCCTACACGGAATGAAGCAAGCATGGGGCGCGCTCGCTGTGGTGTGTGGGCTGGTCGGTGCCTGTTCGCTCGGCTCTCCCAAAGAACCGCTGGTTCCGACTCCCGTCGACCAGCTCCCGATCGTGCCTCCAGCGCCCGAAGCAGCAACTCCCGCCGAGCACCCGGTCGTACACACGACCAAGCTCGACTCGGGCCTGACGCTGATTCGAGCGTCGCGCCCCGGCGCGCCCACCGTCGGGCTCGCACTGGTAAGTCGCGCTGCTCACCCCGTAGAGACCGGTGGCTTCGAAGCCCGTGGCATGGTGCAAGCCCTGCTCACCGAGTATTCTTCGCTCCGTAACTACGGCTTCGTCGGCGAAAACGACACGAAAGGCGTTGCGCTGGTGGCCGAGGTGCTCGCGCGTGACGCGCCGCATGCCCTCCGTGACTTGGTGAACACTCTCGGTGCGAGTCGCTGGCCATCAGAGTCGGTAGCCGAAGCGCGGCTGAAGCAACGAGCCCTGCTCGCGGAGCAGTCCTTCATGCCGCGCCTGCTGGCGCGCGAATTCGTGCTCGCCCAACTGTTCGCCGACGATCCCGCGCTCGCCGTGGCTCGAAAGGCCCGGCGAGCGTTCATCGACAACCTCTCGCCGGACGAACTCCGTCACCTTTCTCGAGACCTCTATTCGGCGAATCAAACCGCGCTCTGCGTGGTCGGCGACGATCGCTTCGCCGAAGCTGCGGCGTTACAGGGCCAAGCGCTTGTGCTTTCGAGCAAGGTGGCGCACCCAGCCGGTGCAGTCCCGCAGGCGATGCTGGCCGCGGACACCGTGTACCTTGCCGACGCGGGTTCGTACCAGGCGTACATCGCCGCAGCGGGCTTTGCACCCACCGCCCAGGAGGCGGACTTTCCGGCAATGTGGCTGCTCGATCGCCTGCTGGGAAGGATGTTCACTTCAGCCGTGAATCGTGAGCTCAGAGAGCACCGCACCGTCAGTTACCACGCGGGCACGTCCTTGCTCACCAGTCGGGCGGTTGGCGCGTGGCTGTTCGAAACAGCCGTCGACACAGACTACGTGGACGAAGTGCTCGACGCCGTCACGCAGCAATTCCAGCGGATTCTTCGTGGCGTCACCCAGGACGAATTCGATCGCGCGAAAGCCTCCGCGGTGGCCGAGCTCGAAGCGCAGCTAGAAACTACCGGCGGGCTTTTAGCCTGGCTCGCGTGGCGATTCCAACAAGGTCTGGAAGCTACCGCAGTCGACAGCCTGCTAGAACAGGTGCGGCAGCTGTCACCTGCCGCCGTCGACCGCGTGGCACGAACGTACCTTCCCGAACGCTTGGGCCCGATAGTCATCGTTGGCCAGGCGCAATACATCCGCGCTCAGCTGCAGTGGTCCGGCTACCGCATCACCGACGCGGTCGAGCAAGATCAGAAGAAGCCCGGGTCTCTGTAGCTCCCGAAGCATTCTCGGAGCACGTCGCAGATCTCTTGCTCGGTGGCGTAGACCCGCGCGGCTTCGATCACCGACGGCATCAGGTTCCGGTCGGAGCGAGCTGCCGCGCGCACCTCGTCGAGGGCGCGGGCGACTTCTACCTGGCTGCGTTCGTTCTTCACGCGCCGTAGGTTCGCGATCTGCTCGCGCTGCACGGCTTCGTCGATGCGCAGGGTGGGGATGCGATTGGGCTCGGGTTGCTGGTAGCGGTTCACGCCCACCACCACGCGCTCGCCCGAGTTCACCTGCTTCTCGAACTCGAAGGCGGAGCGCGCGATCTCGCGCTGCGGGTAACCTTGTTCCACCGCGTGGACCATGCCGCCCATGGCGTCGATGCGAGCGATCGTCGTGAGCGCCTCGTGTTCGAGACGACTAGTGAGCCATTCGACGTAGTAGCTGCCTGCCAGCGGGTCGACGGTGTTGGCGACGCCGCTTTCTTCGGCGATGATCTGCTGCGTGCGCAGGGCGATGGTGACGGCCTCTTCCGTGGGCAGGGCGTAGGTTTCGTCGAGCGAGTTCGTGTGTAGGGATTGCGTGCCACCGAGCACGGCTGCGAGCCCCTGCAGCGCCACGCGCGCGACGTTGTTGTACGGTTGTTGTGCCGTGAGCGTTACACCTGCAGTTTGTGCGTGGGTGCGCAGCTTGAGGCTCTCGTCGAGCTTCGCCCCGAAGCGTTCGCGCATGAAGCGAGCCCACAGCCGCCGCGCCGCGCGAAACTTGGCGATTTCTTCGAAGAAGTCGTTGTGGACGTCGAAGAAGAAACTGAGGCGCGGGGCGAAAGCGTCGACGTCGAGACCGCGCTTGCAAGCCCACTCGACGTACTCGAGGCCGTCCGCCAACGTGAACGCCAACTCTTGGGCTGCGGTCGCGCCCGCTTCGCGGATGTGATAGCCGCTGATCGATACCGTGTTGAAGCGAGGGACCTCGCCCGTGCAGTACTCGATGGTGTCGGTGACCAGGCGCATGGCGGCGCGAGGTGGCACCAGCCAAGCGTGTTGTGCGATGAACTCCTTCAGGCAATCGTTCTGCACCGTGCCGCCGATCTTGTTTCGAGGCACCCCGCGCGCGTCGGCCAGCGCGATATAGAACGACAACAGGACGATCGCCGGGCCGTTGATGGTCATCGAGGTCGTGACCTGGTCGAGCGGGATCTCGTGAAACAAGAGCTCCATGTCTCGCAGCGTGTCGACAGCGACGCCGCACATCCCCACCTCGCCCAGCGCGCGATCGCTGTCCGAGTCGTAGCCCATCAACGTCGGGAAATCGAACGCGGTAGAGAGACCCGTCTGACCCTCCTTCAACAGGTAGCGGAAGCGCTGGTTGGTCTGCTCGGGGGTGCCGAAGCCGGCGAACATGCGCATGGTCCAGAGCCGCCCTCGATACATGGTCGCTTGCACCCCGCGCGTGAACGGATACTGACCGGGGAAGCCCAGCTCGCGCTCGTAGTCGGGTGAGACGTCGGCGGGTGTGAGCAAGTCGGGGACCTCGAGCCCGCTCACCGTATCGAACCTGTCCTTGCGCAGGGCAAAACGCGAGAGGTTCTGTGCGACCGGACCCGCGCGCCAGGCGGCTGCTGCCTCGCGCAGCCGTTCGATGTCCTGTGTGTCCAAGGTGGGCACTTCACCTTCCGCGCTGTAGTCGGACGCCGTCTCGTCGTGGGTGGCTCCCAGTTTCTGAACCATGCGCTGAGATCTTAGCAGATTCGAGGTGGGACCCGCGCCCACCAGAGCCGGCTTTTGTGCAAGCGTGCTGGATTGTTCGCGCCCGCTACTTCTGAGCCTGCGCGCAGTTTCGGGTGCTAAGGTTTCTGTTTCGCGAACCGGAGTCGTCGATGAGCTCGAAGTTGCACGTAGCCTCTCCCCGCAACACCGCCCGGTGGCTCGGTCCGCTGACACTTGCCCTGATCGCGAGTGCCTGCGGCTCCGACGACGACTCGGATGCGACCGCTGCGAGTGGTGCTGGCTCGTCCACCTCCGCTATGGGCGGCACGAGCGCCACCAGCACGACCACGTCCACGTCGCAGTCGAGCAGCGCGATCGGCTCGACGTCGAACACATCGCAGGCCTCGA
>Ga0315910_10002146_pt1 | contig 17605 bp, 13 predicted proteins | sample EdamamesoilMG_FD_204470 | JGI IMG/M metagenome (GOLD analysis project Ga0315910, IMG submission 204470) | Garden soil microbial communities collected in Santa Monica, California, United States - Edamame soil | ecosystem: Environmental > Terrestrial > Soil > Garden | place: USA: California... | reverse complement strand
GCCTGGCTCGAAGAACACGTGGGCGAATGCGCCAAGCGTCTGCCCGAAAACCGAGATCTGAGCTATCTCGAAGTCACGCTCTACTGTCTGGTGACGCATCTCGAGTTTCGCGAGGTGCTGCCCATGGACGGCTATGCTGGGCTCGACGAATTCAGTCGCAGCTTTGGGGCGCGGGGCTCGGCGGCGGCCACGGTGTATCGCTACGACGCATGATGGGTCGGCTTGCTCGCGCCGTGCTCGCGCTGGGATGGCTGTCGCGGTGCAACGAAGCGCCGGGCTTCGGCAGCCCTTGAGTGAGGAGAGCCAGGAAATAGCCGCCAATCGCGGGTGTAATCTAGTGCAATGGCCTTCTCGACGGCACTTTGGTTCCATCGAATGGCGAGGTCATATCATGCACTACGGAGAGACGTTATCGCTGAGGCCGGTTGGTCCGGTGCAGCCCTGGACTGTGACAAACCCCGAGCCACGCGTGGTGGTGAACCCAACCACGGAACGGCTTGCTGTCGGCATGCGCTTCGGGCTGCTGGGCCGCTACGAAGTCTTGTCGTGTTTGGGATCGGGTGGGAACGGCGTCGTGCACGCCGTGCACGATCACTCACTCAATCGCCGCGTCGCAGGCAAGTTCTTCGTCCGAGGCGTCACCAGCGCGGCGCCCGCTGAGCTCGAAGCTCGCGCGCTCGCCCAGCTCGATCATGCGAACATCGTCACCCTGCACGACCTGGGCGTGCTGCACGGGATGCCGTACTTGCTGCTCGAGCTACTCGAAGGCGTCACACTTGCAGAACTGGTTGCGAACGGGCAGCTTGGACCGCTCAGGGCGCTGCGCATCGTACAAGCAGTGGGTTCGGCGTTGGAGCATGCACACGGCCGCGGGGTCTTCCACTTCGCGGTGCAACCCGCCAACGTTCACGTCGGGTCGAACGGCTGCATCAAGGTGCTGGACTTCGGCGTGGCCAACCAGCCGTTCGCACACCATTCGGGGGCCGGCGGTGGCGATGTCTTGGGTGCGCCGTCCTACAGGGCGCCCGAGCAGTGGAGTCAAGCAACGCTCGACGCGCGCACGGACATCTGGGGCTTGGGGGTGCTGCTCTACGAGTCCCTCACCGGGCGGCGCCCAGAGCGCAGTACCGATGAGAATCAGCTGCGCGTCAGCCAGCGCTTGCGCTTGCCCGGCGTCATCGACGAAATACTAGAGCGGACCCTCGCCGCGGACAGCTCGGCACGCTTCGAGCATGTCGGCGAAGTCCTGGCGTTGTTGAGGCTCGCGGAACGGGCCATGCTCGAAGCGCAGATCGCTCGCTTCTCGCCGCTGGAGCGCCAGCTCGCGGCCTACGCGGGGGTTTGGAGCGGTCCGCTCGAACTGGGTCGGCTCGCGCGAGCGAGTGGACAACCCGTCCATGCGGCCGCGCGTGCAGCGGTAGAGCTGGTGCACCAAAACGTGTTCACATCGGGGGCCGGGCCAGACGCGAGCGGCTACCGACTCGCGGATGTTCGGGTGGCAGAGATCTGCCTCGAGCGCCTTCCGAGTGCCGAGCGCCAGGCACTACTTCACCGCCTGCTGTCTTTCTAGCCCGTCGCGGGTTCCGCAGCTTTGCTCGGCTCTGGTTCCGTGGCGGCTTCTTGTGGGGAAGGCGCCCGGAGCGCCGCGGCGGCCAGGATGCAGAACGCCGGGGTGACGACCAGATGGTAGCGGTCGTCACCGAAGAATACCGCATGCGTCAGCGAAGTCAGCAGCAGCCACCCGAGCAAGCAGGCGCCGGCCGGCCCCTGTGTAGGGCGCCCTGGCAAACGCGCGAGCGCAACCAAGGGCGGAATCAGGGCCAACAAATAGAACGGATGGTCGTCGTCGGCGAAGCAGTACGCAGAAACGCCGGCAATCATCAGTAGCAGCGCCGTTTGCGTCAGATAGGCTTTGCCGGCGCGCGGCCGATAACCCGCCATTGCGACCACACTGAGCGCCGCCCCAAGCATGAGCAAGCGATGGAAGAGCGTGAGCAACTCTCTGCCGGCTCGACGTCGTTGCTCGGGCCACGCCGTGGGATCCGCCTCGTGCAGATACTCGATGGCGAACGACTCGTGGTTGTAGGTTTGGGCCAGCTTTTGGGGCGCCTTGGCGAGCCAGCCCCAGGGGTTTTCAGCGATGCGCTTCTTGCCGATGTCGGCCCAACAGCGATCTTGCTGCACCTGCCCGGTCACGATCTTGCAGCCGTCGTTGGCGCGCAGCGTGCGAAAGCGGCCGTCTTCGGTGAACGAGCCGATAGCCAGGTTCCAGCCGCCGTTGGTCGACACCAGCGCACAGCCGTCCATCACTTTGCAGTTCCTGAGGGTCCACGGTAGCACCGGGAGCAGGCAACAAACGAGGGCCAGCGCGAGCTGCTTCGTCATCGCGAGCCAGTCGAACTTGACCGTGAGCAGGAGCAACGGCAGGCACAAGAGCGATGAAGGCCGAACCAGCGTCGCGAGCCCGAGCACGAAACCGAATGTCGCCGGCCTCCACCAACCCGAGAGCTTCAGCGCGGCGAGAAACGCAGCCACGATGAGCAGCGCAGCGAGCGGCTCGGTCATCACCACCGGCGAGTAGGCGATCAGACCCGGATGCAACGCCGTCAGGACCGCCGCTGCCTCCGCGCGGCGCTCGCTCAGATAGACCCGCGCCAGCCGGTGGACCACCACTACGAGCAGCGCTCCCAAAAGGGCGTTGACGATCGGCGCCACGAGCAGACCCGAGCCGAACGCCTTGTACAGCATCCCCAGCATCCCGCTGTAGCCCACGGGATAGTGCACCCACGGCTTGGTGACTTTATGCCCGTCGATGACGACGTCTTCGCTGTAGCCGAAGCCCTCGGCGATGCGTTCCGCGCCGAAGTGGTAGTAGTGCCCGTCCCACACCGGTTCCTTGCTCCACGCTACGGCCACGAACAGCCGCGGCACCAGCGAGACGAACAGCACCGCGAACGTGTAGAGCCAGGCGTGCTCGTAGAGCAGTCGCTGGACTGGGCTCACTGTGGAGGATCGCGGCATGGCTGGCATGGGCAGTCGGTAGGACGTGCAGCCCGTCTACGCGCGCGAATCGTCGCTGGAAGCCGATCGCCAGCGCCTCATGCGTTTCAGATAGGTCCGCGAGACTTGGGTCGGGTCGAGCTTGAGATGTTTGGCAACCTGCTGCACGAACCCTCGCGTGTATACTAGCGGGGGCAGGCTCTTGAAGTCCTCGTGTTCGATGGCCTTCAGGTAGGCGGGCGAAATTTTGGTACGCCCCGCGATCTCTTCCAGCTCGATGCCTTGCGACTCGCGCACCTTCCGCAGCAGGCTGCCCGAGAACTCCGTTTCGGCGTTGATCTCGCGTGCCAGCTCGCGCCGCAGCATCTCGCGTTCGGCTTCGAGCGCGCCATCGGTGTTGCGCGAGGGTTCGGGCGGCTGCTCGTCCGCTTCCGGGAAGATGGAGACGTCGTAGGCCCGACGCCGCAAAGGATCGAGCAAAGTGTCGTGGGCCTCATCGATCTGCGCGCGTTCCGTCACCAGCTGTTGCTCGGTGAGCAAGCTAGTGAGCGGGAGGCTGTTGGATTGGAAGATTTCGCGTTGCCGCTTGTGGGCACGTCGCAGTTCCTCGTCGGTTGCGCCGCGGTGAGTTCCGAGCACGTCGTACAAGTTCGGTTCGGTGGGAACCAGCGGGATTGGCTCATCCAGGCGCGCGTCGCGCGACGTCGCCAAGGCCAAGACTCTGCGCGCGATTCGCTCCAGGTTTCTGGCAGCCTTGCAAGCGGGGCTATCGATCAAGAGTGGGCGCCGGCGTACGACGCTCAGCCACACGGCGTCGTCCTGTTCGACGTGCCCGATGTAGTCGAGCTTGACCCCCAAGAATCGGCCTGCCATCTCGCCCATCTGCGTGCCGAGCTCGCTGTCGGTCCTGAGCCGCACACTGTTGACCACCAGACGCGGTCTCAGTTGGGCCAGTTCGGCGGCTGCCAGAATGCCCGCGGCAGTATCATAGCGAGCGATAGCGCGGACCAGATCGAGCGGCTGGGGTAGCGGCTCGAGCTCGGCTTGCGCGCGTTCGACCATGCGTAGCTTGAAGCGATCTCGAATCAGAGTGCGGCGGATGCGCCGTTGAAACACAGCTCGAAAGAACCGATAAGTCGCTTCGACGCTGGGAGGCTCAGGTGTCACGGCGCACAGGCCCATGTCCGCGCTCAGGAACAGGTCGAGCGTAGCGGGCGCGGTGCCTGCACCTAGGTCGAGGATGACATAGTCGACGTCCATCAACCGCAGCCGCCGTGCCCAGCGGGGCTTGCGGCCCGGGCGAACCGGGACCGTGGAGCCGACGCTGTACTCCTGCGGCAACAGCAGCAGGCCCGGGACTGGCGTGGGGCAGGTAGTCAGCTCGTCTTCGTCGTAGTCGACGCGTCCGGTGCGTTTGGGAAGTTCGACGTCGAGCATGGTGTGCAGCTTCGCTCCGGTAGGATCGGCGTCGACGAGCACCACGGTGCGACCGAGCTGGGCCAGGTAGACGCCCAAGTTGACCGCGAGCATGCTCTTGCCCACCCCGCCGCGTCCGCCGCCCACGGCAAGCACGTGCCGGACCGTGCGGGGGGCCGCTGCGCCGTCCGCGTCGGAGGGGGGTGGAGGGAGGCTGCTCAAAGGTTCCATGCCAACCCGCGGTTTACCCCACATTCGGCGGCAGGGCGGCTATTTTCGGAAATTGGGGTGGCGGTCGGCCGCTTTTCCCGGCGGCGTGTACGTCTCCGGATTATTGGTTGAACTTCCTCGGCCAAGCACTACGCTCCGGACCCGATGTTCAGCTGGCGACTGCTCGGCGCACTCACAACGGCCGTGTCGATCAACCTCAACGTGAGTACTTGTCGCTCTCCCGGCGAAAACGGCAGCGGCGACTCCCCCGGCGAGGCAGAGCCGAAGGACGTGAAGTTACCGGGCATCGACACCTCGGAGCTCACGACGCGCGAGCGCCAGCAGTGGTCCGGTCACGTGAGCGAGTTGCTCGCACCCTGTAAGGACCAACCCGTCAGCCTGGCGCAGTGCGTAACCGAAAACCGCTCCTGCAAAGCGTGTCTACCCGCAGCGAAGTTCTTGCTGACACAGGTGCGTCAGGGGCGCACCACGGGTTTGGCCGAGGCCGCCTACCGAGCGCGCTTCTCGCCCGATCAGGTGAAGCAGATCGACCTCGAAGGCTCGCCGAGCAAGGGGCCCGACACCGCCCCAGTGACGATTGTCGAGTGGGCCGACTTCGAGTGCCCCGCCTGCCGTGCCGCCAAGCCAATGATCGACGAGGTGATGCAGAAGTATCCGAGCGGTGTGCGTTTGGTCTTCAAGCACTTTCCGCTCGCGATCCACGAGAACGCAGAGAAAGCCGCGCGCGCGGCCGTCGCTGCTCAGCGCCAGGGCAAATTCTGGGAGATGCATCAGGGCCTATTCGACAAGGACCCGCCGTTGAATCAGCCCGTGCTCGAACGCATTGCGAAGAGCGTGAACCTCGATCTCGTCGCATGGAAGGCCGACCTCGACAGTGAGGCCGTCGCCGATGTGGTTGCCCGCGATCGCAAGCAAGGTGAACAGGTCGAGTTGACGGGCACACCCACCATTTTCATCAACGGTCGGCGCTTCGTCTCGGCGGGAGAGCAGGCAGCAGATCTACTCGACTGGGTTGGGCTCGAGCTCGAGCTCACCGGTGCGACCGATAGCGCGCAGAAGCCTGCCCCCAAACCCGCCGCGCCCGCACCCAGCGCAGTCCCCCCGTCGAGTGCAGTCCCCGCAGCGAGTGCTGCGCCTGCTCCCAGCGCCGCGGCGCCCGCATCGCGCCCGCCCGCTCCGGCAGGTTTGGCAGCCCATCCCCCAACGGCACCCGCTGCCCCTGCTGCTTCGCGGTGACACCGTGAAGTGGAGCATGGACGGTGGTGGGGGCTGTTTCCCCACGGGGCGTCACTATCCTGGCATCGCGCATCTGATCCGCGTTGCCGCCATCGGCGTCGCAGAAGAATGGGCAGCCGGCCTCAGCATGAACGAGCTGCCGCTCGTTTGCATCGACACCGAAACCACCGGCCGTGACCCGGCTGTCGACCGCGTCATCGAGGTTGGCTGTGTTTTCTTCAACAGCGGTGGTGTGACGCATCGGAAGAGCTGGCTCATCAACCCCGATTGCTCCATCCCCGCCGAAGCGACGCAGGTTCACGGCATCAAGGACGAAGACGTGCGTGATGCGCCCAGGTTCGAGGCGATCGCTGCCGAGTTACTCGAAGCCCTGCGTGGCGCTGTGCCGGTGGCGTACAACGCCCAATTCGATCGCGACTTCCTGATGGCCGAGCTCGGTCGCGTCGACCTAGCTGCTGTCGCCCTGCCTCCAGCCTTTCGCAAGGGGGTCGAGTGGCTCGATCCACTGACCTGGGCGCGCGAGCTACAGAAAGAAGAAAAGAGTAAGTCTTTGGGCGAGGTCTCGGAGCGGCTCGGGATTCAGCTGGTGCGCGCGCACCGCGCGACCGACGACGCAGAGGCAGCCGTGCTCGTGCTCGCGGCCTTCGCGGGCGACATCCGCGTGCCCAAGACGTACGCCGCGTTTCTGCAGGAACAGCGCCGGTTAGGCCGCATCTTCGAGGAAGAGCGCGTGCGCTGGCGCGGCAACTGAGGTCATTCGTGCGCTGCGGGCGTGCCTTGCCCTGCGGCGCTGGGCGGTGGCTCGAACAAGATCGGGTACACCACACTCGCGGGGCCGCCCTCGGGTAGCGGGAACGACACGCCGTTGAGCCCGTTCTTCACGCAGCCGACCACTTCGGGATCGGGCAGATCGGTGCCCGCACCCGAGACGACGTGAGACACTGCCCCGTCCCTTTCGATCGCGAACTTGAGCTCGACCTTGCCCGCGAGGGCCGCGTTGCGCGCCAGGCCCTTTTCGTAGCAAAAGCGAAAGCGGCCAAAATTCTGGCGCACGGTGCGCATGACGGCTTCCTGCGAGATGCGTCCCAGCACCGTGACGCTACCAGCGCGGATGCGTGGGGCGCTCGAGCGCGTGCCGATCGTGCTTTCCGTGCCAGCCAAACCCAAGCCGCCGGTACCGTACGCTTCACCGACTTCGTCGCCCCAGACGTTGTCGTTGACCGCCGGGTCATCGGCGTCGACACCGATGGTGGTTTCACCATCCGGTTCTTTCGGTGGGTCGGCGCGATCTTCGGTGGTCGAGTCCTCGAGCTTCGCGCTGGGTGGCTCCGTCTCCACGACGGGTGGTTCGGGGCGGGCAGTTTCTGCTGGTGGTCGACCGCAAGCTGCAGGCGCCATCAGGCACGTTGCCATGACGCCGATACCGAAGCGCCCGTACCTGCCCGATTCGCTCGCGCGTGGATGCATGCTCCCTGGATACTACAGGCGCCGCTATTTGCCGAGAGGTTGCATGCCGCTAGCGCCCGCGCGGTCGCCGTGGCAAGTCGCTCAGCCATGGTCGCTGCTTCAGAGTACGCCCGCGAGGATTCGGAACTGGAAGAGCTGGCTCCGCTGGTGGCTTGGGCCTTCGGAGGCACGGCAGCGTCGTCGCTCAAGTGGCTCCAGGGCATGGGGCGGGGTTCGGTGCGTGTGCTGCGCGATGGCGGACGGCTGTGCGCCGGGCTCGCCGAGATCTCGATGGGGCAGTGGTTTGGCGGGCAACGCGTCGAGATGCTGGGCATCGCTGGTGTCGCCGTGGCTGCCGAGTCGCGCGGCGGAGGCCTCGCGAAGCGTCTGATGATCGAGATGCTGCAGGCAGCACGCGCACGGCGCGTGGCCGTGAGCACACTGTACCCAGCGACGGTGACCCTGTATCGCAACGTCGGCTACGAGCTCGCCGGCAGCCGCTATCGCTACACCGCGCCGCTCGCGCGACTCCCGCGTTGGCGCAGCGAGCTCGCGCTCGTCCCGCTGCCTGCGTCGCGGGAGGGCGAAGTCGAAGCGATGTATCGAGAGCTCGCGCGCGAGCAACCCGGCTACCTCGATCGGGGCAACTACATCTGGAATCGCGTACGCGCCACGGAGGGAGCACCGGTGCGCGGGTTCTTGGTCGAGGGTGCGGACGGCACCGAAGGCTATGTCTACGTGAAGCAGCAGAGCACCAGTGAATGGACGCACGATCTCATGCTGACCGATTTCGTGGCCAAGAGTGGCGACGCTGCCAAGCGCATCTTGACGTTCTTGGCGGATCACCGTTCCACCGGTGCGCGGGCGAGCTGGTGCGCGGGTCCGCTGCTACCCTGGACCTTCGAGTTCCCGGAGCGAGTCTTCGACGTTACACTGACCGACTACTGGATGCTTCGCCTCGTGCACGCCGAGGCCGCGCTCGAACAGCGCGGTTACCCGAAAGCGCTCACAGCGGAGCTCGACCTCGAAGTCGAGGACTCGATACTGCCGGACAACAGCGGCCGCTATCTCGTACGGCTCGCGGAGGGGCGCGCGGCGGTGGAGCGCGCTGCGGGCTCTGGGCGTATCCGAGTCGACACGCGCGGTCTCGCCGCGCTGTACACGGGCTTCGCGACGCCGGCTGCGCTCGTGCGCGCTCGCCTCTTGAGCGCGAGCGGCGACGACCTAGGCCTTCTCGGCACGGCGTTCGGCTCCGGGGCACCCGGGCTCGTCGATCATTTCTAGTCGCAATCCGGCTGACATGCCGGGTTGACCAACGGCGCCATTGAAACTCAGCGGGCCTGCGGTAAAACCCGCCTTCCCATGAGCGAGCTGCCGAAGGCCTACGAGCCCGAACACGTCGAACCCCACTGGTACAAGTTCTGGATCGACCAGAACGTCTTCCGCGCCGAAGCTAGCGACGAGCGCCCCACGTACGTCATCTGTTTGCCGCTGCCGAACGTGACGGGCTCTCTGCACATGGGGCACGCCCTGATGGGGACGCTGCAGGACGCTCTGATCCGTCACAAGCGCATGCAAGGCCGGAACGCCATGTGGCAACCAGGGCTCGACCACGCCGGCATTTCGACCCAAACCGTGGTCGAGCGCCAGCTCCGCCGCGAGGGGCTCTCGCGGCACGATCTCGGTCGCGAGAAGTTCGTCGAACGCGTCTGGAAGTGGAAGGAAGAGAGCGGCGGCCGCATCATGGAGCAGATGCGAGCGCTCGGCTGTTCTGCGGACTGGGCGCGCACCAAGTTCACGATGGACCCCGACCTGAGCGCGGCCGTTCGCGAGAGCTTCGTCCGGCTTTACGAGGAAGGCCTCATCTATCGCGCCACGCGTCTCATCAACTGGTGCAGCGATTGCCGCACCGCGCTCAGCGACCTCGAGGTGGACAGCGAAGAGGCGCAGGGTGAACTGTACGAGTTCGCATACCCCGTCGCTGACGCAGACCCCGCTCTGGGCGTCACGGAGCTGGTCGTCGCGACCACGCGTCCCGAAACGATGCTCGGCGACACGGCGGTAGCCGTCCACCCCGAAGACCCGCGCTACCGCCACCTGCACGGTCGCATGCTCAAGCACCCCTTTCTCGACCGGCTGATCCCGGTGATCACCGACGAGATCTTGGTCGACCCCGAATTCGGGACGGGCGCCGTGAAGGTGACGCCCGCGCACGACTTCAACGACTTTGCTACCGGCAAGCGGCACAAACTCGAAGAAATCAACGTCCTGAATCTGGACGGCACCGTCAACGAAGCGGGCGGAACGTTCGCCGGCCTCACGGTGGCGGAGGCGCGCAAGGCCGTCAAAGCAGCGCTCGCCGAGGCCGGTCTCGAACGGGGTGCCAAACCGCACGGCTTGATGCTGCCGCGCTGCCAGCGCTGTCGCACCGTCGTCGAACCGATGATCAGCACGCAGTGGTTCACTCGCATGAAGCCGCTCGCCGAACCCGCGATGCAGGCCGTGCGCGATGGCCGAACCCAGATCATCCCCGAAGAGTGGACCAAGACCTACTTCCATTGGCTCGAGAACATCCAAGATTGGTGCATCTCGCGACAGCTCTGGTGGGGACATCAGATCCCGGCGTTCCACTGCGAGTGTGGTGAGGTGGTCGTCACGCGCTCGGACGAGCCTCCCAAGGCATGCCCCAAGTGCAGCGGCCGCCTCACGCGCGACCCAGACGTACTCGATACCTGGTTCTCCAGCGCGCTCTGGCCGTTCTCGACCTTGGGCTGGCCGAACGACACCCCCGATCTCAAGCGCTTCTATCCCTCGAGCGACATGGAGACAGGCTACGACATCCTGTTCTTCTGGGTCGCTCGCATGATGATGATGGGCCTGCACTTCCTCGGTGACGTGCCTTTCCGTCGAGTCCTGCTGCACGGCCTGGTCGTCGACGAGACTGGCGACAAGATGAGCAAGGTCAAGGGCAACACCATCGATCCGCTCGATCTGATCCACGGCGCGAAGTTCGACGACGTCGTGCAGAAGACGCTGCCCGGCGCCCCCGTCAAAGAAGCCCTCAACAAGTTCAAGAAGGCTTACCCTTCCGCCGCTCAGATGGGTCAGGGCTTTCCTGCCTATGGCACGGACGCGCTCAGGCTCACCTTGTGCAGCTACTCGCCGCAGGCCAAGCGTATCGCGCTCAGCCCGAAGCGTATCGAAGGCTACCGGAACTTCTGCAACAAACTCTACAACGCGGTGCGCTTTGCGTTGACCTATATCGGCGACGCAGAGCTCGCGAGCGAACCTCCGCGCGTCACGCTCAGGGTCAATCGCTGGGTGCTGTCGCGTCTCGGGCGCGCCGTCGAGGAGAGCACTCTCGGGATCGACAACTTCCGGCTCGACGAAGGCTCGGGCGCGCTCTACCACTTCGTGTGGGACGAGCTCTGCGATTGGTACCTCGAAGCCTGTAAGCCGATCTTCAACCAGGGTAGCGACGCGGAGCAGCGCGAAACCCGCCAGACCTTGGCCCACGCCATCGAAAGCGTGCTGCGCGCGCTCCACCCGTACGCACCCTTCGTGACCGAAGAGCTGTGGCAGCGCGTGCCGCGCCCCGCTTCCCGCCCCGCGTCGATCGCCGTGGCCCCGTATCCGACCGCGAACGATGGCCCGCTCGACGCAACAGCCGAGCGAGAGTTCGAGGTGGTGATGCGGGCGATCGGCGCCGCGCGAGCGACGCGCAGCGAACACGAAGTGCCGCAAGGTAAGCAGATTCCGCTCGCGCTCCGGGCCGAGCCCGAGCTCCACGCGCTGCTCGAATCGGAGCAACGGTTGATCCAGTTCCTGGTGAAGACCGAAGGGCTCCCCGTCGTCGAAGCGCCCGGGGGGCCCCGCCCGCGTGGCTCCGTGCTCAGCGTGGCCGGCGACGTCGGAGTGCTCGTCGGTCTGCTCGGGCTCGTCGACGCCGACCACGAAGCCACGCGCATCGAGCGCGAGATCAAGAAGGTCGACAAGGACGCTGCAGGCCTCGAGCAGCGCTTGAAGAACCCGAAGTTCGTCGAGAAGGCGCCACCAGAGGTCGTGGCCGAAGCGCAGGGTCAGCTCGATGCTCTGAAGCGCCAGCGCGTGCACCTCGAAGAAGCGCGCAGCTTGGTCGCCGAGCTCCGCGAATCTGCGACGTAGTCGCTGTTCTCGTTCTCGCTCGTTTCGCAAATAGCGCGCAACTCGGCGCGTCTCGGCCCGAATGGTTCGGCAGAGGCAAAGGTGGTACCCTTCGATGACCATGAGCGAGCGCAGAGCGAACGAGTTCGAGTACTTGCGGCCGCTCCGGCCCCTGCACTTTCCGGTGGAGGCCAAGGTGCCTGAGTCGCAGCGCCACTACGAAATCAGGTCTGCGGTGTATCAGCTGCTTTCCTTTTGGCTGCGCGACAGGGCGACGGTTGGCTCCGACCAGTTCATGTACTTCGACGCCAGCGACCCCAAGGCCTGTCTTGCGCCCGACGTTTTCGTGCAGCTCGGCACGCCCGGGCCAGAGATCACTTCGTGGAAAACCTGGGAGCGCGGCACACCCGACTTGGCGATCGAGATAGCAAGCCGCTCCGATGCGCCCGACGAGCCTTGGAACGAAAAACTCGCGCGCTACCATCGCGCGGGCGTGCGCGAGCTCGTGCGCTTCGATCAGAAGGCAGCGGCACCGCTCCGGGTGTGGGACTACGTTGACGGCGACCTGGCCGAACGTAAGCTCACCCCTGGCGAACCAGTAGCCTGCCCGGTCCTCAGCGCGTGGTGGGTACTCGTATCGGACGAGCGCTGGGGCCGCGTACCGCGACTGGCGCTCGATGCAGCAGGCACGCAGCTCGTCAAAACGGAGATCGAGGTCGAGGCAGAGGCTAAGCACGCGGCCCAAGCGCGCGTCGAGGAACTAGAAGCCGAGCTGCGTAGCCTGCGAGGTTGAGCCCGAGCTTGGCTCCGCACGCTAGTCGAGGCTGGGCGGGCGGGCTTCAGGGCTTCACGTCGGCAGGCAGCCCCGATGCGGACGTTTCTTGTCCCACGCGGCCATCACACGCGTGCCACAACATTTCGAGAATGGTGTTGCTCCCGTGTGCCTCAGTTTGTTTCGAGCGCACGACGCCGCCCCAGATCTAGTGGGATCCATGTTGTCGGACCCATCTCAAGTCACGAGTCGGTAGAGGTTCGTTAACGCGGTCACCTCCGTTAACCGACGCACGGACGCACCAGGGGCGTTTTTCTCGGGTCGAGGCCCGCGCGGTTGGCTGTATACTGCAACGCGGGGTCGAGACGCGGCGGGTTTGCAGATTGCTGGTCGCCCCTACCATTGCCTAGCAGCCCCGATACTTGCCCAGCGACAGAGTCTAGTAGGAGCACGAAATGAACAACCTAATGAGCTTCGTAGTGAACACCGGCACGCCCGAAGGCGATCAGTACGAGATCGCGCGCTACCAGCAATACTACCAAGCGTACGGTGTCGCGCTCGCGGCGCAGCCCCAACCCCAGGGTGGCTTCTTGTTGACGACGTATCAGTCCCAACCCGCCGGCAGCTCCCAAGAGGCCCACGCGCCACAACAGTACGGCAACGCCGCGCAGCCCGAGCCCGCTGCTCCGCAACAGTACGGGCTTGCCACGCAAGCCGGCTACGGAGCGCCCCAGCAATACGGCGCGCCCGCAGCCCAGGGCACGCCGCAACCCTTCGGTGTCGGCACGCAGGCAGGCTACGGCACGCCCCAGCACTACTCTGCCGCGCCGCAAGCGGCGCATGCTGGGCCGCAAGCTCCCGCAGCTGCTGCAGCTCCTGCCCCCGCGGCGTACGCCAGTCCGGCGCAGCCCACCGCGCCCGCGCCCGCCGGGTACGGTAATCCGCCGCAGCAGGCGCCGGCGTACGGAGCGCCGCAGCAGGCGCCGGCATACGGAGCGCCGCAGCAGGCGCCGGCATACGGAGCGCCACAGCAGGCGCCGGCCTACGGTGCGCCGCCGCCGCAGCAGCACTACGGAGCGCCGCCGCAGGCGCACCCCTACGGAAACGGGTTCGGTTCCGAGTCGGCGGCTGCTGCCGCGGCACCTGGCAGCCCCTGGGGCATGCCCGCCCCGGCCCCGAGCCGCGGCGGCGGACTCGGATCACGCCTCGGAAACTTCTCGCTCATGCAGAAGCTCAAGTTTGCCGGGTCGGCTGTCGTGGTCCTTGGGCTGGCCGGCTGGAGCTTCTTCCTGTTTCGCCAGGCGCAAAGCAACATCGTGCTGTTCGAGAACAGCTTGGACGTCCCGGGCGTGCTCAGTGTCGCGGGCAAGGCGTACGGGTCGATCGCACCGCGCCAAGCGCTGCGTCTCGAGCTCGACTCGGGCAGCCATGAAGTATCGTTCACCGGCAACGGCACGAAGCTCGACGGCGGTACCCTCAACGTGCCGAAAGGCAACGGCACGATCGGCTACCGCGCGGTCTACAATCTCGGCGGCAAGCCCGGCATCGCCGTAGTCACCAAATACTACGGCGGTAGCTTCGAAGACCGCGTCGTGCCGGTCGCAGAAGGCACGCGGGTGGTCGAGGTGCCCAACGCGCAGACCCTCGATCGCATCGACGACGGTTTCCCCGATTCGGTCACGGTACCCAAGCATCAGACCTTCGCGACGCTCGTGCGCGTCTGCCACGTCGACGAAGCCAAAGGCACCGTCGGTTGCCCCGGGTGGTGAGCCCCTTCGCGCGGCAGACTGTTCCGCAACCAGACTAACGGTTGACGCTGCAGCTCTACGGGCGAACCCTACCGACGTCGCCAACGGGCGCGACAGTAGGGAGCGGAATCAATGCGTGACACGGCGATGCAGGCATTCGAACGGCTCAACGGTCCCCATCAACCTGCGCTCCAGCCACTTCAGCATGCCCGCGCTTCGTGTCCTCCGTCCTAGTGCCGCGTCCGACCGCCCGTTGCTGAAAGAGCAAGTTCGCACTGCCTGAGCAACGACCTCGACGCCGGAGCTTTCGAATCGAACTCGAAATGCAGCATCTCTTCTCCGACGTATCCGTACACGTTGTCGCACTCCCAACAGATCGAAGCCTCGAGCAGCTTTTCGCCGCTGAGCCAGAACCGAAGCCCGTACGGCGGGTTGTGGCAACGGGCTTGTTCACCCGGCGGCAACGCGCGCCACAGGGCCGCGATGCGCTCGGCATCGACACCCGTGACGCGAACCTCTCCGAGAACGCCGCTAGCACGGATATACTCAGTGACGGACCCCACGCGAACAGAGCGATCCAAGGCGATTACGTCGACCGCATCGATTCGGCCGAGCGTTGACGGAGCGTAGTCGGGGATGAGCATGTCGCTCTATCCTACCAGGCTCACCGGCGAAATCTCGAACCAAGACCGAAGGGCCGCGAGCTGAGGACTGGGCTAGAGGCGCGCTCGTGGAGGTGTCACGTGCTTGGGGCTGGCTACGGTCATTCGCGACTCGAAGGCAGCTTCTTCTGCATGACCAGCGTGTCGCGCCCCTCACTGGTGATTCTGACGATGGGTTGCCAGCCCAGGCGAGCGTACAAACCGCCAGTTGCGACGCGAGGCGCGGGCCTCGGCGATCAGTTCGCGCAGGAAAGCAGAGCCGAGCCCGCGGTTCTGGAACGCCGGCAAGAGTGAGAGGCGTTCAAGGCTGATTTGACAGTCGTCGCGCGCTATGAACCAAAAACCAACCGGCTGGGATCCACAGTAGAACCGCTGGTGAGCCGACGGATCGGTCCAGCTCTTGTGCGAGGGGCGAACGCCGAAATCTTTCAAAGGTATTGCATGTGTCCTCGGCTTCCGCGGTCGCTCGAACCGTAACAGCTTTCAGTTCAGAAGGAGAGTCATCGTTGAGGACGGCGTTCCCGGAGTGGTAATAACGCGCATGCTCTCTGACGATCACCTCGAGCGCAACCGAAACACCTGGAACGCGCAAGCTCGGGCCTACGCGCCAGCAGGGGAGTCGGCCTGGGCCCTTACCGAACCTGCATGGGGCATCTTCCAGGTTCCCGAGAGCGCGCTCAAGATGTTGCCGGACGACATGCACTCGATGAGGGCGGTCGAACTTGGCTGCGGTACGGGCTACGTCTCCGCGTGGATGGCTCGCCGAGGCGCGCTGGTGACGGGCATTGACCTTTCGGAGCGGCAACTCGAGACGGCACATCGGCTCCAGCAGCTTCACGGCGTGCCTATCGACTTCGTACAGGGTAACTGCGAATCGCTTCCCTTCGAGGACGCTGCGTTCGACTTTGGCATCAGTGAGTACGGCGCGGCCATCTGGTGCCAGCCAGAGCGATGGCTGCGCGAGGCGATTCGGGTCATCAAGCCAGGTGGCTCGCTGCACTTCCTGGGTTGTTCCCCGTGGGTTCATGTTTGCAGCCCCGCGAGCGGTGAACTGCCGCTCGTCGAACGCATGGAGCACAGCTATTTCGATCAGCATAGAATCGACTGGGGAGACGAAGGCGTCGAGTTCAACTTGCCCGTTTCCGGTTGGTTTGCCCTGTTCCACGAGATTGGGTGGGAGGTGATCGACTATCTCGAACCGCGCCCCGCATCGGCATCTCAAGAACGACGGCATCACGTTACCTTGGCCTGGGGCCATCGCTACCCAGCCGAACAGGTATGGAAACTGCGTAAGCCGCAAACTCGGCGGTAAGTCGCGCCTCTTGATGCTCCAACTCGCAGGCTCATGATCTATCACATTTGGTCTTGAGTTTTTCGGTCAGGCGTGATCAATCCTGTTCATGATCACTCGAAACATTCGGGTGCTGCCATTGGCGGAGGAGTTTGCCGGTGCCGACCTGGGAGATCGGCGGCGCACGGGTCGACTGCAGAGGATTGCGGAGTTGATCGAGGTGAGCCCGGCAAGGAGCTTTCCTCGGGCGATGGGTACCACCGCAGCTCTTGAGGCGCTGTACCGTTTCCTTAACAATAGCGGGTTCGATGCCGCAGACATTTGGGCTCCCCACCGCGGAGAGACACTAAAGAGAGCGAAGGCAGCCAAAGCCGTAATCGCGATCCACGACTCGACGCATGTCGAGTACGGTGCCAGGCGGATAGATCTGGGGCCCACGACGGGGTCAAACCACTTCGGCTTCATCGCGCATGCAGCCGTTCTGCTCGATGAGAAGCAAGGATTACCCCTGGGAGTCGGCTACCTCGAGACACTCAAACGCACGGGGAAGAAGTGGCGCAAACGAAACCGCGAAGGGCAGCGAGGCCAGGTTCATTCGACGGACAAGACTCGCGAATCCCTACGTTGGATGCGTGGCGTCGATTCGATCGAAGGGCAGCGCAGCGGCGAATTTGAGGTTGTGCATGTCACCGATGCGGAGGGGGATTTCTTCGAACTGCTGGCTCAGCTCAGCAAGAACGAGACTCGTTTCGTGATACGAGCAGGGCAACTAGACCGATCAGTGCTCATCGGGAGCGAGCAGAAGAGCTTGCGGACGATTGCGGACAGCGTGACGCCAATGGCGCGGCGCGAAGTAGAGTTGAGTGAACGAAAGCACCCGCGGCGCACGAACATTGCGAAAGTTAAACGGCACCCAGCGAGACGGGCGCGCATCGCAAAGCTCGCAATCGGAACGACTCGGATCACGTTGAAGAAGACGCGGTATTCCGATGCCGAAGCAGCCCCGTTCGAGTTGAGCCTGGTTCGCGTTTGGGAGCCCAAGCCACCACGTGGTGAGCCAGCAGTCGAGTGGATCCTACTAACCAGCGAGCGCTGCGCAGCTAAGTCTGACCTCGCACGGGTCGTCGACATCTATCGGAGGCGATGGGTGATCGAGGAATACTTCAAGGCCTTGAAGTCGGGCTGTGCCCTTGAAAAGCGACAAATCGAATCCTACGCCGCGCTCACCAAAGTGCTCGCGCTCTTCGTTCCGATCGCCTACCGGCTTCTTCTGCTGCGCGGACTTGAACGTCTAGATTCAGAGGCCGAGGCGAATCGCGCATTCGACAGCATAGACATCAAGCTAATGGCGAACGCACCAGCAAATCGCGGCTCGAAACCACCCAAGAGTCTCGCAGATGCAATGCAGTGCATAGCTCGCATGGGCGGGCACATTAAGAACAACGGGCCACCAGGTTGGCAAACCCTTGCTTGGGGTTATGAGCAGCTCCTGTCCCTTCGGCTCGGATGGGAGCTGGCCTTTGCCGAAAGAAGCGATCAATCATGAGCCTGCGAGTTGGAGCATCAAGACCCGTACACTCGTGCCGGCGCGTAGCATTGCCAGAATGAGCCCAGGAACGAGAGCGAGACGAGCACCGTGCCGGCGAGCGTGATGGGCGCA
>Ga0315910_10002145_pt1 | contig 17614 bp, 11 predicted proteins | sample EdamamesoilMG_FD_204470 | JGI IMG/M metagenome (GOLD analysis project Ga0315910, IMG submission 204470) | Garden soil microbial communities collected in Santa Monica, California, United States - Edamame soil | ecosystem: Environmental > Terrestrial > Soil > Garden | place: USA: California... | reverse complement strand
CTCCCGCAGCCCTCGCGATTGAAATCGCCGAGGGCTGTTACGCTTCTGAGGACAGGCTCAAATCTTCATCGCCCTAAGAATCGTTGACCGCGCGTCCAACAGCCCCTTGTACCGCGCCAACCCTTCAGGCATGGTCGCCAGGGCGCGGCTGAAACAACCGGCTAATCGCAAATCACTTTGTATTTCAGGCAAGGCATGGTTCACAATCCGGATGCCAAAAAGAATCCCTCCAGATTCAGGCAACGCCACCAGTGCTTGTTCTTCCACCCGCAGCCAGATTTCATCCAATCGCACGTTCGCGACCAACCGAGGCAAATGGCGATCGGGATGCTGGTTGAATTCAGGCGACCGGCTGAGCCCCCAGTTCACTCGCTGCCATGCGATGCCTGGTTTTAGCGCCGCCAGGAACTTGTGGATGGACCCGCCAAGGTTTTCGTTCAACCCAGGCACTGGTGCGTGGATGAATTCAATCGGCCTCCCGATCTTATCAGTCAACCGCCAGTGCGATGGAAAGCACAGACAACCGCCGAGCAAGCGGATGTCACCGTTGCATTCAGTCTTTAGCAAAAGAAAATCTGATTCCCAAAACCGTCCCAGCGCGCGGCACAGTTTCACAGCATCGGATTCTTCCGATGCAAACCCACTCCACGCATTCGCCACCATTGCACACGCCCGCATCAACGGTTCGCCCATCGGAAGGAGATCGGAATATACCTCGGGAGCCGCCGTCAACCACCGATCCCGTTCGGCGATAATCGCAAAGTGCTCTTTCGTCGGTGCGAAATACGCCGCCGGCTCGCCCCGGGTGAATCGCATCTGGAGCTTGTAATCCTCGTCCGGGAACAAATCCGCCAGTGGCGTCGGTCTGAAGCAGGCCCTGTCCACGGTTATTTCGTTGGCTTAACCAAAGTGTCGCGCAATTCTCCAAGGCGCGCCTGGAGCCCCTTACCTGGGCATTGGGTCTTGGCGTAGTCTTGATGCCCTTGCACATCGGCTGCCGCTACGCGATAGCGTTTTGCCAGGTCGGCGACGACTTGTTTTAGTGCGTCCCATTGCGCGGCGGGAATCTGCTCTTCCTCGAAGTTTCCTTCCAACACCACGAGTACGTGTCCGGTTGGATCATACTCCGTATTCGTGTCGCCAACGCAATTTATGTCCCGCCCCTCGGCTACACCCCCATGGCAATCGATGTAGAAATGATAAGGCACGTCCGGCCACGCCGGCTTTGGTTTGCCATTCCCAAGCTTGCCCTCCTTTTGTGAAAATTCCTGCAACGCCTTCAATTTGTCCTTCAGGCCGCGATCCGGCTTCTGCAGCGTCGCTGTGTGGTGGATGGTGATCCGGGTGGGCTCATGTCGCTTCATGACTGCGACCGGTGGATTTGCCCCCCACTCTTCGCGCTTAAGAATTCTTGCTGGTGTATCGAGTGCCTGATTTGTGGCAACTTGCCCTTGCACGGAAAGCAGTCCAACCAATAGCACAAGCCCCGCAACGGTTGATTTCATGAACCCAGCATAACAAGGGTATGCCGACGACTGAATCAAAATCCCGCCCGGGCGCTATGATGGCCGGTTGGACATTCCGCTGGTGCTCTGTTAGCCTGCGCCCCGCTGAACATGAGCAATCCGAGCACTGACAAGCCTGCAACCGCACCGACGCCGTCTGATTTCATCCGTGACATCGTTACCAAACACGTGACGGAGGGGAAATACCAGCGCATCCACACCCGCTTCCCGCCCGAGCCAAACGGCTATCTGCATATCGGCCACGCCAAAAGCATCTGCCTCAACTTCGGCATCGCCCGCGAGTTCGGCGGTGTCTGTAACCTGCGCATGGATGACACCAACCCAGCCAAGGAAGAGGTCGAATATGTTGAATCCATCCAGACCGACGTCGAATGGCTTATCAGCGGCTGGGCCACGGACAAGTATGGTTTGAAGCCGAAAGGCAAACAGCCGGACACCAACCAGGTTGCCGGTAAATCCGATTTTTATCTTGCCGCGACCGTTGGCAAAACGCACGAGGACGCAGCGCTCGAACCGTTTTATGCCTCGGATTACTTTGCCCAGATCTACGAGTATGCGCTCCAACTCGTGAAGCAGGACAAAGCTTACGTCTGTCACCTCTCGCCCGAAGACACGGACAAATATCGCGGCGCGCCGGACCGGCCGGGCAAGGATTCACCCTACCGCACGCGCAGCATCGAAGAAAATCTCGACCTCTTCACTCGCATGAAGCAGGGCGAGTTCCCCGATGGCACCTGCACTTTACGCGCGAAGATTGACATGGCTTCGTCCAACGTCTGGTTGCGCGACCCCCTGCTCTACCGCATCCGCCACACGGCGCATCACCATACCGGCGACAAATGGTGCATCTACCCGATGTATGACTTCGCGCATTGCCTGAGCGATTACATCGAAGGCATCACGCACTCGATCTGCACTCTGGAATTCGAAGTGCACCGGCCGCTTTACGAGTGGATTCTTGCGAGCCTCGATTTGCCGCGCGCGCTGCCGCACCAATACGAATTCGCCAAACTCATCCCGAGCTACATGATCGTCTCCAAGCGCAAGCTGATCTCGCTGGTGAACGATGGCGTCGTCACGGGCTGGGACGATCCGCGCTTGCCCACCATCTCGGGCATCCGCCGGCGTGGCGTGACGGCGGAAGCTTTGCGCGCTTTCGCCTATAACATCGGCGTGACCAAATACGTCAGCGTCACCGACATCGCAGTGTACGAACATGCCGTGCGCGAAGACCTCAACCAGCGCGCGCTACGCCGGCTGGCGGTATTACGTCCGATCAAGGTGGTGATTACGAATTACCCCGAAGGCAAGGCCGAGGAACTCGATGCAGTCAATAATCCGGAAGATCCGAATGCGGGCGTACGCAAGATTCCTTTCACCCGGGAACTCTACATCGAACGTGACGATTTTCAGGAAGTGCCGCCTCCCAAATTCTTCCGGCTCAAGCCCGGGGGCGAGGTTCGCCTCAAATATGCTTACATCATCAAGTGTGACGAAGTGGTGAAGGACGCGAACGGGGATGTCACTGAACTCCGTTGCACCGCTGACCTGGACAGTAAGACTGGCGGGCCGACAGCAGGAAGAAAAGTGAAGGGCACGATCCATTGGGTGAGCGCCAGTCACGCAATCGATATCGAGTGCCGGCTCTATGATCGTCTGTTCACCGCACCCGAACCTGATGCCGATGGCGATTTCAAAAAGCACCTGAACTCGAATTCGCTCGAAGTCATCACGGCTAAATGCGAGCCCAGTCTCAGCGACGCCAAACCGGAACTGCGCTATCAATTCGAGCGGCTCGCCTACTTTGCCCTGGACAAGGACAGCACGCCGGGCAAGCCCGTGTTCAACCGCACCATCACGCTCAAGGACACGTGGGCCAAGGAAATGCAGAAGTGAGCTCCGCGCGTGAACTTTCCGTTCAACGTCTTCCTCGCCGCGTTTGCCAGCGCGTGGGCGACGACATTCTTCGGATTACCGCTCTGGCGGCGCTGGTGTGTGCGCGCCGGTCTGGTGGATGACCCCGGCCATCGCAAGATTCACGATTCACCTATTCCCCTCGCCGGTGGCTTTGCCGTGCTGACGGGCTTGCTCATTCCGCTGCTTGTCGCTGGCCTTGCCGTCGCATTCATCCCGAAAGTATCTGCCATGGTCGGTCCGCTCGCCTACGGCTTCGGCAAGCGCGCAACGCAGCTTGCCGCCATCGGTTTCGGCGCCATCGGCATGACGTTGCTCGGCTGGCTGGATGATCGCCATGAACTGAAAGCCACACCAAAATTTGTCGGGCAGCTCGCCATTGCTGGCCTGGTAGCTTGGTCGGGAGTGCGGATCACGTTGTTCGTTCCCAATGAGATCTTCAGCTACGCGGTGACGATTCTGTGGATTCTCACGTTGGTCAACGCGTTCAATTTCATGGACAACATGAACGGCCTTTGCGCGGGCCTGGGTGCGATCGGCGCGTGGTTATTTGCTGTGACGGCCGCGGCAGACGGCCAATATCTTGTGGCGCTCACCGCGTTGCTTACGGCTGGTTCGCTGCTTGGATTCCTGCCCTACAATTTTCCGAACGCGAAAGCGTTCCTGGGTGATGCGGGCAGCCATCTCATCGGTTACTTGCTGGCTGTCCTAGCAATTCTTCCACACTTCTATACACCTGACCGGCCCAATCGCCTCGCGGTCATCACGCCACTGCTCGTGCTGGCCGTGCCGCTCTGCGACCTCGCGTGGGTGGTGATGCTGCGCGCGCGCATGGGCAAGCCATTCTGGATCGGGGACACAAATCATTTGTCGCACCGCCTCGTCCGGGCTGGGTTGAGCAAGCCGCGTGCAGTGCTGGTGATCTGGCTGCTGGCGGCGGCCATCGGTTCAATGGCGTTCATCTGGTAGAGCCATGAGAGTTCTAGTCACCGGCGCAACGGGATTTGTCGGGCGGGAAATCATCAAGCAACTTCACACTACCGGTCACACCCCACGATTGTTCGTCCGCAATCCGGCGGCTCAGCAACTGCGCGATCTTGTCCCGCAATTCGCGACCGAACTTTACAGCGGCGATGTCCTGGACGCACGTTCACTCCACCCTGCGCTCAAGGGTTGCGATGCTGTCATTCACCTCGTAGGTATCATCAGTGAAGCTGGCCGACAAAGCTTTGAGCGCGTTCACGCCGAAGCCACGAGGAATGTCATCGCAGCCGCGCAACAAGCCGGACTCAAGCGATTCATCCACATGAGCGCTCTCGGCACTCGGGCCGACGCCCCATCCCGCTATCATCGAACCAAGTGGGCAGCCGAAGAGTCGGTGAGGCGTAGCGGGCTCGATTGGACCATCTTTCGTCCTTCGATCATTTACGGCCCCGGTGATGGCTTCGTGAACCTGTTTGCGCGCATCACCAAATTCTCGCCGATCGTGCCATTGATCGGCGGCGGGCAGGCAAAGTTTCAACCCATCCCGGTCAAAGACGTGGCTCGCAGCTTTGTTCGTGCGCTCAACGAACCCGAGTCAACCGGCCGGACATTTGATCTTTGCGGCGCGGAAACACTAAGTCTCTCAGAAATCGTAGATATCGTCTTGAAGGTCACGGGTCGCACAAGAATCAAGCTTCCCCTACCCTTCGCACTGGCAAGCGTTCAAGCTGCTTGCGCCGAATTTGTCTTCAGCAAGTTGTTCCACAAAGCGCCGCCGTTGAATCGCGACCAAGTCCTGATGCTCCGGGAAGATAATGTGGGAAACAGCGAGCCAGCGCGGCGGTTGTTCAGCCTGGAAGCTCGCGAATTTCAACAAGCGATCTCAGCCTATCTTCATTGAAGAATCGAACGCAACGGATTCGCGGTTCATTGCCGGGCCATCGGTCGCAAAACAATTTCGCCCACGTGGATCGGATTGTAAGAAGTTGCGCCTTCAGGAACAGTTACCGTGACAGAACCGTTTGCGACGGGGTTTGATTCCCATGGTTGCTTGCCCGGCTTGCTGGCAGTGACGCTGAGTGTGTAGTTGCCGGGCGGGACTGAATCTATCGTCAAGGTGCCGTCTGCGTTGAACGTCACTCCAAAGCGCTGTTGCTGCCGGGTGTGTGCCTGCCACTCCGGCGATTCGAAATACGCCTTTGCTTCCGCTGAAGTCGAAAAATTGAGTTTTGGATCGGGTCTTGCGGTGGCCAGATTTCCGCCAAAAAAAATTGTTTCACCATCCGCCGGTGGAATTTCAAGCCGCACCCGACCGTTGATGACGGCACCCGATTCCCCAAATGTCACCTGTGCTGTCTGCCCCGGCACTACTGTGACGGGAGTCGCGTGACTATGTGACCAGGAATTGTTGCCCTGCTTGATCAAGCGCACCACCGAGTGCTCACCCGCCGGAACTCGGTCAAAAACAAACCGGCCCTGCTCATCTGAAACCTTGCGATAGTCGTTCCAATCCAGTGAGACGCCAGCTTTGTTCAAAGTGACCGTAAACTCAGCACCTGCGGTCGGCGAGCCTCCGACTTTGATCGTGCCTTCGATACGCCCAAAATCGAGCAGGACCAACCGGCCACTTGCCCGCACCTGGTCCACCGGTGCAGTTGCAAAACCAGATTCCGCCACCGCTACCACCATACCGCCGGATTCCGGTGGTGAAGGCAGGGCAAAGTTTCCGCCCGCGTCCGTAGTGACGATTTTGCGATCGTTGTCGTAACTACTCAAGCGGCCCCGGCGGAGTTGCAAAGGCATGCCAGCTGATCCACCCAGCGTCACTGCCACGGTCGCGCCAGCAACGGGTGAGCCCTGTTGATTGACAAGAACTCCTCGCACGGCACCGCTCGGCTTAAGCCGCAAAGTGACCTGCACGATACCACCCTGGGCTTCCGGAAGTTTCTCGACTTTCGCGGCATAATCATCCGCCTCTGCTTTGACGCCGCTCACCTCTTCTTCGCTGACATCGATTGTGAATGTCCCGTTGAGATCCACATAATCCTTGAGGCCCGGCCAGTCGGCATAAAAACGTTCATTGTCATACCGCCGTCCGACTCCAGCCCGGAACTTTGTCACCGGCTTTTCCGTATCCGCATCCAATACCAAGCCTTGAACTTTACGGCCTTTGCGGAGTGTGACGATGTTTTCCTCATTAGGTTTGAGGGTCTGTTTCCGTTTGGCTTCAAAACCAGTTTTGAGGAAACAGAAATTTTTGGATTCGTTTGGTGACCCATCCCACTCGAACCGCCCTTCTGCATTGGAAGTCATCTCAAACTGATATTCATCTGAAACGCCGCCACTGGAACTTTCCAGCGCGATACGCACGCCTGCCACCGGCTCGCCAGCTTCATCGCGCACCAGGCCGCGGATCACGGCGCCACGTCCGAGTTTAAAGATGATCTCCTCCATGTCCATCTTGACGGTCACATTGCGGTTGGTCGGCTCGCGTCCCTTGGCCAGCACGCTGAACTGTGTCTCTCCCTCCTTCAGATTTCGGAAATTGAAACTACCGGTCGCATCGGTCTTGGTTTCCTTGGTACCTGAATAATTGACCCGCCCCGCCCAGACTTTAGCACTCTCAATCGGCGTGTCGCTTTCGTCCGTGACTTTGCCTCGCACGATCAAACCCGGCTTGAGCACGGTTTTCAGCGTTCCCTCGCGCAACGCGGCTTCGATGGTTTGATTATCGCCCACAGTAAAATTGGTTTCGACAAAATCGGGGTGACTGATCGCGAGACTGATTCGATCCAGCAACTCCACTGGCAAACCTCTGGCCTGCCAACGTCCGTCGGCGTCGGTCTTTTGCGTTTGCGAACGGAAACTGGCCTGTTCCCCGGTCCGGTTCATCTCATCACCGCCCGTCCAAAACCGGCCCAGCGAAATCTTCGCGTCGGAAATGGGGTTACCAGAGTCATCCACGACTATGCCGCCGATGGCAATTCCTTCTCGCAACTTCAAGACGTAGCTGGCCGGAATGAGATCCCCGCCGCTTGTACTCCAGACCATCTGTACGCTGCCATGCTCGTCGTGGGCCGCGCTCACTTCAAGTCGGTCAAGGTCGGCTTGTGGCGGGTAAGGCACACGCGCCGAGCCGGTGTCGTCGGTTTTCGCCATCCGTTCAAATCCTGTCGGAGTCTTGCCGCTCAATTGACGGATGCGGGCAAGGATCTGGGCATTGGCGACCGGCTGACCGTCCCGACTTTGCACCAGAAGCACCAGTTCACTCGCGGACACAAGGTCGGTAGGCTCAAGGTTCGGACTGTCATCCGGGCGCATGCCGGGAAGCAACGGATCCAAGGTTAGCCCGACCACGAACAAGCCCGGCAATTGCATCGTGCTAGCAATCTCCAGTTGGCGAACATTCTTTGCCGGTTGCGGATTCGCATAGCTGAACCGGTAAAGACGGAGTTTGCGGCCTTCCTGACGCCGGGGCAGCGGCCCATGCCAGATCACCTTGCTGAATTGGTAAGGCAGCAGCGAAGGTGCTTCATAGGGATTCCGCACCCAGTCGCGGACGTGATTATCAAACTTGATGGGCGTCTTTCCGGTTGTGCCATCAGTGTACCGCCAAAGCACTTCCGCAACCGTGCATTCGGCGTCGCCGGCGTAACGGGTCGCGCCCACCAGATGCAGCGACCCGACATTGCTGCCACGTTGGATCACCAGCGTCTCGCCGGTTTCCAGGACGTTGGTCTGAGCCAGCACGATCGCGACAGTCTCGCGATACTTGCGATTTTCGACCTTTGATGACTTGCACTGCAATTGAAGCATGCCTTCCAGCCAGAACTCGATCCCGCCAAAGCTTTGCGTCCCGCGCGGCATGGACAAAAAAGTATCATCCGTAAGCCACTGCCCATTCTCAGGAGCGGCCAGGAAGGGTTTCAATGAAATCGGCACGACCGGGGGTAGCTCACCAGTGAAGGTCGGCGTCGGTTCTGGGGAAACGGGTTCGTCGACCAAAGGAGTGGCTACGACCGAAGCTAGGTTGCTTTCAGAATGGGCCGCCGGTTCACTGGTCGTCTTGCCCTGGGTGCGCAGCCCGAACCACAACCCCAGGCCCGCCAGCAGGATTACCACGATGCCGGCAAACAGGACAGGCTTTGAAATGCGCTGTTCGGTCATCATACCAACCAAAGGACGAAGCGATCATTTGACCACCCTCCTTTCAACGCATCACGGAGAAATAAGACTGACGCCGCGGCGTCGCCTCAAACTTCGATGCCGTAAGCTTTGATCTTGTTGTAGAGTGTCTGGCGACCGATGCCTAGGCGTTTGGCGGCCTCCAATTTGTTGCCGCCGGTTTCCTTGAGCATGTTCACGATGGCATTGCGCTCCACGCCTTCGAGCAGCGTGAAGTTCGTGTCCATCGCCTCTTCCGTTGCCACCGCGCTTTTCACCGTGGTGATGGAGAGGTCCGCGGCATCCACCTGGTCGCCTTCTGAAAGCAACACGGCCCGCTGAATCTCATTTTGCAACTGACGCACGTTGCCGGGCCAGTCAAACGAAGTGAGCCGGTCGACCGCCGGGCCGGTAAAGCCCCGGATGGGCCGGTTAGCCTGGGCGGCAAAGCGCTTCAGGAAGGCGTTGGCCAGCGGCATGATATCGTCGCGGCGCTCCCGCAAAGGGGGCAGATGGACGGAGATGGCGCTGATACGGTAATACAAATCTTCGCGCATCTTGCCGTCCTTGATCGCATCGTCCGGCTTGCGGTTCGTCGCCGCCACGAGCCGGCAGTTGGTCTGGTAATCCGTCTTGCCACCAACCGGGCGGACTTTCTGATCCTGCAATACACGGAGCAGCTTGCTTTGCGTGTCGATGGGCATCTCGGAGATTTCATCGAGGAACAACGTGCCGCCTTCAGCCTGACGGAACAAGCCGTCTCGATCTGAGTGCGCGCCCGTGAATGCACCTTTGACGGAACCGAACAATTCGCTTTCGATCAGTTCTCGCGGCAATGCGGCACAATTGATCTTGATGATCTTGCCCTTGTTGCGGGAACTCATCGCGTGAATAAGATCGGCAATGACCTCTTTGCCTGAGCCGCTTTCGCCGGTGATGAGTATCGCCACATCGCTGGGCGCGACGCGTTCTACCGTCCGAACCGCGTCTTTCATGGCGACGGACTGGAAAACCGGCGACGTATTACCGCTCATGGTTTCCATCGCGCGGCGGAGGGCGCTGTTCTCCTGGTTCTGCTGTTTGCGTTCGAACGCGCAGCGGGCATCCGCCAGCAACTTTTCATTCTCAAATGGTTTGGAAAGGAAATTGTACGCCCCCAGCCGGCCCGCTTCGAGCGCGTTGGCCGTGGTGTTTTCGCCGGTGAGCATTATCACTTCCGTCTCGGGCCATCGCTTTTTGACTTGGGGCAGAAGCTCCAAGCCATTGGCATCGGTCAGATTTACATCGAGAACCACCACATCTGGTTGCGCCTCCTCGAACGCCCGACGCAAAGCCGCACCGCTGTCGGCTTCGCTTACTTGGAATTCCTCGGTCAGCACCTCGGTCAGCACCGTGCGCACGCTTTTGTCGTCGTCAACCAACAGGACTTTGCCCTTCATAATTATTTGTCGCGATTCATCAGACACGCCCGGCTAAAGGCGTCAAAAATCTTCCGGTGTTCCTCGTAGCGACCGGCCAGGCGCTCCGGATGAAACTGCACGCTCAACAGGAACGGCGACCGGTGGCGCGCCGCAGGCTTCAATTCCAGCGCCTCCACGACTCCATCGGCACTGCGGCCAACTACGCCAAGCACACCCGCGGGCCGGTCCACAGCTTGGTGATGCGTGCTGTTCACGCCCAGGGTACGTCTGCCGGTTATCTTGGCCAGCAACGAACCGGGTGTCAAATGCGCATCATGCACTTTCTCCGCCTTGCGATCCATCTGCCGATGGCGCAAAGCCGTGGGAATCTGTCGCGGGATGTCCACCACCAAGGTTCCGCCGAGCGCCACATTCAACACCTGATGGCCGCGGCAGATCGCCAGCAGTGGCTTGCGCTGCCGGAACACCTCGTCCACGACCAGCAGCTCTCGCAGATCCCGCGCCCCGCCATCGGGCGTGAGGCAAACGGTCTCGCGTAGTTTCGGCGGCAACCGAGGCGAATAAAAATCTGGATTGATGTCCTCGCCCCCGGTCAGCAGGACGCCATCACATCGCGCTACGCAATCAGCGATGACGCTCCTGGCGGTCGAAGGCGGCATGGCAAACGGCAGCGCGCCGGCATTCAACAGTGCTCGCGTGTAATTTTCCGACAGACTCAACGAACGATCGCCAAACTCGACGCCCTTTGATTGGACATCGGCAGAAATCAAGATCAACGGCGGTTTGGTCATGCCGGCCAAGAATAGCAAATCGATGTAGAATGAAAACCAAGAACCCGCATTGCAACGGCAACCACTACTTCTCTTTCAATTGAATCTCCCCGGTCCAGCCTGTGGGCGACGGCTGGTCGTCATGCTCAGCTATCCGTTCCAAGTAAAACCTCGCCGGGCCGTCTTCAGGCTTCAGTCTTAACACGGCCTCGAACCCCTCCCGCGCCGCTGCCAGATCACCGCGTTTGTAACTCACAAGCGCTGTTTGAAAGGTATCACGCCACGGCCTGGTTGATTCCGCTTCATCGAGCCAACCCACAAGTTCGTGAACTGCCACTGCGGCTTCAAAGCCCTTGAGTTTGAAGCGGCCCAGTTCACGCGTGACCAATTGATTGCCAACTCCGGCCAGTGTTGCTCCGCTCAAGAGATAGGTAGTGCCAAGATACTTGTTCAGTCCTTCCAAGCGGGACGCTAGATTTACGTTTTCACCCAGCGCGGTGTAATCGACCCGCTCTACGCTGCCAAAGTTGCCGACATTTGCGACACCAGTGTGGAGTCCGATTCGTGTGTGTAGTTTTAGACCGCGGATATCAAGTGGAACATTGTCGCGGAAATGCAACATCGCCTGACAGGCCCGTAACGCGTGGTCTGCTTGCAGATCCGGGGCGTTCCAAAAGGCGAAGACCGCATCGCCGATGTACTTCACAACAGTACCGTCGGTTTTGTGGATCCCGCGACTGACAGCGACCTCAAAATACTCGTTCATGACGTGCGCCAGCTCATCAGAATCCAACCCTTCTGACTGCTTGGTGAAATCCGCCACATCGCTGAAAAATAGCGTCACTTCTTGTTTTCGCGCACCCGGTTTGAGCAACTCCGGATTACCGCCGGCGGAAAACTTTTTGACCAGTTTGGGCGAGAGATATAATGCAAGCGTCTGCTCAGCCAACCGCTTTTGCACGTAAGCTTGCAAGGAGTTGTAAGTGACTGAAATCACCAAGGCAAAACCAATCTGCAACACTGCCACAAAGAACACGAACCATGAGAGGTTCTTCATCGCGAGATAGCAGATGCCCAAGAGCAATAACAGCACACCCACAGCCGCACCCAGAGCAGCGGCCGGCTGCAACCGCATGAAACCAAATCCAACCACCAGACCAATCATGACCAGCAACGTGGTTTCCCAGCGAGCCGGCCAGCGCCCCAACCAGTCGCCGCGGACCAGATTGGCATAAACGGTGGCCTGGATTTCCACCCCCGTGACGAACACTTTTCCTTGCCGCTCGATCTCCGGGCGTGATTTGAAGAATGCAAACGGATTGGGGTACTCGTCTTTTCGATCATTGGCGAATTTCGTGATGATTTTGGCGCCGACAAAAACCGCCTTGCCCCGGAAGAAATCGTTGCTCACCACGCTGGCATCCAACGCATCCGCGTAACTGACACTCGGCACGATGCCGGGCTCACCGTAGTAGTTGATCCACCGCACTGAACTGGCCACAGCTTCATTTTTCGTCGCTTGAGCATCCACGAATTCTGCCGTTGCCCAACTCAGACTCGGAAGTTCTTCATGGGGCGTGTGCCGGCGCACCTTGATATCTGGTTCCGGAATCATCTCAGCCGAGCCGACTGATGCCGCGTTCGTCAGAAGAATTTCGATGGGGGGAATGGTCTGGCTTTGACCATGGCCGATTGGAATACGATCGGCCGCCAGGACCACGCGCCCGCTATCCCGAAGGGCTTTCGCCAGGACTTCGTCCGCCTCAGCGCCGGCTATGCTGGGTTCGGTGAACACGATATCGAATGCAATGACCTTGGCGCCGGCCGAGGTCAGGCGATCGATCAATTGCGCGTGCAGTTTGCGATCCCATGGCGCGTTCAAAGGTTGATTGAGTTTGGTGTGAGAAACCTCATCCAGATAGACGATGACCGCCTCGTTCACCGGTCGGGCGCCCTGCAACACCAGCGACATGTCATAACTGGCATGAACCAACGGCCGACCCAAGGTGATGGATTCCAGCAACAAGTAACCCAGCCCCGCTGTCAGCAGAGACAACAAGACCGCCGCCACGAAAGCCGGAGTGAGTTTGCCGGGAAGTTTCACGCGCGGAGCTTGACGCGACGAAACTTAGAAATAGAACTTGAAGCTCGCGGTGAACATCCGTTCGCGCGGGAGTTCGCGATAGAGCGTCAGCGGATTGAGCCGATAATCCTCGTCTGTGATATTCACCAGCCCGAGCCGCGCCTCGGCGTGACGCAGCTTGAAGCGGTAGCCGACATACAGATTGAACTGCCAGAAATCATCATCGTCCAACTCCGGCGCATAACCGTCATTCTTCTGACCGGACCAGATCGCCTGCCCCTCGGCAAAGAAGCCGCACCGATGATAGTAGTTCGCGTGCAACAATACCTGGTGCAGCATGGCTTCCACATCTTGATTCAAAGTGCCCAGCACTGGATCGCCGCCACTGAAGCGCGTTTGCATGTCAGCGTCCGTGAGCCGATAACGCACGCCCACTGACCAATCCGAGCCGATGGTCTGATTCAGCGCCACCAACAGCGAGCGCTCCTCATAATCGAGTGTCTCCCGGGCTGACGCCGCTGAGTCCGCCACCGGCACAAATACATCGCTGTTGGTCATGATGCCGATCGTGCGGGCACCCTCGGAGGTCAAAAGTTCGCCCTGCACCGTGAGATACGTTCCAGTCTTGAAGCTTTGATCCCAGCCGAGACCGAACGTCTCGAACTCAGTGCCAGGCACGAGACCGGCGATGGATTCCGGAATCAAGCTGCGGAAAGCCTGATTGAAGCCAGCCACCTGAGTGGGCTCGAGGCGCACGCTATTGTCGAAGTAAACCCCGCCGAGCGACCTGCTGTATGCGCCCCGGAAATGCGTGTTATCGAGTGGTGACCAGATGAGTCCAGCCTTTGGCGAGAACTGGTCCTCCGTTTCCTCGCCATCGGTGATGGGCGGCGCATCCACATTTTTCGGGTAGCGCAAATGATCGTAGCTCACTCCGGCGGTCAGGAGCAGTTCGTCGAGCAATTGGAAGTTTTCATAAGCATAAACGCTGAAACGTTCGAGGTTCGGGTCCTCACTTTGCGAAATCACGCTGACCGGATCGGGGTCAAGCGGCGTCTGCCGATTGATATCCGAATCGGTGTCCGGGGTGCCGATCTGGTAGCGGGCACCGGCGATCAGGGTTTGCCGTTCAGTCTTCCAGATGTGCGCCAGTTCCGCGGAGTAGGCGACCAGTTCGCTTTCGTAATCGAGCTGGGTGAAAGGTGCGTTGCGCACCGACACATTGGTCACGCCGGGAACGAACGGCGAGACCGCAGTCCGTTGCCACAACAAGGACGGCGCAGTATCGGTCAGTTCAAAATCATCATCAAAGCGGCCAGCCAACAGGAGTGTGTCGTGGCCCGGCGACCATTTCCGATGATAGCCGGCGATGACATTGGGCAGTTGCTCCTCTTCGACCCGCATGGTCCGGCTGGGCGAAGGCACGCCCGGATAATTGGTCAGGCCTTGCTGGTTGTAGTACTGCGCCAAGTCACCCGATTCCGAATCGTAATAGGAGACCTGCAAGAACACGCTGTCCTTGTCGGTGATCTCGTGCTTGAGCCGCAAAGCCAGATTGAGTTGCTCCAGGTCGTTGTTCGCCCGGTCACCATTCTGCTGCCGATAAAAGACATCTAGGGAATAGCCTGTGCGCCCCATCACACCGTAGGCCGAGCCGCTTTGCAGCCAGTCACCGACACTTGCGTATTCCGTGAATGAAAAAATCCCATGATGATCGCCTTCGAACATCTGCGAATATTCCTGTTGCGAGATATTTTGGGACAGATTACCGCCCGCCACCGGCGCCAGCAGGTTCGCCACCATCAACTCGCTGAACCACGGCGTTTCGTAACGCAGATTGATCAACTTGGGATCGCGCAACGCGTCATAGCTGTTCGCCAGGAACAGGTGCGCCGAGTGATTCGCGTAATCAAGATTCACCGCCCGCGCAGCCTCCTGCACACTGTAATCGCGCATCCCGGCGTCGCGATAAATCGCCGCCAGATTCGCACTGCGCACGGCCTGGTCTTCGTCCAGCAACATGCGCGAGCGGAACACGCTGCGATTGTCGTTCAGCTCCTTTGACTTCTCCAAATCTGAGATCGCGTCGTTGATGCGGTTCTGCTGTTCGTTCAACAGCGCGGAGTAGAGCCACGGCGTGGGGTCATTGGGATCAAGTTTCTGGGCGAGGGCCAGCTCTTTCATCGTATGCTTTGTATCCCAACGTTGCGCGAACCCCTTGCCAAGATAACTGCGCAGCGTCGAACGGTTTGGCTCAACCGTTGCCGCAACCTGCAGATCTTCGAGACCCGGAACCGAATGACCGGTGCGGAACTTCACCAAACCGCGACCCAGCCAAGCATTGCCGAGTGCAGGGTCGATGGCGATGGCTTGCTCAAAACTGTCCAATGCAACTGAGTTCTGGCCTTGGGCTGCGGAGAGAAAACCGTTCAGAGCCAAGGCTTGGGCATTGCGGGGAGAACTGGCGAGGGCCTGCCCCAACGCGCTTTTCGCGGCCGCAATGCGACCAAAGCTGAATTCCAGTTCCGCCACGCGCGCATGCGCGAACCCAAATTGTGGCGACTTGGCCGCAGCCTCCTTAGCCGCATTCAGCGCGTCCTCAAGCTTGGATTGGGATTGGAAAGTGTACGAACGCGCCATCCATTCGCTGGTGCTGGTTGGCGAGATGGATGTTCCGGGGCGATTGCCTTTCACTACGCCGATCATTTCTCGCAACGCGCCGGCGGGGCCGGTCTTCAAGTTTTCCAGCTCCTTAGTCGCGGCATCCACCTGGCCAACTGCAAGTGACAAGGCTGCGTGGTAAGTCTTGTCAGCTTCTGAACTGGCCGTACGGCTACTGGGATAAGCTTCCAATGCCTTCAACAAGTCACCGGCGCGATAGGCAGCAAGCGAATCGGCTAGCGCCCGTTTCTCACTATCGCTCAAGCCGAGTTCGTCTGCGTCCACGATCGCTGGGTAGTAGAGCGCCCATTGGATGATGCTTGCGGCGTCTACGACGGCCGTCTTGCGCGGCGCCTTGCCGGGTTCGACGTTCGCCTGCTCACCCGACTTGAGTGTGACCGAGCCTTGAGCATTCGCGACATCCACTTCGCCGTCCAGCAAAGCCAATTCCAACGAGCCATCTTCGGCGACACGGATGTTGAATTCCGTTCCACGAATCGCTCCAGAGGCGACTGGTGTGCGGAACTGGATCTCGGACGGTTTTTCCCGGCTGAAGAAATAAGCCGCGCCGGATTTGAGATCGAGTTCCGCCTTGTTGCCCGCCTTGGCTGGCGGCTGGATCTCCATGGTCGTGAGTTCGTTCACACGCACCACGCTGAGGTCCGACCAGCGGATGGTGGCCCGGCTGCGCAAGCCCGTGCGCAAACGATCGCCTGTGTTCAGCGCCTGATTGGTCGTCACCGCCGTCCAGTTCGCCGTACCTTTGGCGGCTGCATCTACCTTGCCCTCACGACCCAAAACGATCGCTGGCGCGGTCTGAGATTCCGGCGCGGGTTGAGCAAATAGCCCCGTGGTGGCAAATAGTCCGACGAACCAACAAAGGTTGCGGGCACGGCCCAAAATCGTGCGACGCGGGCAAAGAATTAGACTCGGGTTCATTCGATGGATATGGACCGCTCCCGAGGGGGTAAATCGGTGCTGCGGTCACATGGGGTGTAATACGCCGCCGCCTTGATGGCAAGGCGAATTCGGGCTGGATTTCCCGGACATCAGGCGTTCATGTCGCTCCATTTCCGAGCCATACGGCCGAAGATGTAGAGAGCCACTGCGGAAATGACGCCAACGGCTGCGAATGGCAACCAGACGTAGTGCGGATGGTAAGTATCCCAAAGCAGGTTGGTGGCACCCACCGCGTCCAACCCAGACACCTCTTGAAGCTTGAGCATGGCCTGCGAACGCGTGATACCCAACGTCGCCTCCAAGGTATTCACGTCGCCATTCCAATCCTTGGCCCTGCCCCATGGGGTTTCGGTGGCGAGATACTTGAGCGCCAACATGGCTTTCTCGCCATAATTCTTGTAGAGATAGCCTGCCATCAAACCGCCGATGCCAGAGCCGATACCGGCCGGAATGTTCACATAACCCAGATACAGTCCCTTCTTGCCGGGCGGCGCGATGAGCGCCAGATACTCGCTCTTTTTCGGGCCAGTCAACATCTCTCCAAACGGGAACAGACAACGCCCAACAGGAGCAGGTAGATACTCTGGGTCCAGCCGGCGACGATCAATCCCGCGATACCCATCACCATGCCGATCGTCATGGCCGACAAGGTGCGCATGTGCCGCGCCAGCCAGGAAACCGCCACCACCGCACAGATGATCATCAGCGAGTTGGCGCTCAAGATCACCGCCTGCGGAATCATCCGTCCCCGCGGCTGTTCTTCGGTTAGCGCCAAGAAGGCCTTCTCGGGCAGCCAGCGAAGACTCTCGGCCAGTTTGCGACTGTCCACCCAATCAGTGATGAAGTTTGGGTGCAGATCCCAGAGCTGATACATCATTAACCAGAAGCCGGACATGATCAGAATCCAGGAGAAAAGTCTGGGCTCGAACACATTTGTGACTGTCCGCCATAGCACTTTTGGCAACGGCTCCGAGGTGGAGGCGCCTGAAGGTGTATCCTTGAAAGTGAACAACAGCAGAAGATTGAACGACGTGAACAACGCGGACATGACGAACAGATTTCGCCAGGCAGCCGGAGAGTTTGCTTCGGCGTTCAAGATGCCCGGCAGGAACACACTCAACCCCAGCAGCA
>Ga0315910_10002144_pt1 | contig 17616 bp, 15 predicted proteins | sample EdamamesoilMG_FD_204470 | JGI IMG/M metagenome (GOLD analysis project Ga0315910, IMG submission 204470) | Garden soil microbial communities collected in Santa Monica, California, United States - Edamame soil | ecosystem: Environmental > Terrestrial > Soil > Garden | place: USA: California... | reverse complement strand
CAGTGGTGACAGGCAGTGGTGACGTGTTGAACGCGTGATGCGTGATGCGTGATGCGTGACGCGGGATCGAGTGTAGTCGGCGAAATCAGCAACCCCACGCTACGCCACGTTTCGTCCTCATCCAGGCCGTTGAGCGAATGGCAAGCGGTGACGCAGGCTTTGCAACCGGAGCATTTGTCGAGGTCCACCTCGAAGGCGTATTGCTGGCCGGGCACCGGCGGCGTGGCCGGGAGCAATCGGCGGTAATGCGATTCGTGCGCGGGCGCCCGGTATTGCTCCCGCGTATCGTGCCAGAAGGAGAACCGGCCCACCGCGGACAGATCACGCTGCTCGGCGAGCAAGTCGTCAATCAACGTCCGTTCCGGTGGGTCAGCGATGGCCAGCATGAGAATGCCGCGTCGCGTCAGAAGTTGAACTCGATCTGCGCCCAGAATTTCTGGGCGTCGAAAGCGGCGGGCGCGTCCTTGCCGTCGTAGTAGGAATACTTCAGCAGGGCGTTCCAATGTTTTCCGAGTTTCTTGGTCGCGATCACGTCGAATTCCTGGCCGAGATCCGCCCCGCCGCTTTCGGCTTCGAACTTGTGATAGACCAACCGGAGGGGAATCTGCGCCGGCAGGGTCACTTGCACGAACCCGTAAAGGTCGGTCAAACCCACCGCTGGCGTGGCAAGAAACACATCCGCCCAACCATTGAACGCGTGCAGCGTAGCCAGCGGCGTCTTGAATCCGACGCCGTTATCGCCGCCCAACGACTCATAACCTGCGCCGAACGCGAACGGCTTCACATTACCGGACAGTTCGAGGTTGTAATACAGCGTGTCGTAACTCTGCGCGTTGTCCGCATAGTCGCTCTGCCACGCGATCTCGGCACGGTAGCCGAGCGAGAATTTGTCCGTCACCGGCGTGTTGCCGGCGAAGTAGCCGCCGTAGGTGGCGCAGGAATTTATGTGCGGCGTTGGACCGGCGCCGAGGTCCAGGTCAAGCAGGTAGCTGTAGCCCACAAACCGGCCATACTTGAAAGGCGCGTAGGAAACGTTGAGGAGATGGGAACTGGACTCAAAATCGAGATTGCCCGCGGGCAGTCCCGAAACGTCACCGAACACCCGATTCACATCCCAGAGATAACCGTAGTAAAAACTCAAATCCTTGATTGGCGAGTAGGTCGCGCTCGCCGCGTCAAAGGTCTGCATATTCTGCCGCCAGCCGACGTCACCGATGAAACGGTGGTTGTCGAGCGCGATGCGTTGGCGGCCGACTTTGGCTGAAAACTGATTCGTATAACTGTAACCCAGCCAAGCCTGATTCAGTTCCGTGGTCGGCGGATCAGCCACAATCGGCCTCGTGCCCTCACCGTTCGAGCCGGCCGCGTTGTAACTGTCATCGCCTCCCAGAGCCGTGATGTTCTCGCCTTCGATCATTCCCTGGAAGCCATAAAGCGGCGCGCTGGTGAATCCAAACCGCGTGCGAAGCGTCGGCGCGTGCGAATCGTCAGCGAAGTTGCTCTGGTCAACGTATTCGTAACGCAGGCGGGCGTTCAGGTTGAACTTCCCCTTGGCGATGGCGTCGGGAAGCTTGCCGTTGAAGAATTTATCCACTGCGCCAGGTTCCGCCGCAGGCGTGGGGGCGGGCGCGGCGGCAGTCGTTTTGGGCGGTGCCGGCGGCGCGGGCGGCTGGCTCGTACCAGGTTGCGTAAAGGGTTTCTCCTGGGCAAAGACGGACGCAGTGATCGCGAGAACGAGCGCACCGCCGGTCAAGAGTTTGGTTTTGTTCGTGGGTTTGATTTTCATGATTCTGATTTTCGATCTGATGAGTTTGGTTGAAACGGTACGTCCTACGCGACGACCGGGGATTTCTGCGCCGCGGCATCTTTCATGGTTGTAGCCAGCACAGTATAGACAGTCGTCCACGCCTCCTTTACCTCCGCAGTGAACGCTTCGCCCAGACCCTTTTCGAGCGTCCAGAGCAACGCCGTGCCCACCGTGTCGTAGTGTTGATCCTGCACCCCATAGCCGACGTGCCGCCGGCCCAAATCCTGGACCACCGGCACGAGCCGGCCCAAGTCATTGAGTCCGCGCACGGCGGCAGTGATCATTTGCATGAGTTTCTTTCCCTGCTCCTTGATGTCCGACTTGAACATCGGTTTCAGGCTCGGATCGAGTTCAAACAATTTTCCATAGAAAAGCGCGGCGGCCTGATCAGCGATCGGCACACACTTCTCCCAGGTTGTCTGCACGAGTTCCACTTGTCGCGGCGTCATGGTATTCCTTTCGTCTGATAAATGATTTGATCTGGGTCAATCCAACGGCAGGCGAATCACGACGCCGCCCATCACGTCATTGAGGGCAAAATCCGTACGCGGCGTATCGTCGTGATTGTTGTGGCACTTCACGCACGCGGGCGACACCGCCACGTCGGCATAAACGGCGGTGAAATACTTTTTCCCGCCCAACACTTCTTCGGCGTAGTAATTCGTCGCGCCCTTGCTGTCGGCGACGAATTGCAGACCGGTTTTTTCGGCATCGGTCTTGGGCGCGTTCTGCTTGTTCACCGGCCAGAGCGAGAGCAGCGCGTAAGTGAAGCCAGGATTTTTCGTCGCCACGGTTTCCGCGCCCATACGGAACATCTGCGCCGGCAAGGGCAGTGTCTTCTCGTCCTTCCAATGTTCGCTGGCCTTGATGACTTTCTCGTCGTTCTGCAAGCGGTTGACGACTTCCTTGGTGTAAACCGCGCGATCCGAAGACATCACGGTGAACAAGCCATCGGCCATTTGTTTCGGGGTGAAGCCGGCCGATTTGACTTCAGCCTTGCCGCAGCCGGTAACGATTACCGTCAGCGCCGACAGCGCGACAACGGCGGCAGACAAGGCCGCGAGTTTTGATGAGTTCCTTTTCATGGTTTGGATTCTGGTTTGGATTTGGTTCTCTGAATCTCCATCTGCCGCCGCAACGCCAAATCTATGCTCTCGATATGGCGGGCCGGTCGGCCAATGAAGTTGGTTTTCACAAGCGCAGCGTCTGCAAGTGCGTCCAGGCTGAACGCCAGCCCATGGCAATCCATGCACACGCCACGGATCATTTTTTCGTTGGGGCGGAGATTGGCGTTTTGATTGTGTTGCACCCGCACACGCGCGGTTTCGCCGGCGCCGTGGGTTTCGCGCGGCAGATGACAGGTGGCACAACTCACGCCGCTGTTCGCAGGCGCGGTGGCGTTCAATTCCGCCTGCCACAGTTTGAAATGCGATGAATTGACGTAGGCGAGACTGTGCGGGTCGTTGTGGCAGGAGAGACAGGCATCCACCGCCGCGTGCCGCGTATCAAACGCGTGATCACTGTGGCAACTGGTGCAATTCAGTTCGCGATGCGCGGCGTCCGGCTTCATCGGGAGGCGCGCTTGCGCCGGGGTCATCGGCGTGAGGCCGCGTGCCAGTCGCATCCCGTGCTTGCCGCCAAGAAAACTGTCCACTTCCTCCGCGTGGCAGCGCACGCAGACCGTGTGATCCAGTTTGTCCGACCAACGTTTCGTGGAACTGGCCTTGTCCTCCACCTCATGGCAATCGCGGCAATTCACCCCGGCCTTGGCGTGCGCCGTCGCGGCCCAATCATGCAGCACTTGCGGTTCAACCTCGGTGGAACTTGGCGCGTTGTGCTGCGCGCGGGTCAACGGCTCGCGCCGCTTCATCACGCCGGAATCAAGCAAGGTCGCCAGCAAAGCCCGCGCAGGCACGGCGAATGAATCCTTCAATTCGAGTTCTCCAGCGTGTTTGACCAGAAAGCCTTCGTAGAGTGCCGTATTGTCGTGGTAATTGTGGCAACCGGCCGTGGCACAGGAATCGAAAGCGAAATTCTTGTGGCTCGGGCGGTCCGTGAGCGTCTGCTGATGACAATGGAAGCAGTAATCGTCCGGCATCGTGACGCCCATGGCGCGCGTTTGCTCCGGCAGATGCTCGCGATGACAGATGACGCAATTGTCCGCCTTGATCAGTTCTAGCCGGTCGGCATTGCGCGGGTCGGTGAACTTGCTTTTGGGATGCGAATCATTGGCGGCTTTAAGTTCGGCGGCGTGGCAGTTGTAACAGGCGTCCTCCTTCACACCCATCCACGGTGTGTGGCAGACGTTGCAGTCCAGCTCAATCTGGTAATGGCCGTGGCTCGTCGGCCCGGGCAACACCACGCGCCGGTCCGGGCCAAACATCTGATATGTCATCAATCCAGTCATTCCAATTGTCAGTGTGCTCCAGAGCAGCCAGAGCCAATGCTTCTTCACAGCCATCAAAAGTAGTAGGCCATCAACACGTGAAACACGACGAGCACCGGGAGCGGCCAGACGAGCGCGATGTGCGCGCCCGTCCAGAACGCGCGCAGCCGTTTGGCGGCGACCGGTTGCAATCGCCGCTCCAGGGTGGTAACGGCACCCGCCAGCGCCCCCACGCCGGCGAGCGCCAGAAAGTTCGTCATGAGAATCAGATTGAAATTGTGGCCGAGCCGGAAGCCCGTGTGCGAAACGAGCGCCAACAACGTGATCGTTCCAAGCACTGCATGGACCGCACGCCAGTGCCCGAATTCACCCCAAGCGAAGCGCTTGATCCGTTTGCGCAGCGACATCAATAGACTGATGAGCGCAAGGCCAAGCAGGGTGAAACCAGTGGCCTGTTTCCAGAACGAATCGCGCCACAGCACGTCCAGGTTGCGCAGCCCGCCTTGCACGGAGTCGGCAAACGGAATTGGTTGCGCGAAGAGAATCGTCAGCGCGAGTGCGAATGCGATCAAACACGCGACGGCGAGTGTTTTAAGACCGGACTGCCGCACGAGCGAAACCGGCGCATCCACCAGCGCGGCGAGCAAGGGTTTGCATGAGCCGCAAACCGTTGAGGCTCCCGTGCGTGCAGCAAGTTGTTCCACTGTGTTACAGCCCTCGTTGCATGCCGTCGTCAACGCGCCGCGGTGCACACCGGTGCAGTTGCAAATCAACGCCGCCTCGGGCCAGAGACTCACATGTTGCGCCGCTTCGCCCTTCCAGATTTTTCCAGTCTGGAGGAAGCGCCGCCTCTGCCACGACCACACTCGCGCTTTGCGCTCGATCAATTCCTGCGCGCGGCTGGCTTCGCTCCATTCGCCCACTGCCGTCGCGCCGACGAGCCGGCCCTGCTGTAACATCAGTTCGCGATAACCATCCTTGCCGTGCCAGCGCACCGATTCGCCGTCCGCCTGAAAATCGCCCAGCGTTGAAACTTCGATGCCGGCGAGTTTGAGCCGCGTGGATTGATCGCTGCCCGTAAATTTCCGGCGCTTCCCAAGCAGATTGTCCGCGAGCAGATCGGCCATCTTGTAGCCGGGCGCGGCCAGACCATAGACCACACCGTTGTGGCTTGCACATTCGCCGATGGCAAAAATGTTCAGATCGGAAGTCTGCAAGGAATCGTTCACACGCACCCCGCCACGCGGCGCGATGTCCAGACCACATTGCGCAGCGAGTTCATCGCGGGGCCGGATGCCGGCGGCGATGACCACCAATCCTACCCGCAGGCATTCGCCGGTGTTGAATTGCAGCAGCCGGTCTTCCCCCAAGGCTTCGATGCGTTCGGTTTCGCGTTGGGTGCAAACCTTCAAGCCGAGCTTTTCCACGTGAGCACACAGCAACCCGCCACCTTCGGAGGCAAGCTGCCGGGCCAGCAGCGAACTGCCGCGCTCCACGATCCACGTCTTGAGGCCCAGATCGTGCAACGCCTTGGCGGCTTCGAGTCCCAGCAACCCCCCGCCCAGCACCGCCGCGCGACGGCTGGACGCCGCGTATTCGCGAATCCGTGCCAGATCGTCGAGCGTGCGATAAACGAAGACCCCGGGCAGATTGTGACCGGGAATTGGCGGCACAAACGCGCGCGAACCAGTCGCCAGGACGAGTTGATCGTATTTCACCTCGCGACCACTGGTCGAACGGACCATCTGCTGCTCACGATCAATCGCCTTCACTGGATCGCTCAAATGCAGTTCGATGCCGTTCTCGTCGTACCAGGAGCGGGGCGCGAGTTCGAGTTGTTCGGGCGCGCGACCCGTGAAGAACTGCGTGAGATGGACGCGGTCATAAGCGGGCCGTGGTTCCTCACCGAACACCACGATACGCAATCGGCCGCCGCCGGGCAGTTCCATCAGTCGCGCGCACAGCTTGTAACTCACCATCCCGTTGCCAATGATCACGAGTGTGGTCAACTCGCGCCGCGCCGCGCCCGGCAGCAGCCGGCGAAGTCCCGCATCGGGCTTCCGCGTCGTAACTTCGGGTTGTGCGGTGGCGGTCATGCTTTGCTAGGCGGCCTGAACAAGCCTGGTTCTGTGATGCGCCCGTTCTTCCAGGAAGGTGATCAAGTGTTCGCGGTGACGGTAATACTCCGCGTCCTCCAGCAGCGCGGCGCGGTTGCGCGGGCGCGGGAATTTTACTTCCAGAATATCGCCGACCTCAGCCGCCGGACCATTGGTCATCATTACTATGCGGTCGGAGAGAAAGATGGCTTCGTCAACGTCGTGCGTGACCATGAGCGCAGTCAGTTGGGTGCGCCCCCAGACTTCAAGCAACACCTGCTGGAGTTCGATGCGCGTGAGCGCGTCCAACATGCCGAACGGCTCGTCTAGCAACAGCATCTTGGGCTTGAGCGCAAAGGCGCGGGCGATGCCGACGCGCTGGCGCATACCTTGGGAAAGTTCCGTCGGACGTTTGTGCATCGCGTCGCCCAAGCCAACCACCGTGAGGTAATACTCCACGATTTCGCGGCGTTCCTCCTTGCTGGCGGTGAAGAACACCTGGTCCACTCCAAGCATGACATTCTCAAACGCTGTCAGCCACGGCAACAGACAGGGGGACTGAAAAACTATCCCGCGATCCGGCCCTGGGCCGACAAGTTCCTTGCCTGCGAGAATGATTCCGCCTCCACTGATGTCGTTCAGTCCGGCGAGCATGGAAAGCACGGTGGACTTGCCGCAACCCGAGTGTCCGATGAGCGTGACAAATTCGCCCTTTTTGATGCGCAGGTTGAAGTCCTTGACGATGACCGCCGGGCCTTTCGGCGTCGGATAAACCTTGGTGAGATTTGATAACTCGCAGTAATCGCTCATTCGACCTCCACGGTTTCTTGTTTGATTTCCCTCCGGCGTATCGGTGAAAGCCGGCCGCTGACAAGGCCACGCGGTATCGTGAGATCTTCCGGTTCGATGTCGGGCAACACCAACTTGCGAGTGACGGATGCTTTCGGACGCCCGCCCTGCCCCAGCAAATAGGTGATGATCTCCTTACGAATGACCTTGAAGCGCGGATCATGATTGAGCGCCCTGCGATCGCGGGGCCGTTCAATGTCCACTTGCACAGACGGGCCGAGGGTTGCGCCCGGTCCCGCACTTAACGGGATGATGCGGTCCGCCACCATGATGCCTTCATCCACGTCATTGGTAATGAGCACCACGGTCTTTTTGGAATCGGCCCAGATACGCGCTATTTCGTCCTGCAAAACGGCTCGAGTCAGGGCGTCGAGCGCCGAGAGCGGTTCGTCGAGCAGCAAGATCTTCGGATCCATTGCAAGCGCGCGGGCTACGCTGACGCGCTGTCGCATGCCGCCGGAAAGTTCGTTCGGTTTCTTCTCGCGGGCGGGCGTGAGATTGACCATGGCGATGTATTTCTCGATGTGCGCACGGCGCTTGTCCGCCGGCCAGTCGGAGAAAACCTCATCCACGGCGAGCGCGATGTTTTCAAACACGCTCAACCACGGAAGCAGCGAGTAGTTCTGAAAAACGATCGCGCGATCCGGACTGGGTTCGGTGACAGTTTCGCCGCGTAGCGTAACCGTACCTTCATCGGGCCGCTGCAAGCCGGCGATCAGCGACATCAAGGTGGTTTTGCCCGCGCCCGAATAGCCCACGATGGCTACGAACTCGCCTTCGTTGATGTGCAGATTAATGTCACGCAGGACTTCGGCGCGCTTCGGTCCGAAGCCGTAGCCCTTTGAGACGTTATTCAGTTCAAGAAAAGCCATAGTTCAACGGATGGCCGCGCCATCGAAGCTAACCGCCTTCTGCAAGACCATCATCGTGCGATCCAGGAAGAAACCGATGAAGCCGATGGTGAACACGGCCACCATGATTTGCGCGAGCGTCTGGCTGCTGCCGTTCTGGAACATGTCCCAGACGAACTTTCCGAGGCCGGGATTCTGCGCGAGCATCTCGGCGGCAATGAGCACCATCCAGCCCACACCCAATGACAGCCGCAGCCCGGTGAAGATCAGCGGCAGCGCGGACGGAATGACAATCTTGCGCACCTTCTTCCACCAGCCGAGCTTTAACACGCGCGCGACGTTCAGGTAATCGTTGTCAATCGAAGCCACACCGAGCGAAGTGTTAATTAACGCTGGCCAGAGCGAACACAGCGCCACGGTAAAGGCGGAGCTGATAAAGGATTTCTCGAACATTGGCTCGGTGGGATTGTAGAGCGCGCTGACCATAATCATCACGATGGGCAGCCAGGCAAGTGGGGAGACGGGTTTGAACACCTGGATGAACGGATTTATGGCAGTGTTGAACACCTTGCTCAATCCGCAGAGAATTCCCAGCGGCACCGCAATGAAAGCGGCGATGAGGAAACCGGTAAACACAGTCTTCAAGCTGGTGAAGATTTGGTCAATGTAAGTGGGTTTACCGGCGTATTTGCGCTCTTTCCATTCCCCGGTCGGGCTTTCCGCGCGAAAGGTTTTCTTCCGCTCAGCCTGGCGTTTGTAGAACTCCGATTCTTTCGCGCGCTCGGCCACATGATCGGCCCAGAGGTTTTTCGTTTCGACCCAGACCGCCACCGGCCCAGGCAGTGAACCGAAGCTGACCTTGACATTGGCCGCCGCCCAACTCCACGCGCCGAGAAAGACCAGCACGGCCAGAAACGGCACGCCGATGTTCAAGAGGATTTGCCGGAGCTGCTCGTTGGGATTGTCGCGTTTGGCGAGCCGCAGGAACGGCACAAACCAGTTCAGGCCAAAACTTTCACAGGTTTTAATCAAGGTGCTCATTACAAATGCCGGTCGCTTTCGCTTCAGTCCTTTAGGCCAATTGGGAATTTCTTCAGGTACTCGTTGGGCTTCGTTCCGTCGTACTCGATGCCGTCAATGAATTCCTTCGTCGGCGGCTTGAACCCTTTGGTCTTGGGCACTTCATCCTCTTTGAGTTTGCTTTCCTTGATGAGCGCCTGGGCCGCCTTGAGATATGTTTCGGGTTTATAGACTTCCTTGGCGGTGGCGAGATACCAGTCATCGGACTTCGCCTCGGTGATCTGCCCCCAGCGCCGCATCTGGGTGAGATACCAGATCGCGTCGCTGTAATAAGGATACGTGGCGTGATAGCGGAAGAAGACGTTGAAGTCGGGCATCGGGCGCACGTCGCCCTTGTGATATTCCCAGGTGCCGGTCATTGAGTTCGCGATCACCTTCACATCCGCCCCGACGTACTCCGGCTTGGAAAGAATCTCGCAGGCTTGCTTGCGGTTCTCCGGCGAAGCATCCAGCCATTTGCCAGCGCGGATCAACGCCTTCACCACAGCGACATGCGTGTTCGGATTCGTCTTGTCCCATTCAGCCGTGACGCCGAACACCTTCTCGGGATTGTTCTTCCAAATTTCGTAATCCGTGATGGGCGCGACGCCAATGCCTTTGATGACGGCTTGTTGATTCCAAGGTTCGCCAACGCAATAACCATGAATGGTCCCCTGCGCCAGCGTGGCGGGCATTTGGGGCGGCGGTGTGACCGAAATCAACACGTCAGCGTCTTTCGTCCCCGTGGTGTCCGTAGCCGTGTAGTAACCAGGCGAAATACCACCGGATGCGAGCCAGTAACGCAACTCGTAGTTGTGCGTGGAGACCGGGAACACCATCCCCATCTTCATCGGCGTTCCTTCGGCTTTCATTCTCTGCACAACCGGTTTGAGCAGGTCGGCTTTGAGCGGGCGTTCGATGGGATCCTTCTTCAGCGACGGATTCATTTCCTTCATCTGTTGCCAGATCGAATTCGCCAGCGTGATGCCATTGCCGTTGAGGTCCATGCTGAACGCGGTGATGACGTGCGCCTTGGTCCCAAATCCAATGGTCGCTGCGATCGGCTGGCCGGCGAGCATGTGCGCGCCGTCGAGTTCGCCGCTGATGACCCGGTCGAGCAGAATCTTCCAGTTGGACTGCGCTTCGACCGTGACGTAAAGCCCTTCGTCCTCGAAGTAATTCAACTCTTTGGCAATGATAATCGGGACGCAATCGGTCAGCTTGATGAAGCCGAATTTCAGGTCGGTCTTTTCAAGCTTTTGTGCCGCCGTCGCGGGATTGAAGCTCAGTAACACCGCCAGGCCAGCCAGCAGTCCCTGCCGCAGAGTTCGCGAAACCAGTTCAAGAGATCGCAAGGGAAGCTTCATTGGGTTTTTCCGTTTCATGATGCAACGAGTGAGTGTTGGGTTGATTGATTTGTTGATAAAGATCGGAACGAAACAACGACGCGAGGCGCGGCGCGGTCAGCGATTGCGGGAGCAAGCCCGCCGTGCGCAGCCGCCGGGCGAGCCCGCCAGCCTTTTCCAGCGTGGGCTCATTCACCTCCGCTCCGTAAAACAAGACAGCGGATGAACCATTCTGTGTGTCCGCCTTAGCCGCTGATTCGTCGCCGCGCAACGAAGCGGCGATGGCGCTGCGGGAAATCCCGAGGTAACGCGGCTGCGCGAGCAGATCCGCCACGGTGCTCGTATTCTCCGGAGCAGCGCAATAAGCGCACGCCTCCAGCAACGCAGCCGTGAGCGCGAGACACTCGTCTCGGCGCTGGTCAAGCAACTCCTGGCGAAGGAGCAGCACTTTCTCGGGGTGCAAAGGATCAAGCATGGCCGAACGCGCGACGCAGCAACCTGCGCCAGTTTCGACCGCAAGCGTGCCCCACGGTTCACCGGCACAGAAACCGTCGAGATGTCCCGCCTTGAGATTGGTCACCATCTGCGGCGGTGGAACGACGACGAGTTTCACCTCGCGCTCCGTTTTCATCTCTGCAGTCGCCAGCCAGTCACGCAACAGGAGATGATGGCACGAGTATGGGAAAACGATTCCGAAGGTGAGCGGATCGGGCGACCGCAACTGATCGCGCCAGGCGCGCAAGCTGGCGACGTCGCGAACGCCGGCCTCCCACAAACGCCGCGAGACAGTGATCGCGTTGCCTTGCGCGCTAAGAATCAATGGCGTGAAGCAGGCACACGGGTTTCCGCTCAGGCCGAGCGCCAGTTGTAGCACCATCGGTCCAAGCGCGTGCGCCCCGTGCAGTTCACCGAAAATGATCTTGTCGCGAACCGTGGCCCAGCCAAGTTCACGACTGAGCAAAACGTCCACCCCATGCCGCGCAAACAGTCCAAGCTCTTGTGCGACGACCAGTGGGGCGCAATCGGTCAGCGGAACGAAACCGAGTCGCAACCGCTGGCTGGCCGAAGGGGGCCGAACACCTGGCTGGCTTGTTTTGGTCACGGTTTGCATTCAGCAGCGTAGTAAGCCGTGCCGATGCCGGAGGGTCGGATTGGAGCAATTTCTGCTCTGCATCGTTTGCATCCCAACGTTGCGTTGGGCGCATGAATGAAGAATCCACTCGATAGCCGGCAGCTTTGCGCGTTTTACCATGTGGCCAACGCGGGCAGTTTCACCCAGGGCGGGCGCACGCTTGGACTGTCACAATCGGCCATCAGCCGGACAATTCAGGGTTTGGAACAGGATGTGGGCTGTCGGCTTTTAGACAGATTGGGAAAAAAAGTTGCCCTGACCCAGGCGGGCGAGCAGTTGCTGCAACACGCGAAGAAGATTCTTTTCGAGATGGAGGCGTCGCGCGAATCGCTGCGGCGGCTTGGGAAATGGGGACAAGGCCGGTTGCGGCTGGGCGCCAGCACGACAGCGTGCCAGCACATTCTCCCGCCCGTTCTGCGAGAGTTCAAAGAAAGCTTCCCGGAACACGCCATCAGCATCGAGCCTTCGGACACGCGCGGCATGGTGTCGTCGCTGTTGAGTCATCGCATTGATCTCGCTCTGTCGCTCGATCCCGGGCCGGAGCCGCAACTGGAGTTTCATGAACTGTTCAACGACGAGCTCTATTTCATTGTCGGCGCAATGCATCCGTGGGCGCGCACGGGACGGGTGGAGCGTGTGGAAGTGCCCAAGCAGAACTACATTCTTTACAGCAAGAGCAGCGTGACCTTCCGGCTGGTCGAGGATTACTTTCGCCGGGAAGAGATGGTGCTCAACACGGTGCTCGAAGTCGGCAGCATGGAGGCCACGAAGGAACTGGTGAAGCTGGGCCTGGGCGTAAGCGTGCTCGCACCCTGGATCGCGCGCAAGGAACTGGAGGAACGGTCACTGATCGCCCTGCCCTTGGGCCGACGGAAACTGCAGCGCCGCTGGGGCGTGCTGCATTGGCGCGGCAAGCGGCTGAATCTGGCGGAAGAGACGTTCATTGGGCTGTGCCGATCGGCGACACAGGGGATGTTTTCCGAACTGGTGGCGGCGTGAATCTGCGGCGTGGTGGTTTTGCCGATTGACTCGCTCGAACGGCTCCGCAAATTGTCTGTCGCATGGCGAAAATTCAAAGGGCTTTACTTTCCGTCTCCGACAAAACGGGTTTGGTGCCGTTTGCACAGGCGCTGGCAGCCACAGGTGTGGAGTTGATTTCCACCGGCGGCACGGCCAAGGCGCTGCGGGAAGCGGGTCTGACCGTCAAAGACATCAGCGAACACACGGGGTTTCCTGAAATGCTCGATGGTCGCGTCAAAACCCTGCATCCAAAAGTTCACGGCGGGTTGCTTTACATCCGGGGCAACGAAACTCACGAAGCGGCCGTTAAACAGCACAACATTGCGCCGATTGATCTGGTGGTGGTGAATCTATATCCGTTTGAGGCGACCGTCGCGAAACCGGGCGTCTCTCTGCACGACGCCATCGAGAACATTGACATAGGGGGGCCGTCCATGCTGCGGAGCGCGGCCAAGAATCACGACAGCGTGACGGTGGTGGTGGACCCGCTGGATTACGCGGAAGTGGCGAAGCAGATTTCCGAAACAGGAAATACCACACTGGAATTGCGCCGAATGCTGGCGGCGAAGGTCTATGCGCGGACAGCGGCGTATGATACGGCGATTGCGTCGCATTTGGAGAAAGTGTTCAACGACCGATCTTTAGTGGCGAATCTGCCACAAACCTTGGCGATCTCTGCGCCGCTGGTGCAGCCGTTGCGTTATGGTGAGAATCCGCACCAAACGGCAGCCCTGTACGGTAAGTTCCATGAGTTTTTCAAACAGCTCCATGGAAAGGAACTTTCGTACAACAATATCCTGGACCTCACGGCGGCCACGGCGCTGATTGGAGAATTTGGGGGTGAATCACCCACGCTTGCGATTCTCAAGCACACCAATCCTTGCGGCGTCGGCCAGGGGTCGAACTTGCGCGAGGCGTGGGACAAGGCATTTGCCACCGACCGGCAGGCACCATTTGGCGGCATCATTGCGGTGAATCAACGTCTGGATGGCGCGTGCGCCGAAGCCATTGCGGAAATCTTCAGCGAAGTGATTGTCGCACCGGAGTTTGCTCCGGAGGCGCTGGCGGTTTTGCAGAAGAAAAAAAACCTCCGCCTGCTGCAAACCATCAAACCGCTGGGAACGGCGGCGGCATGGGATGTGCGCAGCGTGGGCGCGGATTCCTTTCTGCTTCAGCAACGCGATCTCAAGGTCACCACCGCGGCCGATCTCAGAATCGTGACCAAGCGTCAACCCACGGAAGCGGAGTTGCGCGGCATGCTGTTTGGTTGGCGGGTGGTGAAGCATCTGAAATCAAACGCAATCGCCTATACCATGGCCGACCGTACCTTGGGAGTGGGCGCCGGGCAGATGAGTCGTGTGGATTCCAGCCGCATCGCCGTCTGGAAGGCGGGGGAGGCGAAGCTTTCATTGAACGGCAGCGTGGTCTGCAGCGATGCGTTCTTTCCGTTCTCCGACGGCTTGATCGCCGCCGCTGAAGCCGGCGCCTCTGCGGCAATTCAGCCAGGCGGCTCGGTTCGAGACGCGGAAGTGATCCAAGCAGCGGACGAGCGCGGATTGGCGATGGCATTCACGGGCATGCGGCATTTCCGCCATTGAGCGGATCGCCGAAGTTCACCGCAGCAACCAGCAAATCAGCGCCACTTCGCCAATGCCAATGGCGGTCAACAGCATCCAGACGAACCACTCGCGCCCCCGAAAGGTGCGCACGACGGGATCGGCCAGCCAGAACCGCAAGCGCACCGAACCCAGTTCGACAGAATCCCCATTCCGCAAGCAGGCTGTCTGTGTGGGTGCTTGATTGACAGTGAGAAGCGCATTGGATTGAACGATGAGGACGAAGCCTGCCGCCGGATCGAGGCGCACCTCGCAGTGGTGGTCCCATACTCCCTCTTCCTCAAGCCTGAAATCGTTCGCTCCATCACGTCCAATCCGTACAGGAAAACGGCGGGCAATCCAACGACTGCCCGCCTGTTTGCCGGAAAGAATCTGAAATTGAACCATCTAGAACGATCGTCTAGGGACATTGATGGAATCGCCCGGAAACACCTTCGGATCAGATTTGGGATCTTTAAGTGCCTTGTCGTAATCAATCCGTATGGTGGTGCCGTTTGCACGCTTTAGTTGCACGCGGCTCTTCCGGGCGAATTCCGTCAGGCCACCGGCGGCTGAAATCGCCTGAGTAACCGTGACTCCCGCAGCGTTGTGAGGTTTCGGCCCAGGCGCACGCACTTCGCCGGTTACGTAGAAAAGTTGTTCCTGGCCCGTCGTCACCGTAACCGTCAGTCGGACGTAGTACTTGGGCACGTACAGATCATGAATCTCTTTCTGGAGTTCGCCGGATGTCTTCCCGACCGCCTTAACGGCACCAATCAAAGGAAGAGTCATGTTGCCATCCTCCTTGATTCGTTCGGCGTGGGGCTGGAGCACCTCGGAAACGCCAGAGAATGTGACCACAACCATGTCGCCGACCTGGAAGCGCGAGACGCTACCGTATAGCTCCGGACTTGAGTTGTTTGATGGGGCTGCGGAACGCGCCGCAGACGAATCAAGGTTCGGCCCCGAGGTAAAACTAGGATCGGAAGCCGACGCACAACCGTTGCCGAGCAATCCGACAGCCACGAGCAGACAGAAAACCAACACAATTCGGTCTAAGATCAATTTCATGTTCCTCATCCTTGGTAACCCCGGGTATCGTAATCAATACTTTTGTTTGATCTCGACCTTGTCTTTGCCGCCTTGGTCCTTGCCGGCTTTGTCCTTGCTACCACCGGCAGGCACGGCGTCCATCTCCTCGTTCTTCGAGTAGTAGTCGTGATAGTAGCCGCTGTAGTAGTAGTAGCTCTCGTCCTGTGACATGTTGATGTTGTTAAGGACGATGCCAACGAGGTTGCCGCCGACTTTTTCAATGAGCTGTTTGGCGCGGATGTTCATCGGCTGCGGATAACGGCGGTATTGGATGACCTGCAAGGTGACATCCACTTCGCTGGCCAGGATGGAAGCATCGCTCACGCCCATGATTGGCGGTGAATCGAAGAACACGAAATCGTAGCGCTGCTTCAGATCGTTGATCAGTTCCTTCATCGGCCCCGAACTTAAAATTCCCATCGAACTGCTGGGCAGCTTACCGCTAGCCAGGAAATCAAGAGTGGGCACGTTGGTGGTCTGAATGACTTCTTCGAGCGTGTTCTGTTTGAGCAGATAATTGGTCAACCCGAGATTGTTGGTCACGCCCAACATTTTGTGCAGCGTCGGACGGCGCAAATCGGAGTCCACCACGACAACCCGCTGGCCGCTTTGCGCGAAAGTCGTCGCCAGATTCATGACGGTGGTGGATTTGCCTTCGCCCGCGCCAGCACTGACGACGGCCACACTATTGAGTTTGGCATCCTTACGGGAGAAAAGCAGGTTGGTGCGCAGAACGCGATACGCCTCAGCGTGCGGGCTTTCCGAGCCTTCCTCGAAAAGATACCCCACATTTTGAGGAATGACCCCCAAGACCGGCGACTGAAGGGTGCGCTCGACGTCATCAATGGTCTTGACGCTGGTGTCAAGATACTCAATGAAAAAGGCCAGACCGACGCCTACCACGAGACCGATGATGATGCCCAACGCAATGTTGAAGGCCTTCTTGGGGCGAACGGGTTTAAGCCCCGGCTGCGCCTTGTCCACGATCTCGACCATCGAAGTGCGGGGGATCGTCAGGTCAATGCGTTCCGCAGCCAGCTTGGTCCCCAAGAGGCGCTCGAACATTCGAAGTGATTCGAGTTCGCGTTTCTTGTTGTAGTAAGGCCGGCTGTCCTCGGACTTCTTGATATCCAGTTTCTTGGCGTTATCCACCAGCTCCTGCAGTTTATTCACCCCGGCCTTCTGGCTGGCCAGTTGGTTTTCCAAGGATTTCATGATCGCCCACACATTTGTGTCAACCCGTTCACGCAAGTCGGTCACCCGGGCTTGAACCTTGATGACATCGGGGTGTTCCGCGGAAAAATCTTTGGCATAAACCACCAACTGCTGTTCCGCCATGTTCAATTGGCTCAACAATTCGGTGAGAACCACGTCCTGCTTTGTGCGCGGCAATACCTCCTTTAACTCGCTTGGCTTCAATTCATTGAGTTTTGCGATTGAAACTTCCAACTGGGTCAATTGCGCTGAAGCTGCAATCAACTCAGCTTGATACCGCCTTAGCGTATCCGCTTCCAATGATGTGGCTGGCGCCGTACTCTCCGCATCAATATCGGAGATTTGATGTTTCTGTCGGAGGGTTTCAACTTCTTCCTGGGCGGCCGTGATTTTGATCAACTGCTCCTGGTATCGTTCTTCCAACACCTTGATGCCGCCTTGGGAAAGACGCGCGCGCTCCTGCATGCGATGCTCGCGGTAGGTTTCGGCAACAGCATTGGCAATCCTAGCCGCTTCATCGCGGTCTTCGCTGTAAACCTGGATTTCGATGAGACTGGTATTACGAACCGGCCGCAGGGTCATCCGTCCTTTGAGCATCGTAATTGCATCCGTGGTCTTCAGTTTCTCGCCGTTTTGGTATTTTTTGCCCCAAAGCGTGTTCAAGTCGAGCGCTTCAATCACTTTGCCAAGCACCACCTCCGACTGAATAATCTCAAACTGGGTCTGGATGTAGTACGGATCATAGCCAAGAGCCGAGCGGCCACCGATCACACCTTCAATATCGGTGACGTCCCGGTCAATGGTAATGCGCGCAGTGCTGGAAAACGACTCGGGAAGGATGAACGTGACAAGCGTAGCGGTGATGACCACGAGCAGAAATACAGCGAGGATGACCGTCTTGCGAATCCGGATGATTCGCCAATAATCGAGGAAGTGAAGTTTGGCTTCTTGCTGCGGTTGCGGGACTTTTAATGGATCCATAGGTCAAAAAAATAGGGGCCGGTCATACAGCCCAGGCCCCTTGGTGTAGCTTTGCAAGGAATTAGTAGCTGAATACAGCACCGAGAAAGACGCGATTGCGGTTATAACTGCGGTCAACCAAGCCAATCACCAAGTCTGATTCCACATGGTCGTAATTATAGCTCAAGGTTCCCGCTATATTGGGGGT
>Ga0315910_10002143_pt1 | contig 17624 bp, 14 predicted proteins | sample EdamamesoilMG_FD_204470 | JGI IMG/M metagenome (GOLD analysis project Ga0315910, IMG submission 204470) | Garden soil microbial communities collected in Santa Monica, California, United States - Edamame soil | ecosystem: Environmental > Terrestrial > Soil > Garden | place: USA: California... | reverse complement strand
CATCCTGCGGGCGCTGCCGCTGGCCGCGACGGTGATCATCTTGACGCGTGAGCTGGTGTTGCCGGCGCTGAAGCAGACCACGCAAGAGAGCGGCTGAATCGGGACAGGGGGCGGTTCGCGCGACTCGGCGCGACCGGCTTGTCCGAGACTTTCAGCTCCAGGGCTGTGGACATGCCGGGCACACGACGACCGCGCGCCCCGCGAAGGGCGCGCGTCGGTCGGTGCGCAGGCGCCGCGCTCAGCGATTGCCGCTGAGCGAGGCTTCCAGCAGTTCGGCCAGGCGGTCGAGCAGCTCGGGCGAGAGCTTGCCGTCGGCCTTGCGCGCGGCGGTGATCTGGTCGATGGTCTCCTGCACCGATTGGCGCTCGACCTTGGCCAGCTGGATGCGCCCGCGCGGCGAGGCCGGGATCGCGGCGCGGTACTCCTCGATGTCCGCGATCGATTCGCCGCGCTTGTCGAGCACGACGCGGATCGCCTCCTGCAGCTGGACGTCCTCGACGAAGTCGCCGGCCGGGAATTCCTTGCCGCGCAGGTCCTGCACGCGACGGCGCAGCTCGATGCGCACCAGTTGACGCACGTCGTCGGGCGAGAGCGGCGTCGCCAGCTGGCCCATCAGCTCGTCGAAACCCGGGTAGCGCGCGGGGTCGCGCATGTCGTTCTCGGCGAGCCGCATGAACAGCTCCTTGTTGGCCTCGAAGTGCTGGTCGACGTATTCGCGCGGCTTCTTGGTCTGCTGCAGCCGGTACATCTCCTCCAGGCGCCAGGTCTCCAGGTTGCGCGCGCTGACCACGACGTCGGGATCGACGCCGCCGAGGCTCTTGATGTTGCCTTCCTTGTCGAGCTCGCGGTGGATCGAGCGGCTCGAGGGCAGCAGGTAGCGCGCGATGGTCAGCTTGATGTGCGGCGCGAAGTCGAACTCGCCGTTGCCGTTCCAGTCCTTGGTCAGCGGCTCCCAGTTGTCGTGGCGGCCGTTCTGGTTCTCGTCGCGGTAGCGGTCGTCCTCCATGCCGGGCACCGAGAGCAGCTTCTGCACCGAGCCCTTGCCGAAGCTGCGCTGGCCGACGATCGTCGCGCGTTGGTGGTCCTGCAGCGCGCCGGCGACGATCTCCGAAGCCGAGGCGCTGAAGCGGTTGATCAAGACGGCCATCGGCATCTCGGCGGGAACCATCGGCTGGCCGCGGGTGCGGTGCGTCTCCGATGCCTCGATGCGGCTCTCGGTGCTGACCACCAGCTTGCCCTTGGACAGGAAGGGCGAGGCCACGGCGACCGCTTCCTCGAGCAGACCGCCCGGATTGGCGCGCAGGTCCAGGATCAGGGACTGCATGCCCTGCTCCTGCAGCGCGATCAGGGCCGCGCGCAGCTCCTGCGAGGCGACGCGCGAGAAATCCAGCAGCGAGATCAGGCCGACCTTGCCGGGCAGCATTTGCGACTGCACCGCCGGGATCTGGATCGCGGCGCGCGCGATCTCGACCACCATGTCCTCGGTCGGACGGTCGATCTTCGAGAGCTCCATGCCGCGGCGCCAGACGTAGAGCTTGACCTTGGTGCCCGGCCGGCCCTTGAGGCGCTTGATCACTTCCTCGGAGGGCTGGCCGACCGTCGGCCAGTCGTCGATGCGCACGATCTTGTCCTCGCTCATCAGCCCGGCCTTGTAGGCGGGGCCGGAGTAGATCGGGTGCGTGATCGTGAACAGGTTGTCCTCGCGGTCGGTCTGCACGTAGGCGCCGATGCCGCCGTAGCCGGCCTCGAGCTCCTGCTCGAACTTGGAGAAGACCGCCGGCGGCATGTACGCCGAATGCTCGTCCATGCTGTTCAGCATGCCGTTGAGCGCGGCCTCGAGCAGGTCCTCGGACTTGACCTTGTCGCCCTCGAGGTGGCCCTGCTGGACCACGCGCATCACCGTGGTGAAGATCTCCGCGGGATCGTCGCCGAGCGCGGGCGTCTCGAGCGGCTTGGCTTGCATCAGCTCCTCGAAGCGCTTGAGCTTCGCATTGCTGTACTCCTCGATGCGCGCGGCCTCGAGGTAGGCGTCCGCGAGCCGACCGCGCTCGCCGGGCACCGCGGCCATGCGCCGCAGCTCGTCGCGCAGCGAGCCGGTGATCTCCGCGCGCGTGCGCGCCAGCGCCAGCGCGCCCAGTTGGCGCAGCTCGGCGTCCTGCGAGCTCAGGAATCCCTGCATCAGGCGCCAGGCGTTGCGACGTTCCTCGCCGCCGCCGAGCGTGTGCAGTCCGACCGCGCCCTCCAGGCGCAGCTCGGGCGTGCGGCCGTCGTCCTCGGCCAGCTGACCCAGGCCCGCGGCCAGCGCGCTGCGCTGCTCGTCGACGAGCGTCTTGAACTGCGGATCGGCGCTCAGCTGCACCGCGGCGAGCGCCACGCTCGGCTCGGGGCTCTTGAGCAGCGGAGTCAGCAGCCCGGCGAGCTTGCCGACGTCGGGATCGAGGGCTTGCAGACGCAAGGCCACCGCGAACAGCTTGCCCGTGGCGCTCAGCGACTTCGCGTCATCGATCAGCGGATCGACCGCCGCGGCCAGGTCCTGGCCTTCGAGTTGCCGCGCGAGATCGCTGATCGCGCGCACCTGGCGCCAGAGCTCTTCCCCCGGCTGCGCGCCGACCTTGGCCACCTGTTCCTGGACCAGGCTTCGAAGATCGGGCCCCTGTCCCGCGCGCACGCCGAGTGCGCCGGGGACGAGAACGAGGGGCAGGCAGGCCAACAGGCCGAGCAAGGTGGGTCGCAGCATGGGCAACTTTTCCGGAGAGTGAGGGGCAGCGGGTCGGGGCCGCGATGGGGTGGCCGAGGGTGGGTGCGCCCGGCTCGTGGTGGCGATGTCGGCTCTAATGTAGGCTCGGCTTGGGTGCGCTGTTCACCGGTCTCGTAAAACCTGCCCCGCGCCCCTGCCCGATGGGGCAGGTTCGCGCCGCGTTCCGCCGCTCGCTCCGTACACCGTTTCGTCATCCATGACTCCCGAGAGTTCGCCCGCCGACCCCGCGGCCCGCGGGGTCGCCACACCCCTGAGCCATGTCGTCGCCGGCCCGCGCGGTCCGGAGTCGGCCATGGTCGACGTGTCCTCCAAGTCGGTGACGCGGCGCGAGGCGCTGGCGCAAGCCGTGGTGCGTTTCCCCGGGACGCTGCTCGAGGAACTGCTCGCCGGCGCCGGTCCCAAGGGCCCGGTGCTCGAGGTCGCGCGCACCGCGGCGATCTTTGCCGCCAAACGCACCTCGGAGCTGATTCCGCTGTGCCATCCGCTGCCGATCGACGCGGTCAGCGTGCAGTTCAACGACCTGGACAGCTCGCGGCTGGAAATCCTCTGCCGCGTGGTCTCCACCGGCCGCACGGGAGTCGAGATGGAGGCCCTGACCGGCGCGAGCGTCGCGGCGCTGACCCTCTACGACATGGCCAAGGCCCGCTCCCACGAGATCGAGATCGAGCGCGTGCGGCTGCTGGAGAAGCGCGGCGGCCGCTCCGGCGTCTGGATCCACGCGCCCGCCGCCGCGGACTGAGGCTCGCGAAGACGCCGGCGGCCCGCGGCGCTGCGCCCTTTAGGAAGTGAAGCTCGGCGCACGCAGAATGCCCGCTCCCGCGTTGCTATCCTTGGCCCGCCCTTTCCGGCCCGGCCCTCGATCCCATCCATGCAGCTTCGACTGATCCAACGTCTGGTCGCCCTGATGAAAAAGGGCGAGGTGACCGAACTCGAGCTCGAGGACAGCCAAGCGGGCCTGCGCGTGCGCCTGCGCCGCGGCCCGGAGGCTGCGGCGGCCGCCGTGCCCGTGGTGCACGTGACCCAGGCCGGCGGGGCGGCGATCGCCCCAGCGGCTCCCGCGGGTTCGGCCACGGCGCCCGGGCCCGCGGCGGCGGCGGTGGCCGCGCCGGTGGGCACGCCCTTCCCCAGCCCGATGGTCGGGACCTATTACCGCTCCTCCGCCCCGGATGCGGAGCCCTTCGTCCAGGTCGGCTCGACGATCGGCCCCGACACGACCTTGTGCATCATCGAAGCGATGAAGGTCATGAACGAGATCAAGGCCGAGACCTCCGGGCGCGTCGTCCAGATCCTGGTCCAGAACGGCGAGCCGGTGGAGTTCGGCCAGCCCTTGTTCCTGATCCAACCGGCTTGATGCGCCCCGCATGTTCAAGCGCATCCTGATCGCCAACCGGGGCGAGATCGCGCAACGGATCATCCGAACCTGTCGCGAGATGGGCATCGAGACCGTCGCGGTCTACTCGCAAGCCGACGCCGACGCGATCTACCTGCGTCAGGCCGACGAGACCATCTGCATCGGACCGGCGCCGGGCGCGCGCTCCTACTTGAACATCCCCTCGATCATCTCGGCGGCGGAGATCGCCGACGTCGAGGCGATCCACCCGGGCTACGGGTTCCTGTCCGAGAACTCACACTTCGCCGAGGTGTGCAACTCGTGCAACATCACGTTCATCGGCCCCTCGCCGGAGTCGATCGAGGCGGTCGGCAACAAGGCCAACGCGCGCGCGCTGGCCCGGCAAGCCGGCGTGCCGATCGTGCCCGGCTCCGACGGGCCGGTGGGGGACGAGGGCGTCGCGCTGCGCACGGCGAAGAAGCTGGGCTATCCGGTCATGATCAAGGCAGCCGCCGGCGGCGGCGGGCGCGGCATGCGCATCGCGCGCAACGACCCCAGCCTGGTCTCGGGCTTCCACGCCGCGCGCAACGAGGCCGAGGCGGCCTTCGGCGACGGCACGGTGTACCTCGAGAAGTTCGTCGAGAATCCGCGCCACGTCGAGTTCCAGATCCTCGGCGACCAGCACGGCGAGCTGATCCACCTGTTCGAGCGCGACTGCTCGGTCCAGCGCCGCCACCAGAAGCTGATCGAGGAATCGCCCTCGCCGCTGATGACGCCCGAGCTGCGCGCCCAGATGGGCGCCGCCGCGGTGCGCGTGGCCAAGGCCGCGGGCTACCACAACGCGGGCACGGTCGAGTTCCTGGTCGACAGGGAGCGCAACTTCTATTTCATCGAGGTCAACGCGCGCATCCAGGTCGAGCACTCGGTCACGGAGCTGGTCACCGGCATCGACCTGATCGAGCAGCAGATCCGCATCGCCGCGGGCGAGCCGATGAAGCTGCGCCAGGACTCGGTGCGCCAGCAGGGCCACGCGATCGAGGTGCGCATCAACGCCGAGGACCCCGAGCGCGATTTCCAGCCTTCGCCGGGCCGGATCACGATGCTGGTGCCCCCCGGCGGCCCCGGCGTGCGCCTGGACAGCCATGCCTACAGTGGCTACCGCATTCCGCCGAACTACGACTCGATGATCGGCAAGCTGATGGCCCACCGGCCCGACCGCGACCACGCGATCCGCTGCCTGGCGCGCGCCCTGGACGAATTCGTGATCGAAGGGCCCAAGACCACCATCCCGCTGCTGCGCAAGATCCTCGACCACCCCGACTTCAAGGCGGGCGAGCACGACACCGGCTTCGTCGCACGCTACTTTGGAGCCCCGGCGGCACGGCCCATGGAATCGCGATGAATTCGATGCGCAACCGATCGTGGCTCCTGGCGCTGCCCTTCGCCCTGGCGCTGACGGCGAGCGGCTGCATCTTCCCGAACACGCAGCGCTGGCCGCCGCCGATGGGCGGCAACTTCGTCAAGCTCCCGCCGGGCGACGCGGCGGTGCGCAACGAGGGCCCCGAGGCGGTCACCGTGCTGCGCCACGCCGATCCCGTGCGCGTGCGCCCGCCGGGTGCGCTCGCCGGACAGCCGCTGGCCTTCTACGACAAGCGCATGCGCCTGAACGCGGGCAGCTCGGTGATCGTTTCGCCCGGCGGCCGCGCCGAGGTGCTCTGGCCCTCGGGCGCATCGATCGTGCTCTTCGGCCAAGGCGTGGCCTGGGTGGGCTCGCCGGGACGCGGCGAACCGATGCTCGACTTCCACGAGCTCGACCGCGCGCGCCTGGACCTGCGCGAGGGCGATCGCGTGCGCCTGATGGGCGGCGCGGAGCTGACCGGCACCTCGGGGCCCTACGTGATCGAACGCCAGAAGGACCGCAAGCTCGACGTGATCAACCAATCCAAGGGCGAGATGCAGGTCGCCTTCCGCGAGGAGCTGTTCACGCTGGCGCCGGGGCAAAAGGTGGTGCTGCCGCTGCTCTCGGTGGGAGGCGCGCCGATTCCGCCCGACCCGGCCGCCACCAGCGCCGCGGGCCCGGGCTTCAGCGTGCGCATGACCGGCGCGGTCGAGCCGCGGGCGAGCGACACGGCGATGGAATTCAGCGCCAACGGCGAGGGCATGCTCGAGGGCCTGGGCCAGCGCATCCAGCTGGGGCCCGGCGACTCCGGTCGCCTGTCGAGCTTCCAGCGCGCCGGGGCGGCGGTCGCGAACGCGCCCCAGGGTTCGAAGCCGTGAGCGCGCGCCGCGTCCTGATCACCGGCGGCGCCGGCTTCCTGGGCAGCCACCTGTGCGAGCGCTTCCTGCACGAGCGCTACGAGGTGATCTGCGTCGACAACCTGCTGACCGGCGACTTGCGCAACATCGAGCAGTTGATGGGCCGCGCGGACTTCCACTTCCTGCACCAGGACGTGACCGAGTTCCTGCACGTGCCCGGCTCCCTGGACGCGGTGCTGCACTTCGCCTCGCCGGCCTCGCCGCGCGACTACCTCGAGTACCCGATCCAGACACTCAAGGTCGGTTCGCTGGGCACGCACAAGGCACTGGGGCTGGCGCGCGCGAAGGGCGCGCGCTTCCTGCTGGCCTCGACCTCGGAATGCTACGGCGACCCGCTGGTGCATCCGCAGCGCGAGGACTACTGGGGCAACGTCAATCCCGTGGGGCCGCGCGGCGTCTACGACGAGGCCAAGCGCTTCGCCGAGGCGATGACCATGGCCTACCACCGCTTCCACGGCGTCGAGACGCGCATCGTGCGCATCTTCAACACCTATGGGCCGCGCATGCGGCTCAACGACGGACGCGCGCTGCCCGCCTTCATGTCGCAGGCGCTGCGCGGGGAGAACGTCACGGTCTACGGCGATGGCACGCAGACGCGTTCGTTCTGCTTCGTCGACGATCTGGTCGAAGGCATATGGCGCCTGCTCAACTCCAAGGAGAGCCTGCCGGTCAACATCGGCAATCCGACCGAGATGACCATCCTGGAGTTCGCCAAGGCGGTGATCTCGCTGTGCGGCTCGCGCTCGAAGATCATCTTCGAGCCGCTGCCGGTCGACGATCCCAAGGTGCGCCAGCCCGACATCACCAAGGCGAGAACTTTGCTCGGCTGGGAGCCGAAGATCGAATTGTCGGTCGGCCTGGAGCGCACGCTGGCCTACTTCCGGCGGCGGCTGGACCTGGTCGGGGGCAAGCCCTAGGCATGTGCGGCATCGTCGCAGGCATCTCGCGCTCGGCGAGCGTGCTCGGCCACCTGATCGAAGGCCTGCGCGTCCTGGAGTACCGCGGCTACGACTCGTGCGGCGTCGCCGTGGCCGAGGGCGGCGAGGTCAGCGTGCGGCGCAAGGTCGGCCGCTTGTCGGAGCTCGAGCGCGTGCTCGCCGACGGCGCATTGAAGCAGGCGCGCGCCGGCATCGGCCACACGCGCTGGGCCACGCACGGCAAACCTTCCGACGACAACGCGCACCCGCACACCGACGGCAGCGGGCGCATGGCGCTGGTGCACAACGGCATCGTCGAGAACTACCTCGAGCTGCGCCGCGAACTGCTGGCCGAGGGGCGCGTGTTCCACAGCGAGACCGACACCGAGGTGCTGACCCTGATGGTCGGCTCGGGCCTCGACCGCGGACTGTCGCTGGGCGACGCGGTGCGCGCCGCCCTGGCGCGCGTGCGCGGCTACTACGCGATCGCGGTGCTTTCGACGGGCGAGCTACCGCAGCTGGTCGGCGCGCGCAAGGGACCGCCGCTGGTCGCGGCGAAGACCGCCGATGGCGCCTGGCTCGCCTCCGACGTCCTGGCGCTCTTGCCGCACACGCGCGACGTGATCTACATCGAGGACAACGAGGTCGTCGAGCTGGGCCCCGGCTCGCTGCGCATCACCGACCTGCAAGGCAAGCCGATCGAGCGCGGCACGCGGCGCGTCGACTGGGATGCGGAGGCGGCCAGCAAGGCCGGCTTCCCGCACCACATGCTCAAGGAGATCTTCGAGCAGCCCGACGTGCTGGCGCGCACGGCCTTCGATCGCATCGCCCAGGTGCACGGCGACGTCGACTTCGAGGGCGGCGCCTGGAGCGACGAGCGCCTGCGCGCGCTGGCGCGCATCCAGGTGGTCGCCTGCGGCACCGCGCTGCACGCGGGCATGATCGCGCGCTACCTGATCGAGGGACTGGCGCGCGTGCCGGTGGACTTCGACTTCGCCTCCGAGTTCCGCTACCGCGAACCCTGCCTGGTGCCTGGCACGATGGCCTTGGCGATCACGCAGTCGGGCGAGACCGCGGACACGCTGGCCGCGCTGCGGCTGGCGCGCGAGCTCGGCGCCTGGCCGACCTCGATCTGCAACGTGATCGGCAGCAGCGTGGTGCGCGAGAGCCGGGCCACGATCCTGACCCACGCCGGGCCGGAGATCGGCGTGGCCAGCACCAAGGCGTTCACCGCGCAGGTGGTCGCCGCTTTCCTGCTCGCGGTGCGCCTGGCGCGCGCGCGCGGGACGATCGACGAGGCGCGCGGCATCGAGCTGCTCGACGAGCTGCGCCGGCTGCGGCCGCGCCTGGAAGGACTGCTCAGCGAAACGACCGTCGACGCCGTGCGCGCCATCGCGCAGCGCCACCAGAACGCCAAGGGCTTCTTCTTCCTGGGCCGCGGGATCAACTTCCCGGTGGCGCTCGAGGGCGCGCTCAAGCTCAAGGAGATCAGCTACGTGCACGCCGAAGGTTACGCAGCCGGCGAAATGAAGCACGGGCCGATCGCGCTGATCGAACCGGGCATGCCGGTGGTCGTGATCGCCTCGCCGGGCCGGGTCAGCGACAAGGTGCGCTCGAACATCGAGCAGGTGAAAGCGCGCGGCGGGCACGTGATCGTGATCGGCGCCGACGCGGACGCGCGCTCGCTGGGCGACGAGTCGATCGCGGTGCCGGAAGTCAGCGAGTGGCTCTCGCCGGTGCTCAACGTGATCCCGCTGCAATTGTTCTCCTACCACCACGCCCTGCTGCGCGGCTGCGACATCGACAAGCCGCGCAACCTGGCCAAGAGCGTGACCGTCGAGTGAGCGCGAGCCAGCATGTCTAGGATCCTGCTCACCGGAGGCGCCGGCTTCATCGGCAGCCACGTCGGCCAAGCGCTGCTCGCGCGCGGCGACGAGCTGTGCGTGCTCGACAATTTCAACGACTTCTACGCTCCCAGCCTCAAGCGCGAGAACCTGCGCCACCTGGACGGAGCGCGCATCGTCAGCGGCGACATCCGCGACCAGGAATTGGTGGCGGGCCTGTTCGCGAGCGGCAACTTCGACGCCGTGATCCACCTCGCGGCGATGGCCGGCGTGCGGCCGTCCCTGGAGGATCCGCTGCTCTACCAGGACGTCAACGTGCGCGGCACGCTGATCCTGCTCGAAGAACTCAAGCGCTCGCCCAAGACGCGCTTCGTGTTCGCTTCCAGCTCCAGCGTCTACGGCAGCAACGAGCGCGTCCCGTTCCGCGAGGACGAGGACATCCACCATCCGGTGTCGCCCTACGCCGCGACCAAGCGCGCGGGCGAGTTGCTGGCCTACACGCACCACCATCTATACGGGATTCCCACCAGCTGCCTGCGCTTCTTCACGGTCTACGGGCCGCGCCAACGCCCGGAGATGGCGATCGCGAAGTTCACCCAGGCGGTGGCGGCGGGCAAGCCGCTGCCGTTCTTCGGCGACGGCTCCACGCGCCGCGACTACACCTACGTCGACGACATCGTCGACGGCGTGCTGCGCGCCCTCGACCGCTGCGCCGGCTACGAGATCTACAACCTGGGCGAGTCGGCGACGACCACGCTCACGGAGCTGGTCGAGCTGATCGGCAAGGCGCTGGGCAAGGCGCCGATCCTCGATCGCCAGCCGATGCAGCCCGGCGACGTGCTGGTCACCTGCGCCGACATCTCCAAGGCGCGCGAGCGCCTGGGTTATGCGCCGCACACCAGCGTCGCCGAAGGGTTGCGTCGCTACGTCGAGTGGCTGCGTTCCCGCTGAGCAGCGCCGCGGATTGCCCGCCCCGCGCTGCGTGGGATACACTGCCCTGATCCACCAGCCTCGCCGCGCACGCTAGACACCCTACCCCAGAGCAAGCGATCCCATGAAAGGCGTGATTCTCGCCGGAGGTCTCGGCAGCCGGCTGTACCCGCTGACGAAGATCACGAACAAGCACCTGCTGCCGGTCTTCGACCGGCCGATGATCTACTACCCGATCCAGGCCATGGTCAACGCCGGGATCACGGACATCATGATCGTCACCGGCGGGCGCAAGTCGGGCGATTTCCTCTCGCTGCTGGGCAACGGCTCGGACTTCGGGCTCAAGCACCTCAACTACACCTACCAGCAGGGCGAGGGCGGCATCGCCGAAGCGCTGGGACTGGCCGAGCACTGGGCCAGCGGCGACAGCATCTGCGTGATCCTCGGCGACAACATCATCCAGTACAACGTCGCCAAGGCGGTGAGCGACTTCCGCAAGCAGGGCCGCGGCGCGAAGATCATCCTCAAGGAAGTGCACGATCCCGAGCGCTTCGGCGTCGCCGAGATCTCCGCCGGCAAGGTCACCGGCATCGTCGAGAAGCCCAAGCAGCCCAGGTCCAACCTGGCGGTGATCGGCATCTACCTCTACGACCCGCGCGTGTTCGAGATCATCAAGACGCTCAAGCCCTCCGAGCGCGGCGAACTGGAGATCACCGACGTCAACAACTGGTTCATCAAGGACGGCTCGATGAGCTTCGAGGTCCTCCCCGGCTGGTGGACCGACGCGGGCACCTTCGAATCGCTGCACCGCGCCAGCACCCTGGTGAAGGACGGCGGCGCGAACCTGATGGAAATGCCGCGCGAGGCCTGAGCGCGTGACCCCACCGACGTGAGCAGCCAAGCCCGACGGATCCTGGTCACCGGCGCCGCCGGCATGCTGGGCCGACAGCTGTTCGCCGCCGCGCCGGCGGGCGCCACGCCGATCGGCACCGACCTGGCGCAAGCCGCCGGGCTGGCGGCGCCCGGCGTCGACCTGGCCGACGAGGATCGCGTCGCGCGCCTGTGGTCCGAGTTGGGCCCCTTCGACGCGGTGATCCACGGCGCCGCCTACACCGCCGTCGACCTGGCCGAGAGCCAGGTCGCGGCGGCGCGCCGCGCCAACGTCGAAGCCTGCGACGTGCTCGCGCGCCGTTGCGCGCACGAAGGCACGCGCCTGGTCGCGGTCTCGACCGACTTCGTCTTCGACGGGAGCGGCACGCGGCCCTACCGCGAGGACGATGCTCCGCGGCCGCTCTCGGTCTACGGCGCGACCAAACTCGAGGGCGAGCAGGCGATGGCGGCCGCGCACCCGCGCGGGACGCTGATCGCGCGCACGCAGTGGCTCTACGGCCCGCAGGGCAAGCACTTCCCGCGCACGATCGTCGCCGCCGCGCGCGAGAAGGGCCGGCTCAAGGTGGTCGACGACCAGCGCGGCTCGCCGACCACCACGCTGGCGCTCGCGCCGGCACTGTGGGAGCTGACGCAGCGCGGCGAAGCGGGCATCTGGCACGCCGCCTGCGAGGGCGAGTGCTCGTGGTACGAGTTCACCGCGGCGATCCTCGACGAACTGAAGCTGCCCGACGTCGTGCTCGAGGCCTGCAGCAGCGCAGCCTTCCCGCGTCCCGCCCAGCGCCCGGCCTACTCGGTGTTGGACTCGAGCAAGCTCGCGCGCCTGCGCGGCCGTTCCCTCGGGCCCTGGCGCAGCGCGCTCAGGGACTACCTCGCGCTCGAACCCCTATGAGCATCTCCGTCCTCGTCACCGGCGGCGCCGGTTTCATCGGCTCGAATTTCATCCACTTGCTGGCGCGCACGCGCGCGGACTGGCGCATCGTCAACCTCGACGCGCTGACCTACGCCGGCAATCTCGAGAACCTGAGCGCGCTGGAGCGCCATCCCGGCTATCGCTTCGTGCGCGGCGACATCCGCAGGCCCGAGGACGTCGCGCGCGCCTTCGAGGCCTGCGGCGGGGGAGAGCTCAGCGTGGTGCACTTCGCCGCCGAGAGTCACGTCGACCGCTCGATCGAATCCGGCCTGCCCTTCGTCGAGACCAACGTGCTGGGCACGCAGGTGCTGCTCGACCAGTCGCGCGCGAAGGGCGTGACGCGCTTCGTGCACGTCTCCACCGACGAGGTCTACGGCTCGCTGGGCGCGAGCGGCTTCTTCACCGAGGAGACGCCGCTGCAGCCCAACTCGCCGTATTCCGCGAGCAAGGCGGGCAGCGACATGCTGGTGCGCGCGGCGGTGCACACGCACGGCTTCCCGGCGCTGACCACGCGCTGCTCGAACAACTACGGGCCCTACCAGTTCCCCGAGAAGCTGATCCCGCTGATGATCGCCAACGTCGGCGAGGACAAGCCCGTGCCGGTGTACGGCGACGGCTTGAACGTGCGCGACTGGCTGTACGTCGAGGACCACTGCGAGGCGATCCTCGCCGTGCTCGAACGCGGCCGCGCGGGCGAGGTCTACAACGTCGGCGGGCACAACGAGTACCCGAACATCGAGATCGTGCGCCGCATCCTGCGCGAGCTGGGCAAATCCGAGAGCTTGATCCGCTACGTCAAGGATCGCCCCGGCCACGACCGCCGCTACGCCATCGACGCCTCGAAGATCGAGCGCGAACTGGGCTGGCGGCCGCGCCACACCTTCGAGCAGGCCCTGCCGCTGACGGTGCGCTGGTACCAATCGCAAACCGAGTGGTTGCAACGGGTTAGAAACGGGGCGTACCGCGAGTACTACGCCCGGCAATACGGTTCTTGACCCGCGGATCAACCTGCGGCGTGATCTGACCGATCCTAGGAGCCCCGGGAAAGGGCCTTCGGCGCGCTCCAAGGCCCCATCCTCTCCTTCCCCATGACCAGCCAGCTTTATCGCACGAAGCTCTCCGTCGCGCTCGCGCTCGTGCTCTGCGCATGTCTGGCCGCCTGCTCCAGCACCTCGCCCGACAAGCGTCTGCTGCAGTACCTCAACCAGGAGGGCTTCGGCAACCGCTACACCGGCAACGCCGAGGAAGAGAACTACATCACGATCGCCGACACGCTGGAGATCACCGACAGCTACCACCCCGACGAGCTGACGCTGACCGGCCTGGTGGTCGACATCGACGGCACGGTGGTGCTGCCCGAGCTGGGCGCGGTGCACGTCGCCGGCCAGACGCGCAGCGAACTCGAAGCCTACCTGCTGGAGAAGTACTCGCCGTACTACACCAAGCTCGACATCAAGGTGAAGATCCAGACCCAGGGCAAGGTCTTCTTCATCTTCGGCGAGGTCACCAATGAAGGCGCGCAGCCCTTCAGCGGCGACCTGACCGTGTTCCAGGCGGTCATGGCCGCGGTGCCCGACGAGCGCACCGCCAACCTCGGACGCGTCCAGGTCATCCGGCCCGACCCGCGCGATGGCTACACGATCTTCGTGAACATCGACGACATGTTCGAGCACGACTCGACCTCGAACGTGCACATCCAGGAGCGCGACATCATCTACGTGCCGCCGACCATGGTGGCCGAGTTCGGGTACTTCCTGTCGGCGATGATCTTCCCGATCACCCAGGTGCTGAACGACCTGCGCGGAGCGTGGGGCTGGTTCGGCTATGGGGGCGGCGGAGCCCGTCGCGGCGGCACGGTCTACTAGCGCGCCCACTGCCCAGCTCTTCGCGTGGCGCTCCACAGCCAAACCTCCAGCCCGCTGTCCGACTTCGGCCTGCTCGTACGCAGGCGGATGTGGAGCATCCTGCTGCCCTTCGCCTTCGTCACGGCGCTGGGCGTGATGTTCGCGCAGCTGATGCCGCGGCAGTACACGGTGCGCACGCAGATCAAGCTGCCCGAAGTCTCGATGCTCGGGACGGCGACCGCGATCCAGCGCGACGTCGTCTCGGCCAAGAACGACCTGATCGCCGAGCCCTTGGTGCGGGCGGTGATCGAGTCGCAGGAATGGTCGGATTTCGTCGGCCTGCGCGAGAAGGAGAAGATCGAGTTCGTGAAGCGCGTGGTGTCCAACACCAGGCCCAACGTGACCACGGCCAAGAACTTCGCCGGTTCCAGCTATATCACCGTCACCTACACCGATTCGGAGGGCACGCGCGCCGAGCGTTTCCTGAACGCGCTGTGCGCGCGCTACATCGACGGCGTGGTGCAGACGGTGCGCGCCACCGCGAAGGCCACGGTCGCCAAGCTCAAGGACCTGCGTTACGACGCGCTGACGGCCTACCAGGAGGCCGAGAAACAGCGCGCCACGCTGGCCAAGCAACATAACTTGCTGGCGCCTCAGGGCGCGGCGGCGGCCACGCAGGCGCGCGGCGGCGATCCGATCTACGCGCGCCTGGTGCAGAGCGAGAACGACCTCCGCACTGCCGAGCTCGAGCTGGACAAGCAGCAGAATTCCCTGGAGCTGACGCGCGCGCTCTACGAGATCGAGCCCGAATCCGTGCCGGAGTCGGAGGCCGTGGCCGCGCTGGCCAGCGTGGCCGGGGCCAAGAATGCCGCGCCGGTCGACGACGCCGAGAGCCAGGCGCGCGGCATGGAGCTGGAGATTTTCGACTTGCGCGAAAAGCTCAAGGACTACCGCTCCGTGCACAGCAAGTACACCCAGATCGGCGAGCAGATCGCCGACCTCGAGGGCAAGATCGCGCTGCTGCGCGGCGAGTCGCCGCTGAGCACGCCGACCGGGCGCAGCGTGCGCTTCGTGAGCAATCCTAAGCGCGCCCACTACGAGCAGGTGATCCGCGACACCGAGAGCGCGATCGCCGGCCTGAAGGTCACGATCGCCAGCTTGACCAGGTCGATCAGCGAGTTGCAGCAGTTGTACGAGCAGCGCCAGAGCGTCTACCTGGAGCTCAACATGCTGGACTCCAACGTCGACGTCGCCAACACCTCCTACCTGGACATCGACGACAACTATCGCGAATGGCTGCAGCGCCTGAAGCTGCTCGAAGGCCCCGAGGCCAATCCCTTCGAGGTGGTCGAGTACGCCAAGGACGACGGGATTCCCTCCGCCCCCAACGTGCCGCTGGTGATCGGCGTCAGCGCCTTGCTGGGCCTGGCGCTTGGCCTGGGCACCGCGTTGGCCGGCGAATTCGTGCGCAACGGCTTCCGCAGCATCTCCGACCTGACCCGCGGACTGGCCACGCCGGTCCTGGGCGTGGTCAACGTGATCACCACGCGCGAGGAAGCGCGGCGCACCTGGATCCGCCACGTGATGATCGCCGCGTCCAGCGCGGTGATCGTCGGCGCCATCCTGTGGATCACCTGGGCCTACGAGCACGACCCGCTGCGCCTGCTCGGGCCGGGCCTGACGCAATTCATCGACGATGTGCGCATGGCTTTCCGGCCCTGAGCGCCGCGCGGTCGGGCCCGCGAGCTAGCCGATGCGCGACCTCATCTTTTCCGCCGTCGTCCTGGGGCTCTTGCCGGCCTGCTACCGGCGGCCCTTCGTCGGACTGCTGATGTTCTCCTGGCTGGCCTACATGCGCGGCCAGGACCTGTGCTGGGGCTTCGCCAAGGGACAACGCTGGTCCTTCCTGGTGGCGATCGTGACCCTGCTTGGATTCTGGGCCTCGCGCCCGGACTTCTGGTTCCGGCGCGACCTGCGCTGCTACCTGATGATGGTCCTGGTCCTGCTGGTCACCGCCGGCGTGATCGCGGCCAACATGTGGACGCCGGTGCAGATCGACCGTTGGATCGAGTACACCAAGATCGTCGCCGTGGCCCTGTTCACCACCGCGGTGATCAAGACGCCCGCGCAATTGCGCGTCACGCTCTGGGTGATCGCGCTCTCGCTGGGTTTCTATGGCGTCAAGGACGGGCTTGCCGGCGTGCTCAGCGGCATGCAGGCCGAGATCCTGGAAGGCCCCGGCGGCATGCTCGCCGACAACAACGACTTCGCGCTGGCGATGGTCATGGCGCTGCCGATGCTGCTGCTGATCGGCTTGACCGAGGCCAACAAGCACCTGCGCCGCGGAATCCTGATCGCCGTGCCCCTGACCGCGCTGACGATCATGATGACGCACTCGCGCGGCGGCTTCCTGGCCATGGGAGCGGCATTCGCCGTGCTGGTCTGGCGCTCGCGCAACCGTTGGGCCGGCTTCGCGGTGGGCGGCATGTGCGTGATCGCGGCTTTCCTGGTCGCGCCCGCCTCCTACATCGAGCGCATCCAGTCGCTGGAGAACTACGAGGAGGACGGCTCGGCGATGGGCCGGTTGGCCGCGTGGCAGACCGCGATCAACATGGCGACCGACAACCCCGTGCTGGGGGTTGGCCTGACGCTGTTCATGCGCAACTACCGCAACTACGCCTCAGGCGGGGAACACGAGGGCGTGCGCGTGGCGCACAACAGTTACCTGCAGCTGTGGGCCGAATGCGGATCGCTGGCCCTGGCCACCTACCTGCTGATGATGCTGCTGGCCCTGGTCGGGCTGTGGCGAATACGGCGACGAGCCAAGCAGCGCTATTTCACGAGCTGGATCATCAACTACGCGACGATGTTCGAGGCCACGCTGGTGGGCTTCATCATAGGCAGCATCTTCCTCAACCGGGCGCACTTCGACCTCTTCTACCACTGGATCGCGCTGATCATCACCTTCGAGGCGATCGCCCGAGCCGAGTTGGCCGACACGCGCGCCTACCCCAGGCGCAGCGGCTGGGCCCCGGGCGAACTGCGGCCGGTCGAGCGCCGCGGCTTCGGTCGCAGGGCGACGGTCGGCTCGCTCGCGGCGCGTCCGGGCGCGCTGGGCAGCAGCTGACATGTGCGGACTTTGCGGCCTTGCGCTCGACGACCTGCGCCGGGCGCCCGAGCGCGAGCGTTTGCTCGCCGCCGCGCGCACGCTGCGCTTGCGCGGCCCCGACGACGAGGGCGTGCACGTCCAGGGCCCGCTGGCGATCGCCTTCCGGCGCCTGTCGATCATCGACGTCGCCGGCGGCCACCAGCCGATCGTCAACGAGGACGGCAAGATCGCGATCGTGCTCAACGGCGAGATCTACAACCACCGCGAGCTGCGCGCGCAGTTGCAGGCCAAGGGCCACCGCTTCGCCAGCGGCTCGGACGTCGAGGTGCTCGCGCACCTGTACGAGGAGCTGGGCACGCGCGCCGTCGAACACCTGGTCGGCATGTTCGCCTTCGCGCTCCTGGATTCGCGCGACGCGGCGCGGCCGCGGGTCTGGCTGGGCCGCGACCGGCTGGGCATCAAGCCGCTGTACTACGCGCGCACCTCCAGCGGCCTGGCCTGGGGCAGCGAACCCAAGGCGATCCTGGCGCTGGAGGAGGTCGGCCGCACGCTGCGGCGCGAGGCGCTGCTCGAGTACCTGGTGCAGGGCTACGTCGGCGGGGCGCACTCGGCCTGGAGCGGCATCCAGCGCCTGCCGCCGGCGCACACGCTGAGCTTCGAGCCCGGCGGCGAGCCGCGCCTCTCGCGCTACTGGGACCTGCCGCTGGAAGCGCTGCGCGAGCCGATCGCCGACGAGCAGCTCGACGCCGAGATCCTGCAGGCGATCGACCGCGCG
>Ga0315910_10002142_pt1 | contig 17625 bp, 12 predicted proteins | sample EdamamesoilMG_FD_204470 | JGI IMG/M metagenome (GOLD analysis project Ga0315910, IMG submission 204470) | Garden soil microbial communities collected in Santa Monica, California, United States - Edamame soil | ecosystem: Environmental > Terrestrial > Soil > Garden | place: USA: California... | reverse complement strand
GCGCGGGGTGAGCGTGTTGGGACGGCTGTTCTCGTTGTGGAAGTCCTCGATGCTGGCCCGCAGCGTCGTCTTGGAGAACGGCTTGAAGGTCAGCGCGCCGTACATACGGCGCGTGTCGTCGTAGGAGGGCTCGCGTTCGAAGGCGCGATCGTCGTAGAGCGCAGCGCCGAAGAGCGCGAGCTTGCCCTCGATGATGGACTTGTTGAACGAGAAGTTGCCGCGCATCGAGCCGTTGTGGTCGGTGCGGAATCCGACCGAGAGCGAGTCCCGGTCGAGGGCCGCCTGCGAACTCGACTGGTTGACGATGCCCGCGGCGCTGCCCATGCCGAAGAGCATGGAGTTCGGACCGCGGCTGATCTCGACCGACTGGACGTTGTAGGAATCCATCGGCACGGCCGAGATGGCCGGGTAGTAATTCTGCGAGGCGTCGGGGATACCGAGACCGCGAATACGGTTGGCCGTCGCGTTGGTCTGCGGCGTGCCGCTGCCGCCCTGGGTGAAGCCGGCGTTCACGTCGACCACACCGTCATTGCGCAGCGACTGCACGGCGGGCGTGTAGGTCGACGAGCCCTCGGTGTTGGCCTCGTAGCGGAAGACGTCGTTGATGTCGGTGGAGGCGGTATCCTCCATCTGCTGCATCGTGACGACGGTGATCGACGCGCCGAGATCGGCCACCTTGGTGGCCATGCGGCTGCCGGCCAGCGTGTTTTCGGCGTAGTAGCCGGCGTCCTTGGACGCATCGACGACGAACGGGGAGAGGGTGACGATCTCCTCCTCTTCCTCGGGGGCGGGTGCGCCGGCGGCGGGCGTCGGCTGCGTGGGCGTCGCCGGGCTCGGCGTGGCCGCCGGAGTGGCGGTCTCCTGGGCCCAGGATCCATTCAGCGCCAAGGCGATCGATCCGATCAGGACCGCGAGTCGGCGCGCGTTCGGGGGTGTGCCTACATTGGGTTTCATCATTTCTCTCCTAGCTGCAGTTTGGCTTTGCGAAGCACCGAGTGGATCACGGCGCCGGGCTGTCATCGAAGAATGGCCCGGCCGGGGTGCGTGGCCCGATCGGGACCGGGTGTGGTGGTGAACTGGAGACACGCGACGCGCGCGGCCCGGCGCCGGGGCGCGGGTGCACATCTGGTGCGCGGACGTGTCATGCGGGGAAGAATCTGGGGAAAGGCCTCGGGGAAACGTGGCCGGACGACGGTGAAAGAAACACGCGAAATGCTGAGTCTGCAAACGCCTCGGATTCGCGGGGCGCGCCGACACGAGGGAACCGGGAGGGACTGGAAGGACCGGCGGTGGCGCGCACGAACCCAGGGCGGGAGGACTGGGGTGCTTGAACTGGGAGTGCGACGACCCTTTCCCGTGCAGCCGGTCGAGCCAAGCATGCCGGCACTCTGACAGTCAGACCCAGGGCGATCCCGCGCACAGACCGACGCACGCGCGAGCCGAGCGCGTTTGACGTGCCGGCCGATTGGCGGCTCAACTGCGTGGATGGATTCGAGCTGGCTGCATCCGCGTGAGGAACTGGTCCGCACGATGGAGCGGATCTACCGCCACCGCATGACGACGACCTCGGGAGGCAATCTCTCGATCCGCGAGCCGGACGGCGCGATCTGGATCACGCCCTCGCGCGTGGACAAGGGCCGCCTGCAGCCCGCCGACATCGTGTGCGTGCGCGCCGACGGAGCCCGCGAGGGGCTGCACCCGCCGTCCTCGGAGTTTCCCTTCCACCGCGAGATCTACCGGCGGCGGACCGACATCGGCGCGATCGTGCACGCGCATCCCGGCGCGCTCGTGGCCTTCAGCATTTGTCGGAAGATTCCCGATACGCGCGTGCAGACGCACGCGCACGAGGTCTGCGGCCGCGTCTCCTGCGCGCCCTACGCGTGCCCCGGCAGCGAGGAGCTCGGGCGCAACATCGCGACAGAGTTCGCCGCGGGCTCGGACTGCGTGATGCTCGAGAACCACGGCGTGGTGATCGGCGGCCGCGACCTGCGCGAGGCGTTCCAGCGCTTCGAGACGCTGGAGTTTGTCGCGCAGACGCTCGTCACGGCCTCGGCGCTGGGCGAGGTGCAGGTCCTCGGCGAGGCCGCGCTGCGCGACCAGCCCGTGCCGGAATTCGCCGTGCTGCCGCCCGCACCCGTGGCCAATCCCGAGAAGGCGCTGCGCACGCAGCTGTGCGACTTCGTCCATCGCGCCTACCGGCAGCGGCTGCTCATCAGCACGGCGGGCGCGCTCTCGGCGCGGCTGGATGCCGGGCAGTTTCTCATCACGCCGCGGCGGCGCGACCGGCTCGAGCTCGAGCCGCCCGGGCTCGTGCGCGCGACCGCGCATGCGTGCGAAGCGGGCAAGAGCCCGAGCCGCGCGGCGCGCCTGCACGCGCACATCTACGAACGACTGCCCGGCGTGGGCGCGGTGATCTGCGCGCAGCCGGCGCATGCGAGCGCGTTTTGCATGACCCGCGCGGCGCTGAGTTCGCGCACGATCCCAGAGAGTTATCTCGTCCTGCGCGACGTGCCGCGCATCCCGTTCGCGTGCATCGTGCGCGAGGCGGAGGTGATCGCTCGGCATCTCTCCCTCGAGCGCTGTCCCGTGCTCCTGATCGAGAACGAGGGCGCCGTCGTCATCGGGCGCGACCTGCTCGAAGCGTTTGACCGGCTCGAGGTGCTCGAGGCCACGGCGGAGGCGATCCTGATGAGTCGACCGCTGGGCCCGCTCGTGCCGATGCCGGACGCGGCGCTCGACGAACTGCGCCGGGTCTTCGGGATCGCCTGAGCGCGGCGCTCAGGCCGGCCGCACGCGCGGCAGCTCGCCATCGGCGCGCCGCGCGCGTGAGCGCCGGACCATGGCGGCGATCGGGGCGCGCACCGCGCCGTGATAGAGCGCGAGGAACACGATCATGCCCGCGCCCGCGTAGAGCGCGCCCTCGAAGTTGGTGGGCACGGCGGGCACAAAATCCGCCCAGGCCGCGCGTGCGATCCCGAGGTCGACGTGCTCGAGAAACACGAACGGCCGCGACCACGGCGTGGCGGCGCGCAGCGCCGCCACCGCGGCGGACAGGTCGTCGACGCGCGTGATCGTCGCGGCCACGATGTCACCCATTCGGGCCATCACCGTGTCGGTCGAGGCCTGGGCGCGGGCGGCGAAGGCATTGATGCTCTCGCCGGCCTGCGTGGCCACGTGCTCGAACTGCTTGAGCTGACGCGTGGCCTCGTCGAGGTGGCCGCCGAGCCGCTGAAAGTACTGCTGCATGTAGGCCGGCACCTGGGAAAACGCGACGGCTCCGACGACACAGAGGACGCGATCGAGCAGCGTCTCGCCCGTGCGTCCGATCATCTGAAACGGCTTGGTCCAGCCCACGCCGCGAGTGTCGCGCGGGCGCGGCGCGGGGGCAAGCCGCTTGGTTCGGACGCCGCCCGAAGAAGGGATTCGGTTGAACCCGGGCCGGGTTCGCGCACCTTCGTGACGCGCGCAGCAACCCGCGCCGCCGAACAGACGTCACGCCTTAGCCCCGGACATGCGACTTATCCCGAACCGACACGCCGCTCTCCTGCTCGCCGCCACGCTGCTCCTCGCAGCCGCCCCCCGCCTCGCCGCCGCTCCGGCGGAGATCCCCGGGCCCCGGGCCGGGAAGTGGGCGCATGAGTACACCAGCCTCGCCCCGGATCCGGCGGTCGTCTGGGGCCGGCTCGACAACGGCGTGCGCTATGCCCTCCTGCCCCACCGCGGCGTGCCCGGCAGCGTGTCCATGCGGCTGCTCATCCTCTCCGGCTCGGCCGACGAGACGGATCGCGAGCGCGGCATCGCGCACTTCACCGAGCACATGGTGTTTCGCGGCACGCGGCGCTTCAAGTACGAGGACATGGTGGGCTTCTTCCAGAAGCTCGGCATGGAGTACGGCAGCGACGTCAACGCCGTCACGTCGTTTGACCACACGGCCTACATGCTCGAGTTCCGGGACAACAACACCGAACTCTTGCATCAGGGCCTGATGCTCCTGAGCGACTTCGCCGACTCGGCGGAGTTTGACCCCGGCTACATCGACCACGAACGCGGCGTGATCCTCAGCGAGATGCGCCTGCGCGACGGCGGGCTTTCCGGTGAACAGTCCGCCTCCTACGAGGCGCTCGTCTTCCGCGGCCACCGCCTGCAGGACCGCTCGCCCATCGGCCTGGCCGAGCAGATCCGCACCTTCACGCGCGAGCAGTTCCTCGGCTTCTACCGCCGGTGCTACCGGCCCGACCTCTTCGTCGTCCTCGTCGCCGGCGACATCGATCCCGACGCCGTGACCGGCATGATCCGCACCGAGTTCGGCGCGATCGCCCGGCGCACCGACCCGGTGCCCCCGCGCAACGAGGGCCGGCTCGACACGCGCAAGGCCCTGCGCGCCGCAGTGCTGCCGATCAGCGACGTCGGCGGCCTCTCCGTGAGCGCCACCTCGGTGATCCGGCCGCCCTCGCGCCCCGACACGCTCGAGCGCCACATCGAGCGCCAGCGGCGCAGGTTCGTGAACACGCTCTTCACCGACCGCCTCGACCAGGCGCTCGGGGGCGGCGCCGCCATGTTTGATTCCGTCATGGGGCTGGATATCGCGGAGGTCCGCACCTCCGCCGGGCCGGACGAGTGGGACGAGGCGGTGACCAGCGTCGACGAGGTGATCCGCGCGACCTACGAGCAGGGCTTCACCGCGCGCGAGGTGGAGCAACTGCAGCGGCACACGAAGAAGTTCACCGGATTCATGCTCGAGCAGGCGGCGACGATCGACCCCTCGGTGCTCGCCGGCATGCTCATGGACTCGGTCGTGGAGCACTCGGTCTACCTCGGCTACGAGCAGGGCTGGCGCATCTACAACGACTGGCTCGCGCGTCTCACTCCGCAGGACGCGCACCAGACCTTCCGCGGCTGCTGGGACCTCGAGCGCCTGGCCTTCCACATCTCCGGCGAGGTCGAGATCAAGGGCGGCGAGTCGGCCGTGCTCAAGCGCCTCGCCGAGGTGCGCAAGGGCAAGCTCCGTACCCTGCGCGTGGAGACGCGTGACGAGTCGGTCTTCACACTGCTCAAGTGGGGCAGCCCCAGCCCCGTGGTCGAGCGCAGCGAGGTGCCCGAGCTCGGGGCCCGGCTCTACCGCTTCGGCAACAACGTCCGGCTGAACTTCATCCAGCGCGGCAACGAGCCCGGGCTGGTCCAGGCCTACGTGCGCGTGGGCAACGGCGTGCTCGACATGCCCGGCGACCAGCCCGCGCTCAAGGAGTTCGGCCTGCAGACGCTGCTGGCCAGCGGCGCCGGCCGCTACACCAGCGAGCAGGTCGGCGAGATCGTGAGCGACCACATGCTCGCCTTCACCCTCGACCTCGAGGACCACGACGCCTTCACCTTCCGCGGCTATACGCGCACGGAAAACCTCCGCGCCTTCCTCGGCGTGACGACCGAGTTCCTGCACAAGCCGCGCTTCGACACCTACCTGCACCGCTCGGTCAAGCTCATGGCCGCGATCCAGCGCGCGCTCGGGGGCTTCGGCATGGGCCAGGGCATCCGCGAGCTCGACGACCACCTCTTCAAGGGCGATGCGCGCTTCACCTGGGGCACGGTCAACAACTACCTCGGCATGAGCGTGCTCGACGTGCGCAACTGGATACAGCCCCAGCTGACCGGCGGCTACCTCGAGATCTCCGTCGTCGGCGACATCGAGGAGCAGGCGCTGCTCGACCTGGTCTCGCGCACGCTCGGCTCGCTGCCGGTGCGCGCCGCGACCAAGACCATGGCGCGGACGCCCGCGCCCGTGCACGTCACGGCCCCGGCCGGCTTCCAGCGCATCGAGTTCGTCGGCGAGCAGCACCAGGCCGTGGTCATCGGCACCTGGCCCGTGCAGGGCGCCACGACCGTGCGCGACTCGGTGGCGCTGCACGTGCTCAGCCGTGTCATGGATATCCGCATACGCGAGAAGGTCCGCGACGAGCTCGGCCTGGCCTACAGCCCGCGCACCGAGTTCGACGAGTTCGACGGGTTCACGGGCTTCGGCCTGATGCAGACCACGGTCGACTGCGGCCCGGCCGACTCCACGCGCATCGCCGAGACGATCGCCGCGATCAGCGCCTCCTCCGCGCAATCCGGGGTGACGCCCGGCGAGTTCCAGGGCGCGCTCGGGGTCTTCAAGAGCCAGATCCGCCGGGCCTTCCTGGAGAATTCGTTCCTGCTGCGCTACATCAGCCGGGCGCAGGAAAATCCCCAGTCCGTCGACGACCTGATCGCCGCGTCCAAGGATCTCTTCGACACGATCACGATCGAGGAGGTCAACGCCTGGGCGGCGAAGATCCTTCCGGCGTCGAACTGCCGCACGGCCGCCATCGTGCCCAAGCCGTTCGTGGGCATCCTCCAGACCGGGGGGAAGTAGCCGTCGGCTCCGCCTGCAGGATCACCCGCGGTCGGCCCCCCCCCGCCGGGCCGGGCGATCATCGCCGCCACGCTGGGAGGCGGCGCGACCGGCCGGGAAAATTCCCGAGCTTTCGGCTTCGCGCAGCGCGCATTCGTAACCTAAATGTCACACGAATGTCCCTGCGCAAACTCCTCGGCAAAGACGAAAAGTTCTACGATCTCCTCGAAGCCAGCGCCGAAGAGGCCAAGACGAGCACCACGCTGCTCGCGAGTTACCTCCAGCACATCGACGACCTGTCCCGGCGGCAGAGCCTCGACGATTTCGTGCTGAGCCGGCGCAAGGACAAGCGCATCACCACGCAGATCACCGAGGAGCTGTGCCGCACCTTCGTGACGCCGCTCGAGCGGGAGGACATCGAGGCGCTCTCCCGCGCGCTCTACCGCATCCCCAAGGGCGTGGAAAAGATCGTCGAGCGCATGTCGATCCACCCGGGGCCGATCCCGCACCGCTATTTTTCACGCCAGCTCGAGCTGATCGCGCAGTCGGCCGACGCCGTGATCTTCATGGTCAAACAACTGCGCCGCGGCACGCAGCTCGAGAAGGTGCAGGATGCCAACAGCCGGCTCCAGCACGCCGAGGGTGAGGCCGACAAGGTCATGCTCGACCTGATCCGCGAGGTCTACGCCAGCCCCTGCGACGGCAAGGAGTACGCGGCCCTGCGTGAGATGTTCGAGATGTTCGAAAAGGTCATCGACCGCTGCCGCGACGCCGGGAACATCGTGCTCCAGATCGTGCTGAAGTACTCCTGAGGCGCCGCCGGACATGACGTTCGTTCTCATCGTCCTCCTGGCCGCACTGGCCTTCGAATACATCAACGGCTTTCACGACGCGGCCAACGCGATCGCCACGGTCGTGTCCACCCGGGTGCTCACGCCGCGGCAGGCCATCGCACTCGCCGCGGTCGCCAACCTGATCGGCGCGTTCTGGGGCGTGGGCGTGGCCAAGACGATTTCCAGCGGCCTGGTCGACGGCACGGCGGTGACGACCGTGACGGTGTTTTCCGCCCTGATGGGCGCGATCATCTGGAACCTGATCACCTGGTGGCTCGGCCTGCCGTCGAGCTCGAGCCATGCGCTCATCGGGGGCCTGTGCGGCGCCGCCCTCGCCACCTCCGACGGCCACTGGAGCGTGCTGCACTGGGCGGCGGTCGAGGACGGCAAGCACGTCGGCCTCTGGCCGAAGGTCGTGCTCCCGATGGTCACCTCGCCGGTCGTGGGCTTCATCGTGGCGATGTTGATCATGTCCGTGCTCTACATCGTGCTGCGCAAGGCGACGCCGCGTTTCGTCAACATGGTCTTCGGCAAGGCCCAGATCATCAGCGCCGCCGGCATGGGCCTGAGTCACGGATCGAACGACGCGCAAAAGACCATGGGCATCATGACGCTCGCGCTCTTCACGGCCACGCAGGCCGGACTGGCCGAGGAGCTCCCCGAGTGGGCGATGTTTCTCCATGTGGACGGCACGGACATCCCGACCTGGATCATCGTCGCCTGCGCCTTCACGATGGCGGCCGGCACCGCCGCCGGCGGTTGGCGCATCATCCGCACGATGGGTCACAAGATGGTCAAGCTCCAGCCGGTGCACGGGTTCGCCGCCGAGACGGCCGCCGCGGCCGTGATCCTGACCGCCTCGAGCCTCAAGATCCCGCTCTCCACGACCCACGTCATCTCGACCTCGATCATGGGCGTCGGTGCGACCAAGCGCTTCAGCGCCGTCAAGTGGGGCGTGGTCGGCCGCATCGTCTGGGCCTGGGTCCTGACGCTGCCGATCACCGGCCTGCTCGGCTACGGCACCTACGCGCTGTTTCGCGCCTTTGGGATGCATTGAGCGGCCGGGGCGCGCGCCGCGGCGGCGAAATTTCGTCCGCAACCCTCTGATTTTCAGCATCTAGGTGCGATGTCGCACACCGGCATTGAACTGTCCATGTCTCCGGGGGTCAGATGTGAAATTCCGGTGCCATCACCGGATCGGGAATCGACACCCCGATCCGACGCTCGCGTCGCAGCTTCCATGTTTGCCTGCTCGCGGGCGAACGACCGGCCCGGGACTCAAAACCACATAAGTATGAAATCAAACACTCGTATCCTGAAGTTCGTCGCCGCCGCCGCGCTCGTGGCCGGCACCGTTTCGGTCTCGTCCGCAGCGGGCCTGCTCGGCCAGCGCTACGTAGGGGCCACGTTTGACTGGGTCCTCTGGGACAACGACGAGCTCCCGGGCGGCGACCTCGACGACGGTCGGGGCCTCTCGCTGACCTTCAACCAGCCGCTCTCCAGCAACGTCGACCTCTCGCTCGACTACAGCTACCTCGACGCGGGCGGCACCCTCGACCTCGGCGAAGGCGACATCTACAACTTCGACGCCAGCTCACAGGCGGTGACGTTCAACGCCACCTTCTACATGCCCGCGGGCAACGTGAAGCCGTTCGTCAAGGCCGGCGCCGGCTGGGCGTGGGCCAAGATCGACGGCGATTCCGATAACGACACGATCTACCAGATCGTGCCGGGCGTCGAGATCCCCGCCGGCGAGAAGGCCACGCTCACGCTCTTCGCCGCGTGGCAGGATTACTTCGACAACGAGTCGGAGGACGACGGGTTTTTCACCTTCGGTGCGACCGCCGAGTTCGCCCTGAACGACAAGGTGAGCCTCCTCGCCACCGGTTCGGTCGACGACGACTCGAACTACGGTATCTCGGCCGGCGCGATCCTGCGCTTCTGAGCGACCCGCACTCCCGGGACATTTTCGTCCCTTCGAGCCGCGGTCCCGATCCCGGGACCGCGGCTTTTTTGCGTCCTCGCCACGGGTCTGTGTCACGGAGTTGGCACCTTCGTAACATAACCGACACATGTTCGTAACAATCTCAGCCTACGATGCGGGCGTCTGACGGTCGTCGACCGGCGGGCAAAGCCAAACCCAACCCACCATCGTATGCGTTCGCTCACCCACCGTCTTGCCGGTCTCGCTCTCTTTGCCGCGACCGCCGGCCTGGCGCTCGCCCAGGACAACAGTGCCCTGATCGACATGCTCGCCCGCAAGGGCATCATCACCGACCAGGAGGCCGAGGATCTGCGCGCCGACCTGTCGAAGGAAAACACCGCCGCACTGGTCACCACGGCCAAGGGCAACTTCCTAGACAAGGTCACGCTCACCGGCCGCCTCCAGGTCCAGTATGCCGGTCTCTCGACCGACATCGACGGCACGGAGAACGACCCGGCCTCGACCAACCACTTCTTCATCCGTCGCGCCCGCATCGGCGTTCGCGCCAACTTCATGCAGGGGTTCTCCGGATACATCAACTGGGACCTCGGCGGCTCGTTCTTCGACGCCGCGACGGTCACGTGGAAATACAGTGACACCTTCTCGATCGACGGCGGCCTGCGCAAGGCACCGCTCGGCATGGAGGAGTTCATCACCTCCTCGGGTTCGCTCCGGGCGATCGAGCGCTCCGGCGTCACGCGCTACTTCGTCGAGTCCAACAACGGCCGCCGCCTCGGCGCCGGCAAGTACCGCCTCGGCGCCTGGGCCGTCGGCGGCAACGCCAAGCAGGGCTTCTCCTATCAGGTCGCCGTGACCAATCCCGAGCAGACCGCCACGGGCACCGATTCGGTCGGCACGGGCAACGCCAGCAACAACGGCCAGGCCTTCTGGGCCCACGGCGCCTACCGCGGCGTGTTCACCGACGGCGCCTACATGGTCGGCGCGTCCGCCGGCTATCTGCCCCGCCAGGGCGGCCGCACGCCGGCGCTCACCGGCTCGCGCAAGGACGACCTCACCGTGATGAACCTCATGGGCGAGGTCACGATGGCGAAGAACTTCACCCTCTCGGCCGAGTACTACTGGGCGAAGGTGGAGAACGGCGCGAACACCGGCGCGACGCTCGACCCGTGGGGCTTCTACATCATGCCCTCCTACAAGCTCAGCCCCGCGTGGGAACTCGTCGCCCGCTACGGCTACGTCGACTCCGACGGCCGCGGCATCAATCTCTCCGACTCGGTGCGCAGCGCGCCCTCCGGCGGCACGATGAACAAGCTCACCGAGATGTATCTCGGCGGCACCTGGTATCTGCGCGGCAACGACGTGAAACTCTCCGCCGGCTACGTCTGGGGCCAGACCGAGGAGACCGTCGCGGGCGGCGACGCCGAGGCCACCTCGCGCGGCGTGCGCTCCCAGTTCCAGGTCAACTTCTGAGGCCACCCGCCCGGTCACCACTCACTCCCACCACCACCGCACACCACACACCACCATGATGCACTCCGCCACTCTCCGTTCGCTCGCCGTGGCCACCGCCCTGCTCGCGGGCTCCGGCGCCGCGTTCGCCCAGGCCATCAGGATCGACGAGGCCCTGCCCGACTACCAGCCGGTCAGCGGCGTCTCGGGCAAGCTCGCCTCCATCGGCTCCGACACGCTCAACAACCTGATGACGTTCTGGGGCGAGGACTTCAAAAAGATGTATCCGGCTGTCACCGTCGAGATCGAGGGCAAGGGCTCCTCGACCGCGCCACCCGCGCTCATCGCCGGCACGGCCCAGATCGGCCCGATGTCGCGCAAGATGAAGGCCGAGGAGATCGACGCCTTCGAGAAGAAGTACGGCTACAAGCCGCGCCTCGTGGCCGTGGCCATCGACGCGCTCGCCGTCTATGTGCACAAGGACAACCCGATCCAGTCGCTCACGCTCCAGCAGGTTGACTCGATCTTCTCGTCCACCCGCAAGCGCGGCGGCCAGGACGTGGCCAACTGGGGCCAGCTCGGCCTCACCGGCGAGTGGGCCAAGAAGCCGATCTCGCTCTACGGCCGCAACAGCGCCTCGGGCACCTACGGTTTCTTCAAGGAGCTCTCGCTCAAGAACGGCGACTTCAAGGGCTCGGTGAAGGAGCAGCCCGGCTCGGCCTCGGTCGTGCAGGGCGTGGAAAACGAGCTGGGCGGCATCGGCTACTCCGGCATCGGCTACAAGACCTCGGGCGTGCGCGCCGTGCCGATCGCCGACCGCGCCGGCCCGATCGAGGCCACGCAGGGGAACGCGGAGACCTTCACGTATCCGATCTCCCGCTACCTCTACGTCTACATCAACGTGAACCCGTCCACCGGGCCCGACCCGCTGGTGCGCGAGTTCGTCCGCTTCGTCCTCTCGAAGAACGGCCAGGACGACACGGCCAAGGACGGCTACTTCCCGCTGCCGGCCAGGAAGGCGGAGGAGTACCTCGTCAGCTCCGGCTGCAAGTAAGCCGGCGGGGACCACCCGTATCGACCTCACGAGGGCCCGGCCAGTCCGCCGGGCCCTCGCCCTTCCGGGGAATCCGACGCTCGTCGCGAGATTGTAACCCGGCCCTTCCCATTCCACCTTGGCGGCTCCACCCGCCCGACTGGTAGACCATTCCCGTCCCACCGACCATGCCGTCCGCTCCACCCGTTTCCGCCCCTCCCGCGCGTTCCCAGGCGAGTCCCCTGCTGCGCCGGGTCTCGCGTCGGGTGAAGCTCATCGACAAGGCCGCCAATTTCACGATCCGCACCTGCGGTGTCGGGATCATCGCGATCGTCACGCTGATCTTCGTGTTCATCGGGCTGGAGGCGCTGCCGCTGTTCCGCGGGGCGACGCAGCAGCGGGTGTTTGACACGCCGCTGCCCGGCCGCGGCGCCGCCACGCCGGCCGAGGTGCTCGCACTCGGCGTGGACGAGTACGAAGGCCACGCCTACTACGTCGACGCGGCGACCGGCTCGATCCGCGTGATCGACCTCGCCGCGCGCGCCGTGTCGGGGGAGTTTCCCCTGGCCTCGCTCGCCGGCACCCGCGCCACGGTCGCCTACCGCACGCCCGGCCGCGACCGCCTTTTCATCGGGACCACCGACGGGCGCGTCGTGCTCGCCCGGGCGCTCTTCTCCACCGACTACGCTCCGGATGGACGTCGCACCGTGACGGCGCGCGCCTCCGAGGTCGGCGTGGTCACGATCCCCGGTGGCTCCGCCATCACGCGCGTCCACGGCCGGCAGAACAGCAACGGCGACTACATCTTCGCCGTGGCCACGGCCGACCATCGCGTCTTCACCGCGCGCTTCGTCGAGGACGAGCCGCCCGACGAGCCCCGCCAGATCGGCGGCACCTTCACCGGCGCGATCACCGCGCTGATCATCGACCACGAGGCGACCCGGCTGCACGTCGCCGACGAGGCGCCGCGGCTGCACCAGTATTACCTCGAGGAGGACACGGAAGCGTCGTTCCGCTCGTATCCGATGAACGCGCGCGTCACCGCGCTGGACTGGGCCATCGGCGACAACGCGCTGCTCCTCGGCTTCGAAAACGGCGACGTCGAGTCGTGGTTCGGCGTGCGCGAGCAGCCGACCGACGTACTCAAGCCGCTGCGCCGTATCCACGTCTTCGAGTCGCTTCCGGCCGCGATCACGGCGATCCAGCCCTCGGCCCGCGACAAGGGCTTCGTGGTCGGCGCGGCCGACGGCACGGTGCACCTCGACTTCACCACCTCGGAGCGCACGCTGCTGCGCGACCGGCTCGGCGCCGGCGCGCTGCGCTTCGCCTACGCCCCCAAGCTCACCGCCCTGCTCGCCCTCGACACCGCGGGCTCGCTGCGCTTCACCGCCGTGCACAACCCGCACCCGGAGATCTCGCTGCGCACGCTCTTCGGCAAGGTGCACTATGAAAACTACGACGAGCCGGAGTACACCTGGCAGAGCACCGGCGGCACCGACGACTTCGAGGGCAAGTTCTCGCTCGTGCCGCTGCTCATCGGCACGCTCAAGGGCGCATTCTACGGCCTGCTCTTCGCCGTGCCGATCGCGGTCTTCGCCGCACTCTACACCTCGCAGTTCATGTCGCCGGGCCTGCGCCGCTACGTGAAGCCGACCGTCGAGATCATGGCCGCGCTGCCCTCGGTGGTGATCGGCTTCCTCGCCGGCCTCTGGCTCGCGCCCAAGCTCGAGGAGGCGATGGTCGGCACGCTGCTGGCCCTGCCGATGGTGCCGCTCGTGGTGCTCGGCGGCGCGGCCCTGTGGATGACGCTGCCGCGCCGCGTGCGCGCGCGTGTGCCGGAGGGATGGGAACTGTTCCTCGCGGTGCCGCTCGTGGCGCTGGGCGCGTGGCTCGCGCTCCAGCTCGGGCCGTGGGTGGAGTCGGCGCTGCTCGCCGGCGACTACAAGCAGTGGGCCTACGACGTGTTCGGCAAGCAGGTGGAGCAGCGCAACTCGATCGTCATCGGCATCGCGCTCGGTTTCGCCGTGATCCCGGTGATCTTCACGATCTCGGAGGATGCGTTTTCCAACGTGCCGCCGACCTTCCGCTCGGCCAGTTACGCGCTGGGTGCGAGTCGGTGGCAGACGGCGTGGCGCGTGATCCTGCCGACGGCGAGCCCGGGCGTGTTTTCCGCCGCCATGATCGGGTTCGGCCGCGCCGTGGGCGAAACCATGATCGTACTGATGGCCACAGGCAACACGCCGATCCTCAGCTTCAGCCCCTTCAACGGCATGCGCACGCTCTCGGCCAACATCGCGGTCGAGATCCCCGAGGCGCCGGTCGGTGGCACGCTCTACCGCGTGCTCTTCATCGCCGCGCTGCTGCTCTTCGCGCTCACCTTTGCCTGCAACACCGTGGCCGAGGTCGTCCGCCAGCGCCTGCGCCAGAAATACCAGGCCGTCTAGTCCGCCCCCGCACCCGCCATGGCCTCGTCCCTCCTCCATCCCGAATCGACCCGACAGCGCCTTGCGCACTTCGCGCGCCGGGGCGACGGCCTGATCTGGCTCACGTGCGCCGCGATCGGCCTGTCCATCGCCCTGGTGCTCGGCCTGCTCCTGCTCGTCATGGTCAACGGCCTGGGCTACTTCTGGCCCGTGCCCGCCGCCACGGTCGAACGCACCGAGGGCCCGCCGCTGCTTGGCACGGTCTCCAACCACCAGGCCGCGCGCTTCAACCCGGAGGGCGAGCTGCTCAAGTCCGCCCAGACGCAGGTGAAGGTGGGCAACCGCGAGGTCTACGGCTTCGACTTCATCTGGGTCCCCGACGAGCAGATCCGCTCGGTCACGCACGATCCCGCCGTCGCACAGGTGGAGCGCTCGGAGTACGGCGACTTCTTCGGGTTCCTGCGGCGCGTGGAGTTCAAGGGCGAGGTGATCGCCACCGGCGAGCAGGCCTGGTCCTCGCTGCACGAGCACCTCGCCGACACCCGGCACCTCGCCGAGCGCTCCGCCGCGATGCAGAAGCACGACATCGGCGCGATCAACGCCCGTATCCAGAAAGCGGAGCTGCGGCTGCGCGTGCTGGCCCGCAAGGCCGCCGCGACCGGCGGGGTGGTCGACGCCGCCGCCGAGGCCCCGCTCCGGGCCGAGCTGCTCGACCTGCAGAAGCGCTACGAGAGCCTGCGGGCCGAGGCGGCGTTTCTCGCCGAGCGCTCGGCCGACTACGTCGCGGTCTTCGAGACGATCGACGGGCAGGAGAAGGCCATCCCGCTCGCCCAGATCATGCGCGCCTACCAGCCGAACCAGATGAGCTTCTGGTCACGGCTCGGCCACTACGCGGGCCGCGCCGCGGAGTTCGTCCATGGCGAGCCGCGCGAGTCCAACACCGAGGGCGGCGTCTTCCCCGCGATCTTCGGCACGGCGATGATGACCATCCTCATGTCGATCACGGTGACGCCGTTCGGCGTGATCGCGGCCTTCTACCTGCGCGAGTACGCGAAACAGGGCCCGGTCGTTCGGATGGTGCGCATCGCGATCAACAACCTCGCCGGCGTGCCCTCGATCGTGTTCGGCGTATTCGGCCTGGGCTTCTTCGTCTACTTCATCGGCGGCGGCATCGACCGGATCTTCTTCGCCGACATGCTGCCCACGCCGACCTTCGGCACCGGCGGGATCCTGTGGGCGTCGCTCACGCTCGCGCTGCTCACCGTGCCGGTGGTGATCGTGGCGACGGAGGAGTCGATCGCGGCCGTGCCGCGCGGCGCGCGCGAGGGCTCGCTGGCGCTCGGCGCCTCGAAGTTTCAGACGATCATGCGCATCGTGCTGCCGGCGTCGGTGCCGGGCATCCTCACCGGCGTGATCCTCGCCATGGCGCGCGGCGCCGGCGAGGTGGCGCCGCTCATGATCACGGGCGTGGTCAAGCTCGCGGCCGAGCTGCCCTTCGACAGCACCTTCCCGTTCATGCACCTCGACCGGAAGTTCATGCACCTGGGCTTCCACATCTACGACGTCGGCTTTCAGTCGCCCAACATCGAGGCGGCCAAGCCCATGGTCTTCACCACCACGCTGCTGCTCATCTCGCTGGTGATCGTGCTCAATCTTTTCGCCATCCGCCTGCGCGACCGCATCCGCAGGAAATACCAGACCGGGGCCTTCTGATGTCCTCGCCCGCCACCCTTCCGCGCTCATCCTCCTCCGCCGTGACCTCCGACACCACACCCGCCGCCCCCGCTCCCGCGTCCACCGTCCGGCCGATCGCCGCCGAGGCGATCAAGGCCCCGGCCGCCGCGGCCGCCGGCCCGGCCATGATCACGATCTCCGACCTGAGCCTGTTCTACGGAGCCAAGCAGGCCCTCCATAACATCACCATGGAGATCCCGGCCCGTCAGGTGACCGCCTTCATCGGCCCGTCCGGCTGCGGCAAGTCCACGCTCCTGCGCTGCATCAACCGCATGAACGACCTGATCGACGACGTGCGCGTGACCGGCGGCATCGTGCTCGACGGCGTCAATGTCTTCGACCCGCGCGTCGACGTGATCGAGCTGCGCAAGAAGGTCGGCATGGTTTTCCAGAAATCCAACCCGTTTCCCAAGTCGATCTACGAAAACGTCGCCTACGGCCTGCGTATCGCCGGCATCAAGACAAAGTCCGTGCTCGACGAGGCGGTCGAGCGCAGCCTGCGCGGCGCCGCGCTCTGGGACGAGGTGAAGGACCGCCTGCACGAGAGCGGCCTGAGCCTCTCCGGCGGCCAGCAGCAGCGCCTGTGCATCGCCCGCGCCATCGCGGTCGAGCCCGAGGTGATCCTCATGGACGAACCCTGCTCCGCGCTCGACCCGATCGCCACGAGCAAGGTCGAGGAACTGATCCACCAGCTGCGCGACCAGTTCACCATCGTGATCGTCACGCACAACATGCAGCAGGCCGCGCGTTGCTCCGACCGCACGGCGTTCTTCTATCTCGGCAAACTCATCGAGTACGCCGAGACCCAGAGGATCTTCATGAACCCGTCCAACCCGCAGACCGAGGCCTACGTCTCGGGCCGCTTCGGTTGAGGCGCGATTGACCGGCCCACTGCCTGCTGCTACCACCCACCCACTTCCGCGGATGAAGCGCTTCTTCGACACCGAACTCGAGACCCTCCGGTCCGACCTGTTTCGCATGGGCGAGAAGGTCATCGCCAACCTGCGCTCCGCCCTGCGCGCCTTCGCCGAGCGCGACGCCGACCTCGCGCGTTTCGTCATCGGGGCCGACGACGAGATCGACGACCTCGAGGTGCGCATCGACGACGAGGCGATCCGCTACCTGAGCCTGCGCACGCCCGTGGCCACCGAGCTGCGCGTGGTGCTCACCGGCATGAAGGCCTGCCACGAGCTCGAGCGCGCCGCCGACGAGGTCACGAAGATCGCGCGCCGCGTGCGCAACCTCGCCGCGTCCGCGCCGCTCCAGGTCAGCGTCGACGTCGTGCACATGGGCGAGATCGCCGCCGAGATGCTGCGCGACGCGCTCGACTGCTTCGTGCACGGCACGGAGGAGCGCGCCATGGCCGTGTGCCACCGCGACGTCGAGGTCGACACGCTCAACCGCACGCTCTGCGAGGAGTTGACCGAGATGATGTCCACCTCGCCGGACTCGGTGGCGAGCGCGCTGGACCTCGTCTTCATCTCCAAGGCGATCGAGCGCATCGCCGACCACGCGACCAACGTGGCCGAGGAGACGATCTACCTGATCAACGCCAAGGACGTGCGGCACACCGCCGAGGTGAAGAAGCCGGCACCGGCCGAGCCGGCGTAGGGAGTCCGGGATTTTCGATCTCGGATTCTCGATTTTCGATCGGGTGGGGTCGTTGACCATGCGGCTGACGGTCGCGGCGCACCCGCACGCGGCCCGCGGGCAAACGCCAACCGCATCCGGCGCTTGCCGCCTCCCATCGAAAATCGAGAATCCAAAATCGAAAATTCCCATGCCCCTGCCCGAGTCCGATCTCGACGAGACCTTCTCCCACGCATCCGGCCCCGGCGGCCAGA
>Ga0315910_10002140_pt1 | contig 17631 bp, 13 predicted proteins | sample EdamamesoilMG_FD_204470 | JGI IMG/M metagenome (GOLD analysis project Ga0315910, IMG submission 204470) | Garden soil microbial communities collected in Santa Monica, California, United States - Edamame soil | ecosystem: Environmental > Terrestrial > Soil > Garden | place: USA: California... | reverse complement strand
TACGTGCAGGCAGCGGTCCCACCGCACAGCCCTCACGCCACGAGGTCGGTCCATGTTCCATCGGTCGTCCAAGCTTGATCGTCTTGCCGCGTCTTCGGCGCTTTTGCCCACCAGTTTTGTCACAGAGCAAGGTGACGCACCCACCCTCACCCTAGAAGTCATTGTACGCTGGGGACACTCGGTGCTGCGCGTGGCGCACGTGGACCCGGAGCGCGGGTTTTCGCTCGGGCAACCGCAGCTGCGGGGCGAGCAGGTGGATTTCCCCGTGTCGCCCCAGCTCCTCGGTTGTCAGCAACTGCAGCTGCTCACCCTGGATGCGAGCGCGGGCTATTGTGCGGTGCTGCCCAGGCAATCCAGCGCCTGCTTGCTGCGCAACGGTGCACGGCTCACGGGGGACTCGTTGCATGCGCTGACCAGGAGCGGCGCGCCGGGTGGCGTTTTGCTGCCGATGACCCAGGGTGACCGGCTGCACCTGCAACTGCCAGGCTTGGAGCTGGACCTGTCGCTCGTGGCACAAAGCACGCCCCTGCCCCACTCACTGCTCGACGCGATCGACAAGGAAATTCCGCTGTACTTTGGCGCCAGCGCCGCCACGTTTTTGAGTTTGCTCGGCGCCCTTGCATTCTTTGCCCCCCCGCTCGGCCTTGTGGATGAAAATCAACTCGATCAAGAGCGCTTGCTCATGATCAGCCAATATCTCGACGCCGCGAGTGAGCGCGAACAAGAACAAACCGCGCAGCCTGTCGCGTCATCAGGGAGCGATGGCGGGGCCGCGGGCAAACAAGCGCCCGGCGACGAGGGGGCCGCGGGCAAGGTCGATGGGCCGCGGGCACAAAAACAAGCCGCGGTGCGCGGGCCCCGGGACAACCCGGAGCTCAAGTTGAATCGTCAGCAACTGCTCAGCGAGGCGCGCGAGGCCGGTATGATTGGTTTGTTACACGCAGATCTGGGCGCAAGCTTCAATCATCCAGTCTTTGGCCGCGACCAGACCCTAGGAAATGCCGATCTGACAGCACAGGGCGCGATGTGGGGTGACGAACTGGGCGAGTCGAGCGGGGTGGGCGGATTGGGCCTTTCGGGAATCGGCTTTGGAGGGGGTGCTGTGCTCGGGGACGGCGTGGGGATCGGCCGTGGACCCTTGGCAACCATCGGGCTCGGCACCGGGCAGGTAGGCCCAGGGCTAGGCGTTGGTCGACCAGGTGGAACCCACGTCGCCAAAGGGCCCATCATGCGCACCGCCGGCGACACGACGGTCTCAGGCCGCTTACCTGCCCAAGTGATCCAGCGCGTGGTGCGGCAGAACTTTGGCCGGTTTCGCATGTGTTATGAGCAAGGGCTGGCCAAAAATCCCAACCTCGAAGGACGCGTGAGTGTGCGGTTCGTGATCGGTCGCGACGGGGCGGTCTCAGCCGTTTCGGGTGGGGGCGATCTGCCTGACGCCACGACCACGAGCTGCGTGGCCAGCGCATTCTACGGCATTGCCTTCCCCGCCCCCGAAAACGGGATCGTCCAGGTCACTTACCCGCTGATGTTCTCCCCTCAATAATTGAGGGGGCAGCGCCCCCTCCGTCGTCGGAAGTAAATTCCGACTCCTCCTCCCCACGTTCCGTCTGCGCTCCGGGGCCTCCCACTTGGTCGGCCGCGGTGCTCGCGTCTCGTCGCTGCGCGACATCGTGGCGGCTTGCTCGCTGAGTTCTAGAGGGGGGGCAGCGCCCCCTCCGTCGTCGGAAGTAAATTCCGACTCCTCCTCCCCACGTTCCGTCTGCGCTCCGGGGCCTCCCACTTGGTCGGCCGCGGTGCTCGCGTCTCGTCGCTGCGCGACATCGTGGCGGCTTGCTCGCTGAGTTCTAGAGGGGGGGCAGCGCCCCCTCCGTCAGTCCGCCAGGAGTTCGATGAAGGGCGGGCATGTAGCGAGCAGTTCATGAGCAGCTTTGCGCGGCGCATACAGCACCAAGGCGCCGCGTGGACCTGCACGCACGGTGTGCTCGGCCGGCGAAGCGCTGAGCACCGTCTCGGGAAACACGAAGTCCCCCATGGCGAGCAGCTTGAGCAGCGTGCCGCCCTCATCCACCACCTCCAAGCTGCCACCGCCCAAGATGTACATACCGTCCATCGCCTTGCCACCTATTGCGATGACGTCGCGTGGACCTTTGCGTTTGACGATGCACTTCTCCAGCACCATGAAGCGGAACATCTCGTCCAGCGAATGGCCCAGCGGACCCATGGCTGCTCCCGCAAACGCCAAGTGGGTATCGGCGACCTCCGCCAGCTCGTCACCTACCCATGGACAGCTCGCCACCGCGCGATCGAGATCAGACTTGGCGAATACGGCCACGCGACTGCCCTGCTCCAGTCCGACAATGCGCACGGAGACTGAGCCCTCGAGCGTACCTTGGGTGAAGAGCACCTGGCCCTTGGTGGCCACACGACACGTGGCGTTGGCGACCGACGGCATGAGGGAGACCGCGCCGTGGGTGACAATGGCCAATCCAAACCCGCTGATCTCTTCTTGAACCTGGAGCGTGCGGAGCTCAGCGCGCTCAGCGAGGGCCAGGGCCGACTCCTCTGGGAGATCTTGGAAACCATCCACGGACATCAGGTCGAGCCCGTCCACCATCACACTTCCATCAGCACCATAGAGCGGCTGAGCGGGGATCGACTGCGGACGAACCGTGGGCGAATGACTGCTGGGCCCGTCCAATCCAACTACCCGCGTTCGTCCAGAGGCTGGTTCACGCGTGTGCGCCGGCGGGATGGAGATCTTGGAGAAGAGCTCCTCGAACTCATCGGCATCGGGTGCCGCCGACGTGGGTGGCAGATCGCTGTCTGCAAATCCAGGAACGGGAATGGGGGTGTGATATCTGTCCGCACCGTCTTTTGTACCGGTGGGGTCGCTCATGCTCGAGGGCGGTGGCGCCTGGGTGGGTCGTGAGGGGGGTTCAATCAACGACCAGTTGGCAGCAACTGGCGGGAGGCTGGCCGAAGGCGCGAGCGCGTAGGGTTCGTTTTGGGCGCTGGTGATGCGCGGGACTTGGGACGCCACGGCGGGACGCACCGCGGTCCTTCCGGGCACCGGGGAAGCCGCGCCGATATCCAACTCAGGAATGTCTGAATCTGCGCGGGGCACGCCGCTGACCACCCCGGGCGGCGCCGAGCTGGGATAGGCCGAGGGGCGCACTGAACCGGTATCTTCTTCGAGACTGCGCGCCGTCGGTCTGGTCGAGAAGTTGCTGACCAGCGCGCGCGCCGCCTGCACACCGCGCACGCTCAAGTCGACGCCCAACTCCTTCTCGAGCGCTTCGTGATCGTGCTCCACCGGGCGACGCCCCTGGGCGTATTCGGCAGCCGTTTGATTTTCGATGGGGAGCACCGAGGACGTCTCGAGTGGCAGTGGACCCAGGTCGGGAATGGGCGGGGGCAGCGAGGAGGTCTTGCGGCGGTTGGTGATCACCTCATCGGCGAATTGCAGCTCATCGTATTCTTCATTGCTGCCCGGGGGGCGCGAGCTGCGCGGCACGCCGTCCATTTCGCGTTCGATCTCTTCATCCAAATCCAAACCCGATGGTTCGGGGCGCATGGACGGTGGAATGCGATCCAACTTGGGAGGCGTCGTCGTCCGGCCCGGGCGCGATCGCTCTGAGCCCGGACGTTCGGAGCCTGGACGGCTCGACCTAGAACGCTCGGAACTCGGCTCGGACTGAGACGGTGCATCGTGGATGGTGCCTTGAGGCCCGGTGTGTGTCAGTCGTGTCGAAGCGGGTGGGCGCGCGGAGTCGGCACGGCCAGGAGCGCGCAAGCGACCAGTCGGCGAGCGCGACGAGCGCGGCGCCCCATCGCGACCCTGGGCCGCGACTCCGGGAGTCGGAGCCACAGTGGGGCGATCACTCATCGGAATCGACGAATGCTGCGCGCGACCGCCCCGCGAGGACGAAGGAGGCCCAGAACTCACCGCACTGCGTCCGGGTGGAGGCAGGGTGGGGGGCGGAACTGGCCGATAGCCCAGCGGCGCACTGGCCGTGGACCTTTGAGCCAGATGCGCAATGGACACAGGCTCGGGCGTGGCGTCCGCCACGTCTTCAATCTCTTCTACTGCGCCGTCTTCATCCAAGAGTTCGATGTCGTCGTCATCATCGAGCTCATCCAGATCGTCCCCGTCTTCCAAATCCTCATCCAAGTCATCGATCTCGACATCGACGTCGACGATCTCGTAGTCGACGCTGACCGAGGGGGGTGCGTGATGCACGGCAGGCACGTGAGCCGGAGGTGCCACTGCGCCTGGAGGAGGGGGAGGTGCGACCGCGGGCATCGCAGCGTTGGTCAACATGGTGGCGAGGCGCGCCAGCTCTTGCGCCCGACCAACCGCCCCTACTTCCTGGGCAGTCTCCGACGCACGTCGGATCCAGTGAATGGCGTCTTGATGAGCGTCCCGTTTCCATTGGGCAGAGGCCGCACGCAGCGCCCAAGCGACGTCTTCATGGTCATCGTCATATGGTGGTGGAACGGAAAAAAACGACATGTGCGCGGCCGCGACTATAGCGAAAACCCGTCAGAAACATCCTGGTCGGACTGCAATATATACTTCTGTCTCAATACACCCACGGGAGTCCGACCGCAAAACCTACGCCCCCAGGCGCTGGCGGGCGCGTTCGTGCTGGCCCGGGTCCCCACTTGGGCTGGCTCTGCGGCCTCGAGGGGTGCCAAGGGCCACGGCGCTCATGCCCACTTGGGCCACCTAGGGTGGCAGTAAGACCTCACGATCTTTTGAGCCGTTGGGGGGGCCCACGTAGCCGCGGCGTTCCATCATATCGACCATTTTGGCAGCTCGGTTGTAGCCAATGGTCATCTTGCGTTGGAGCCACGAGGTCGAGCAACGTTGACTGTCGCGGACGATGAGCAGCGCCTCGTCGAAGCGGGCGTCCACCGGCTCGTCTTTGAGCTCCTGCTCGTCAGCCTCGCTCGGCTCCAAAATGGCGTCGTCGTATTCAGGCTCACCCTGGCTGCGCAGGTGGTCGCAAAGCTGGTTGATTTCCTCTTCCGAAACGAACGGGCATTGCACACGCAGTGTGTCCGTGGCCCCGTTGAGCTTCACCAACATGTCGCCTTTACCGAGCAGGACTTCTGCGCCCATCTCATCCAAGATGGTGCGGCTGTCGACCTTTTGCGCCACACGAAACGCGATGCGCGAGGGGAAGTTGGCCTTAATCATGCCAGTGATGACGTCCACGCTGGGGCGCTGCGTGGCGACGATGACATGCATGCCCGCGGCGCGGGCCTTTTGCGCCAAACGCGCCACGGCCGCTTCAACGTCTTTGCCCTGCTGCATGATCAAGTCGGCAAATTCATCCACGACGATGACGATGTAGGGGATGAGCTCTGGCAGCTTGACCCCATCGCTGCCGTTCTTTGAGACGGGGACTTCAATCAAGTCACCGTTGTGGTCCACGGCCTGCACCGAGGCCTGACGTGGGGGCGGGATCTTCCCTTCCTTCACCCGCTCGACGTAGCGGTTGTACGTGGTGATATTTTTGGTGCCCGCCTCGGCAAACAATTGATAGCGACGCTCCATCTCATCCACAGCCCATTTCAGCGCCTGGGCCGCCTGGTTCATGTCGGTGACCACAGGCAACAGCAGGTGCGGGATCTTATCGAAGGGCGCGAGTTCGACCACCTTGGGGTCGATCATGAGCAAGCGCAGCTCCTCGGGGGTGCGCTTGAAGAGCAAGCTGGAGAGCATCACGTTGAGCCCCACGCTCTTGCCCGCCCCCGTGGCGCCCGCCACGATCACGTGGGGCATGGCGGCCAAGTCCGCGTAGAACGGCGCGCCCACGATGTCGCGACCGAGCACAACGGGCAGTGCTGCCTTCTTGGACAATTGCTGAAAGCGTTCGTCTTCCACCAATTCTCGCAGATTGACGGGCACCCGCTCGTCGTTGGGAATTTCAAAACCAATGCGGCTCTTCCCGGGGATGGGCGCGATGATGCGCACTTTGCGGGAAAGACCCAGGGCTAAGTCATCACTCAACCCAGCCACCTTGCTCACCTTGGTCCCAGCCAGTGGCGCCACTTCATAGGTCGTCACCGTGGGGCCCGGGTGGATCTCCTCCACCTTGGCGGTTACGCCATAGTCCAAGAGCGTCTTTTCCAAGAGATCGGCGTAGCGGAGCACGACGCTCTTGTTCACCTGAACTTCGTCGTCCGACGCCGGCAACAGCAGCTCGGTATCGGGCAGCTCAAACGAGCTGCCGCCGCGCACAGCGCGCTCCGGTTTGGCCAAACGCGGCGCCTGGGCCGCCGAAGTATCGACGATCTTGGGCCGAGTCCCCACGTCACTCGACTCATCCTCGAACTCATCTGGCTCAGACTCATCCAGGGCGGCAGCGTCGTCCTCGGAGTCCTCGGAGTCCTCGGAGTCATACTCGTCCGCTGCGGACTCCACCGACTCAGTATCTTCGAACTCGTCCTCGTCCGCCTCCTGCGCGCTGTCCTCTACCTGGTCAGGCTGACCGTCGGTATCACCAAACGCTAAGGTCGCCCAATCGGGGCCGCTCTCAAGCTCTGGCTCCGGAGCGCGAACTGCGCTGGGCCCGGCGTCGCTCGAGATGTCCATGGTTGGACCGTACGGGCTAGAGTCCTCGTCCCACAGATCACTCATGCGCATGTGCTGGCGCAGAGCAGCGGCGACGCTAACGGGTGGTGTCCCGGTAGCTTCCTGCGGGATCCAGGGTGCATTTGCTTCCAGCTGCGCCAAGATGCGTGCATCCTTTTCTTGGTCACAGCTCTTGAAGGCCACCGCATTTTCGCGCTGCTGTTGCTCTTGATGACTGCGCAGCTCACTCGCCTTCTTCCACAGCGCAAAGCCGCGGCGCCAAAGCTCCAACAAGAACGCTAGCGCCCGGCGGTACCAAGCGAGCGCGCGCGTGCACAAGGTGATGAAGGAGAAACTGGAGCGACCAATCAGGATCAGGCCAATGGCCGTAAGACCCACCAAAAATGAGCCAGGCGCCGAGAACAAGCCGCGCATCAGCTCACCAAACAGCAGGCCCACGTTGCCGCTGGCGCCGCATTGCCCAAACACCAAAAGCTCTGGAGTTGCGACCTGAATCAGCGAGGCAATCAGCAACAAGATGACGACGTCCCCTGCCAGGCGCAGCCCGACCATGTCCGGCCGACGTCCACGCAGCAGTGGCGCGCCCATCATGAGCAACTCAGCCGGCAACCACCAAGCTGCGGCACCAAAGCCCAGGACCAAAAGGGACGCCACAGCCTCGCCCACAGCACCCATCCAGTTGGCTCCGTGCAGCTCGGGATTGTGCGGAGATGCCTCAAAGCTCAACAGAGCGAGCAGGAGAAAGACGGCGCAAAAAAACAAAAGCAGTGCGCAGGCCTCCGCCCAACGCGACCTGTCGGGTCGTTCCAGAGGACTGGGGCTTGCCAAAGAAGGCGGAATGAAGGCCTGTGCTCCCATGTGCACAATATACCTACATCAACTCCTGAGGACGGCCAAAATTTTTCCCTCCCAACTTCATGATGTACTTCACGAAAGGAACGAGTCCCTGCTCGACCAACAGTTGGTGAGGAAAATTCTCGACGTGTACTATCCTCCCAGAGTCTTTTCCGAGGAGCGGGGCGCGCTGGGCGCTGGGCTGTCCAAGACGGCAGTCGGGCAAGCGCACTGACTCGGACGAAGAGCAGATCAGGGAATGTCAGGGATGAAAGAGCATGGCAAGAGGATGGGAAAGAACATGAGAAGTTCGATGGGACGTGCGTGGGTGCTTTCGTCCGCACTGTTGATGGTCGCTGCGACCACCTCCCTATCTGGCTGCAGGATCACCGACGACGACGTGGCCGCTTGGGCGCGCAAGGCATCAGGTCCGCGCAAGCTGATCGCGGTGCTCCAGCACGACAAGTACCCCATGGCGCTGCGCGTCAATGCCGCGCTCACTCTCGTCACCATGAAGCCCCGCGGCGGGCGCGCCGTCGGTCTGCTCGGAAGCGACGAATACATCGGGCTGCTCGACGGGCTTTCGGACATGGATGCGTCCGAACGCAAACCCATCATTTCTGGCCTTGCCCCCAAGTTGGTGGAGGGCATGGCGGAGGTTCCAGAAGGCGATCAAGCCGACGAGTCCATCCCTTACAAGGACGCGGCCTACGCCTTGCTCACCCACAACGAAGGGAGCTTGGTAAGCGATGAGGAGATCAAGCGCTCCCTGAACGACGCACTCATTGGTTGGTGCCAGCACAACTTCGTGGCGCGCATGGATGACACCACCCAACTCTACGGCATGGAGCAAGTGCTCAGACACACACGGAGCGCCGGGGTCCGTGGGCTCACACCGCTCATCGCGGCAGATTTCAAAAAGATCCGCGAGCTCTCGCAGCTCATTTACGAGTTGGGCGACGACGCCACCAAGCTGGACGCCAGCAAGCGCATGGTTGTCGTGGCGCAGTACGTCGACTCAGAAGCCTGGATCAAACAGAAGGCTCCCACGGTCGAGGCCGCCAACAAGGCCTCTGGTCTCACCGTCAAGCCCAAACAGTTTGAAAAGCAGCTCGAGGCCTACCAAGAAGAGGAGCTTTTGCGCTTGTTTGGCGCCATGAAAAACGTGGGACAAAAGCCCATCGTTGATTATCTGCTGACCTACGCCGCCAACAAAGAAAATCCGGAGAAACGCAGGGCCGCGGCCCTGGCTGGCCTAGAAAACAATCTGGATCGCAAGAACCAAGCGCACGCCAAGCTGATGCTCGATTTGTTAGCGGACAATGAGACGCCTGATTCGCTGCGCGACGTCGCATCACGGCGCGTGGGCGAGCTTTCGCGGGAGCAAGTTGCTGAGCGCCTGTACGGCTTGTTCGAGAGCGACCGCTGGAAGCTGCGTTGGATCGCCGCCGCCTTGCTCCTGAAGATGACCGACAGCAAGACCATCGACGACTTCATGGCTCAGCTCGGCAAGATCAAACATATGGCCATCACCGAGGCGCTCACCTACGGCCCCGGGCTCAAGGACGTCAAAGGCGACACCGCAGAACTCGTCAGCAAGTACTCAGCCACCAATCAACCCGTGCCCGTGCGTCTTTCGGCGTTGGGGTATTATTACGGTTACGGTACTCAGGCCGATCTGGCCAAGGTGGAGCCCTTCACCAGCGACACGGAAAAAGTACCGTCTTGTCCCAAAGACGCCGAAGAATGTGCCTGGAGCTGCACAGTGGCCGGAAAAGACGGGCCGGAACTCAAAGAAGTCGCTACAGTTGGGAACTTCGTGGAGTATTGTCTCGTCCCTGCGATGAAGGGCCGGGCTCCGGCCGAAACAAAAGCTGCTGAGGCAACCCCCGCCCCAGAAGCTCAAGCCAAATAGACAAGTACCGTTAGATATGGGCGCAGCAAGCAAGAAGACGCCTCACAGTTTTCAGTGCCGAGATTCTCTTTGGGCGACCTTCGAAGAGATGGCGAAGGAACTTGAGTGTTCCGTGGATTACCTCATCAACGACGCGATGAAGCAGTACGCTCGTCAGCGCGGGTACATGGGTGATCCGGCCTCGACCACCTCCATGGCGCTGCAGACTCCTCCGCCCAATCCCAAGCCGGCTCCACCGCGTGCACCTGCGCCGCCGGCCCCGGTCGCGCCCGGGTTGAGTGACGCGGGACTGCCACCGCTGGGTGCGCCGCTGCCACCCGTCGCAGTACATGCCGTGCCGCCACAGTCGCTCGGCGGCGCTCAGCTCCCCCCACCCCCGCCCGGTGTGTCCCGTGCACCCCAAGCCCCCCGTCCAGCGAGCCCAGGAGTGGTACCTCCACCGCCTGCTGCCCCTCGGATGTCTGGACCGCCGCCAGTTCCGCCCCCCCATGCCGCTCTAGCGCAGGGCGCAGTGATGGTTCCGCCTCCGGTTCCCAGTCGCGTACCGCCTCCGCTGCCGCCCTCAAGCAACCCCGGGTCCGGCTCATTTCCGCATCCGGCGCTAGGGCACCCACCGGGTCATGCTCAGCCGCCGGGGTTTGGTCAACCGCCGCCCAGCAGCCTAGCTCCCAATACCTTGGGTCGCTCGCCTCTCCCACCGCTGCCGCCCGGCGCCGCACTGCCTCCCGGCGCTGCTCCACGCGCGCTGCTGCCTGGTCGTGCGCTCACCCTTCACTATGAGGGGCGGCCTCACCTGGTCAACAAAGATCGCTTCATCATCGGCCGCGGCAAGACGTCGTCTGACTTGACCATCCGCGATCCCAACGTGTCTCGCCAGCACGCGCTGGTCGAGTTTTCCGGTGGTAACTACTACATGGTGGATATGGGCTCGACCAACGGCATCGAGTTCTCTGGGCAGCGCGTTCACCGTAAAGCCATTCAAAACGGCGACGTGTTCAAGATCTGTGATCACGAGATCTTCTGCTCCATGCAGTAGTCTCGGCGACCCCCGGTTCGTTTGACAAGCGCCCGGCGGATCGGAGGTCAGTTGCAGCGGTCAGGTAATCGCCTCGTCGCCGTGTCTCACCCCAACTCAGCCCGCAGGGATCCCCAGCCAGGTAGTAGCTGCGGGCATCGCTCCGCGGTTGGGCGCTCAGCTGAGATCGTTGCAAGCGCTACGCACGGCGAGTCCTTGGAGTTTTCCTCCGCCCCCTACGGCGTGCGAGCGGAGCCGATGGTGAGGTGTGCTAGACGTGAACGCCTGGCCGCCGGTCGAAGTGGAAGCCCGCGTGTACACCGCTGAAGCGAGCCTCCGGGGGCTGCGGAAAACCGGACTCACCGTGCTACGCCTGCCCAGGTGCTGCTGATTGCGCCCGTAGGAGAAATAGATGGGATACATGGACTTTCTAACCGCTGGCTCCAGGACTTCGCCGCCGTCGCTGGGTACATCGCTCGAGCTACTCGAAGATGCATCGACCTTGTTTGTCGCGGCTTGGACAAAGACGCCTCAGAACATGGAGCAAGCTCACCGCTCAAGCCAAACGGGGCTGACACACCTCGACCACATTGCGAATCAAATCCTGCGGGCGCGCGATGGGATGAGGGCGAACAGCAGCTACGCTGGTTCACCACTGGAAGCTCAATTGCTGACCCCGCAAGCCGAGTCCGTCTCTCCCGTCACCGTAGGTGAGCAAGACAACCTAGTAGCACTCGGCCCTGGCGCGGGCTCGCTGCCCCGGCCGGGTGCACAAGTAACGTTCGAGCGATTGCTCAACAAGATCAAGCATCGCCGTCCCGACGCGGCAAATTTCCGAATCGGCTCGAACAGTGAGCACTTTCTTTTGCTCGCAGTTAACACGCCGCAGCATCAGCCAGAGTCGATTGTCGAGTTCTGTGTGGGCGATTTCTGCACGCAGCTCAAGACCATAGTTCCTCTCGTTTGAGCAGCTGCGACGCTCACGACCAAACAATACGTCTGATCCTGCAGCAGGCAAAAGCATGGGGTAGCAAGGTCCCCCGGCTTATGGGATACGTGAAGGGCCTCGTGCTCTTCCGCGCCGGGGCCCTTCACTCATGGTTTCGCTGGTCAGTGCCTTTCGTGATCTCGTGCGGGTGCGCGAAGTGTCAACGGTCCTCGTCCGTCACGGGTTTGGTGAAGTCGTGGGGCGGCTGGGCATAGGCGGGCGCAGCAAACCCAGCGACGACAAGGACGCCGTAGCGCCCGTTTCGGTGGCTGAGCGCATCCGCCTCGTGCTGGAGGAACTGGGACCTAGCTTCATCAAGCTCGGTCAGCTGGCATCCACCCGCTCCGATCTCTTGCCAGAAGATCTGGTGACCGAGCTCAAGACGTTGCAAGACCACGCGCGTCCCATCCCGTTCGAGGACATCCGGGGACAAGTCGAGTTCTCGCTCGGCACGAGCATCGAGGACAGGTTCGAGGACTTTTCGGAGGAGCCCTTGGCGTCCGCCAGCATCGCGCAAGTGCATCGCGCAAAGTTGAAGACGGCCGAAGGCTTGCGCGACGTCGCGGTGAAGGTGCAGCGCCCGCAAATCGCCAAGACCATCGCCAGCGATGTGGAGATCCTGCACACCTTGGCCGCCCTGCTCGAAAAGGCCATCCCCGAGACCAAGATCTACTCGCCGATTGGTCTGGTGCAGCAGTTCGATCACGCCATCACCGCTGAGCTCGACTTCGTCGCGGAGGCGGACAACGCCCGGCGTTTTGCCCAAAATTTCGAGGGCGATCCTCACGTACGTTTCCCGGCCGTGTACCGGGAAGCAAGTGCTAAGCAGGTGCTCACGCTCGAGTTCATCCCCGGCGTGAAGGTCACCGAAAGCGTCAAGCTGGGCTTCCCTGGTCGCACGGTGGCGCGCATCTGTTTCCGCGCCATGATGAAGCAGATCTACGAGGACGGCTTTTTTCACGCCGATCCGCACCCGGGCAACGTCTTCATCGACGGCACAAAAGAGCATCCCATCGTTGGCATCGTCGACGTGGGTATGGTCGGGAGACTCAGCCCGCGCATGCGCGATCTCACCATCGACGTGGTGGTGGCCTGCTTGCGCCAAGATCATGAGGCCATCGCCGAGGCCCTGTACGCCATCGGTACGCCCACGCGTAAGATCGACATGAACGCCTTCAAAGCTGAAGTCGCGCTTTTGTCGGAAAAGTACCTGGGAAAGGCCATCAAGGACATCGAAGTATCAGCGATGATCCGTGACTTGGTACGCGGCGGCACCAAATACGGCATCGAGATCCCCACAGACTTCGTGATGATGGGCAAGAGCCTGATGACCATCGAGGGCATCGGTAAAGAGATCGATCCGGAGTTCGATTTCGTCGAGGAGGCGCGCCCCGTCTTCTCGGAGCTGCTCCGCAAACGCTATTCGCCAGAGCGCATCGGCAACGAACTCTTGCGCCGCATAGAACGCTTGGGTGGCGCGGGCTACAAGGTGCCCCAGCAGCTAGAAGAGGTGCTGGATGACCTGCGTCTGGGGCGCCTGGCCATCGTCACCAAAAACACCGAGTCCGCGGACGCTACAGAACACCTGGGCCGCCGCCTGCTCACCGGGCTATTGTTCTCCACCCAGCTCATGTGTGCCGCGTACCTGATGACTCACGATCACGTCACCTTGGGGCGCGTGCTTTTGGTGCTGTCGTGGCTCACGCTCTTGGCCCACGCTACGCGTGAATTTTGGCTGCAAATTAGACGCCGACAGTGAGAGCGGCTCAGCGTTCGCATCAAACTGCTCTTGGCCGCTTAGATCTCAGCGTCGCTGAAGGTCCATGCTTTGTTCAGCAGGTAACCCATCACCAGCGTGACCGCCGTTGCAACCACCTGAGACGCCAAGTAGTGCACGCCCCAACTGTCCCCCAGCTTCACAATGTAAGCTCCGAGCACCACGCTCAAGATGGCCACGATGAAGAAGCGCGGCAACGTGGCGCTGTGCGGGCGCGTGCTGGCGAAGATCAGGTGATAGTTCAGCACGTAGTTCACGACGGCGCCGACCGTGGCGCCAATGGCAGAGGCTACCCAAGGCGCCAGTTTCAGGAACTCAACGCAAGTGATCACGGTCAGGTAGTGCGACGCCGTACCAATGCTGCCCGCACCCGCATAACGCACGAACGGCGCGGTGATGAGGTCCACGACCCGATGGTACCGCTGCGGGAGCCGGTAGTGGCGGTAGATCTTTGCCATGGCCCCAAACGATCGCAAGAAGTCCACGGGGCGAACCTTGGACTCACCCACGTCCATCCAGCGCTCCACCGGCAACTCGTAGATCCCAAGCTTGCTCGGAAAATCACGCTTGTACCTGGCGATCAACTCCACATCAAAGACCCAACCGGTCTTAAATGGTTGCACGAGCATGGCGGACAGCTGTGGGGAGCTGCGCATGAGCTTGGCCCCGCACTGCGTGTCGTACACGGGAAGCCCCAGGGTAATGCTGGCGATGGTTGCAGAAATGCGCCCCAGATAATGGCGATACCATTTGCGATCGATGCTTCGACCAAGCAGCGCGACCCGCGAGCCAAGGACGAGATCGACATCGCTGCGCTGCTGGAGCAGGGCGACGAATTTCACTATCTCCTCGAGCGGCGTTGCCCAATCGGCATCCCAGTAGCCGACGAAGGTGTAGCCAAGGTCAAGGGCTTTGAGCAGGCCGTTGCGCACGGCTTCGGCCTTGCCACCGTTCTTCTCCATGCGCAGCACACTCACTCGCTCAAAGCGGCTGGCGAGGGAGCTGAGCAGTTGGAACGTCTCGTCGGTGCTCCCATCGTCGACGAACAGAAAATCGATCTCGGGTTGCTGCTCGACAAAGGCTTGCAGCGCGAGCACGTCGAGACGCTTCTCCTCGTTGTACGCAGGAACGACGATGCACGTCCTGCCCCCCGGGGAGGTCGTCATGCTTGCCACCTACGCTGGGGTGGGGTCGCCGATTTCAGTGTCACGGGCAGCTCACTATCCGGAAAAACGAAAGAAGACAACCAGCCTACTAGGCGCGACGATTATCGGCATGAGCGCAATTCACTCTGCCGCTCGGGGCCACTCGGGACCCACAAAAGCCATTCGGGACCCACAAAACGCAACAAGCGCACCGCTAGGGTACGCTTGCGCGGGCTCTCCTTACGGGAGAAGATTTTCAGATCTTGCCCTGGAGCAAGAATGCAACCACGAATGAAAAGAGCACCAAGGACTCGATGAGCGCAAGACCCAAGATCATGGGTGTCTGAATGCGGGAGGCGGCACCGGGGTTACGGCTGATGCCCTCGAGTGCAGCAGCGGCTGCCCTGCCCTGACCCAGCGTGCCGCCGAGCGCACCCAGGCCAATGGCGAGTGCAGCGCCAAGCGCCAGCATGCTCTTCATGTCGAACTCATTGGCAGCAGCGGTTTCAAGACCAGCAGCAAATGTCTGCGAGGTGGCCAGGGTGGTGAGGGCTGCAGCGAAAAGTGCCGGCTTCTTCTTGAACATCGTGTGGGTACTCCTTTGTCTCGTTGGGGCGACGGTTAGCGCCTAATTTGCGGTGCGACCAGTCCTTGTGAACAAGAAAGTAACGGATCGCAGGACGTTTTTGGTTTGGATGGGTTGAGGTCGGGTGAGCTCAGGGAGCTCTTTTTACATTCCGGGCATGAACCCGGTGAGCAATCAATGGGGAGAAGTGCAGCGTATGCGAAATGCGCCAAAGTTGAGAGCAACCCGGGCATCAGTGCGCTTCATGGGTTAATGCGCTTCATGGGCAGTAGCCAAATCGATGTAGATGCACGTGAGCAGGGTGAACACCAAGGTCTGCACCAGGATCACCAAGCATCCCAAGAGCATGATGGGGAGCGGCAAGAGCACCGCCACCAGGCCCAGGAAGATACTGAGAATCAGGTGATCCACCGCCATGTTCAGCATCAAGCGCACCGACAAAGTGATGGGACGCACGCACAGTGAAATCACCTCCACCGGAAAGATGAGCGGCGCCAAATACCAGGCAGGTCCAGCGAGGTGTTTGATGTAGCCCATGCCCTGCTCCTTGATGCCGTAGAGGTTGAACAACACGAACACCACCAGGGCACAGCCCAAGGTGATGTCCAAGCTGCTGGTTGCTACGGGCATGCCCGGAATCAGGGCGAGCACGTTGGAAAAGAACACGAACAATGCCGCGCCGCCCACGACGGGAAAGTACTTCTTGGCACGCTCGGCATCCATGACCCCCTTGGCCACGTTGTAGAAGTACTCCAAGAACACTTCCATGAACGTACGCAGACTGAGGCGCTCATCGGGGATGACTGCGTCGTCGCCCTTGATTTTGCTGCCCACAGCCGTTGCCAGCACAAGGACCACGAGCAGGATCAAGCTCGCGGCAACCAGCGGCTCCCAGGATTGCCAGGTCGGTTGCTGTCCGCCCACCACGGTCTGACCGAGCACGTCGGCGTTGTGCTCCAGCGTGTCTTTGATGTGACCCAATAGAATCGTAAGGAATGTGGAATGCTCAGGCATGGTCAGTCTCTGCTGCAGGTGCCACCTCATCGTCCGAGGCAGGAGGTGCGACAAACAAGCCCGCAAAAACAATGCCTAAGGGCAACGCGCACAGCCCTAAGGTAAATGAAAGCGGGTCGATGCTGGGATGTTTGAGGGCCAGATAGGTGAGCCCGAGCAGGGCCAAGAACTTGGCACCAGCCACCGCGGCCCACGAGCCACTGCGTCCCGCGAGCAGCCGACTGACCGAGCGGGCCAACACCCACAAGTTCATGCTCGCGAGCAGTCCGCCCACGAATGTCCCCAATGCCCAACCCAGACCCTGCACGCCCCACGCGCCGACCGTGAGGATGATCCCCACGCCCCAGACGACCCATTGGGTGCGTCGCATCGCGTCATGATCAGGGTTTGGTTTCATCGAAGTACTTTTTCGTCTGTTCGGCTTCTCGTCGAGCCTCTTCATCAGCTTGTCGGTTGGCCCGAAGCAAGGCTCGATAAACTGCGCGAACTCCCGCTGCCAAGCCGAATCCGAATCCGAGTGCTGTGAGCCATCCGTGAGTTGCCCATTTCCCGTCGAGCCACTGCCCGACAAAGAGTCCGAAGAGTACGCTGATGGCGAACTCGAGGCCGACCGTCGAATAGCTTCCAGCTGATTTCCAGTGATGCTGCACTTGTACCTGGGAAGCGGCGCTGCATTACCATGCGTGTGTCATGGGGGTCAAACGCCTTCTTCGCCATGTATGCTGCCTCTGACGTGCACGGGTAGCCAGTAGCTAGGCAGGGTAAATCTAGGGTTTCACGGCGGTGTCTGGCGATCAAGCCATGCTGCCAGTGGACCCAAGATACGGCGAGCCGCCTGCCCACGGTGGCTGATGCGGTCCTTATCGGCGCCGCTCAAGCTGGCGGTCGTCTCCAAGGGGAAATCCACGGGCAGAAACAAGGGGTCGTAGCCAAATCCGCCTTCACCCCGCGCGCTTGGCCCGATGTGCCCTTCCACGGCAGCTTGCGCCGTCGCAATGCGCTGGATGCCGCTCGCGCTGGGCGCCGCACATACTAAACAACACACAAACCTCGCCGTCCTGCGCTCGAACGGCACACCGGTCAATTCACGCAACAACAGCTCGTTGTTCGCCTCGTCAGTCGCACCAGGGCCTGCGTACCTGGCGGAGTAGACCCCAGGGCGACCGCCCAGCGCATCAACCACGAGCCCGCTGTCATCGGCGAGCGCGGGCAGGCCCGTTACCGCCGCGACGGCGCTCGCCTTGAGCCAAGCGTTCTCTTCAAACGTCGTTCCTGTCTCCTCGACGACGAACCCAGCCGGGACCACGCTGGACATGTTCAGCACACTGATGCGCGGGTCAGAGAGCAAGCGCGCAAACTCGCGCACCTTGCCCGCGTTGGTGGAGGCCAGAACAATCTTGGTGGTCATAGCTTTCGCGGGCGACTGTGGCTCATCTTTAGGGGGGCTTCCAGCCCCCCTCGCTTTTGGAAGTAAATTCCAAAAGCTCACCCCTAACTACCGTCTGCGCTCCGGCGCCTCCCTCTTGGTCGGCGGCGGTGCTCGACGCCTCGCTGCTTCGCAGCATCGGGGGGCTTGCTCGAGTGGGGAGCCGTTGGCTTTCCTTGCGTGCGTAGTGAGGACACAGAGCCGGCGCCTCCCTCTTGGTCGGCGGCGGTGCTCGACGCCTCGCTGCTTCGCAGCATCGGGGGGCTTGCTCGAGTGGGGAGCCGTTGGCTTTCCTTGCGTGCGTGGTGAGGACACAGAGCCGGC
>Ga0315910_10002139_pt1 | contig 17634 bp, 15 predicted proteins | sample EdamamesoilMG_FD_204470 | JGI IMG/M metagenome (GOLD analysis project Ga0315910, IMG submission 204470) | Garden soil microbial communities collected in Santa Monica, California, United States - Edamame soil | ecosystem: Environmental > Terrestrial > Soil > Garden | place: USA: California... | reverse complement strand
TCTGGCGCTCACCTGGTACGACTCGCGCGAGGCGCTGGCCCAGGCGGGCTCGGCCGTGCTCGCGTGCGGCGTGTGCGCTGCGCTGCCGCGCGCGCCCTACGGCTCGCTCGCGGCGCGTGGGCGCGCCGATCCGGCCGGGGGCTGGCGCTACCCGGCGCAGGTCCTGTCGGCGGCCTTTCTCCTGTTCGTGGGCGGGCACTTCCCGCTCCTGCGCGAGCTCCTCGGCAGCCTGGGCCGCCCGGTGGGCATCCTCGCCGTCGTGGCCTACGGGTCGCGCCGCGCGCGGCCGGTGATCTGGAGCGGGCTGGTCGGGCTCGACCTCGTCGAGCTCGCGCGCGGCGAGCCGCACGGCCGCCCGTGGAGCTGGATGCTCGTCGCGCTGGCCTTCGATCCGGCCTGGATCCCGCCGCGGACGCGGGCGGGCGTGCGCGTCTACTACGACGGCACCTGCGGCCTCTGCGCGCGCTGGGTGCGCTTCCTCCTCTCCGAGGAGCGCGCGGCCGCGCTGCGCTTCGCGCCGCTCGCGGGCGAGGCGTTCGAGCGCGAGATCCCGGCCGAGCGCCGCGCCGCGTTACCCGACAGCGTGGTCGTGCGCACGGACACGGGCGAGCTCCTCGTGCGCTCGGAGGCCGCGCGCTTCCTCCTGCTCCAGCTCGGCGGCCTCTGGCGCGTGGCGGGCGTCCTGCTCGGGCTCGTGCCGCGCGGGCTGCGCGACGCGGCCTACGACGCCGTCGCGAGCGTGCGCAAGCGCCTCTTCGCTCCGCCGAGCTCGGCCTGCCCGCTCGGCCCGCCCGAGATCACGCGCCGCTTCGATCCGTGACCGGCGCGCGCGCGCGGCGGAAGGTTCCCAGCGCGAGCACGGCCACGGTCCAGGTCGGGAAGGCGGCCAGGCCCGGGACGGCCTCGATCACGAGCACGGGCAGGAGCGCCTTCCGGAAGCCGAGCAGCCCGAACAGGAGCAGGGCGGTCGTCCCGTCGAGCGCCCACTGCAGCGGCGGCACGAGCTCGAAGGCGAGGGAGAGCGCGTCCGAGCCGACTGCGACGACCAGGGCGGCGATGGCGCGCCCCGGACGGGCAGGGGCGGTCGAGCTCGGGGCCAGCGGGTCGATCATGAGGGGCATGAGGGGGCTCGGGGATCCTAGGCGGATGGGGCGGGAATCGCCTGGCCATCCCGGCCGGTGAGCTGGTCCCCGAGGTGCGGAATCCATGAATCCGCATGGGTCCGGGTCCGGACATCGATGGAGCTGCTGTTCTTACAAACCGAACACAGGCCTGCCTGGGCGCGTTTTCCACGGCTTCCGAAGCCATTTTCCCATGGATGGGACAGCGGGGACGCTCTGGCCGCCCCGTGCGGTTTGAACGTGAACTTCCATTTATATGATCCCGTCCCACCCGGCGCGCCTCTCCCCGGGGCCGTTCCAGCTCGCGCATTGAAACCCCTGTCCGGAGTCATGCCATGCTGCCTCGGTCCATCCCCCTGATCCTCGCGCTCGCCGCGCTGGCCCCCGCCCTGCGGGCCCAGCAGCGCACGGACGTCTCGAGCCTGCCCATGGTCGTCGGCCACGGGACGCAGGGCTTCGTCGTCTACCGCGGCCCGGCCATCCCGAACCTCTTCTGGAGCTGCTTCAACGGGTCGAGCTCCTCGAGCATCGGCGAGGTGGCCGAGGACGTGCACATGCTGCAGGCCGGCGACCTGGCCTCGATCACCTTCGCCTACCACGTCGAGGGCGCGATCGGGCAGTCGGGCACCTGCTCGGCCATCCTGCGCGTGTACGCGAACAACGCGACCAACTCGGTCACGCCGCCGGCCGGGCTGATCGCCTCGTACACGGTCCCGGGCCTGCCCTGGGCCACGGCGACGAACCACACCGCCACGTTCGACATCCCCGTCCCGATCGCCGTGCCCCAGCATCTGTGGCTCGGGGTCGAGATCGTGTCGCCGAGCGGGACCTACGGCAGCGTTCTCGGCGCCGAGTCGCCGGGCGAGAACCCCGCGCCCAACCTGGGCACGAGCTTCAACGTCACCTGGTTCGGTCCGGCGAGCTGCACCGCGCCGCCGGGCGAGCTGCTCGACAACGGGGCCGAGTTCGGCTCGGTCATCAACTACACCGTGCTCGTGCGCGTGTTCCCGCCCGTCGATTGCCCGGACGCGATCGCGAACGGCGACTTCGAGACGGGAGTGCTCGGTCCGTGGACGAACCTCGGGCGCACGGGCGTGATCACGGCCGAGGCCTCGGCCACCGTGCCGCCCTCGGGGGGCTACCAGGGCTTCGCGGACACGGGCTTCGTGTATGCGAGCTCGGGCCTGCTGCAGGCTCCGGTCGGCACGCTGGAGAGCTCGCTCGGCCTCGGCGCCGGCACGTTGAGCGCGCTCACCGTCGGCGGTCCGGTCACGCACGGATCGGCCCTGGCGCAGACGCTGAGCGTGGGCGCGGGTGACGTGCTGCAGTTCCACTGGAACTTCCAGACGAACGAGCTCACGCCCGCCGGCCTCAGCAACGACTTCGCCTTCTTCACGGTGGCCTCGAACGGCGCCGTGCTGCTGGCGGACACGTTCTTCCCGAGCTTCGTCGACTCGGCCAGCCCGTATTCGGACGAGACCGGCTACCAGGCCTACAGCTACACCTTCCCCGCCGCCGGGACGTTCACGGTCGGCTGGGGTGTGGCCGACCGCCAGACGACGAGCGGGGACTCGGCCCTGCTGATCGACTGCGTCGAGCGCATCCCGGGTGCGCCGGTGAACCAGCCGCCCGCCTGCAGCGTCGACCTCGACGTGGCGCGCCAGGACTTCCTCGAGCCCGTGCCGAACGGCTTCGTCGTGACCGAGGGCGAGACCATCACCGTCCAGTTCACGGGCACGGATCCCGAGGGCGGCCTGCTCGTGGCCGAGGCGCCGGGCATCCCCTTCGGCTCCAGCGTGAGCCCGGGCGCTGGCCCGGCCCCGCTCGTCAGCACGTTCCAGTGGACGCCGAGCTCGTCCGACAAGGCCGGCGCGCCCTACACGATCGCGGTCGCCTTCCGCGATCCTGCCGGCGCCGTGGCGAGCTGCGACTTCGGCATCGTCGACGTCAACCTGCGGCCCGTGGCCTCGGCCTCGGATCAGACGGTCGAGAGCACGAGCCAGGCCGGCGCGCTGGTGACGCTCGACGGCTCGGCCACCGACGCCGACGATCCGGCCGCGAACCTCGTGTACCAGTGGTTCGTGTCCGACGCGAGCGTGGTGCTGAGCAACCCCGCCTCGCCCACGCCCACGGGCCTGTTCCCGGTCGGCGTCACCATGGCGACGCTGACCGTGGCCGACGGCCGCGGCGGCGTGGACGTGCACGACGCCCTCATCACCGTCGAGGACACGCGCCCGCCCGAGGTGTGGTGCACGACCGATCAGGCCGCCCTCTGGCCGGCCAACCACGCCATGATCCCCGTGCGGGTGTACGTCGGCGCGACCGACGACTGCAGCGCGCCGGGCGACATCCTGCCCATCACCGTGCGCGTGTCGAGCAGCGAGCCCGACAACGCCAGCGGCAACGGCGACGGCAACACGAACGGCGACGTGCACGGTTTCGACGGCTACGCCGCGCCGGTCAACGTCACCTCGAGCTTCACCTACGACGCCGTGAACCACCGCTGGGGTGGCACGGTGCGCCTGCGCGCCGAGCGCGCCGGCGGCGGCGCGGGCCGCAAGTACACGATCGACGTCGTGGCCCAGGACTCGCACGGCAACACGGCCGTGACGAGCTGCTGCGTGGTCGTTCCCCACGACCGGCGCGGCAGCGCGGACTGCGACTAGACGTCCCCTCTTTCCTCGCTCGCACGCCCTCGCATGAGGGAGAGAGACCGCGGGGCTCTCGGCCTTCGGGCCGGGGGCCTCGCTCTTTCTCAGGGCGGCGGCCCGCCGGGGCCGTGGGCTCCGTAGGCCCCCCGGCCGCGCTCCTCCTCGAGCACGAACACGTCGGCCAGGTAGGCGAAGGTGGCGCGGAGGGGATCGCGCGCGCGAAGCCGACCTGGCACTCGCCGCCGCCCTCGTCCGTGCGGTAGAGCCCGAAGGGGAGCGAGTGCTCGAGCGAACGCCGTACGAGCTCCCGCGGGATGCCCGCCGCCCAGTACGAGCGCGCGAGATAGCCGTGGATCACGTCGAGCTGCAGGCGCGCGCGCTCGTCCGAGACCACGTGCGCTCCGCGGCGCCATTCCATGGCGGCATTCCGCGCGGGCGGTGCGCGCCGGTCCAATGCCGGCGCCCGGCTCAGGCCGAGCGCGGCAGGCGCCGCAGCCCGTCGCGGCGCGGGTTCTCGCGCAGCTCCTCGGCCAGGTGGTCGAGGTCGGGGAACACGGTCGAGAGCCGGATGCCGAGCAGCGCCAGCGTGCGCTCGAAGTGGTCCTTGCGCGCGGCCGGGATGACGAAGCGCGAGAGCACCGGCGGCACGGCCGGGCTCTCCTCGAGGCCGCGCGAGCGCCCGTGAACGGTGAAGCGCGACTGCTGCAGCAGCATGCGCGCGAAGCTCTCGTGCGGCTCCATGGCCACGATCGAGTCCTGCAGGCGCGTCACCAGGCCGTCGCCTGCGTCGAGCTCGGCCGAGGGCAGCTCGCTGAAGGGCAGCATGCAGGCCAGCGTCCCGATCGGATCGTCGGCGGTGAACAGCACGGGCTGACCCAGCTCGACCTCGTTCAGGCGCACCGGATCGAGCGCCCAGATCGCGCCGTCCACGCCGGCCTGCTCGCGCCCGTGCACGGCGAAGAAGGCCGCCACCAGGATCGAGGTCGTCCAGTCGAGCAGGCGCGTGGGCGCGCCGTGGTGCTGCATGAGCGCCAGCCAGTCGGTCCAGCTGCGGCTCTCGTGCTCGGACAGGCGCGCCTCGGCCTGACGGCGGAAGCTCTTGGCGAGCTCGTCCTCGAAGGCGCGCCGCTCGCGCCCGCGCAGGATCTCGGGCCGGCACACCTCGGGCTGCAGCGACCAGCGCGCGTCGGCCTGTCCGCGGAACCAGGACGGGCCGACGCAGGCCTCGGTGCAGGACCAGGCCACGCCGATCAGCTCTTCGGGCTCGTGGAGGACGCGGGTATCCAAGGGGGGAACGCTCCGCCTCCGTCATCGGCGCGCGCCGGCCGCGGGGACGAGCGCCGCCGGCCCGCGGCGCACAGGTCTTACGCGGTTGCGCGTCCCGCCCGCCCGCCAGTAGCCTGCTCTGTTCAGGTCCAGGCCCCGAACGCCTCGGGGTTCGACTCCAAGGAGGAAACAACGATGAAGCTGCGCATGATCGCCCTGTCCACCGTCCTCTTCGCCGGCGGCGCCTTCGCCGCGGGCTCGGCCTACCAGGCCCCGGTCAAGCCCGCGAAGGAGCACGAGCTCCTGAAGCACCTGGTCGGCAACTGGGACGCCGTCGTCGACATGATGGGCAGCAAGGAGCCCGGCTCGATGACGACCACGCTCGGGATGGACGGGCTGTGGACCGTCTCCGACTACAAGGGCACGACCATGGGGATGCCCTTCATCGGTCACGAGGTGATGGGCTACGACTCGGCCAAGAAGAAGTACCTCTCGTGCTGGGTCGACTCCAGCAGCACGAACATGACCCTCACCGAGGGCACCTGGGACGAGGCCACGAAGACCCTGATCATGAGCGGCAAGGTGACCGACCCCGCCATGGGCGAGATGAGCATGGTCAGCAAGCTCCAGGTACCCGACGCCGACCATCACATCTACTCGATGCACATGGGCGCGGCCGAGACGCCGCCCGTGCTGACCATCACCTACACGCGCAAGAAGTAGGCGTCTTCCCCGGCCGCGCGCGTCACTTGCCTGGCGCGCGCGGAGCGAGGTTCGCCTCGAGGAAGGCGAGCGTGCGCGTCCAGTAGGCGCCGTCGGGGTCGGTGAAGAGGAAGTCGCCGTGGCCGCCGCCCGGGACCTCCACCAGCTCGCTCGCGACCCCGGCCGCGCGCAGGGCCGCGTGCAGGAGGCGCGAGTGCTGCACGGGCACGTCCTCGTCGGCGTCGCCGTGCACGAGCAGGAAGGGTGGGTCGTCCTCGGTCACGAAGGAGAGCGGCGAGGCCGAGGCGTAGGCGGCGGCGTCGGCGTCCTTGGCGAAGAGCTCGGGCGGCGGCAGGGTGTCGAAGTCGCGCTCGCGCGTGCGCGTCAGGAGCGAGCAGCCGAAGTAGGGCACGACGCAGGCGATGCGCGTCGACTGGCGCCGCACCGGATCGGGATCGTCCGGCGCTCGGCGCTCGTCGAGCACGCCCAGCATCATCACCAGGTGCCCACCGGCCGAGGGTCCGAGCGCCCCCACGCGCGCCGGATCGAGCCCGTACTCGGCCGCGTGCGCGCGCAGGAACTGCACGGCGTAGAGGCAGTCCTCGATCTGCGCCGGCCACACGTGCGCGGGCGCCAGGCGGTAGCTGGGCGAGACGCAGGCGAAGCCGTGGCTCGCCAGCCGCGGCACGAGCTCCTGCATGTCCTGGCGCCGACCGTGCATCCAGGCGCCGCCGTGCACGAGCACGACCACCGGGTGCGGGCCCGCGCCGGCCGGCACGGCCACGTCGAGGCGCAGCTCGACGCCGTCGACCGTGCGGTAGAGGACGTCGGGCACCTCGCGCGCGGGAGGCGCGACGGAGGACGCGGGCGTCTGCATGAGGAGGAGCGCGAGGGAGGCCGAGAGCATGCCCGAGTGTACGCCGCGCTCGAGCTCCGAGTCCCGCGCCCCGGCTCGCTCACCGGTAGAGTCCGGGGCTGACGGAGACTTCACGCTGCGAGCGTCGGCTTCGGGCGATGGTCGTCCACATGATCCACATGAGCGACGCCGTCACGGAGATCCTCGTCCGGCCCATCCAGGCGCGCGACGCCGCGACCTGGCTGCCCATGCGCTGCGCGCTCTGGCCGGGGGCCGAGGCCGAGCACGTCGCCACCGTGGCGGCATTCCTCGGCGGGCGCGCGGCCGAGCCCCAGGCCGTGCTCGTGGCCGAGGCGCCGCAGCGCGGCCTGGTCGGATTCATCGAGCTCAGCGTGCGCTCCTCGGCCCAGGGCTGCCGCGGTCCCCGCGTGGCCTACGTCGAGGGCCTGTTCGTGTCGCCCCACGTGCGGCGGCGCGGCTTCGGGCGCGCGCTGATCGCGGCGGCCGAGCGCTGGGCGCTCACGCAGGGGTGCCTCGAGCTCGCCTCCGACAGCGCGCCCGACAGCCGCGACGGCGCCGAGACGCACCGGGCGCTCGGCTTCGAGGACGTCGGCCTCGTGCGCTGCTTCCGGAAGAGCCTGTAGCCCCGCAGGACTCCGGGGGGCTTCTGGCGCAGGGCCGGATCTGGGAAGCTCTGCGCCCATGAACGCCCGCCTTGCCCTGCTCTCCGCTCTCGCCCTCGTCAGCGCCTGCGCCGCTCCGGAGCCGCGCGATCCGCTCGCCTTCCGTGAGGGCAGCGTGTCCTCCTCCGACGGCGTCGCCATCCACTACCGCGAGGGGGGAGCGGGCGAGCACGCGCTCGTCTTCGTGCACGGCTGGCTGGGCGACGCGCACGTCTGGGACACGGCCATGCGCCACTTCGCGCCGAGCTACCGCGTGGTCGCGCTCGACCTCGCCGGGCACGGGAGCTCGGGCAAGGGCCGCCGCGAGTGGACCGTGCCGCACTTCGCCGACGACGTGGTCGCCGTGGTGGAGGAGCTCGGCCTCGAGCACGTCACCCTCGTCGGCCACTCCATGTCGGGCGCCATCACCGTGGCGGCCGCGGACGAGCTCGGCCCGCGGGTCGAGCTGCTCGTCCCGGTCGACACGCTGAACGACGTCGAGTGGGACCTCCCGCCCGAGGTGTGGGAGCAGTTCTTCGGCGGCCTGCGCGCCGACTTCCCCGGCGCGGTCTCGACCTTCTTCCGCACGATCCTGGCCGCGCCGACCTCGCCGCCGACCGTGATCGACGCCATCGTCGCGGGGGCCCAGGCCGCCGATCCCGCCATGGCCGTCGCCATCCTCGAGCGCTCGCGCGACTACGACCTACAGGCCGGCCTGCGCGCCCTGCGCGCGCCGATCCACGCCATCAACAGCGACCTCAACCCGACGCGTCTGGACGTGAACCGGAAGTACGCGCCCGCCTTCGAGGTCGAGCTCCTCCCCGGCGTCGGCCACTGGCCGCACCTCGAGGCGCCCGAGGCCTTCGACAGGGCCCTCGAGCGCGTGCTCGCCCTCGAGACGGCACTGCAGTAGCGCTCGAAACCTCAGGGCGGCCGCACGACGAAGTCGCCCGCGCGCTCGCCGGCCGCGATCGTCCATCCCGGAGCGAGCTCGAGCGTCCAGCCCGGCCCGCTCCGGCGATCCGGCGCCGCGTCGCGCAGCGAGATCCGTCCCAGGCGCGTGGCCGAGTCCTCGAGGATCGCGCCGTCGTGGACCTCGAGCGTGCCCCAGGCGGCGACGAGCTTGCGCTCGGTGTAGACCGTGCGGCCCGCGTCGAAGGGGACCACCTTGCGCGTGTCCATCGTGCCCGTCTTCACCTGGGTGAGGTCGAGCACGAGCACCGGGCCGTCGACGAGCTCGGCCCGGAAGCGCGCGAGGATCTCCTGGCGCGCGCGCTCGCGCTCGGCCTCGGCCGCGCGCAGCTCGGCGCCGCCGTAGCTCGCGGCGCGCTCCTCGGCGCGCTTCCCATCGGGGGCGGGCACGAGGGCGAGGGCCTCCGCCAGCCGCGCGCCGAGGTCGGCGTCGGCGCGCAGCTCCGCGCGCCAGGTCGCGCGCGCGCCGTCGAGCAGGTACCCGTACAGCGGCCCGCTGAAGTAGGCGAAGGAGCGCACGAAGCTCTTCTCCTTGGCGATGCGCTCGTTCGCGTAGGCCACGACCTCGGCCGCGCCGCGCCCCGCGAGCCGCAGGCCCGTGTAGCTCGCCAGCCCCTCGCGGATCTCGAGCGCGTTCTCGCTCGCCGCCGCCTCCGGGAAGAGCGCGCGCCGCGCCGCGCGGAAGGCGAGCGCGTCCGCCACCGCCCGCGTGCGTGCCTCGCCCTGGGCACCGAGCGCCGCGGCCAGCGCCCGCCATTCGAGCTGTAGCCAGACGCGTCCTTCGAGCACGTCGAGGTGGGCGCACTCGGGCCCGAACGGATAGAGGCCGAGCTCCTGCTGCACGCAGTGGAAGGCCTCGTGCGCCATCACAGCCACGCGTTCCTCGCGCGTCCCGCCCAGGTACGGCGCCATCACCATGGCCCAGCGCACGCCGCCCCATTCGAACGGCGCGTTGGCGATCGGCTTCTCCTTCGGCAGCACCCCGACGTGGACGCCGCCGCGCTCGGCGAGGCCCTCACCCGCCTGGTTCGCGGCGACCTTGCGGGAAGCCGGGTCGACGATCAGCACCGGCCCGGCGACCGGCCGGCCCCACAGCGCGCCGCCGTCGCGCGCGCTGGCCTCGACGAGCTCCGCGAAGGCGCGCGCCGCATCGGCGAGGGCGAGCGCGCCGATGCGCTCCTCCTCCTGCGCGCGAGCCGCCGTGGACAGGACGAGCAGCGCCGGCGCGGCGCCCGCGAGCCAGCGGGGGAGCATCGCGTGCCAGCGTAGCGGGCCCGGCCGCGCGCTCCCAGTCGAAGCGAACCGCCGGATCGAAATGCCGGATCGAAATGCCGGATCGAAATAGATGGACGCCGCGGAACGTCGGCCGAGGCGGACCTTGCCCGCTCGCGTCCGTGCGTTACCCTCGGACGGATGCCCGCGCTCGCAGCCCGTCTCCACGCCATCCCGGCCATCCCGCGGAGACGCGGTTGCCAGCTGGGGCGCGATTGATGGGAGCGACCCCCGGCAAGCCGAGCTTCGGCACGCGCACGACGCCGCACCTGCTCGTGCAGCGCTTCCGCGCGGGCGCGTGGGAGCCGCAGCGCATCGCGCCGGCCGCGCCGCTCGAGCTGGCGCCGCTCACGCACGCGCTGCACTACGGCGCCAGCATCTTCGAGGGCTTCAAGGCGCACCGCCAGCCGGATGGCTCGCTGGCGCTCTTCCGCGTGCTCGACCACCTGCGGCGCATGAACCGCTCGGCCGAGCGCATGTGCCTGCCCCAGGTGGACGTCGACGCCCTGTGCCGCGCCATCGTCGAGCTCCTGCGCACCGACGCCGCGCACGCGCCCGAGCCGCCGGGCGCGCTCTACGTGCGCCCGCTGCTCTTCGCCGACGAGGCCGTGCTCGGCTACGCCTCGCCGTCCTCGGCCACGCTGGTCGTGATGGCCGTACCCGTGGCGGCGCTCTTCCGCGGGACGGCCGGCGTGCGCCTGCGCACCGAGACGACCAGCGTGCGCGCCGCGCCCGGCGGCACCGGCAGCGCGAAGTGCGCCGGCAACTACGCGGGCGCGCTGCTCGCCCAGCGCAACGCCCGCGCCGCCGGCTTCGACGAGGTGCTCTGGCTCGACGCGCGCGAGCGGCGCTGGATCGAGGAGGCGGGCGGCATGAACGTCATGCTCGTCCGCGGCGGTGCCCTCTCGACCCCGCCGCTCACCGACACGATCCTCCCCGGCGTCACGCGCGACACCCTGCTCGTCCTCGGCCGCGACGCGGGCATGCGGGTGGAGGAGCTCCCCATCTCGACCGACCCCGCCGACTGGAAGGACGTGAGCGAGGCCTTCTGCTCCGGCACCGCCGCCGGCACCGCCCACATCCGCGAGATCGTGCACGAGGGCCGCACCCTCTTCGCCCGCCCGGAGCCCGGCCCGATCGCGAAGCAGCTCGGCGAGCGCTTCGAGCGCATCAAGCTCGGCCTCGAGCTCGACCCGCACGAGTGGCGGCTCGGCGTGTGATCTGGGCCCGTCAGGGCAGGAAGCTCTTCTTGTTCTTCAGCTTGGCCGGCAGGTATTCCTCGATCACGTAGTTGAGTCCCCACTTGGCGAGCGCCTGCTGCTCGGCGCGGACGCCCATCTTGAGCATCTGCTCGAGGGCCTTCTGCCAGGGCTTGTGGGCCTGGAAGAAGGGGTCGTTCTTGAGGGCGTCCTTGGCGCGCTTGACGTCGACCTCCTGGAGCTTGTGGGTCGCGTCCTGGAGCTTGAAGTCGATGATGTCCTGGGGCGTGACACCCAGGAACTGCGCCTGGGGCACGCAGAAGAAGCGGTTGATGTGGGCCATGTTGCCCGAGCCCACCTTGAGCGTGCGGTAGATGTTGGCGATGCCGTAGGGGTCGCAGTCGACGAAGGCGTAGACGGGCAGCTCGTGCTGGTCCGATAGAAGGCGCACGAAGCGGCGCGTGGCGCGCGTGGGGACGCCGGCGGTCTCGACCAGGATGCAGGAGGCGCTCGACCAGTACTTGTGGTTGTTCAGGCGCTGGAACATGCCCCCGGTCTCGATCGCGAGCACGAACTTGGCGTCGGTCTCGAACTTCAGGTGCTCGACCGAGTGCGGGATCGAGTACGAGCCCGTGCCGAAGCCCTGGCAGTCGATGCGCACCTCGGCGCCGGTCTCGGGGTCGCGGTCGATCACGACCATCTTCCCGGCCACCGAGCCGCCGTGCTCCTCGGGGTAGAAGCGCAGCTGCTCGCGCGAGAGGCCGTCGAGCGAGGCCAGGGCCTCGATGTCGTCCATGACGGCGTCGGACTCGGGCTGGTCGTCGAACTTGCACTCGCCCCAGTTCTTGGAGACGTAGTAGGCCTCTCTCTTCGTGGCGAAGTCGTCGTTCTCGACCATCTCCTTGCTGATCGACATCAGGCGCAGGGTCTGGGCGAAGTTCTTGACCGTGTTGACCGAGAGCGCGCGCGTCTTCTTGCCGCGCCCGAGCTCGAAGTAGCCGATCTTCTGGTCGTACTTCACGTTGCCGAGCGAGCGCTCGGGGAAGGAGAGCTCGGGCAGGTTGCGCGCGTCGATGCGCTTCTTCACGCGCTCGGCCGTGCCGGTGATCAGGTCGAGCGTCTTCTTGTCGAGCGCGTCGAGGTGGGGTTTGCGGCGCGCCTTGGCGGCCGGCTTCGAGTCCTTGTCCTTCGCCATGGGGGCGGAGCTTGCGTTCCGGGTGGGGGAGAATCCAGGGGCCAACCCGGAGGGCGCGGCGGCCGTAGAGCGCCGAAATGCGCTCTTTCCGGTCACGCTTCCGCGCGCGGCGGCCTTCCCTGGCGATGGATGCGCGCGTCTCCGCCCTCGACGAGGCTTCCCTCGCGGCCGAGCTCGGCTGGGTGCGGGCCCTGGCGCGGGGCCTCGTCGCCGACCCGAACGACGCCGACGACCTCGCCCAGGAGGCCTGGCTGCGGGCGCGGACGGCGCCCCCCGAGCGCTTCGCCGGCGCCGCGACGCTGCGCGCCTGGCTGGCGGCGGTGACGCGGCGCCTGGCGCGCGACGGCCGGCGCTCGCGGCGCCGTCGGGCCGAGCGCGAGCGCCGGACCGCGCGCGCCGAGGCCGAAGCGGTGGACGTCGTCGAGCGCAGCGCGCGCGCGGAGGCGCTGGTGCACGCCGTGCGCGCCCTCGACGAGCCCTACCGCACGGCCGTCCTGCTGCGCTACCTCGACGGCCTCCCGAGCGCGGTCCTCGCGGAGCGCACGGGCGTCAGCGAGGTCGCGGTGCGGAAGCGCCTCTCACGCGGCCTGGAGCGCCTGCGGGCGACGCTCGAGCGCGAGTGGGGGACGGACTTCCGCGCCGTGCTCGTGCTCCTCGCCGAGGGCGCGGCGCCGGGCGCGGGGCATGCGCTCCTGGGCGGGTCGCTCGCCGTGGTGGCGGTGGCCGCGGCGCTGATCGTCGTGCGCGTCGGCTTCGGCGCGGAGGGCGGGGACGTGCCTGCCGATGGGCAGCGCTCGGCGGCAGCGCTCGGCTCGACGCTCGCGGTTCCCGCGGAATCGATCGCGGACGAGGCGGGCGGGACGCCCGCCTCGCCCGTCTCGGACGGACGCGAAGCCGTCGACGTCGAGCTCGCGCCGCGCGCGGCGCCCGCTACCCTCGCCCCGGCCGAGGCGCAGCGCCTGCGCACCTTCGAGGTGGCCGAGGGCCAGGGCAAGCGCGAGGAGCGCGCGCTCGAGATCGAGCTCGTCCCGCGCGCGCCGCGAGAGTAGACCCCGAACCGGAGAAGCCATGTTCCTCGCCACCCTGCTCGCGCTCTGTCCCCAAGCCGCGGCCTCCGCGCGGCCGCTCACCTGGGACACGCTCGCCGCGCGTCTGGAGGAGGAGGAGAAGAACGGTTTCTCCGGCGCCGTGCTCGTGATGCGCGACGGCGCGGTCGTGCTCGACCGGGGCTACGGACTCGCGAACCGCGAGCAGTCGCTCGCCTGCACCTCGGCCACCGTGTTCGGCATCGGCTCGACGCCCATCGACTTCACCCACGTCGGGATCCTGCTCCTCGCCGAGTCGGGCCAGCTCGAGCTCACGGATCCGATCACGAAGTACTTCGCCGACGTGCCGGGCGACAAGCGCGCGATCACGCTCGGGCACCTGATGAGCGCGCGCTCGGGCCTGCCCGACTTCCACGACCTGCCCGGCGACCGCGACAAGGACCACGCCTGGATCGACCGCGCCGAGGCCGTGCGGCGCATCCTGGCGCAGCCGCTGCTCTTCGAGCCCGGTCAGGGCGAGTCGCACTCGCACTCGGCCTGGGGCCTGCTCGCGGCGGTGATCGAGCTCGTCAGCGGCCAGAGCTACGCCGAGTTCACGCGCGAGAACCTGTTCGCCCCGGCGGGCATGGCGGACACGGGCTTTTTCGGCGAGCCGGTGGCCGCGGAGCGCCTGGCCATCGGCTACGGCCCGAAGAGCGACGGCGAGGTCAACGCGCCGCCGTACTGGGGGCCGACCTCGTGGCTCGTGCTGGGCAGCGGCGGGCAGGTCTCGACCACGGGCGACATGCAGCGCTGGGTGACGGCGCTTCATGATGGCAAGCTGCTCGGCCCGGAGATGACGCGCCGCTACTTCGCGAGCTCGGGCGGAACGCTCGTGGGCGGCGACCTGTACGGCTTCTACATCGCCTATTCCACAGGACCGCGCACGCGCATGATCCTGATCAGCAACGCGAGCCGCCCGGGCCAGTACCGCGAGCTGACCGATGCGCTGGCGCGGCTCGTGGGCGCAGGTTGACTCAGCCCTTGCCCTCGCGCGCGAGCAGCTCGCGCCGCAGCACGCTGTTCTTGTAGCTGTAGGCGAAGTACACGACCAGACCGATGGCGAGCCAGATCACCAGGCGCAGCCAGTTCGAGCGCTCCAGCCCCAGGATGAGGGCCAGGCAAGCCACGGCCGAGAGCACGGGCGTCACCGGGTAGCCCGGCACGCGGAACGGCCGCGGCCGGTCGGGCTCGCGCCGGCGCAGCACGATCACGCCCAGCGAGACCAGGATGAAGGCGAACAGCGTCCCGATGTTGCAGAGGCCGATCGCCTGCCCGGGGGTCAGCACGTTGCACGAGAGCGCCACGAGCAAGCCCGTCACCCACGTGCTGACGTAGGGCGTGTGGTGCTTCTCGTGCACCTTCGAGAACGTGCGCGGCAGGAGCCCGTCGCGCGCCATGACCATGAAGATGCGCGTCTGGCCCAGCTGGAACACGAGCAGCACGGCCGTCATCGCGATCACCGCGCCGAAGGCGAAGGCCGTCGCCCCGCCCGAGAGGCCCATGAGCTTGAAGGCCTCGGCCAGCGGGTCCTGCGAGGTGATCTTCTCGATCGGCACGACGCCCGTGAGCACGGCCGCCGTGGCCATGTAGAGCACGGTGCAGATCACGAGCGACCAGATCAGCCCGCGCGGCACGGCGTGCTGCGGGTTCTTGCACTCCTCGGCCGCCGTCGAGACCGCGTCGAATCCGATGTACGAGAAGAAGCCCAGCGCTGCCGCCTGCCAGATGCCGTGGATGCCGTTGGGCGCGAACGGGTGCCAGTTGGCCTGGTCGATGTGGAAGAAGCCGATGCCGAGGAAGACCAGGATCAGGATCACCTTGAGCCCGACCATGGCCGCGTTGGCGCGCGCGCTCTCCTGCACGCCGATGTAGAGCAGCACCGTCAGGCCGATCACGATGGCCGTGGCCGGCAGGTTGAAGGAGAGCACCCACTCGCCCAGGCGCGGCGCGGCCGACCAGGCGTCCAGCGTGGCGCGCGCCGCTTCCTGGTCCGCAAGCGAGGAGGCCGCGTTCGCGAGCACGGCCTGCGCTCCGTGCACGAGCCCCGTCGCCGTCTGGAAGTCCTTGGTGAGCCAGACGGGGATCATCCAGGACTCGTTCAGGCCCGAGAGGAAGGTCTGGAAGTAGTCGCTCCAGCTCTGGGCCACGTACACGTTGCCGATGGCGTACTCGACCATCAGGTCCCAGCCGATGATCCAGGCCACGAGCTCGCCGAAGGCCGCGTAGGTGTAGGAGTAGGCGCTGCCCGAGACCGGCACCATGGCCGCGATCTCGGCGTAGCACAGGGCCGCGAAGCCGCAGGCGATGGCCGTGACGAGGTACGACACGACCACGGCCGGCCCGGCGCCCTGCAGCACGGCCGTGCCCGTGATCATGTCCTTGATGCTCGAGAACAGGCCGGCGCCGATGATCGCGCCGATGCCGAGCAGCGTCAGGTCGAAGGCCGTCAGCGTCCTCTTCAACCCGGGCCCGTGCCCCTCGGTCGAGTGCATCTTGCGCAGGAAGAGCGAGCGGGGGTTCATGCGGTTTCCTCGCCGAGACCTCGGCGTGAAGCCGAGTTTGATGGGAGCACCCGAGGGACGGGGAGAGGATGGGAACGCCCTTCCGCGAGCGCAAGGCCCGTCCGTCGGGCGCGCGTTCGGCGCGAGATCACGCCGAAAAGCGCGTCGCGCGCGCCGTCAATCCGCGCGCAGCGCCCGCTCCAGGACCGGATCCGCCCCGGCGAAGTAGTCGGCCGCCGCCGTGGGCACGACGACGTCGGGCGCGAGCGCGGGCGGATCGCCGTCCTCGACCAGGCGGAAGAGGTTGGTCGAGTGGTAGACGGCGAGCCTCGAGCGCGGCAGCACGAAGGAGCGCACCTCGCCGTAGGAGTTGGGCTTGCCGCCGCTCGGCTCGCCGTAGAGCTTCGCGCCCACGCCGCGCAGCGCGACCGCGTTGTGCACGCCCGAGGAGAACGTCGTCGGCCCGATGAGCACGCGCAAGCCCCCGGAAGGAACGCGCCGGGCGAGCTCGGGCACGAAGTTGCCGAGCACGAGCGAGTTCCCGCCCGAGTTGCGGCGCAGGTCGATCACCAGCCGCTCCATGCCGGGGCGCGCCAGGGCGGCGAACACCTGCTCGAGGAAGCCGGCCATGGGCCGCGCGGGGTCCTCGGCGCAGCGGTTGAAGGCGAAGTAGACGGCGTGCTCGGCCTCGAGCGGCTGGAACCAGTAGGCCTCGCGCGTGCGCAGGAGCGAGGTCGGCGTGGGCACGAGCGCACGGTCGGGCGCCATCTTCCAGGTGCCCTTGGCCACGCCGTCGACCGCCACCGTGACGCGCTCGCCGTCGGCGCCGGCCACGGTCACGGGGATGGTGCGGTCGTCGGCGGTGACGCCCAGGGCCGCGAGCAGCGCCGGATTGGCGAGCTTGGGCGGACCCTTCGCGTGCGGCCAGGAGTCGTTCTCGGACGCGAAGGTCGAGTCGACCGCGGCCAGCGCCTCCTCCGCGCTCTTCGCGCCGATGGCGAGGACGCGCAGGCCGACCAGGTCCTCGAAGCGCTCGTCCGCGATCGTGACCCACACGCCGTCGGCGAACCAGACGAAGCCCACCGGGAACCAGCGGTCGAAGGGCTTTCCGACCAGGGCGAGCTCGGTGTGCGCGTCGCCGATGCGCGCGACCAGGCGCGCGAGCTCGACCGCCGCCGTGGCCGAGGAGAGCGTCGCGAGCTTCCCGTCGAGCTCGCGCACGGCGCGCTGCCATTCCTCCGCGGAGAGCGCGTGGTAGGCGTTCTTGTGCTTCTTCGGCAGCTCCTCGGCCAGGAAGGCCAGGTCGGCGCGCCAGTCCGCGGACGTGAGCGCGGAGAGATCGACGGGCGCGTCGCCCGCCGCGGGTGCCGCCGGTGCGGGCAGCGTCTTCGAGGTGCGCTTGCCGGTGAGGTCGATGGCGACGCCGAGGCCGCTGGCCTTGCCCGTCAGCTCCTCGCCCACGAGCGCGAGCTCGAGGTCGACCAGGATCCCCATCAGGTCGCAGCGGCACTCGATCGCGCCGCCGTCGGCGTCGTACTCGGCCTCGACCGGCGGGCACGCGTTCATGCCCTCGATCGTCAGCGTGACCCTGGCCGCGTCCTCGCCCTTGCGCTCGAGCACGACCGTGAAGGGCACGCCCTCGGGCGGCACGAGCTCGCTCTTGCCCTTGCCCGTGCCCTGCCAGACGCCCGTGATCGGATCGTCCCCGGCCCGGGCGGGAACCGTGGACAGGACGGCGAGCAACGCGAGGCGGGCGAGCATGCGGGAACCTCGCCGAGGAGTGTAGCCGCCGAGCTCGGAAGGAGGCTCAGCCGGCGTGCTTCGACGAGTCGATGGGGCCGCGCAGCAGGCCGTCGACGCTCAGGTCCTCGTCGATCGCCGGCCAGTGGATGCCGCGACCGCCGCCCATCAGCTCCCAGTGCGCGCGCTGCTCGCTCGTCGCCGCCGCGAGGCGCGGGAACCAGGAGAGCGGCACCGCCAGGCGCCGGCCGTCCGCCAGGGCGACGACCAGCGCGTCGTCGTCGACCTCGACGTGGATCGCGCGGGGCTCGGGGCTAGTCATGGAAGAACGCGCGCCAGGCGCGCAGGAAGTCCCAGCGGTGCTCGACCACCAGGCGCTCGACGCGGCGCAGCTCGTGCGCTCTCCAGC
>Ga0315910_10002138_pt1 | contig 17636 bp, 11 predicted proteins | sample EdamamesoilMG_FD_204470 | JGI IMG/M metagenome (GOLD analysis project Ga0315910, IMG submission 204470) | Garden soil microbial communities collected in Santa Monica, California, United States - Edamame soil | ecosystem: Environmental > Terrestrial > Soil > Garden | place: USA: California... | reverse complement strand
GCGCCTCCCCAACCTTCGCCAGGAGCGTAACGATTCACGAACACCGCTTGGGTAGAGATCCCGAGCGAGGGTTGCACCAACTCGGGTACCGCTACCCCCCACATGGCTAGGGCTGACCCATCGTGACAGAGAACGACGGCCGCCGGGTACGCTGGAGCGCTACTGTCGCCGAGGGTGCCCGGGAAGGCGGGGGCGCTGTCATCCGGTGCTGCGCTGCCGATCGTCTCGGTGCTGCCCCAGCCCACCTCCGGATCGAAGGCGCGCGCGCGCACGACATGGCTCGTGTGTATGTCGCTCCATACGGCCATCGCCCGTCCGTCGGAGTTCATCGAAAGCGCCACGTCGGTGGGGCTAACGCTAACATCGTCCTCGAGCGGCTCGGGCGCGCTCCAATCCGCGCCAGCCGTGAAACGGCTCGCGGACACCCGCCAGAGCTCGGAGTCTATCTGCTCGGTCCAAGTCGCCAGCGCATTGCCGCTATCGTCGATGGCGACTTGGTACGAGTGGAAGCCCGCCGCTGTGGCCAAAGCCTCCGCCTGCTCCCAACCGAGGCCCGGTGTGTAGCGGGCCAACTGGAGTTGGCTCTGCCCCGGGTTGAAATCCCTCCAATAGACCAGCGCCTGCCCAGAACCGTTCACCGCTAGGGCGAGGTCAGTCGCTTGAGCGCTGTGCGAGTCGCTGAGCATCGCGGGTTCACCGCGCGCGTGGGTCCCGAACTCTTCGGTCTTCTCTCCGCTGCAGCCCACCAGTAGGCAAGCCCACACGCCCCAACTCCACCGTCGACTCACGCTCGTGTTCACCGCGCTACTCCTGCTCACCCTGCGAAGCAATACCCGCGCCAACCAGACGCCTGCAAGAACTACCTGATGTCGCAGGTTTACGCCGCAGGGGCCTGACGAGTGCGTGCCAGGCTGTGCCAGCTGAGCTACTCGTCGCTTTCGAAGGGGCCGATATCGGGGGCCGCGCCGGCGTAGGGTTGGCCGAGTTCGACGCCGGCGTTCACGAGGTCGCTGCCTGGCGCGAGCCGGAGGTAGTCGATGTCTGGCAGGCTGCCGTCGCTCTGGCGCGGGCCTTTCAGGACGCTCGCGTCGATGCTCACGAAGTCGTCGGCCGTAGCGGCTCGGCCATCTTGCCAGCTGTTGTTGGTGATGTCGGTGCTGATGGCCGACAGGTCCCCGTTGGTACCGAGCGAGAGGGTATTTTTGATCGTGAGTGACGCGGCGATGTTGCTCGTGCCGAAGTTGATGTTCGCGCCGTTGTCGTGCGCGGCGCTATTGAGGATGGTGACGCTGCCGCGGTTGCTGTTGTGGTCGAAGCCGTCATGCACGTTGCCAGTGGCGATGCAGCGCGTGTAGCTCGCGTTGTGGCTCAGATCTTTGTCGTCGCTGCCACCGGTCTTGAAGCCATTGCCGTCGCCAGCGCCCACGGAACCGTCTTGCAACTTGCCGTTGTCGATGGCCCAGCAATCTTCGTAGGTCGTAGTGACGTCGTCGGCCGGGCGCAGGTAGCCGTCCCAACCATCGTCCAGGTTGTTCCAGGCGCGGCAGCCGACGAATTTGTTGCCTGTACCCACGTCGAGCTTCGCGGCGAACCCATCGGCATTCTCGAGAGAAGAGTCGGCATTGTAGTACGAGTCGCAATTCAGGATCAGGTTGTCGGAGGCGCCGTTGCCCAGCTGCAGGCCAGTGTCCGCGCACTCGGCGAATGTCGCGTACTCGATGGTGTTGTGCGAGCCGCTCACGAACATGCCATTGTCGCCTGCACCGAGCACGTCGACGCCGTAGACGTGCCAGTAGTCTCCCGCCAAGCTCAGGCCACGGTTGCCGGAGTCTTCGGTCATGGCCGTGAAGTCGAGCAATGGTCGCTCGTCGTCGAGCGGGTACGCGTGCAGCAGGATGGGCGCGCTCTCGTTGCCGTCCGCGCTGAGGCCGAGAGTGCTGTCGAAGCCGTAGCTGCCGCCGCGCAAGTAGATGGTGACACCCGCTGCGGCGCGCTCGAGGGCGTCGGGCAAGGTCGTTGGCTGTTCGAGGGTGCCCGCGGCGCCGGGGGTGCCGTCGGGGGCGGCGATGATCGCGTCCGGGTCGACTTCAGTCGATCCGGTGCCGCCGCTGCCCGCGCCGCCGCTGTTGCCCGCGCCGCCGCTGTTGCCCGCGCCGCCGCCGGTGGAGGTCGCGCCCCCAGTGCCCGTGCCACCCTCGGTCGCGGTAGCGGTTCCGCCCGCCGCCGCCGTCGTGCTGGTATCGGCGCCGGTGGTTGCACCCTGTGTGCTGCCGCTCGTGGCTCCTGGGCCGCCCGTGGTGCTGGGCCCACTGGTCCCGGTCCCCGTGCTGCTGGTCGCCGTCGCTGCGGTGCTGCCGCTCGTCGTCGGGTTGCCGTTGCTCGCGCCTGACGTCCCGCTGCCGCTCGTGCCGCCCACGCCGTCGTCGCTGCTGTCGCTGGGGGCATCCGAGCAGCTCGAGAGCACGCCGCCCAAAACGACGCCGCAAACGAGGAACCGCCGGGGAACGTGAATTCTGATGGGTCGCTGGAGCATGTGTTTCACGGGATCAAGGGGAGGCTTCCGGGATTGCTTGCGCGAGTCTTCGGGGCTGCTGTAATTGACTCGTGGAAGGGTTCTCGGCGGGATCGATTTTGGCGGGCCGATATCGGCTCGATTCCGTGCTCGGGAAGGGCGGGATGGGGTCGGTCTGGCTGGCTCACCACCTCACCCTGAACTCCCCCGTCGCCATCAAGCTGATCGATCCTGAGATCGCGCTCGAGTCGGCGGTGCTCGAACGCTTCATGCGCGAAGCGCAAGCCGCGGCGGCGCTCCGGAGCCCTCACGTCGTGCAGACGCTCGACTACGGCCTGCACGGTCGCATCCCGTACATCGCCATGGAGCTCTTGGAGGGCGAAAGTTTGTCGCAGCGGCTCGCGCGCGTGCGTTGCCTCTCGCCGGCCGACACCGCGAAGGTGCTCACTCACATCGCACGGGCGGTAGGGAAAGCGCACGACCTCGGCATCGTGCATCGCGACCTCAAGCCGGACAACGTCTTTCTCGTCAAGAACGACGACGAAGAGATCGCCAAGGTGCTCGACTTTGGCATCGCCAAGCTGACTCACAGCTCGCTCGACGCCGCGTCACAGACGCAGACAGGTGCGATTCTGGGTACGCCCTACTACATGAGCCCCGAACAGGCGGAGGGCGCGAAGACCATCGACCCGCGCTCGGACGTGTGGGCGATGGGCGTCATCGCCTTCGAATGCCTGCTCGGCGAGCGGCCTTTTCGCGGCAACTCGATCGGCGATCTGGTGCTGCGGATCTGCACGAAACCGATGCCGACGCCGTCCAGTATCGGGCCCGTGCCAGTCGGTTTCGACGCCTGGTTTGCCAAGGCCTGTGCCCGAGATCCACAGCGACGCTTCGCTACCGTTCGCGATCTGGCCGAGTCGTTCCGGAGCTTGACCCTCGGCGCCGAGGGCGTGCTCGCGGAAGCGGAGCAGGCGCCCCGCGAAAGCCCCGCCCTTCACCCCGCGACCACCACCAGCGTGCCGGTGTTTAGCGTCAAGAGTTCACCAGGGCGGCGGGCGCGGAACCGGGTGTGGGTAGCCTTGGCGCTCGTTGGCGCCGTGCTGACCGTGCTTGGGACGCTCGCGCTGCTGTCGAGCCCGAGCGCACGTCGCGCCGCGTCCGCTGCGCCGACCACGCTTACCTCAGTCGCACCGGCGCGGCAGCGGCCGAGCCCAGAGGGTCCTGGGGTCGAGCCGGTGGCGCCCGAGACTCCTGGCAGGGCGGAGGAGACGCCCGCCACCGACGCCCGCGCAGCGAGTGTCCCTGATGCCGGCCGTCGCCCGGCGAATTCGCGGCCGACGATTCGGGCCAGCGTTCCCCCGTCCGGGGCCAGCTCTGCCGCGCCGGCGGCTGCGCGGGAGCTAGCAGCCGCGCCGGCACAGGCTCCCGCACCGGCGCCCCCGCGACCGGGTTCGAATCCTCAAACTCAGGAAGAAACCGATTTCGGCTTCTGATGCGGCTGCTCAGAACCGCCCCACGACCCCCAGGCCGTTCGGAGCGACGTAGGGGATGAGTCGCGCCGTGTCAGCATCATCGTCCTTGCTACCGTCTCGGCGGCTGAGCGCGAGCAGCGCGATGCCCGTGGCGAGGCTCGCGGCGCCCACGCCGTAGCTGATCCAGGCTTTCGTGCCGTAGGCAGCCGCGTCGTCGTCGAGGTCGCCTGTCTCCTTGTCCAGAACTGGATCGGTACACCCACCGTCCTCGGCCTGGCTCACTCGTTCACATTCCGCGTAAGCAGCGTTCGCGGCTTTGTTCGTGTCCACGTACTTTACGGCGAAGTACGTACCGAGCCCGACGCCCGCCACTCCGAAACCCAAAGCAACATAGCCCCCGATGGCCATGCCGTTGACGTCCTCGTTGCCGGTGTCTCGACCGGTTGCGGCGGGCTCCGAGGCCTGGCTGACGGGTGCGCTCGCCGGCGCTGGCTCGGGCGTGGCCTCAGCCCGCCTCAGCAGCACGCTGACCTCGCGGCTCTGACCCGCCCCAAGGCTCAGCTCCATTTCGGCGGATTGGTAGCCGTCAGCGTGCGCTGTGAGCCGATGTTCTCCCGGATCGATCGGGTAGGGGACCCCGACGATCGCGCCGGACACCTGCTCGCCGTCGATGCTGACCGAAAGACGGTCGATGGGAACATCGGGAACCTGCAGCGTCAGCGTGGCAATCTGCGCCTCGACGTCCGGCAGCTCGACGCTGGCAGATTGCTTCGCCGCCACGAAAGCGCTCGGAGCATCGGGCGCGAGCCGTTCGCGCAGGACCTTGATGTACGACTCGCGCGCCTTCACGTACTGGCCGAGCTTTGCCTGCGAGCGCGCCAAGAACAAGAGCAGCGTGGGTGCGTGCATGATGGCCTCGGCGCGAGCAAAGTACATCGCCGCCTCTTCGTAGCGTTGCGCCTTGAAGGCCTTGTCTCCCGCTTGGGCTGCTGAGCGCGCGGCCGCCCGCTCGCTGTCCGTCTGGGCCCGCGCAGGGGTCGCGGTCATCAGCGTCACAGCGGCGACGTTCAGACAGAAGAGTGAGCGGGTCAGCGCTCGCTTGGGTCGATCCAGCGTCCAGTCCGACAGCATTTCGCGTCCTCGTGCACCCTTCTGCCCGAGTTTGGCACGCCTGGGACCCAGGGCCAATCGCTCGTCACACGTTCACTGTCTCGTTCGCGTTAACGTTCACTAGAGTCGGCAATGACGCCGAACGAAGCGCCGGAGCTGCGACGAGCGGTGCTGCTTCCAGAACTCGCGGGCGCGGGCCTGACGCTCATCGGACAGCCCTTCCTGGCAGTCGGCGATCAGCTCGTAGGCGGCTTGCAACACGTGTTCGTCTTCGGGGTAGTCTTCACGATACTGGGCGTTGAGGCTGCGCAGCTCTTGGTAGCGCCCCAGGTCCATGGCCTGGTTCATGGCGCCGATCAGGTTGTTCTCGCGGTAGATGCGGAGGCGGGTATCGTCGATAGGGTGGGGGTGGCGTGGCCCGTGTTCCGTGTTGTCCTCCGAGCCTGGCTGCATGACAGGGACGTCGTCCACGGGGGCTGCCGCTGGTTCGACCCGCTCGGGCGCCGCGAAGGCCGGGATCACTTCGGGCTCCCGGGGTTCGACCCGCATGATCGTGGGTGGCGCGACCGGCGCAGGCTCGAGCAGCCAAACGCCGAGCGCGGCGCCGATCAGCGCGAGCGCGACCAAGAGGCCTCGATGCCTCATGGGATCGTGACCGTCCATTCGACCGTTTGGGTGGCGTTGGCCCACCCCGTCGAGTGGCAGTACCAACTCTCGACCGAGTCGGGACACACGGCGTCGCGGTACTTGACCAGATCTTCGCTGGCGTTGTCGTAAGCCTTGGCCGAGATGGTGTGCTCGCCGGACGAGAGCCCAGCCTTTGCGAGATCGAAGCCGGTGCCGCCTTTGGCCGCGACCACCACGCCGTCGACCGACCAGTCCACGTCGATGACGGCGGGATCGATCACGAACAGCTGCAGCACCGGAGTGCCCGAGACGGGACCCGCGGCGGGTTCGGTTGTGTCGATGGGCACGACGTGGCGCCAGATGCTGTAGATCATCTGCTCGCGCGAGATGCCATTGAAGCTGGTGTTCGGATTCAACCCGAACAAGCTGTTCATCATCGAGTTGGCCGATGGACGATACTGAGCCGAGTCGACGTAGCGGCTGCCCTGGAACGTGCCTTGGACGCCGGTGGCGTCGCCGCCGCGAATGGAGACTTGCGTCACCCCGAGCCAGCGATCCCACTTGCCCGCGGTGTCTTCGGGCGTGCCGGTCGAGTTGATTTCGCCGTACTCCTCACCGGTTTGGCCGCTGCCTTCGGTGTTGTCGCCGCAGCCCACGCCGGTGGCCGAGGCGCAGTACTCGTCAGCGAGCTGATGAAAGCCGTGCCCCCCTTCGTGGAGCGCGGCTCCCGGCGCTTCGTCGTGCGCGCCTGACCACAGCATCAGAGCAGAACCGGTGTTTTCCCAAAGGTCTTGGTTCAGCACCACCGCACGCCAGTCGGCCTCGATCGTCTCGGGCAGGTTTTGGTCGAGGTAGGTGTTGACCTTCATCGAGTTCACCGCCGCTAGGCGATCGCCACCATTTCCGCCGTCGAACGCGGTGGGCCCATTGCCGATGCCGTTGCTCTCGCTCACCACCTTCATCACGCAGATGTTGACGAAGTTGCGGTAGCGCCCGTAAGGCTCGCCCGTCTCGTCGTTGAAGCGGCGATCCATCACGTACTCGATGTGCTCTTCGAGGGTGGTGTTGATGCTGGTCGCGTCGTAGCCATCGGCCAAAATGATGTAGTTCACTCGATTCGACGGGGGGCCGTGGTTCTCGACGACCCAACCGTCCGCGCCACAGTCGAGGGGCTCGACGTCGATGACGCCCCCGCCGCCAGCGCCCGTGGTGGCGGTGGCGCTGGTCGACGCCGTTTCGGCGCTGGTGGTAGCTCCGCCGGCTCCACTTGTCCCCGTGGCACCGTTCCCGCCTGCCGAGGTGTCAGCGCCTCCGGTGCTGCTGCTCGTGCTGGTACCGGTGCTACTGTTGCTCGAGGCGCTCGTGCTCACGCTGCTCGTGGTCGCGCTGGCCGTGGTGTTCGTGACGCCCGGGCCGGTGGTGCTCGTCGTGGTCGTCGGTTCGATGGTGGTCGAAGTAGCGGCGTCGTCGGCTGCGCTGCTGCACGAGCTCTGAGCGACCAGTAGGACCAAGAGCCCGTATCCGGCCGCGGATTTCGGGACTACTCGCATGGAAGTGCGCATATCTCGGTTGGTCGTCGCACGCGCTGCGATCCCTCCAAACGTTTTCGATCGAAGAGGGCGATCGCCGAGCGGCGCAACTTTACAGCGCGAGCCGATCGAGGCCGCTCAGCTCGCCTCGGCCAAGACCGCGCGATTCGGCTTGAGCGCCGTGCGGAAACGCAGGGCGACCGCTTCGCTCACGATGAGCCAAGCGCTCCAGTGACCGGGTGCAGCACACTCCGCGCCGGTCGTGCCGCTGACGCCTTCGCGGCGCACGAACTCGCTCACGTGGGCCGCGTGGTGTTCGGCAGTACCCTGAGCGCGCGGACCGTAGAAGTCCCAGATCAGCTTCAGCTCTCGCATGGGGCGGCCATCCTGCCCACTGAGGCTCATTCGAGGCCCATGATGAAGGTTTCGAGCAGCTCCTGACCATCGGGATCGGTAACTTCAGTGCCCAAAGGCGGCATGCTGTAGGACAGCCCTTTGGTGAGGAAGCGCTGGTAGATGGCGCTGTTCTCCAGCGAGCCGGGGTCGATGCGTTTCGTCGCTTCGACTTCGGGGACGTCGAGCTTCATGATGTCAACGTCGACGACGCCGAGATACACGGAGCTTTCGTCGGCGTTCTTCGCGAGGTCGTCGGCCTTGATCCACAGGTCGAGTCCGGTGATTGAATTCGCGGAGCCCATGGGGTTGTGGCAGGTGCCGCAGTTGGCGTGCAGATATCCGAAGACAGCTCGCTCTTCTTCGGACCACCCGTCCGAGAACTCGAATACGCCCTCCGGCGGGGCCGTCAGCAGGTTTGCTTCGGTGAGCCGCGCCAGAGTCAGCTCGTTGGCATCGCTCTCGTTCACGGGCGCATGGGCCAGCTGAATCGCCGAAAACCCGAGGGCCTTGTCGGGCTGTTGACTGTGACAGCTCCAGCAGGCGTCGGCGTTGGGCACGTCGTGTTCGGTCCCTGACGCGTTCATCATGCCGTCAGGGACGGCATCCGCTTCGCTCAAATCCTCGCGCCACAGGTAGGCCACCGTGTACCAAGTCCCCGACTCCTGCTTTTCGATGAGGCGCGTCTCGACCCGCGTCCCGTCCCGGCTGAACTCCTTCCAGATCTTCGTGCCCGCTGGGAACGCCCAGTAGTCCATGTCCGTCGTGTCGATCTGGGTATCGGGCGGGAGCCAGATCCAGCGGCGTTTTTCGGCTGCGTCGCTCCAGAGAGCGAATTGCGGTGAGAAGGGGTGCACGCCGTCGCCCAAAGTCTCCATGTCGTCGCCGAAGAGACCGGTCTCCGACAACCGGCAGGGCAGTCGTGTCTTCAGCGTCCCCTGATTGCAGTCATCCGCGGAGCCGCCACCCGTCCCGCCCGCCCCGCCGTCGGTAGTGCTCGTACCTCCGGCACTGGTGCTGCTCGTCCCGCCTGTGGAGGTCGTGCCCCCAGCGCCCGTGGTGCTCGTCGAGGTGCTCGAAGCCGTCCCGGTGGTGGCTGTGGTCGAGGTGGTGTTCGTGGCGGTCGTGCCCATGCCGCCGGTCGTCCCAGAGGTTGTCGTACTGGGGCTCGTCGTCACCGCGCTGTCGTGGCTCGCCTCCGAAGGATCGCTGCAAGCGAATCCCACGAGGGCTGCGGTAGCCACGACAGAAAATTGCATCAAGTTCGGAAAGCGGATCCGCAAGCGCATGACCGTGAACGTTAGATCCAAAGGCAGGCCCGCGCACGCGCATTGCGGCGCTGCTGGTTGGGCGACAGTGCAAGTGTTGCGTGTCACTGCGCGGGTAACACCGGCCCATTCCGGAGCCAGTGGAAGGATCTCCTGCCACTATCTCAACCTGCGCCGAAGCAAAAAAAAGTGACCAAATACAGGTTTCGAGAACGTCGGGGGGGCGCTTGCGCTACACAGTCGAGCAGATGTCTAGGCTTACTCTTGCGCGACTTTCGGTACTTTCGTCGCTGACCCTGCTTGCTGTCGCTCAGGTCACTGCTTGCAGCGGAGATGATGCGAAGTCGAACTCCAACTCGAACGGAAACGGAACCAACGCTGGTCCGACCACGGGCACGATGGGTCCGACCACGGGAGCGATGGGGAGCACGACGACTGGGCCTAGCACTACGGGCGCCGGCCCTACCACCTCTGGTTCGGCCAGCTCGACGGGTTCCAGCACCCAAGGCACTCCGGGCAGCACTAGCGGCACCGGTGGGACCACGACGGGCAGCCAGAACACGTCGTCGGGTGGGGGCACGAGTACAGGCACCGAAGGCGGACCGGCGACCACGGGTGGTGGCAATGGTGGCGGTGGAACGGGCGGCGGCGGGAACAATCCGATCGCTGGGACTGACAGCTACGACTGCTCGCCGGCTTCGGGCGAAGTGCCGCCCTTGAAGCTCACCGAGGTTGCTTCTGGCATCAATGTGCCGGTCGATGTCACTCATCCACCGAACGATCCACGCCTGTTCATCATCACCCTGACTGGCGACGTGCGCATCGTCAAAGATGGCCAGCTCGTCGCGACGCCCTTCCTCAGTCTCGGTAGTAAGGTCGCCGTGGGTGGTCAGCCGGGCGACGAGCGCGGGTTGCTGGGCATCGCCTTCCACCCCGACTACGCGACGAACGGGCTCTTCTATCTCCACTACAGCGCCGGTACCGGTGTTCCCGGCGCCAACACCAGCGATACTGTGATCGAAGAGTACAAGGTTAGCGCCGACCCCGATGTCGCCGATGCCGCGAGCGCCCGCGTGGTGCTCACGGTCGCGCAGCCTGACAATGGCAACCCCGCGTTCCAGAACCACAAAGGCGGCAGCATCAACTTCGGCGCCGACGGCTTGCTCTACATTGGCCTCGGCGATGGCGGTGGGAGCGGCGACAGTCACGGGAGCTCGGGCTCTGGCTTTGCGCAAGACACCTCCAAGTTGCTAGGCAAGATCCTGCGCATCGACCCGACAGGTGGCGATCCCTACAGCACACCTGCCGACAACCTGGTTCAGGACATTGCCGGTGCTGCACCCGAGATCTGGGACTACGGCTTCCGCAATCCCTTCCGCCGAACGTTCGATGCCTGCACCGGCGACATGTACATTGGTGACGTCGGACAAGATAACTACGAAGAGATTGACGTCGAAAAGGCCGGCGAAGGACGCAAGAACTACGGTTGGAACGTCACCGAAGGCCTTCACTGCTACACCGGTCAGAGTTGTGACGACAGCGGGTTCGTCTCGCCCCTACTCGAGGAGGCACAACCCGGCTCCGAGTCGATCACCGGAGGCTCCGTCTACCGCGGAAGCTCGATTCCCGCGCTGCGTGGCGCCTACTTCTACGGCGACTATGCCAAGAACGGGGTTTGGTACACCTTCTACGACCGCGACGCCCACACCGTGTCGACGAAGGTATCGGTCACTCAGGAACTGAACGTGACGAACCTCGTAGCCATCAAGAACGGCCCCGACGGCGAGCTCTATTTCGTAAGGCTCATGACCCAAGGCGTGATCAGCGGCTCCAACCGTGGCGAAGGTGCGATCTACAAGCTCGAAGCTGCGGAGTAAGCGATTCGGCGCTTACTGGAAACTATTCACGGCATTGCGCCGATAGAAGCGCAGCCTCGCCCCAGTAGCGAAAACCCGGCACACGAGCGACGAAAGTACGGATTTCGAGAAGCGCTCTGGAGCGCCTTCGGTACACACTCGAGCCAATGGCTCGGCTTTCTCTCTCTCGTCTCAGCGTTCTCTCGTCGTTAGTCACTGTAGGCGTCGTTTGGTCGACGGCGTGCAGCAGCGACGACTCTAATTCGAGCTCAGGCTCAGGCTCCAACGGCAGCACGACGAGCCCGAACACGTCCGCGACTACGGCGGGTCCCACGACGGGAAGTACGGGCGCCGGCAACACCACGAGTGGACCCTCCACCAGTGCTGGACCCACCGCTTCCGGTTCGTCGACTTCGACTGGTTCCGGCACCCAGGGCACTCAAGGGACCGAAGGCGGGACCGGTGGTGGCACCACGATGGGCAGTTCGAGTGGGGGAGCGAGCAATGGGACTGGAGGCGGACCGGCGACCACAGGCGGTGGCAATGGTGGTGGCGGCACGAGCGGCGGTGGTGACAGTGAGGCGGACTGTTCTGCGGCCGAAGGCGACGTCCCGGCGTTGACGCTGACTCCTTTTGTCACGGGCATCAACGTTCCCGTGGACATCACCTACCCACCCGGCGACGATCGCATGTTCGTGATCACGCTCGAAGGCGACGTGCGTGTCATCAAGGACGGTGAGCTCGTCGAGGAACCGTTCTTGAGCCTGGGTGACCGGGTCATCGTCGGCGGTGGCCCGGGTGACGAGCGGGGCTTGCTCGGCATCGCCTTCCATCCCGACTACGCTGAAAACGGCCTCTTCTACGTCCACTACAGCGCCGGTCAAGGCATCGACGGTGCCAGCAACGGCGATTCGGTGATCGAGGAGTACCATGTGAGTTCCGATCCCGACGTGGCCGACCCCGCCAGCGCACGCCTGGTGCTCACTGTGGACCAGCCGAACGGACAGACCAACCACAAGGGCGGCAGCATTGCGTTCGGTCCGGATGGCTTGCTCTACATCGGTCTTGGCGACGGGGGGGGTGGCGGTGACACGACGGGCAACGGCCAGAACACCTCGGTGCTGTTAGGAAAGATCTTGCGCATCGATCCGGTGGGAAGCGCCCCGCGCGAGTACACCACCCCCGCCGATAACCTGGTGCAAGACGTGGCGGGAGCGGCTCCCGAGATCTGGGACTACGGTTTGCGGAACCCGTTCCGTTTCAGTTTCGATCTCTGTGAAGGTGACTTGTACATCGGCGACGTGGGTCAAAACATGTACGAAGAGATCACTGTCGAGAAAGCTGGGGAAGGCCACAAGAACTACGGGTGGAACATCACGGAAGCACTCCATTGTTATGACGGCGACACCTGCAACCAGGATGGCATCACGCCCCCGCTCATCGAAATCGCACGCCCCACGGCAACATCGATCACGGGCGGAGCCGTCTATCGCGGCAGCAGCATCCCTGGCTTGCGCGGGGTTTACTTCTACGCTGACTACGCGCAAAGCGCCGTGTGGTACACGCGGTACAATCGCGACGCACATAGCGTCGAGACACCGACGTCGGTCACTCAAGAGCTGAACCCGACCAATATCGTCGCGATCAAGAACGGCCCCGACGGCGAACTCTACTTCGTCGCATTGCTCGCGGAGGGCAGGATCTCCGCCACCAATCTCGGCGAAGGCGCCGTCTACAAGCTCACCGCAGCACAGTAGGCGCTACCAGCTCCCAGATTCCGGCGTCTCGCTGTGGGACGACTGTTAACGGCGCGGTTTCACGGCGCTCGTGCAACTTCGTGCTATCGTCCTTACCTTAGTGGTGCTGGCCGAACGGGCGGGTGCACGAAGCTTGATCATGAAAAAGAGTCTTGGATTCGTTCTTGGTTTCTTGGTTCTCAATGGCTTGACCGGCACGCTCTCGTGCAGCAGCACGACCAGGAGCCAGGGTACCGACAACACGAGCACTAGCTCGACGGGTGGCGGCTCGGGAGGCAGCGGAGGATCCGATGCAGGCCCCAGCGGCGGAACTGGCGGGAGCTCGAGCAGCGGCGGAACTGGCGGGAGCTCGAGCAGCGGCGGAGCTGGCGGGAGCCTCGGAGAGGCGGGCGGGGGCGGCGATGGCGGTACGGGCGGCAGCGCGCCCGTGGCGATGAACTGTGAAGCTGACGACCCAGACTGCGCTTGTGACGCGAGCGGCTGTTACTGGGTCGACGGCGCCGACTGTGTCCAGGGTAGCGCTTGCAAGAGTCAGAACTGCGGTGTCACCCAAGACAACGCCAGTGTTTGCTGTGCGGAGGCGTGCTCGGCAAGCGACGTTTGCGCCCCGGACGGGAGCGATTGCGAGCCTGCGTCCGCTTGTGAGGACGCCGACACGCGCTGCTCGGCCGATGGGGACTACCAGCTCTGCGAGGAAGGGCAGTGGACGACGACCGACGAGTGTGATGCTCGAGGGTGCAGCACGGAGCTCGGAGGGTGCCTGCTGGCCATCGGTGACTCGTGCGAAGCAGATGGCGAGTGTGGGGAAGGGACCTGTCAGGAGACTCCCGACGGCAGCACCATCTGCTGCGATCTGTCGTGCGGCGACTGCAAGACGTGTTCGGCAGATGGCACGAGCTGCGAGTACCCTGACACCACCGCGCCGGACTGCGAGTGCAGCAGCGATTCGGACTGCAGCGATGGGTTGGACTGCACGAGCGACGTCTGCGAGGACGGTGTCTGTGCCAACGACGTGGTTTCTGGCAGCTGCCTGATCGACGACGAGTGTTACGATCACAATCAGCCGGAGCCGAACAACCCATGTCGCTATTGCGACGCCAATAGCAAGAACCGTGGTTGGACCAACTCATCGAATGCGGTCAGTTGCGACGACGACCTGTATTGCAATGGCAACGACAGCTGCAACGGGGTCGGAGTCTGTCAGCACCAGTTCCCAACCAACGACCGTTGCAACGAGGACGGCCCGTGTGCGCTCACCGAGTGCGATGAGGAGCGCGATTCGTGCTACGAACCTTCTGGAACAGAATGCCTGCGCCAAACCGAGAAGCAGTGCGAGTCTGGCTGCGGCGGCGACGTGCAATCGCGCACGATTACCGCGAATTGCACCGGGAACTCACCCGATTGCACGGGGACGCCGAGCAATCCCGCCTTCGTCGACAGCACGGCGTGCAGCGGTACTCAGGCGTGCAATCCGAGCACATTCGCGTGCCAAACCACATTGGAGTGCACTGACAAGGCCTGGTGCGATCCGAATGCAGGCGGTCTCTGTTGGACCTTGGAGGAGCCCGCATACAAGTCCCAGCCCGACGCAGTTGCCTATTGCGACGGCCTGACGTTGGCGGGTGCAACCTGGCACTTGCCAACGATCGAAGAGTGGCTTGCGCTCGCCAAGGGATGCGATGGAACCACGAATCAAGGCACACCGAAAGACGAGGACTTTCAGTCTACGTGCGAATGGGACGGGGCCAACTTCGTCGATTGCCAATCCTGTCCCGTCGACGAGGGCCCGGGCAACGGCTGCTATTGGCCACCGGGGATGGGGGAGTGTCTGAAAGACGTTCCGTGGGACTATTGGTCATCGACGGACACGCTTCCGCTCTATTTCAGTCCGGCGTTCAACTACGCTTACTTCACCGGCACCGATACCGTGCTCGCGGTCCGCTGCGTTACCGACAAGCCCTAGCGTTGCTCGACAGCACGGGTTCCCCGCCGTCGAGCCAGCCGTCGCTGCAAGCTCGGCCAGCCCGAGATTAGGCCAGAATCACGTCGAGCGTGCCGCCGTCGCCGAGGCTGCCGCTCGCGCCGGCTGCGCGCACCAAAGTGGTGAGCAAGGCTGCGTTGCTGGCACCGTCGCCTGACACGTACTCACCCTGTTTTAGGGCGCCGCCCGCGTTGCCGCCGATGACGTAGGGGATGTTGCTGAAGCTGTGGCTGGGCCCGTCCGAGACGTGGTTGGTCCAGACGACTGCGGCCTTGTCGAACAAGCCACGGGCAGCGAACTGGTCGAGCGTGTGCTTGTAGGTTTGCATGCGGAGCGCGTCGATTTCCACGTGCGCGGCTTCCGCCGTCGGATCGTTGCCCGAGGCGACGTCGTCTTGCATGCGGTGGCTGACGTGGTGGAACCCCCACTTGCGACTGTTCGAGGGCACGTCGTACACGGTTCCGTCGGTGCCGTCGCCCCACTGCAGCGTCGCCACGCGGTTGGCGTTGCAGGCGAACGCCCAGGCCACGAGCTCCGAGTGCAACTTGACGAAATCTTCGATCATGCCGTTGGCCTGGTAGTTGACGTTCTGTAGCGCCTCGATGGCTGAAACGTCGAGCCCCGCCTCTTCGCACACGGTCGTGCCGACCTGGTCCATGCCTTTTTCGAGCTCGCGTACTGCGGTTAGGTGCGCGTCGAGACGGTCCCGATCGGCGGCACTCAAGTCAGATCGGGCGAGCAGGCCTTCGAGATCGTCCCGAATCAAGTCGTTGACACTGTTTTCTCGAAGTACGAGTTGGTTGGCGGTGCCTTCGACTTCGTCGGGGTCTGTCATGTCGTCGCCGCCGTTCCCGACCAGGCCGATCAGACTGCGGTACACGTTGTAGGGGTTACGCTCGGCAGGACGGGCATTGCCGGGGCCGCTGAACGAAATGCGCTCGGCAACGTAGAACTTGGAGCCCCCGTACAGCGTGAGGGGGTCCACTCCGCTCGGATTGAGCTCACCTGAGATGAGCATGTCGGCGCTGATACCGGTCGCCTTGGAGCTGGGACCGCCGCCGTCCACGGGGGCGCCGGTGAGCGACTGCACCAGCCCTTGTGCGTGGCCGCAGTTCGACAAGCGGCCCGGGTAGTTGATACCGTCGACGATGAGCAGGTTCGCGGCGTGATCCGCGAGCGCGCTCACTGCCTTGCTCTCCCCTTGCATGGAGGCGGTGGTCAGCGGGCCCGTCGAGCTCGGGAAGAACTGGTTCCGGACGACGCCGCACGCGGCCACCATGAAGAACATGAACACGGGCGTTTCGTTCTGAGCCCACGCCGAACGTTCCGGAAGGCCTTCGAGGAAGGGCAGCCCGAGGGCCACACCGCCTGCGCCGCGCAAGAACGCGCGTCGGTTCGCGCGCTGGCCGAGAAACTTGCCTTGCTTTCGCATGCGACTCGATCCCGTGATCACAGCGACGCTCCTTGTCTCGTCGAGAATGCAGGGTCTGCTATCAGCTCGAGCAGCAGCTGCTTGACGGAGAGTCCGTCGCTCATGCTTGCTGTCATCAGGTCAGTCACGAGCGTCGCGTCGCTGGCGGCGATGTCGCGCTGCAGCGCATAGCCAGCCACGTGTTTGGCGTAGCAGGCGTGTGCCATCTGGGTCGAAGCCATGATCTCCATCAAATCTGGCGCGCCCGTGAACGTCTGTGTGCCGTCGGCGAATGGATACGAGGCGCCCGTATCCACCGGCACCCCCTTGTCTGTCGTGCGCAAGCGTCCCAAGCCATCGAAGTTTTCGAAGGCGAAGCCCAGCGGATTGATGTACGCATCATGGCAGCCGTTGCCGCAGGGGCGGGTACCCACGGTAATCCGATCACGATCGGTCTGCGCTGGCTCCTGCTCGGGCAGGCTCACCACGCCTGGTGGTGGCGGAATGTCCGCGCAGAGCACGTCGAAGTTCAGGTGAACGCCCCGGTGAATGGCGTCCGAATGTTCGTTGTTTCCGTACAGCATCAGGAAAGGCACCTGCGAGAAGTAGCCGGCGCGTTCGGGCCCGAGGTCCATCAGCGTCATGCTGCTGGGCGCGCTCACCTGGTACATTTCAGCCAGCAACGGACCGACGTAGCCTTCGGTCGAGGTCAGTACGTCGCGAAGCCCGAGCCCTTCTCGGAAGATGCGGTCGAAGAACATGAGCGAGGCCTGTTCGAGCTCTGCGTTGATGCCCGGGTTGAACTCGGCCACATCCTTCACGACATCTCCGAAGCGCTCGAACTCGAAGAGCTCCGCGTGAAACTCGCGAAGTACCTCGGCGGCCGCCGGTTCGTCGAGCATTTGGGTCGCCAGGCTGATGGCGCCTTCGACCGTGTCGAGTTCACCGCGCTCGGCTGCATCGAGCAGTTCGTCGCTCGGCGTGGTGCCCCGGAACAGGAAGGACAACTTCGAGGCCATCTCGTAGCTGCTGAGGGGCGCTCCGTCGCTACCCAGCTCTGTCCGGTAGATGAAGTGGGGCGATTGGAGCATGGCCTCGATCACGAGACCTGCCCCGATGGTAAACGAGCTGGCAGTGCCGGTCAGCGTTGCACCCACCTCGAAGACTTCCTCCAGACGGTCCACTTCGGCCTGGGTCAGCGGGCGACGGTACGCGCGCCTGCCGAAGAGCTCGATGAATTCACGAGCGTCGCTGCCGGCGTAGATGCGCTGAAGCTGGCTGTCGTCTAGCGTGAACGACTGGACGACTTCTTTGGCAGCTAGATGATACTGCGACCACAGATCGTTGGTCACCGTGAGCACGATTTCGTTGTTCACGAAGTCAGTGGCTCCCACGACCGGCGTTTGAAAGAAGCGGGCCTTGTCGGGTGCCGCGTCGAGCGCCAGGATGTCCTGCACCGCACGCTCCCACTGCTGGTTCGTGAGGCGCATGAAGCGTGTGTGCAGCGGCTCTCCATCGAGCACCATCGGTGCCGGTGGGAACTCGCCGTCATTGACGTGGTCTCCCACCGTGGTGCTCGTCACGGAGTTTCCTCCGCCGCCGCTCCCCGAGCCGGTGTTGCCCGTCGTAGGACCGCCCGTAGTGTCAGTGGGACCCGCGCTCGTGGAGCTATTCTGCGCGTATCCATCGCTCATACCGGCGTTGTCCACCGAGGCAGTGC
>Ga0315910_10002136_pt1 | contig 17641 bp, 18 predicted proteins | sample EdamamesoilMG_FD_204470 | JGI IMG/M metagenome (GOLD analysis project Ga0315910, IMG submission 204470) | Garden soil microbial communities collected in Santa Monica, California, United States - Edamame soil | ecosystem: Environmental > Terrestrial > Soil > Garden | place: USA: California... | reverse complement strand
TCCTGCAGGTGGGGAAGGCCGTGGACCGTTACGAGGAGGCCCGCAGGCTCGCCAGCGACTTCACCGGCGGGGTACAGGACCTCGCCAGCAAGGTCCCACCCCGGGCCTATCGGCCCAAGTTGTACGTGGAGCATTGGGGCCATCCCCCCACCGCGGCCGGCGGTTGGGCGGCCGAGATCCTCTCCTCCGCCGGGGCCCACTATTTCCCCATGCTCTCCCGTGAGACCACCCGGGCGGTGCGTATCCAGGAGCTCGTGAAGTTCGACCCGGAGATCGTCCTCTTCACGGTCTATGGCCAGGGCCTTTCCTTCGACCCCGCGGAGATCCTCAAGCGCATCGGCTGGCAGGACCTGAACGCGGTGCGCAAGCGCAGGGTCTTCTCGATGGACGAATCGCTCCTCAATGTGGCCGGTCCCCGCTTGCTCGAGGGCGCCAAGGTCGTGCAGTGGATCCTGGGGGAAGGTTTCTGGGGATGGCCCCTGCTTCAGTCCACCTTCGCGAGGCGCATCCAGGACTAAGGTCCCTTCCCGGAAAACCCTGGTGGGTCCGGGGTTTCCCCCTTTTTTCCCCGGCCATGTCCCAGCCCCGGCCTTTCTGGTAAAATCCCCTCCTTTTCCGTCGAAGGGATCCCATGAAAGAACAAAAACCCACCGTCTCCCCGACTCTCCACCTTTCCGAGGCCACCCTTCGGGCGGTCTTCGATAGCCGCACCTATAACATCATCCTCATCGGCAAAGATGGTCGCATCCTGGGCTTCAACGAGGGCGCGGCCCAGGCCGCCCGCGAGGTCCAGGGCGTGGAGTACTACGTGGGGATGGATTTCTTCTCCAAGGTGGACGAGCAGAGCCGGGCTTTCGTGCAGGCCCGCCACGACAAGGTCATGGCGGGGGAGTCCTTAAGGTTCGAGATGCCCTATCCGGGGGTGGACGGCGTCGAGCATTGGTACGACATCCAGTACGACCCCCTCAAGGACGAGGCGGGCGAGGTCACCGGCGTTTGCCTGACCAACATCTGTATCGACGACCGCAAGAGGGCCGAAAAAGCCCTTCAAAGTTCCGAGCAGGACCTGCGCGCGGTCTTCAACAGCGGTACCCAGATGATGGCCTTGATGGACAAGACCGGCATCCTCCGGGATTTCAACCGCAACGCCGTCTCGCTCATCCGAGGGTTGCTCGGCACCGAGTTCGTGGCGGGCCGCTCCTTCGTCGATCAGATCCCGGAGATCTTCCGGGAGACCTTCCTCGCGAACTTCCAGAAAGCCCTCCAGGGCCAGATGGTCTCCAGCGAGCGACAGGTCACGGCCAAGGATGGGAGCGAGCACTGGTTCGAGTTCACCTACAACCCCGTCTTCGATTCGGAGAAGACGGTGACGGGGGTCTGCCTGACGGGCGTACTCATCGATGAGCGCAAGAAGGCCGAGGAGGCCATGCGCCGCTCGGAGGCCCACCTGAGGGCGGTCTTCAACAGCGGCTCCCAGGTGACGGTCCTCATCGCCAAGGACGGGCGTATCCGTGACTTCAACAAGACCGCCGCGGCCATGGCCCCTCGGGTCCTGGGAAAGAGCCTGGTGCCGGGCATGCCCTTCCTGAAGACCCTGCCGCCAGGGGCCAGCCAGGAGATCTTCCTGAAGAGCTTCCAGGCCGCCCTGGAGGGGAAGGAGACCCGTGGGGAGCGCTCCATCCAGGCCCTGGACGGGAGCGAAAGGTGGGTGGAGGTCAACTACCAGCCGGTCTTCAACGACTCGGGAGGGGTGGAAGGGGTCTGCTTCTCCCTGACCTTCATCGATGAGAGGAAAAAGGCCGAGGCCGCCGTCAAGGAGAGCGAGGCGCGCTACCGCAAGCTCGTGGAATTCTCTCCCGACGCGGTGCTCGTGCACGACGGGGCGAAGATCCTCTTCGCCAACTCCGCCGCCGCCAAATTGCTCGGTGCCTCCCGGGTGGACGACCTGGTGGGAGTGGACGTCTGGCGGTTCGTGAAGGAGGAGTTCAAGCTCATCGCCGTCGACCGGGTGCGCCGTATCCTGGAGGAGAAAGGCACCTCGGCGGCCATGGAACAGGAATGGAAGCGCCTCGACGGCACCTTGGTCCCGGTGGAGGTCCAAGGGACCTTCCTGCCCTATGGGGGGAACCCCGCCATCCTGGCGATCCTGCGGGACATCACGGACCGCCGCAAGACCGCGCAACTCTTGACCCGTTATGAGCGGTTGGCCACCATTGGGAAGGTCATCGCGGCCATCGCCCACGAGGTCCGCAACCCTTTGACGGTGGTCTCGGGCATGAGCAAGGTGCTCAAGTCGAAGATGTCCCACCGGCAGGAATATTCACAAGAGCTCGATACCATCGTCCAACAGACCCACCGCTTGAAGCTCTTCATGAACGACATCCTGGACTATTCCCGTGGCATGGAGATCCAGAAGGTGAAGGTGGACGCTCGCTCCCTCGTGGAACAGTCCCTGGTGTTGGCCAACGCGCAGTACGGGCCTCGGCACGCCGAGATCCAGGTGGATTGGGCCTTCCCGAAGAATTGCCCCGAGCTCTCGGTCGACCCTGGCCGCATGGAACAGGTGTTCTGCAACCTCATCCTGAACGCCTTCCAGTCCATGGGAGACCAGGGGACCTTGGTCCTCTCCGCTAAAGCCCAGGGCCCGAAGGTCCTGCTCGAGGTGGCCGACGACGGCCCTGGGATCGCCCCTTCCGACGCTCCCAAGCTCTTCGAACCCTTCTTCACCACCAAACGGCAAGGGTCCGGCTTAGGTCTTCCCATCAGTCGGAAGATCGTGGAAGCTCACGGGGGGAAGCTGGAGTGGAGGACCAACGAGCCCAAGGGTTGCGTCTTCTATATCGAACTGCCCCTGCTCTGAAGAGACCCTCCCTCTTCGGGGGTTAGAGGATCAGGGAGCTTCGCCGTCCTCCGGGATGCCCCCCAGATAGTCCGTCGATTTGAAACGATTATGGCATTTGATGCAGGAGGCCAGGCCCGGGTCTCCCGGCAAAGCGCGGGTCGGGGCCGTGAGACCTTCCGGGTTCCCGGGAACGGGCTTCTCCCATCCCAAGGCGTATTCCCATCCCCCGGTCGCGGGGGAGCGGGAGACCTTCCCCTTGCGCATGACATAAAGGGGACCTTCCGTTCGGGAGACTTTTCCCCCTTGGTCCTGGAAGGAGTCCTTCACCACCAAGGACCCTTCCGGCAGGGTTTCCCCCGCCTGGTAAGCCTCCACCGCTTCCTTCGAGACGTAGGTGTTCACCCAACGCTTGCCGTGGGTGCGGCTCACCCAGCTTCGCGCGTTCAACTTCACCAGACGGGTCCGGTAGTCCTTGGCTAGGTCCAAAAGATCGATCGTGGCCTCTTTCGTGGAGCGTTCCTGTGCGCCCGCTCCGTACACCATCTCTCCCCCATGCGAACCCGCCAAACCGAACAGGACCGCGGCCGCCAATCCGAACACCAACTGGACCGGAAAAGGCCAAGGCTTCCCTCTCAGCGTCCCCTTGGCCGCTCCCAAGCAGATCAAGGACGCCGATAGCCCCCCCATGGCCCACAGCACGTGGTCCCTTAAGAGACCTCCCAAGATCCCGCCCGAGGGGATGGGCGAGAATCCCTCGGTGAAGCCCAGGTGGGACGAGAAGAGATAGCCGGTCAGTCCGGAGGCCAAGCCGCTCACGAAGGTGAGGACCCAAAGCCAAGCCGCGGCCTCTTGGGCCCAAGCTGTCCGGAACTTCCAAGCGGCCACGAGGCATAGCACCGCCAGGATGGAGCAAACGATGGGGAAGTGGGTGAAGGGGGGATGAAGAGGACCCAAGACCGCGACCAGGAGATCCAACACGAACACCCTCCCGAACCCTTTGTGGGGTTCTGTTAAGATGGGCCCATGAGCCCGACCCGCCAGCGACCCGTCCATTCTAGGACCCCGCCGTCCCCGGAATCCACCCAAGGCTTCATCGTTCCTCCGCCGGTCTGGACGGCGATCTGTTTCTTGCTGGCCTATCTGCTCTTCCTGGGGAAGAACCGCCTGCTCCCGCTCGATGAGGTCATGTACGCCCAGGCGGCCTTGGCGGCGGCCAGGGACGGGGCTTGGTTCCCTTTCTCCTATGAAGGGAAGCCTTTCTGGGAGAAGCCACCCCTCGTGCTGTGGTGGCAGGGTCTTTCCATCCTGTTGCTGGGTCCCACGGAATCCGCGGTCCGGCTGGGGTCGGCCCTCAGCGCCGCGGGGGTGCTTTACCTTACCCAAAGGCTGGGGGAGACCTTCTCGGCCTCCCGTTGGATCGGTTTTGCCTGCGCTTTTTTCCTGGGGCTCCAACCCCATTTCATCCTTTGCGCCAGGCTCGGCACCATGGATATGCCCTTGGCGCTGTGCCTGATGGGGACTTGGTGGGCGATCGTGAAGGCCCAGGGGTCCCCCGAGAGGGCCAGGTCCGCCCTCACGGAGGCCGGGGCCTGGACGGTCCTTGGGGTGTTCATCAAATCCTGGTTCGGGTTGGTCCTGTTACCGGCGGCCTTCCTGGCCTTTGCTGGGTCCCGGAAGAACGTCAGGGTCTTCCTGGGGCGCTTAGTGCTCCCGGCCGGCGTGGCGGTGGCGGCTTGGATCCTTCTCTATGGGGCGGTCTACGGCGGGGCTTTCCTGGAATGGGAACTGGGGCGTAATCTCCACGATCGTCTCACCCTGTCCGCTCTTTCAAGCGGTTCCCTGGATCCTGGCCCCTCCTTTCATTTCTATGCCGACCTGGCCCAACAAGGGGCCGCGCGTTTTTGGCCCCTCTTGCCTTTGGCCCTGGTCCTCTGGGCGCGGGAAGCCCTGGGGCTCAGGGGCCGGGCCCTCGGCCCCGCGATGGGCCTAGGGTGGGTCTTCTGGGCGACCTATTCTTTCCTGATCGTGGGCTCCATGGTCCCCCTCATCAATTATCTCCTGCCCCTCCTGCCTTTCGGGGCCGTGGGCCTGTCCTTCCTGCTGAAGTGGGGGCGGGACCAGGCCCCAGGATGGGTGGGGTCCCTCCTGGTGATCGCGGCCCTGAACGGGCCGTGGGTCCAGGGCTGGATGGTGGCGATCCTGGCCTTGGCCGCGATGGCCCTTCCCTGGATCCAAGCGCCTTTCCCATGGGTCCCGAGGGCGGTCAGGATCCTGGGCCTTTCAAGTCTTGGCCTCTTGGCGATGGTCCAGGCCCAGAGCTACCTTCGCCATCCTCCCGACCCCTGCCGGGTATGGGTGGAGGCCGTGCTCCGCCATCCGGCCGGTGCCCCCTCGGAAAATCTCTTCTTCGTGGGGGACCATACCGAGGCGAGGGTCCTCAGGTTCTATAGCCGTTACCAGGTGGTGGCCCTCGACCGGTTCCCCAGCGTTCGGCCCCCGGGGGCCCTGCTCTTCCAACAAGGTCCCAGCGCGGTCTTCCTTCCGGCCCCGGGAGGGACGCGATGAGCGAAGGCCCGTTCAAACGACCCCCCGAGGTACCCCCCGAGATCGCCTTCGTCTCCTTGCCCGTGGGGCTCGCCCAATTCCATCACCTGCCCCGGCATGTGCCGGTCTGGCTCCATCGCCAGGAGGCCGTAGAGAAGGAAGGGTACGATTTCACGGAAGGGGCCAGGGTCATGGAAGACCTCCTCCAGGAAGCCCCGGGGGTCCCGGGGGCCTATCTCTACCGGCTCTTCACGCGCAAGTGGCCCTTACTGCTCACCATCAACCCTATCCTCGCCTCGGGTAGGGTGGCGGAGGCGATCCCCCGGTTGGTGGAGGTCCTGGAAGTGGACCCGGAGTGTCCTTTGACCTGCTTCCAATTGGGATTCTGCTTCCGGGCGACGGGGGAGTTGGAGAAGTCCGCGTCCTTCTACCGTCAGGCCCTTCGGATGGCACCGGACGCCGGTTGGATCCACAGCAACCTGGGGCGGACCTATCAGGCCCTTGGGGAGGGACCGAAGGCCGTTGAGGCCTACTGGAGGGCCCTCGAGCTCCTGCCTTCCGACGCCTTCGTGCTGGAGCAATTGGTCGCCTTGGGGGAGATCTTCCTGCTGGGGCCCGTCAAAGCCGGGAGCGAGGTCCCTTATGTGAAGCGGGCCGATTACGAGAAGAAGGCCGAGGAGATCCTGGAGAAGGAGAGGGACCCGAAGGCCCTGACCAAGGTGGGTTGGAAGCTCCTCGAGGATGGGCTCACGGACCAAGCCTTCCGTTCTTTCCAGAAAGCCATGGCCTCGGGATCGGCGCCGACGGAGGCGAAGCTCGGCCTGGGACGGGCGCACCTGCAGGAGGGCCGCCTGGGGGAAGCCGAACGGACCCTCGTGGAGTTCCTGGAGGAGGAGCCTGGGTCCGTCCCCGGACACTTGGTCCTCTTCAAGGCCTACTTGGCCCAGGGTGAGACGGACCTAGCCTGGGAGGCGATCCAAACGGCCGCGCGGTTGGAACCCGACCGCGCGGAGACGCTCAGGACCCTTTACCTTTTGTTCAAGGAGGCCGGTCGGTTGGAGGAGGGGGTGGATTGGTTCCGGGCCCTCGCCAAGGACCATCCCAAGTGCGTCGCGCCCCCCGCGATGGCGGCCCAGGGGTTGTTGGAACTCGACCGCTTCGAGGAAGCGAGGGGGATCCTCGAGGCGGTCCTGAAGGTCTCGCCGGGCAACGAGGGGATCCTCCTGCTCTACAGCGCGGAGCTGGGCAAGCGCGGGGAGGCGGAGGAGGTCCTGCGATTGCTGGAGCCCTTGAGGGAAAGGCTCCCCTTTTCCCTCACCATCAACCTGGTGCTGGCCTATGAACGCAAAGGGGACCGGGCCCTGGCCAAGGGGACGCTCGCGGATTTCCTGGCCCGTCCCGGTCTTCCCGAGATGGAAAAGGGCCGTGGCGCCGACCTTTTGAGGAAGCTGGAGGGGGAAGCGTGAAGCGCGAGAAGTTCCTTTGGCCCCTGACCCATGGGCACCAACACGGATTGGCGGCCGCTAAGGCCCTCCAGGGGAAATTGGCGGGTCAGGAAGGTTCCACCCGCGAGGGGATGGAGGACCTGAGGTCCCAGGTGTTGGAATTCTGGGGGTCGGAGCTGAGGGAACATTTCTTGGCCGAGGAGGGGATCCTCGACATGCTTTCCAAGGAGCTCCCGCCGGGGGATCCGGACGTGGCCCGGTTCCTTTCCGATCATCGGACCCTGGAGAAATTGGCCAAGAAAGGTTTCCGGGAGGACCTGGCGCGGTTCGCGGACCTGTTGACCAAACACATCCGTTTCGAGGAAGAGGTCCTTTTCGGAAGGATCGAGAGGGCCTTGTCCCCGCAGGGACGCGCGAAAGCCGGGGAGATGGCGAAGGGAGCAAAGGTGCCGGGCGCCTGCCCGCGCTTGATGACCCCGCCGAAAGGTTGATCCTGGTGGGTTCAGTCCTCTAGGTCGAGGACGCCGCCGCGCAGGGTGGGGGAGGGGGAAGGCTTGGCCTTCTTTTGGAGCATGGGGTTGATGACGAACTCTTCCTTGCTGTAGAGGCGCTGTACCCGGTCGAGTTCCGCCTTCTGCTCGGGCAACAGGAAATTGCAGCCGTTCATGTGGTCCGCCACCAGCACCAGCCCCGTGCCATGCCTCTTCCAGAACTCCAGCAGGTTGTCCAACAGGATCAAGGGGTTCTGGGAGGCCCGGATCTTCTCCTCCTCCACGAAATGCAGGCCATCCTGGTAGACCAGGAAAAAGGCCGGATCGAACCGATATTTGACCTTGCGGGCGGGGTCGAGGAAATGGACGCCCGAATCCGAGACCACCAATTTGGTGAAGGCCTCGTTCTTGGTCTGCTGACGGAAAGCCAGGTAGCGGACGGGGTCCACCGAAAGGCCCGTGAAGCCGAGGTGGCGGTACTCATCATGGAGGGTCTTGGGCATTCGGCCCAAGGCGTCGAGTTGTTCGGGGGTCAAACGATCGAGCATGGTCCAACCTTGTGTCAGTGAAGTTCCCTCAGCGAGGGAGAGTGGGGCCCTGTCAGGGACCGTTGCGAAAATAGTATCACGACCTTTGGACGAAAGAAGGGCGGGAAAGGTTCCGGGATCGAAATAGGGGAGGATTCACGCTCAACCAAGTTACAAGGACGGGCTCAACGGGGGCGCAAGCGCTCCAGGAGGGATTCCACCGAGGCCGCATGGGTCCGCGCGGTGAGGACGATCCATCCTAGGCCCAACAGGAAGAGGTCCCGAAGCACGGTCCATCCCGTGACCTTCTCCAGGGAGTCCTTCGAGAAACAACTGCAGTTCATCTCGACGCCCCGCAGCAGGTTCACCGAGAGCGAAAGGGAATAGGCCGCCATCAACAGGCACAGGATCCAGGCCGCGGCCCGGTGGCGCCAACCCAGGGCCAGGCAGAGGCCTGCGAAGAATTCCAACCAAGGCAGGACCACGGCCGCCAAGGGCACCAAGGCCGCGGGGAGGACCCGATAGTTCTCCACGGCCTTCGCGAAATGCGCCGCGTCCCCGAGCTTGTCGTAACTGGCCAGTACCAAGAGGCAACCACAGACGACGCGGATCAGGGTCGTGGCGAGGGTCAAGGGATCCATTCCGCCCATCGAGGGGCGGCGGGTCCTGGTCCAGGCCCAGAGGATCAAGAGGACCGCCCCTAAGGCGCAGAGGGGCTTGTCGGTCAGGAGTTGCTCGAGGGTCATGGCGTCTCCCCCTGGGTCACGGGATAGCCGGCCTTCTTCCACTCGGGCCAACCCCCGAAGAAGACCTTCACGTTGCGATATCCCAGTTCCGAGAGCCTCTTGGCCAAGTGGATGGAGAGTTCACAGGAGACCCCATGGCAATAGGCCACGATCTCACGGTCCTTGTCGCGCAGTTGGGGTAGCACGATGGGAGCGAAGGTGTCGAACTCATCCGCGTAGAAGTTGAGGGCCCTCGGGATGTGGGCTTCCTTGTATTCCGCCGCGGGACGGGCGTCCAGGAAGATGGCCGATCCGGTGTCGAAGCGGTCCTTGGCCCCCATGAGGCTGACCCGGGGGAAGCCGCTCAAGGGGTCGGAGGTCGAGGGGGGAGGGGTCGTTCGGGTCTTGGAAGGCGTGATCCCCGCGTAGGCGACGGGGGTGACGGTGGCGTGGAGGGGGACATTGACCCCCTGGGGTTGGGGCCGCACCTTCAGTTCGATGCCGTCCACATAGAAAAGGTTGAAGAGGATGCCGAAAGCGGCGCTGAAGCAGAAGAGCCAACAGGCTTGGCGAAGGACCTTCCCGTCCCAAGCGGAGGGACCGGATGGCCGGGAGGAAGGCGCGGGAGCGGGGGATCGTCGGGTGGCCATGGGTGCCCTCATTGTAGGGAAGGCCCCGGGCCATTCCAAGCTCGAGTCTTTCCAGCGGCGGCTTGAGTTGGTTCGGGTGTCATTGCGAGGCCCAGCCCCAATCGGGGCGTTTTGGGTCGTGGCAATCTCAGTCCTTAAAACCTGGGATTCCCACGTCGCCGATCGCGCCTATTGGCGTGGCTCCTCGGAATGACGACGAACCGAGGCACGACTCCCTTCCTTTCGTTTTGGACGTTCCCTCCGTTAGAATGGGCCCTCTTCGTTCCAAGGAGACCCTATGGCGTCCCGCTCCCGGTTCACTCGACAACATTTGTTCGTGGCGGCTTTCTTTGTCCTTCTGCTGGGGCTCTTGAGCCTGCTCTTCTCCCTGATCGAACCCTTCCTGAGGTCCTTCACCTGGGCCGCCATCCTGGTGATGGTCTTCCATCCCCTTTATGGCCGCCTGCGCCGTTTGTCCAGGCTCGGGGAGAACTCCTCCGCCTTGCTGGCCACGTTCGCGGTGCTGACCTGTCTGGTGCTTCCAGGCGTCTTCGTCACCTTGAACTTGGCTCGGGAGGTCCCGAAGGCCTATGCCTTCCTCTCTTCCACCGAATGGGACCAGATGAGCCGCAGCCTTGTGGCGAAGTTCCAATCGTTCCTTTCCGGCCCCCTTCCCTCCAACCTGGGAATGGAACCCTCCCAGGCCGCGGAGATCGCCCAGAAGCAATTAGCGTCCGCGCTCCAAACCTCCTCGGGTTTCATCCTCGAGAAGGCCACGGGGGCCTTCAAGAACCTGGCGGGGTTCCTCCTTCAGGCTTTCTTCGCCGCGGTGGCCATGTTCTTCTTTTTCCGGGACGGTTCTCGCCTCTCCCATCGGCTGGTGGAACTGGTCCCCATGGAGCCGGTCCACCGGGACAAAGTGATGCGAACACTTTCCGTGACGGTCACGGCGGTGGTGCGGGCGCTCTTCATCAACGCGCTCGTGCAGGGCTTGATGGCGGGTGTGGGTTTCGCCTTGGCCGGGGTGCCGGTGCCGATCCTCTTGGGGCTCTTGGTCTTTGTTTTCTCCTTCATCCCGTTCCTGGGGGCAGGCGCGATCTGGGTCCCGGCGGTCATTTGGCTTTTCACCCAGGACCAGGTCCTGGCCGGATCCTGTCTTTTGGCTTGGGGGGTGGTCATTTCCACCGTGGATAATTTCATCAAGCCCTGGCTGATCGGGACCGAGGCCAAGCTTCCGGTTTTCTGGCTTTTCTTCAGCACCCTGGGGGGACTGAAGGTGTACGGGTTCCTGGGGATCTTCCTGGGACCGATCCTCCTGTCCCTGGGCATGGCCTTCCTTTCCATCTACCGGGAGGTCTACCTGCCGACCCGCCTTGCTCCAGCGAAGGCCTCCCGAAGGAGGCGTTGATGCGTTACCGATGGCTAGGAAGCACGGGGTTGTCGATCAGCGAGGTGGGTTTCGGGGCCTGGGCCATCGGGGGCGCTTGGTGGGGACCCCAGGACGACACCGATTCCCGCTTGGCGCTCCATCAGGCCCTCGACATGGGCTGCAATTTCATCGATACCGCCTGGGTCTATGGGAACGGCCACAGCGAGAAGCTCATCGCGGGCGTGATGAAGGGAAGGGGAGAACGCCCCATCCTGGCCACGAAGGTACCCCCTAAGAATTGGAACTGGGACAACCGCCCGGGGACGCCGCTTTCCGAGGCCTATCCCGCCGATTGGGTGGTGCGCAAGACCGAGGAATCCTTGAGGAACCTCGGGGTGGAACAGGTGGACGTCCAACAGATGCACACTTGGTCGGCGGAGTGGAACGCCCAGGCGGACCCCCTCCTCACGGCCATCGGCCGCCTCAAGCGCGAGGGGAAGATCCGCGCCTTCGGCATCTCCTTGAGGGACAAGGGCGCCTGGGAAGCCAACGACCTGATCCGGCTCCGGCAAGTGGATTGTCTGCAGGTCTTCTTCAACCTGTTCTACCAAGAGCCCCTTTGGGAGCTCTTCCCCTTGGCCGGGAAGTTCGGGGTGGGGATCATCGCCCGCGTACCCTTGGCCTTCGGGGCCTTGAGCGGGAGGTTCGGCGCCTCCACCAAGTTCCAAGGGGACGACCACCGCCAGAGGCTTTACCGGGGGAAGGACCTGACGGACACCTTGAAGAAAGTGGGGAAACTCTCGTTCTTGAAGGGGCCAGGTCAGCCCCTGGCGGAAGCGGCCCTCAAGTGGACCCTGGCTTTCACGGAGGTCTCTGTCACGATCCCCGGTATCCGCAACCCCCGGCAGGCCATCCTCAATTGTCGCGCGGGAGACGGCCCAAGGCTCCCGGCCGCAACCGTGGCCAAGACCCGCAAGCTCTACCTTGGGAACTTCGGCCTGCCCGTGAGGAAGGTGGAAAGTTCCGAGGGCATCGCGGCGGTCCTCATGTCCGGGGTGAAGATCGTCGGAAATAGGGTCCCGAAGAAGGCCCCCTCTGGGAAAAAGAAGGCGATGACCCGAAAGAAGGGCAAGAAGGCGCCCCGAAGGGGGCGGAAGTGATCCAGCCTTGGAAGAAACATGGGGAGAAGGTCGATTACGATTGCGGGTTCTTCCGGGTTCTCAAGCAGGAGAGCTCCTCCCCCCTGACCGGCAAACGCCATCCCTTTTATGTGCTCTCCACCCGGCCTTGGACCAATGTGGTGGCCCTCACGCCCGAGGGACAGGTGGTGATGGTCTCTCAATTCCGCCACGGATCACAAGAAGTGGGCTTGGAGATCCCGGGAGGGGCCGTCGACCCCAAGGATGCCTCCCCCCTCGAGGCGGCGAAGCGGGAACTCAAGGAAGAGACGGGCCATGAGGCCGATGAGTGGATGGCTTTGGGGGACATCCATCCCAATCCCGCGATCCTGGACAATGTCTGCCATCTTTTCCTGGCCCTGGGGGCGAGGAAGGTGTCGGGCCTCAAGTTGGACGAGGCGGAGGAGGTGGAGGTGAGCCTGCATCCCTTGAAGGAAGTGCGGGAGAAGGTCCGGGCGGGGGTTGTCCGCCACGCGCTCGTGGTGGCGGCTTTCCATCTGTTCGATCTTTACGCCGAGAGGAACCCAGGAAAGCTCCCTTAAGTCGGCGTAAGAATGAAAAAGCCCGGTCCGCCCTTGGGGCGGCCGGGCTTTTTTTTGTCCTTGGGTCCGGTCAGCGGGGACTGAAGACCCCCACGACCTTGCCGATGATCCTGAAATCCTGGCTCCCGTCCACCACGATGGGCCGATAGCGGGGGTTGGCCGGCTCCAGCACCACCTTGGTGCTGGTCTTGCGGAAGGTCTTCACCGTGGCTTCCCCCTCGATGAGGGCCACCACCACCTCGCCTGGGGTGGCGTGGGTGGTCTGTTGCACGATGACCTTGTCCCCCGGCAGGATGTGGGCGTTGATCATGGAATCCCCCTTCACCGTCAAAGCGAAGAGATTGCGCCCGCCCCGGGCCAGCGAGGGGTCCACCACGAGATGGCCCTCCCGGTTCTCCTCGGCGAGCAAGGGCAGTCCCGCCGCCACCTTCCCCAGCACGGGGATCGAGACACCCACCGAGGAATCCTCGGCCAGCTTCAAGCCCCTGGCGGTGCGGTCCTCCCGTTCCAGGTAACCCTTCTCTTCCAAGGCCAGCAAGTGCTTCCTCGCGCTTTGGGGGGAGTTCCACTTGAAGTGGCGCATGACCTCCCGCACCGTGGGAGGGCGATGGTCCTGCGTGAGGTGGGCCTGCACGTACTGCAGCACCTTCCTTTGGATGTCGGTCAAGGCGTCGTCGCTGGGTGCCATGCTGCCTCCTGGTCCGTTCGTTGCAACCTTTGTTTCGTTCCGTTCGTCCAACCCCTCGAAAGCGAAAAAACGGCTGGACGAGAATACGACCGTATACTAGTATACGGCTGTATTCTCGTCCAGAAGAAAAAGGGCTCCCGTGGTGGAACTGGACCTGGGCCAAGGAAAGGCCCCTAAAACGCAAGAAAAAAGCCGCCCTTACCACGCGGGCCATCGAGGACGGCTGAGGGAAAGATACGAGAAGGGGGAGACCCTCCCGGACTACGAGCTCCTGGAGCTCCTTCTCTCTTTTTCCATCCCCCATCGGGACACCAAGCCCTATGCCAAGGGACTCCTCACGGCCTTCGCCAACGTCCGGCGGGTCCTGGAAGCCGACCTGGCGACGCTGAGGGAATTGGGAGGGCTTCCTCCCCAAAGCGCCCTTCAAATGAGGGCCATCGGGGACCTGTTGCGACTGAGCCAAAAGGAAGGGTTCAAGAGGGGAAGGACGATCTCATCGCCCGAGGACGTGGCGGTGTTCTTGAAGGAGCAGATCGGGGGCCGGCCTCGGGAGGTCTTCTCCACCCTGTTCCTCGACCACCGCAATCACTTGTTGGCCTTCGAGCATCTGCAGGAGGGAACGGTGGACCACACGGCCGTCTATCCGAGGGAGATCCTGAAGAAAGCCCTCGACCTGCACGCCACGGGGCTCATCCTGGCCCACAACCACCCGGCAGGGTCGCTGGAACCCTCCGAAGGGGACAAGGCCTTGACCCGGCAGATCCTGACCGCCGCGCGGGCCATGGGCGTCACGGTGCATGACCATCTCATCGTGGCGGCGGAGGGACATTTCTCGTTCCGCCAAGCGGGATTGCTGGTTTGAGGTCGAAAAACGGGATCTCGAACAGGAACTTTTCAAGATCGCAAATTGCGACCTTGAAGAGGTCGAAGCAATGAGTTCTTTAACATCGCAATTTTCGATGTTAAACGGAGCCCAGGTCAAAAGATGAAGGAAATGCCGATGGGAAAGACCCTGAAAATTGAGAACGCGATCTATCTGATCCGTGGCCACAAAGTCATGTTGAGCCAAGACCTAGCCGGTCTTTATGGGGTGAAACCGAAAGTTTTCATCCAGGCCATAAAACGAAACCGTGAACGTTTTCCTGGTGATTTCATGTTCCAACTGACCCATGAAGAATTCGCACGTCTAAGGTCACAAATTGTGACCTTAGAAATGGGAAGAGGGAAATACCCGAAATACCCGCCTTACGCTTTCATGGAACAAGGTGTGGCCATGTTATCGAGCGTCTTGAATAGTCCGAAAGCCATCCAAGTGAACATCCAGATCGTTCGGACGTTTGTAAGGCTTCGACAAATGATGTCGTCGAGCATCGATCTAGCCCGGAAGATCGAGGACCTGGAAAAGAGATGCGATGGCCAATTTCATGTGGTGTTCGAAGCCATTCGGCGGTTGATGGAACCGCCTATCCCAAAGAAAAGACGGATCGGGTTCATCACGGAAAATGGAAGGAAAGAGGTGTCACATGTTGCAAGGTAAGACGAAGATGGCGGAAGTGATCTCGATGGCGCAGGTCTTCCGGTTGGATAAGGGACGCTGGCCGGCCCACGCGGCGGAGCTGTTGGCCTTCTCCCGGACCTTCGGGGGAGGGCTCGACCTCTCAGGTTTCCATATGTTGATCTTGCGGATCGAGGGGGAGTGGAGCCTGTCGTTGGAGTACGCGTTGTTGGTCGAGGGGGAGAAGCTGGCCCTCTGTGGGAGAATCGGTTTGGTGAGGGTGGCCCTGACGGACCAAGAGACGACCTTCCAGTGGCTCACCCGGCACGAGGCCCTGCCCTCCAAAAAGGTCGAGACAGGTTCCTACTGTTTCATCGGCTGAGGGGACCCGAAGGGTCTTCAGGCCTTGGCCGGTCCCTCTTCCTTCTTCTCATCGAAATGCATGCCCACGATATTGGCCCCCGCGTCCACGTAGAGCACCTCGCCGGTCACCCCTGAGGCCCAGGAACTGGCCAGGTAGGTGGCGGTGGTCCCGACCTCATCCTGCGTGATGTTGCGCTTCAAGGGGTTCATCTTCTCGGAGGCGTTCAGCATGGTCTTGATGCCCCCCACGGCCGAGGCGGCCAGGGTCTTCAGGGGCCCCGCGGAGATGGCGTTCACCCGGATGGCCTTAGGGCCTAGGTCGTAGGCCAGGTAGCGTACCGAGCACTCCAGGGCCGCTTTGGCCACGCCCATCACGTTGTAATTGGGGATGACCTTTTCCGAGCCGTAATAGGTCAGGGCGATGATGCTGCCACCCTCGTTCAAGAGGGGAACCGCGGGACGGGTGATGGCGGTCAAGCTGTAGGCGGAGACATCCAGGGCCAAATGGAAGCCGGCGCGGCTCGTGTTATAGAAGGGCCCCGAGAGCTCGTCCTTGTTGGCGAAAGCGATGCAATGGATGAGGATGTCGAACTTGCCCCAGGCCTCGCCCACCTTCTTATACAAGTCATCGATCTGGTCGTCCTTGGAGGCGTCGCAGGGCAGGATGAGCTTGGCCCCCACCGATTCGGCCAAGGGGCGGACCCTCTTCTCCAGGGCCTCTCCCAGGAAGTTGAAGCCGAGTTCCGCGCCTTCCGCGTGGAAGGCCTTGGCGATGCCCCACGCGATGGAGCGGTCGTTGGCCACGCCGAAGATGAAGGCCTTCTTGCCGGACAGTAAACCCATGGACGTCCTCCCTTAATTAAATCGGCCCTCAGGTTAATGTTTTTGCCGGGAGGATTAAAGGGAAACCTTATCCACCGCCAAGAAGGGCTAGGTTTTTGAAAATCGTTCAGGAATAATCCTCCAACGACGGCCTCGGTCGGGGTCTTTCCCGGCGATGAAAGGGATCTTGATGATCAAGCACATCGTGATGTGGAAATTGAAGGACGAGGCCGAGGGGCGGGACCGAAAAGGGAACGCCGCAAAGATGAAGCACGCTCTGGAAGCCTTGAAGGGGAGCGTCCCCGGCATCCTGGAACTGGAGGTCGGGACCCAGTTCGAGCCCAACGAGGCCGCCCATGACGTCGCGCTCTACTCCGTCTTCAAGGACAAGGTCGGGCTCGAGGTCTATATGAAGCATCCCGAGCACCTGAAGGTGGTGGAATTCGTTCGCAAGGTCGTCTCCGACCGCAAGGTCGTGGATTACGAGACCTAAAAGGGAGGGACCGATGGCACAAAAACCCAAACCGGCCAAGAAGTCCACGGGAAAGGCCGCGCCGAAAGGCGGGCCGAAGGGCCCCTCGAAGGGGACGCTGAAGATCGCCACCTTCAACGCCAATTCCATCCGCGCGCGCTTGGGGATCGTGCTCGATTGGCTGGGGAAGGAGAAGCCGGACGTCCTGGCGGTGCAAGAGACCAAGGTCCAGGACCATGAGTTCCCCCTGGAGCCCTTCCTAGCGGCCGGTTGGAAGGTGAGCTTCCACGGACAGAAGAGCTACAACGGGGTGGCCTTCATCTCCAAGGAGCCCATGACGAACGTCGAAAAACGCCTTTACCCCAAGGACGCGGAGGAACAGGCCAGGTTCCTGGCGGGGGACTACAAGGGCATCCGGCTCTTCAATACCTACATCCCCCAAGGGTTCGACATCACGAGCGAGAAATACAAGTACAAGCTCAAGTTCCTGGCCGACCTCAAGAAGTACTTCGCCAAGAACGTCCCGAGCGACCGGCCGGCCCTCTGGATGGGCGACCTCAACGTGGCTCCCACCGAGATCGACCTGAACAACCCCAAGGGCAACCAAGAGCACCCCTGCTTCCACATCGAGGCGCGTGAGGCCTATGCCAAGGTCTTGGAAGGGAAGTGGACCGACCTTTTCCGTGAGAAGGAGAAGGGCCCCGGCCATTACACCTTTTGGGATTTCAGGCAGCCGAGCACCTTCCAAAAGAACCTCGGCTGGCGTATCGACCACATCCTGGGGACGCCCCCCATGGTGCCGCGGCTCAAGCGCATCTGGATCGACCGGGAACCCAGGGGTTTGGAGAAACCTTCCGACCACACTTTCCTGGTCGGGTCCTTCACCGCCTGAGGCTTCGGGCACCCGGGGAGGGACCTTGGGGTCAAGCTCCCAGTGGTTGGGAGGGATCGAAGGCTAGGCCCCAGCAAGGGGGTCTAAAACTGGCCAATTGACTAATAAATTCGATGGATGGATAATTAAAACCGACGGATGATCTCTCCTCATTGGAATTGCCGCTCCAATCCGGATCAACCCGGGCACCCTCGACCTTTTATCCTTAAACCTAAAAGGATAATCACCTACCGGAGCGGCGAACATGCTTAGACCCCACAAAGAACCCCTTCACCGAGCCCTTCTCAAGGCCCTTTCTCGCTATTTCGCGCCCCCCCTTCCGGCTTCTCCCTCGCCCCTGCGCAGGCTCGACCAAAGGGGCAATGCCATCATCATCGGGGCCATCTTCATGGTGGTAGCGACCTTCCTGATGGTCATTGGGGCGAAGCTGGTCTCCAACTCGGTGCGGGAATCCAAGCACCTGGGCCGTCACGTGGCGGAGGCGGAGAACGCGGCCCGCTCAGGCTTGGTGGACACCTTGGGTTGGTTCCGGCGCAGGGGGGTCGTGCGGGCCTTCACCTCTGGCACGAATTACACCGTGGTCCAGACCCCTGTCCCCGCCGGGTCCGAATACGCCG
>Ga0315910_10002135_pt1 | contig 17647 bp, 14 predicted proteins | sample EdamamesoilMG_FD_204470 | JGI IMG/M metagenome (GOLD analysis project Ga0315910, IMG submission 204470) | Garden soil microbial communities collected in Santa Monica, California, United States - Edamame soil | ecosystem: Environmental > Terrestrial > Soil > Garden | place: USA: California... | reverse complement strand
CTGATCGCGGGTCGCGAGTTCGATGCGATCTACCTGGCCATGGCACTGCGCGCAGCCGATGTTCCGCCGGCTGTGCGCTTGATGCGAGAACTTGAGATGCGGCGCGGGGAACCGCTGGCGGGCCACTCGATCGCCCTGATCTGGCTGGTAGCCGATGTGGCAGTAGCCACACTGACTGATGAGGTCCGACGTGAGGCTCTTGACGGCGTGGAGCTCGCGGTGGTCGCTCTTGTGACACCCGTCACAAGCCGTGGGTTTCGGCAACAGCGAGTCCCGGCTCGAGCGGCTCGACGTCGCGTTGACGTGGCAATCGGTGCAACCGAGGCCGAGATCGTGGATGTGCAGTCGATGGTTGAAGCGAATGGTGATTTCCTGCGCGGGAAACACCACGGGGCTGGGACCTCCGTCGTGCGGAAACGCGCCGGGAGGTCGGTCACTCAGCGGCACCACTGCCCCTTGGGGCAGCGGCGCAAGGCCGTGCACCGCGGGGGGCCGCGCCGGGTCCTTGGCACGCGCGGGCTGGGGCAGGATCAGCGCCAGGAGTGCCGCAAACCACAGGCCCACTACCAAGAGCTGCGTGCGACCGAGCTGCATGAACCTCATGGAAACTCCGTGACGGTCAGCGAAAGTAACACGCGGAATTGATGCGCCGCGAGCTGGTTGTACCAGTGTTCCCATTGCAGGCCGAGGCGCGTGCGCACGATGCCCTCGATTTCCGGCGACAGACCGCCACCGATCACGTAGCCCAGACTCGTCGCCGCGCGCTCGGGTCGAAGTTCGTCCTCGAAATCGTAGAGCGACAGCACCACCAGCGTATCGTAGTAACCTTCGAGGAAGCGCTGGGTGCCGCTGACGTTACCGCCAACGCGATGTCCGGTGTCCCCCCACTGACTGTCTCCATCGAAGCGCAGTTCACCTTGCCCCCAGCGGTAGCGGGCATTCAAGGCGACCAGTTCGTCCACCCAGCGCTCGTCGTCGCCGAGAGACTCGCCCGGCGTGAGCGCGAGGCCGTAGACGCGGACGCCCGCCCGTAGCCCGACGTCCGCGCTCTCCGAAAGCTCGGTGGACGCGGCAACCTCGCCCGTCTGCGAAGCTGCCTGCCCGAACCAGTTGAAGATGGAGTCGCCGTCGAACACCGGCAGCCAGTAATCGTAGCGCAGCCCGAGCGTGGTCGCTTCGGACGCGTACCAGTCGAACGACGCTTGGAGCTCGCTCAAGCGCTGGACGAAGATATCGTATACCGCCTCCCCGTCGAGGCTCCCCAGCTCCGCGTGCTGCAGCGAGAGCGAGAGCCCGGCCTGTTCGGTGGACGTGCGCGTGTCCGAGATGGTGCGGATCTCAGCGTCGGCTTCGGGGAACAACGACGCGCGCACCTCGTCTCGATTGAGAACCTTGCGATAGCTCAAGCGCGCCTGCAAAAACTCGAGACCGAGGGTCTGCACGCTTCCTCCGTAAGCTGGCGCCAACTTCGACTGCTCCAGGTAGCTGGGCCATTCGTCCTGCTCGAGATCGTCCCGGTTACCGCGAAACACCCCATCGGCTGCGTAGCGTGACGTCCCGAGCATCCCGAGCGTATCGCGCTGCTCGAAGCCCCCGTAAGCCTCGATGCCGAACACACCTGGCACATCCGCGCGCAGCAGCGCTCCGTCGAACGACCACCAGCCGAGGCTGTCCACCTGATACTGGCGCCCCACCCGAAAACCGATCGCGCCCCCGAGGTAGTGACGACCTTCCAGGTACAGCGCCATCAGGTCGAAGGGAACCTGCTCCAAACCCGGCGCGTAGCTTCCGAGATCTTCGGGGTCCCGCTCGTTCGAAAACTGACCGAAGTCTGCATCCAACCTGAGGCGCGTGCGAAACACGAGCTCCGGGGCATCGAAGCTCGTGTCGCCGTCGATGTCCGAGACGTCGAGGTCGAGCGTGTGTGTGTACCTCCGGCGTTGCACGACGGGGTCACCGTACGGGCTCGGCACGTCGTAGTATTGCGCTGTCAGGTCGGCGCGCACGGCTGCTTCGGCGGCCTCACCCACACCGCTCACCAAGAGGACGCACGCGGTCGAGCAAGCACTGGCGACGGCGAGCTCTACGCGACCCCAAGTCCACATGGTCACGCCTGATCTACCACCATGGGGCCCGGAGCAGGCGAGTTCCCGCGCGCCAGCGCAGTCCATCTGAACCGGGAGCCGAAGCTGCCAACCGCCGCCAGGCTCACCTGTATTGGCACGTGAGCGGCTTCCCTACCGCCGCCCGAGCGCTTCGGCGCGCCCTTCCATGGCCCGCGCGCGGGCGACGGGCGGGGCGTAGTTCCGTTTTTGGTGTTGCCACGCACCCCCGAGTCGCTAATCCTGTTGAAAATGCCAGTGAAGGCCACGCTCCTCTTGGTCGAAGACAGCGCCACGCAGGGCGGCGAGCTGAAGGAGTCGCTCGAGTCTTTGGGATACACGGTCCGCTGGGCCAGGTCGGGGATGGCAGGACTGAAAATCGCTCGGGAGGAAGACCCCGACTTGATCGTCCTGGACGTGGTGATGGAAGACATGGACGGTTTCGCCGTGTGTCGCTGGCTCAAGATGCATTCGACCACGCGTGACATCCCCGTCATCATGCTCACCGCTCGTGGGGAATTGCGCGATCGCGTGGAAGGGCTGCACGTCGGGGCCGACGACTACATCGCGAAACCCTTCGCTCCGGAGGAGCTCGAGGCCCGCATCTTCGCGGCGCTCCGCGTCAAGGCCAGCCAAAGCGAGCTGAAGCGCCGCAACACGCAGCTCGAGTCGATGCTGCACCACGTCGAAGCGCTGGCGATCACCGATCCGCTCACCGGCCTGTTCAATCGCCGGCGACTGGCCGACGTGCTGCGACGCGAGTGGGCCGTGGCCAAGCGCTACAAGAACCACCTGGCATTCATCATGATCGACATCGATCATTTCAAGCAGTTCAACGACAGTCACGGCCACGAAGCCGGCGATCTGGTCCTGAAAGAAGTCGCGCGCTCCTTCGGCGCCTGTCTGCGCGAGGTAGATCTCGCCGCCCGCTATGGCGGGGAAGAGTTCGCGATCTTGTTGCCACAGACCAACAAGCAGGGCGCGCTGGTGCTGGCGGAGCGCCTGCGCGAGTCGGTGCGGGCCCTGAGCCTGACGGTCAGCGACAAGCGGCTCTCCGTCACGGCGAGCTTCGGCGTCGCCTCGGAATCGGACGTGCCCAGTGGCGGCCCTGAAGATCTGATCCGCGCCGCGGATGGCGCGCTCTACGCCGCCAAACGCAACGGTCGCGACCAGATCGTCGCGGCCGACGCTGCCCCCGCGGCACCGAACAGCGGCTAGCGGATGTTTGCGAGCTACGGCTCGCAATCGAGGATCTGATCGTCCTCGAGACTGTCCGATACTGGCGTGCAGAAACCCGCCCGACCGCGCACCTCGGAGGGATCGAAGTCGATGCTCTCGAACGAGACGCAGACCATGCCGGCGTCGGGGCAGTCGCTGTTGCAGTCACACAGGCCCGCACAGAACCCAAGATCGCCAACATCTTCACCGACGTACGGCAGCAGGCAGTCGGCCGTGCCGTTGTCGAGGCTCTCGGAGCCGCACGCCGGGTAGACGCCGATCACACAGGTTTCGAGGCAACGGGGATCCGCGTCTGCATCGGCGGTGCAGAAACCCAAGCATGCGTCCGGCTCGGCCTCTAGATCGCACACCTCGTTCAGTGCGCTGCCTTCTGGCTGCTCGTCGACGCATTCGCCGTAGCCCGGATCGCAGAAGCGTCCCTCGGGGCAATCGCTATCGGCACGGCATTTCGGCAGGCACACTGGTAGCACGCACTCCGTGGCATTCAGACAGGCCGTACCCCCACTGCAGTCGGCATTGGTATCGCAGCTCACGCCCACCGGGAGGATATCGCACACCGCATCCGGGCGCTCGGCGCAATCGTGAACGCCGTCATTCGGGACGCACCCCGGCATGCAGTAGCCGCTCTCCCCGAACAGGATGCACGCCGCGTCGACACCGCACGGGTTGTCGGCGTCACAGGGCAAGGTGCACATGCCGTTGGCTGGCCCCCCATCGATCAGCGAGTTCGACTCTGCGGCGAGGCAGATCAGGTCGCCCTCGCAGTCGTCGTCGGTGTCGCAGGGTGCTGCGAGGCCCGTAGCTTCGGGTAATTCGCCGGCACCAGCGGCGCCCGTCGTGGCGCTCGTGGTCGCCGTGGACGTGGTCGATACCGTGCTCGCGCCCCCAGCGCCGCTCGCGGTCGTGCCCGGGCTACTCGAACCGCCGGAACCTCCGCTGCCGCCGATGCCATCGGTACCCCCCACCCCACTGTTGCCCCCCGCAGCGCTCGCAAAGCCGGCTGCGCCCGCACTGGCGCCATCGCCCGCACTGCCGCCATCGCCCGTGCCGCCGCTGCCGCCATCGCCCGTGCCGCCGCTGCCGCCGTCGCTCGTGCCGCCGCTGCCGCCGTCGCTCGTGCCGCCGCTGCCGCCGTCACCACACGAGCAGGGCTCGAAGGCACTGCCCTCGTCGTTGCACACCTGGTACCCGGCGCAATCCCTGGGCCCCGTGCAGGCCTGCGAGGCGCCGGGCACACACGCCCGCTCGCCCCCGCCGTCACTCGCATCGCACCCTGGTGCCGCGAACACGGCAAGACCAACGCCCAGAACCCATCCCAACCCAAGCCGCATGCCGGGGACGCTACACGTAGGCTGGCGGCAGCACTCGCCAATTCGTCGGGAACCTTGCAAATCGAATTTACAGTATTCAATATGCATGGATGATACCCAGGCTCCAATTGGATCAGGTGCGCGCGGCGCTTGCCCGACAGGCAGCCGTGGCACTGATCGGTCCGCGCCAGGTCGGTAAGACGACTCTGGCGCACGCAATCGCCGAAGGCACGGACGCGTTGTACCTCGATCTCGAGGCCCGGGTAGATCGCGGCAAACTCGCGGACCCTGCGCTGTTCCTGAGCCACTATGAGGACCGACTCGTCATCCTCGACGAGATCCATCGCGTGCCGGAGTTGTTCGCGGCGCTGCGTGGGCTCATCGACAAGGGGCGCCGGCGCGGGCGCCGGCACGGTCGCTTCCTGCTGCTTGGCTCCGCGTCCATCGAGCTGCTGCGACAATCCAGCGAGAGCCTCGCCGGGCGCATCGCCTTCGTGGACATGGGCACGCTGAATGTGCTGGAGACGGGCCCAGCCACGACAACCACGCTGTGGGTCCGGGGCGGCTTCCCCGACAGCTTCCTGGCCGCGTCGGATGAGGACAGCCTGGCGTGGCGAGAGGCGTTCATCCAGACCTACCTCGAGCGCGATGTGCCGCAATTCGGACCGCGCATCCCGGCGGAGACGCTCGCGCGGCTGTGGACCATGCTTGCGCACGGACAGGGCACCCTGCTCAACGCCTCGCAACTCGCAACAGCGCTCGCGGTGAGTGCGCCGACCGTCGCTCGCTATATCGATCTACTCGCCGATCTGCTGCTCGTGCGGCGGCTGCCACCATTGCACGCGAACACTCGCAAGCGGCTGGTAAAGGCGCCCAAAGTCTACCTGCGAGACAGCGGCCTCGTGCATGCATTATTGCGACTAGAGAGCCACGATGACATCGCCGGGCACCCAGTTGTAGGCGCGAGCTGGGAAGGGTTCGTGATCGAAAACCTTCTCGCGGTCGCGCCTCCACGCACTCTGGCGAGTTTCTTCCGCACATCAGCGGGCGCAGAGATTGACCTAGTGCTCGAGCTGCCAGGCAAGCAGCGGTGGGCTATTGAAATCAAGCGCAGCTTGAGCGCCCACCCCGAGAAGGGTTTCTATATTGCCAGCGAGGATATCAAAGCGACCCGGGGCTTCGTTGTCCACGCGGGTGAGGACTCGTACCCCGTAAGCAAGGACGTGGAGGCAGTCGGGTTGCAGGAGATGGCAAAGAAGCTGACTGAGCTGACGACCGGATGATCAAACACGGTAGCATCCCAGGCCAAGTCGCATCGAGTCACGCTAGTCGCACCCGCGCGCCGAAGCAATCGTCAGCTATTCGCAGTCGTCGTCGCGGTACTCTTCGGCGAGGGACACGATGCAATAGCGCTCGTCGGTGGCTTCATGACCCTCTGGGTCGCTCAGCGTGACGTGCAGGCGCACGCGTTTGCCGTGGGCGCAACGGGCGTCGAGGACTTGGCCAGGATAGCCGGCGAAGGTCCAGAACACGTCCCCGGCGTCGTTCTCGACTTCGCTCCCCTTGAGCGTCGCGCGCATCGTCAGATCCGAGTCGGCGACTCCGTCGAGCTCGGTCACGAGCACCATGTCCAGGCGCTCGTCGGTGAACCCCGACGCCAGAAAGCTCGTCCACACGTGAAACCCGCCCTGGAAACCGGCTGCCATCTCGATCGTGGGCTCCCCCACCATCGGCTCGAACTCGGCCTCGCCGGTACCGAGCTCGACCGCCACGACCAGCGGTTCGGGTTCTGGATCCGGGGTGTCTCCGTCGCCTGGATCGGCGCAAGCGGTCGCCAAGGACAGCACCACCAGCGCTCCCTCGACGATTCGCGGCATCCTCAGCATCCACATCGTGCGACCATCCGTGCCCTGAGTCTGGCCCCGAGCGCGCAGCGAAGCAAACGCCGCTGCCAGCGCTGACTAGCGCCCGCGCGGCACCAACTTGAGCAGTTCGCCCGAGGCAAAGTCACCCGCGTACACTTCACCCTGCGCGTCGCGCCCGAAGCTGGTGATGGCGTGCGGAAAGCGACCGAGCAGCGTCGGCTTCGCATCACCCGTACCCGCGGCGCCGCCCGGCAGCTCGAGCGCCCAGACGTTGCCCGAGACGTAATCTGCGAGCAGGTATTTCCCTGCGAGCGCGGGGATCTGCCGCCCAAGATACACCACGCCACCGGTGATGCTCTTGCCGTCCGTGTGCGGGTACTCGAACACCGGATCTTTGAATCCCTGCGTCTGACACGTCGCGCCGGGCGGGAAGCAGTGACGACCTTCTCGCACCACCCAGCCGAGGTTGTCACCGCGAGCGACAATGTCGACCTCCTCGAAGTCTTCCTGGCCGACGTCCGCGACGATCAGCCGACCCTCGGGCTCGAAGCCGTAGCGCCAAGGATTGCGCAGGCCATACGCCCAGATCTCGGGACGCGCTCCAGGGCGCCCCGCGAAGGGATTGTCGGGAGGGACCGCGTAGGCTCGTCCATCGCTCGTGCGATCCACGTCGATGCGCAGCATCTTGCCAAGCAGCGTGCTCAAGTCTTGCCCGGCCTTGAGCGGGTCGTCGCGCTTGCCGCCGTCGCCGAACCCCACGTAGAGCATGCCGTCGGGACCGAAGGCGAGCTGACCAGCATTGTGGTTGTCGTAAGGCTGATCCACTTCCAGGATGACGCGTCGCTCCACGGCGCGTTCGTGGCCAAGCCGCGAGTTGGAAAGCTGCCACTCGGAAATCCTCGTTCTGGTCTTTCCGTCGGCGGGCGAGTAGTTCAGGTAAAAGAGACCGTTCTCCAAGTACCTGGGATGGAAGGCCAAGCCAAGCAATCCCAATTCGGAATTCGTGCGCGCCGTGACTCGCAGCACTTCGGGACTTTCGGCTTGGGATACGGCACGCCCAGACTCGAAGCCAACGAGATGGGCCGTGCCCGCCTTCAGCAGCACGATCGCTCGCTTGCTCGAGCCGGGCACGAATTGGATATCGGTCACGCCCCCGAACTCGCGCCCGACGACACTCCACTTGACGTCTGCCGTCGTGGGGCCTCGCGTGAGCGCGCGTTGAACCCCAGCGAGCGGCCCCGAAAACCCGAACAGCACGCGATCGGCGAGCACCAGGCCCAGAATGGCGGCGAGGCCGGCTGCAGCGGCGATCAGGAACTTGCGGCGCATCCGGCGCAGCCTATCAGGGGATGCCCAGAGCGGCCAACCAGCGTTCGTTCAGGGATCGTGGACCATCACTTCGAAACCGAGCCAGTCGGCGCCGCCGCGATTGTCGTTCAACGTAGTAAACAAGCGAACCGTCCTCGCCGTCTTCTCGACCGGTCGCCAGCCATTGTCATGGTCGTCGATCCAGCCCGTCTCGCGGTCGTTCAAGAGGCGGGTCTCCGACGAAAACTCGCCGCCATCGGCATAGAAACTGAGCCACAAGATTTCGCTATGCCCAGCCTCAGGCGCGCTGGGATCGGGCTCGGCGCTCGCCTCTTGGGCCACGGGCTCGACGGAGTACTCTGGACAACCCTCGGCGTCGTCACAACGGGCCACGGACGGGATGCATTGCCCGGCGTCGCTGCAAGCGTAGCTCTTGAACCCTTCGAGGCCCGCTGCCAGGTCTTCGCATTCGTCGTCCGCTTCACAGGGACCGAGCACGACCTCGCCCCCCGCAAACTTGATGCCTTCGAGCTCGGGGTTATGGTTCAGCGCGTCCTCGTAGCTGTAGACCGTGGTGAACCCCTCGACGTAGTCTTTCGAGCCCAGCCGCCGTCCTGTACCGCTGTCGAAGCACCCGACGGGCAGGCTCCCGCTCGATTTCAGGTCCAAGCGAAGCTCCCCGGCGCACACCGCGAAGAAAACGTACGATACGCCAAAGTGGATGGGGTCGCTCTCGTAGCGCGGCGCATCCTCGAGGATGCCCTCAGGGATCGGTAGCTCGAACTCCGTGCCCACGCCGATGAGCCCCGGCACCGGCACGAGGGGCGGCTGTGAGTCTGGGGAGGCCTCGGCGAGTTGGCGCGCAATGGCCTGCATCGCAGGGTAGCAACCAAAGTACTGGCGCGAGGGCGGGTTGTGGCAGCCGCCGATCCACAGAATCTGGGGCGGAGCGGGCTCCAGCTCGTCTGCTTGCCCACTGCGCCCGTCGTGCACGAGCATGCTCAGGGTCACAGGCTCACCCGGCACGCCCGACGCCGGTTCGGGCTGGACCGCGAGCACCCGCAAGGAAGTGAGCAGCGCTGGCGATGGGAAGCCTCCCTCGCAGGCCGACGCGAGCAGCGCCAGCACGATCAAGGACCAGCCGCATTGGGGGCGCGCCATCAGAACTCTCCTCGGATGCCCAGGCTGGGCACGATCGGCAGACTCCCGGACACGGGTCGCTTCTGGGTCTTGTCGTAGTTGTACTCGATGAAGTCCGGGTTCGACCGATTGTAGGCGTTGATCAGATCGAGGTACGCGCCCAGTTTGAAGCTCTGGAACGTCCAGGTCTTGTCGACCCGAATGTCGAGCTGATGAAAGGGCGGCAGCCGACCGCTGTTCGTAGGCCCGTTGACGCACAGATAGCTGCTCGACGTGCTGCTGTAGAGGCCTCCCTCGCACGGGGTGTAGGGGTTCCCGCTCACGTAGCGAAAGCGCGCCCCAAGCTCCCAACCTGCCCCGAGCACGTAACTGCCCAGCAGGGTGAGGATGTGAGTTTGGTCGAGCTCGAAGACTTGCGAGGGTTGTCCGTCGGCCCAGGTGCGCTCGGAACGTGACAACGTGTAGGCGAGCCACCCGAAGAAGCGTTCGTCGGCCTTGTAGCGCAGCATGAACTCGGCGCCATACACGCGCCCGGACCCTTCGTTGTTGTAACGCAGAACACCCGAGGGGTCCGGCCCGCGCGAGATCAGGTCGTCGAGCACGTTGTAGAAACCTTCTGCAGACACTTCGACCTGCTCGGTGAGCTCCTGCTCCACACCCAGCGTATTCTGCCACGACCGCATGCTCCTGAGCTCGGTCTCGTCGTCTTTGAAGAGTTCCACGTCGAAGCCGGGGGGCTGAAAAAAGTAGCCGCTGCCGCCCTTCAGCGTCGTGCGCGGAAAACCCGACACCAGGTCGTAACGGGCGCTGAGGCGCGGACTCACGTCGAAGTGCTCGATCCCGTGGGTGTAGTCCAACCGCACGCCGCTCACGACTTGCGCGCGCCGCGTCGGGGCCATCTGCATCTCCGCGAAGACCGCAGGCTGAAAAAACGTACCGCTGTCGTCGACGCTACGGGTGGGCGTGGTCACGAACGAGCCGATGTCGGGCGCGCTCGGCCCAGGATCTTCGGGGATTTGGGCGTGTGTCTCGTAAGGCGCCACCAGCACGTCGAGCCCCGTCACGAGCTTGGCATTGGACCACATGTCGTACGACAGCTCCGCCCGCGCCACCGAGCCATAGGCCACCGTGTCGAACAAGATGGTGCTGAGCTGGAAGTGCTGGTCCAGACGGGCCGCCGTCAAGTTCACTTCCAGGAACAGGTCATCGGAAATTCGCTGCGTGAAGAGGGAGCCGAAGCCATTGATGTTGTCGACGGAGTCTAGCTGGCCACCCTCGACCGCCACCCGTTCGATGATGCGGATGCGATCGTCGTAGCCCAAGAACCCGACACGCAGGTACGTATCCTCGCTGAAGCGCTTGTCGGCGAAGAGTTGGTAGTCGTAGTACACGGGCGCCGCGACGATGGACGTATCTTCGTTTTCGACCAGCGGCACGAGCCAAGCATCGACGTGGCTGCGCCGAAAGCCCGCCACGAAGTTCCAACCGTCGGCGCCGGGGATCGGCCCTTCCAACATGGCCCGCGCGTCGATCAAGTCGACCTGTAGCAAGCCGTGGTACGCGTCGTCGTCTCGGGTCTTGCGCAGGCCGACATCGACGATACCGCCGAGCGCACGCCCGAAGCGGACGCTGAAGTTGCCGGGATAGAAGTTGATTTCTTCCATCAACTCCGTCGGAATGACGCTGGAGAGGCCCCCCAGGTGATACACGTTGGGCAGGAACATGCCCTCGACGAACACCGGTGTGGACGTCGACGGTGTGCCGCGAACCACCAGCACGCCCGCGAGCGAGGGGGGGCGCGCGACGCCAGGTAGATTTTGGAGCGAGCGCAGCGCGTCGCCCGAGGTCCCGGGTACACGGCTCATCTCGCGCCGGGTGACCGTGCGCCGCGTCACCTCGCGCGCCGGGCGTTCGCCATGCACCACGATCTCGGTGGTGTCGCCTCCCTCGGCAACTGCTGCCAGTCGGTACTTGACCGTGACCTCCTCGTCCGCCGCCAACGTCTCGCTGACCACGTAGTCCTCGAAACCGTCGGCGCTCACCGTCACGCGGTAACCGCCTGGAGGGAGCTCGGAGGCCGCCCAAGCGCCCTGCGCGTCGCTCGTGAGCTCGCGTACCAGCGTTGCGTTCTGGTGAATCCGAATGCGCGCCCCGGCGAGGGGTGTATCCGCACCCGACACCTGCACGTGCCCGCGCAACACCGCCGCCGGCGCTGCCTCAGGCTCGGGGGGCGGCCGATCGAGGTGAAACGAATAGCGGTACAGAATCTTGGCCGCGACGGGGCGATCGCCTCGACGCGCTGGCTCGAAGCGAAAGCCGAGCGCTGCCGCCTGCGCAGCCTCGTCGAACCCGTGACCGCGCGCTTCGGTGACTTCAGCAGCCGTGACTCTACCTTCGGCATCGATCGAAAGCGCCAAGTCGACGTCCGCCTCGAGCCCCGCTTTCGCCGCATCGGCGGGGTACTCGGCTTCGACGAACTGAATCAGCTTCGGCGGGGTCACCGCCTGTTCGGTGGGCGTGCTGCTCTGGGTCGAAGCCCCTCCCTGGGCACGCGCGGAGGCCCCAACCAGAAGCACCGCCAGGATCAGCATCCCAGCGAGCCAGACGCTTGTTTGCCCGCGAACACTCGCCATCCCGAACACCCGAGGCGCTACATGCCCGCTCTCGCGCGAGAACGCAAAGGCGTGGACGCAGAGCTAAGAAAATGTGAGTTCTGGCAAAGGCATATGAGGACCCTCGCGCCAAACCATGACTCAAGGTCCAGAAGGTTTCTTGCCGGCGGGATGCTGTCGCTCGCGGCCCTCGCGTCCTCAGCATGCAAGAAGGACGAGATCAGTTCAGAGCCGCCGGCGCAGCGAACCACGCCGAGTGCGAGTGCGACCGTGAGTGCAAGTCCACCTCCGAGCGCATCAGCAACGCCGGGCGGGCTTCCCACCCCTGCAGCACCCGCCACTCCGCCCACCAGCGACCACGAGCGCAAGTATCGCGAGCTGCTCGGCCGCGCGCGCAGGTTGCAGAAGAGCGGTGACCTCGAGGGCGCGGAGCAGGCGTTCATCGCTGCGACCGGCAGCGGTCAGGACATTTACTACCGCGCCATCGCGGAGCTGTCGTTCTTCGAACTGCAACAACACTCGCAGGCAAGCGCCAACATCGAAGAGCAGTTCTTGGTGGCCAGCGCGAGCCCCGAGCCGGAATTGCGCGGCCAGGTCTGGTTCAATCTCGGAACCCTCTACCGCGACACGGGTCAACCCGAAGCCGAACGTGCGGCGCTCGCCCGCTCGCTCGCTGCCAATCCGACGGCCGCGGCAAAGTCGAAGCTCGGCCAGCGATCGGCCTGCGTGGCCGAGATCAGTTCGCGCATGCCGATCACCGAGGCCATGCTCCAGACGGGCTGGACGGGGGTCTGTCGCGGGCTCGGGCTATGCACCGACGCCGACGTCAGCGAAGACGAAGCGCGCAAGCTCGCGTGTCTCGAGTCCTCTGGTTCGGCGGCAGAACCGGACCAAAGCCATGGCTGCACCGGCGATCCCCCCTGGCGCTCGTCGTATGGCTACCAGCATTTCCGGATGACGACGGCCTTCATCGCTCCAGCCGGGCCGGGTCAGTTCTTCGTCGTCGTGCAAAGCGTGGGCGGCTGGCCAGCGGTATGCAGCCCCTACTCCGACTATTCAGTGAAGCTCGCCGACGGGACGATCCACATGACGCAGGAGTTCACCGACAGCAACATCGCGCGGGGGCGCGACACGCCGCAGGCCGACCCCGAAAATGGCCTATGCTGGGAGACTCCGGAGACGCGCACGCACACGTTCTACGACGTGAAGAGCGGCAAGGTGCTCGCGAGCCTGCAAACGGTGGACGACTTGCCGGTCGAGGTCACGCTGGACGCCGCCGCACGGAAGGTGCGGCTCAGCGGTGGCGGCTGCGACGGTTCCGTACCGCTCGACGGCTCGAATCGTTGGCTGAGCACGCCTCGTTGAGGTCGCGCCCAGCCCCGACGCTCACGGTGCGATCAAATCGAGTACTGCGGCTTTCAGCGCTGCATCGCCCACGGCCCGAGTTGCACCTTCTGGCATCGGTCTGAGGTACCAGCGCATCTGCAGCGTAGCGGCAGAACCCGCGGCGATCTGCCCATAGCTGCCGACGACTTCGAGCTCGACGTAGCCGTCGGCGGCGTCTTCGTACACTTCGACTTCACCGTGATCGGGGGGGTGACCGCTGCCGGGCACGTCGCTGAAGGACTTCACGAACAGATCGGTCCCCTGGGTGAAGGCGATGTAGCCCCCGACGCCCTCCGAAAACAGTTTTCGATCGCCGGTGGTGTCGACCATGTGATCGAACCAGTAGGTGTCGGTGACGAACTCGGCGGGAAGGACACTCTCGCCGAGCAGGCCATCTTCAGCCCCCCAGAAGCTCAAGCCGCCGGGCACCACGCGGGTGACCTCCCAGGCCGCAAAGGATGCTGCGGCGGAGCCGCTGTTGGCCACGCTGTACGAGATGTCGATGGCAGCGTCACACAGGTTGGCGGTGAACACCTTCGTCACGGTCACGTTGGGACCGACGCTGGGTGTGCCAGCGCTGACCATCGTGATGGACGCCCCAGCTTCGTCGACCGTAACGGTGTAGGGCTCGCTGTCGATTTCGGGCACCGGCGGCCAGGTCCAATCGGCCTGCGGCGCGGTCCACAGGGTGGATCCGAAGTTCGTCTCGTGGACGGCGCTGGTCGTGAATACGTTCGAACCGCCCCCGCGTTTGAACTCGACGACCTTGCCCCCGGCAGCGTCGACCTCGAAGTAGAGATCGCCGAACTCGAGTACGTAAGTACCGTCGCGATCGACGGGCCCGGCGAGCACACCGCAGCCCTCGCCCCCGGTGCTCGACGAGGAGCTCGACGACCCCGTGCTGGACGAGGTCGTGCCGCTCGAGGAACTCGACGACCCCGTCGTGGTGGACGAGGTCGTGCCCGTGGTCGCAGACGTGCTGGACGTTGCCGACGCTGTCGCAGTCGTGGACGTGGTGCCGCTAGTCGATGACGTCGGCCCCATGGTGCCCGCGCTAGTCGCTGTGGTCGACGAGCTGCTGCTACTCGTGTTCGCCACGTTGGTATTGGGATTGGTGGCCGGCTCTTCCGAAGAGCAGGCGACGACCGCAACACCGAGGGTGCACGTCGTAAGCAAAAGTGAAGCTAGGCTGAGTTGTCTCATCGTGTTCGGTCCTGAAGCGGCGCGGGAACCCTATTCGGAAACCGCGCGCCGGAGTAGTCCACGAAGTGAACCGTATCTAGGGCCGACAATCCACCCCAGAGCAGCGGGCATTGCCGCGCGACACGCACTCGAGCCTCGTGACGAGAACTCGCGAGCAGGCTTCGTACCGCCCCAGCACATCGTTCCAGTGGCAGCGTGCTACGTCGGTCCCGGCCCTGTTCTCCGCGTCACGCTTCGATGGACCGCGGGAGCTTTTGAAAGTCCTTGATGCCCTCCTGAGCCTCTAGACTGAGTTTGATGGGGTCGGGCCCCGGGAATGCCGCGCCAGGCTCGACGTCGGGCCAGAGCAGCGTGAGTTCGTACCCCTTGCTTCGAGCGTGCCTCAGACGTTCGAACACGCGCGTGCGTGTGCCTCCCGTGTCGGCGCCGCCAAGCTCGGGCCACGGCGAACCATGGCGCGGCCCGGACGCGATTTCGCCCAGGAACGCCCGAGTGTCCTCGAACCTCGGCAGCTGTCGATCGGCGATGATCAGCGCCCGGCGACCCCAGCGCGGAACATTGACGCTCACTTGCACGGGATAATAGTGAAATTGCCGTGCACTGCCGGTGGGTAAGCTTGCGAGGTCAGCATTGAAGCGATGGCCGACGCTGGCGCGGAAGCGTGGCTCCACCGGGAAGCCCTCGATGATGTCGATCGCCTCTTGCAGAAATGCGCTCATCGTCGCCTTCCTGACAGTCGCGCCGCCGGCGACGTCCAGCTGGAACGGAGATGCGATCGTCGTCGCCGAGAGGCTCGCGACGTTCCAGATCGGCTCGTTTTGAACCTCCCAGGCGTACACGGCACGGCGAAACGGCCGCGAGAGGGTCAGGAACGGCTGCAACACTCGAGCGAAGAAGGCCTGACGAACGCTCGCATCATTGGCAATGTCGTGGCGGTTGGTGCAGCCATTCGTCACCACCGAGGGATCCGACCGCAGCACGACACGCCGGCCGAATGCTTTGAAGTCGAGGAGCGACGGGATGCACAGCATGTCCGCTGCGTCGAACGCCTGAAACATCTCTGTCAGCTGCGCGCTGACCTTGGGGTGGAGGGCCGCCGGCAACGTCATCCTCCCCGTGGTGGTGACGTCCCTCACGACCGGACCTGGCGCAACCGAACCGTAGTTCGCAGCGTTGCCGAGGAGAAAGATTCGGACGACCCGAATGCCCAGGTCATCGCGCAGGATCTTCAAGTTACTTCTAAGATTCGTGATCCAGGCGTCCATCCGGGGCTGGGAGCCCGGCGGGTTGCCGCTGCCAAGGTAGATCCCGTACGCGTTCCAGGGGTGAGGGTAGTTGAATCCAATGAGCATCTTTCTGCCCGCCGCGTTCACTCGAGCGTCGTGACCAGAACCCGCAAGCATTCAGCGACCGCACCGAGCCACGGCTCGAGCTCACCCGGCTCGGTCGCGGGCACGTGCAGGAACCCGCACGGGCTCTGCAGGTTCCGTAACTCGAGCGCGTGACGGGCTCGATAGAACACGTGGTTGCACAAGAAACCTCCAGCAGACTCGGATAGCTCTACCGGGGTGCCCAGGCGCCGCAGCGCGCCCGCAAATCGCTCCAGCGGCAGCGTGCTTGCGTAGACCTCCGGAGCAAACGCATGGATCTTGGCGTCCTTGCGCGATTCTCCGTCGTTGTCCGCAGACACGGAGTCGTCGCGGTTCCTGGCGAAGCGTTCGAGCCTGAGCGCTGTCGTACGCGCCGCGAGCCCCAGCATCACCACGGCGGCTGGCCTCTCGTCGATCCAAGTTTCGATGAGCTCGCCAGCGCGGCGAAACGACGTCGGCAGGACCCGACACGAGAGCTGGGGGTCGTTTCGCTCGGCCAAGGCCTCGACCAGCGCCTCGGAACTGTTGTGTTCATGCTCACCGAAGGGCTCGAAGCCCGTCACGAGGATGGGATGGTCCAGCATAGGCTCTCCGGTTCAGCGGCGTTCGTACAGCGACACCTCGAATGAAAAGGCATGCTGCGCGTCAACCGGGTGCCGCTCCAAGAGTTCGTGACGAAAATCGCTAAAGTCGAACTTTGGCACGAAGGTATCCCCATCGGGAACCGTCGTCTGCACCACGGTTTCGTAAACGCGCCGCGCGGTGGGAAAACTCTGTTCGAAGAGGCGTGTTCCGCCAACCACGAAAACCTCACGTTCGCCGCTCTCCACCATTTCGGTAGCGCGCGCGATTTCGAACGCGTGCTCCAATGAACGCGCGAGCACGATGCCCGCTGCCGCCTGGTAAGCTGGCGCCGTGGTAACGACGATATTGAGCCGGTCGGGCAACAGGGTATTGTGATCCTCGTAGGTCCGGCGCCCCATGATCACCACGTGGTGACGTGTCGTGCGCTGGAAATGCGCGAACTCGTCCGGCAAATGCCACGGTATCTGACCGCCCTTGCCGATGCAGTAGTCCAGCGAACGCGCGTAGATTAATGAGAGCATCGATACAGGTGACTTGCCACGAGCTCGGCCCGAAGTCGACTTTGTGCCCGCCGGGCCGGCGCAAGGGTAGCGCGCGGCCCAGCGACATGCTGCACTAGCGCGCCACGCGTTGGCTCCCGGACCAGATCGATGCAGGCACCAGATCAGCCCAACGTCGCCGTGTCCGTCCGCGCCTCGTCGCCCCCACAGGCAGCACTGCCGGCGCAGCGCCACCGCTTTCTCCTAAAGACACCACTTGGCATTTGGGGTGCCGCGTTCCTGGCCGGGCTCACGCTCGCGCTGCTCAATGCGCTGGCGATCGGGTGGGTTCCAGCAGCCCCGTTCGAGACTGACGTCCGCTTTCGGCACCACTTGATCGATGCGGCACAGCAGTTTGGCTTTGCCTGGTTTCTAGCTGCGGCTGTCGCGAGCTATCACTGGGTCCTGAAACCTGCTGTGTTCCGGCGTGCCGGCTACACGACGAAGCGCTGGCTTGCGGCGTGGTTGCCCTTCGTTGCTCTCGCGAGCGGGCTGACCGCCTTGCTTTCGGCTCCCCTCACCGACGACTTTCGAGAGTTTGCCCACCGACAGGTCAGCGTGAACGCGGCCCCCCACCTAGCGCGGGCCATGGCGTATGCGTGCGCCGGCGCGCTCGCTCTTGGGTTGGTACTTTTCAATCGTTGGTGGCGACCTGGGTTGGCGCTGGCTGCCGGCGTCTTCGCGCTGGCGGTTTCGGTGGGCAATCACACACTGCTGAAGCACAACTATCCCGGCGTACACTTCCTGCTCGGGTTGACCGCGCTCTCGGTTTTGCTGGCGACGTTCAAACCATGTCGATTCTGGCGCGGCTCGAGCTACCGCTGGCAGCGCACGCTGGCTTTTGGCTTGCCGCTGGTGTGCCTGCCCGCGTTCGTGGCAGCCCCCAGCCTCACGTTGCAAGCCGAACAGCTCAAGATCGATGGCTCCGTGGTCGCACGCCGAGTCACGGAGCTCCGAGACTGGGTGCGGCGCAAGATACCGGCGGAGG